>Ga0265292_1000109_pt1 | contig 170763 bp, 150 predicted proteins | sample Munlanlewell296A_FD_189080 | JGI IMG/M metagenome (GOLD analysis project Ga0265292, IMG submission 189080) | Leachate microbial communities from a municipal landfill in Southern Ontario, Canada - Leachate well 296A | ecosystem: Engineered > Solid waste > Landfill > Unclassified | place... | reverse complement strand
TGTAGTTGTATTCTTGTTACCATGTATATCAGTTACTGTCCAGGTTACTGTTGTTGTTCCAACTGGGAATACAGAAGGAGCATCATTTACAACACTGGCTACTCCACAATTATCAGCTGTTACTGGTGTGCCGATATTTACAGTGGCACTACAAGCGCCTAAATCATTGTTTACACTTACGGCTGCAATACTGATAGTTGGTTGTTCATTATCAGTTACTGTTACAGATTGTGTAGTTGTATTCTTGTTACCATGTATATCAGTTACTGTCCAGGTTATGGTTGTCGTTCCTACCGGATAGATGTTTGATGCATGATTATTTACAACACTTGCTATTCCACAATTATCGCCTGTTACCGGTGTGCCGATATTTACAGTGGCACTACAAGCGCCTAAATCATTGTTTACACTTACGGCTGCAATACTGATAGTTGGTTGTTCATTATCAGTTACTACGATCGTCTGAGTAACCGGTGTAGCTGCATTACCATGTATATCCGTAACATTCCATGTGATCGTTGTAGCTCCTACAGGGTACTCATCAGTCAATAACTTGCTATCACTTCTCACTCCTACTGGTGTACCCACTCCACAATTATCAGATGCACTTGCACTTACCGATACTATTGCGCCACATTTAGTTGGATCATTGTTTACTGATTTGTCACCATTGATAGTTATCACTGGTTTAATATTATCCGCTACTGTTACCTGTGCAGTTGCTGAAGAAACATTCCCTTGGTTATCTGTAACAGTAAATGTAACTGTGTTTACGCCAATATTGCTGCAAGTAAAGTTGGTTGTAGAAACGGTAATACTTGGAATTCCGCAATCATCTGTTGATCCACCATCCACTTGTGATGCAGTTATGGTAGCATTACCACTGGCATTCAGATTTACGGTAATATTTTTTGTTATGGCATTTGGTTTAGTTTCATCCAGGCCAGGCTGACAGAAGCAATTAACAATAGAAGTTTGGCTGGTGCCAACACCTTGTCCGTTGCCCGCAAGAATTGGGATACCCTGGCCGTTTACAGCTCCAGTTAACCTTCCGCCACTTGTTTGGGTTACAGAGAAACTCATACTTCCTTCAATGGCATCCGAACAACCATCGCCATCACTATCGAGATCCAGATAGTCGGGCGTACCATCATTGTCTTTATCACCACAGCTCTGGAAGTCGGCGCCAAATGCAAAATTGCACCAGTTTTCAGCGGCCAGATAATTAAAGTTTATACTGGAGAAAGTTCCCATCATCCGGATAATTGCATACCCTTCTGTACCTGTAATCTGGGTTGATGAATTTGATACCACATCTTTTGACCAAACGATTTCTATCGGTGCACCGAATATAATAGGAACCGGTACACCAGTCTGGCCTATGGAAGCAAACACCAGCACCGGATTGGTCATTGGGCTTGCAAAGGTGATGGTATTATTGGTGACATAAATATTTTGAATAGTAGGGTTTGCATCCGGCACTCCATATGATACAGGGAAAAGATAGTGGGCATACAAATTACCCGTAGTTGTTACTGGTGATGATGACGTATACGTATACCCAATTCCATTAATGGTTCCGGTTGCTGTGTTACCACTAACGGCTGGAGGGTTGGACCAATAGAAATTTGATTTGTTACATTCTAAAACATTTGGAATTCCATCATTATCAGCATCAGCATCACATGCATCAGGAATACCATCTCCATCTGAATCAATTGCGGTAACAGTAACTGTAAATGTGCAGGACGAACTTCCCAATGAATTTGTTGCCGTAGCTGTTACCGTAGTTGTTCCAACCGGGAAGAAGCTACCAGGGGCTTTTGAATATGTAATGGAAGATGCAGGCACACCTGTTGTTTCAGTTGCTGCAAAACTTGCATTGGCACCACACTGGCCCGGATCATTGCTGACCGTAATATTTGCAGGACAAACGATCACAGGAGCTAATCCGCTTACTGTAACTGTAAATGAGCAACTGGCTGTTAATCCAGCCGCATCTGTTACTGTATGTATAACTGTTGTTGTTCCAATCGGGAAGGTTGAACCACTAGCCAAACCTACAGTTCTAATTGTTGTAGCACCAGAACAATTATCCGTTCCAACAGGTGTAGTATAATTTACCACTGCACCCGATGCACTGGTGGCAGATACTGTTTGGTTTGCCGGACATGTTATAACCGGTGGTTGAATATCTTTTACTGTTACAGTAAAGCCGCAGGTGCTTGAATTACCAGATTCATCTGTAGCCTTGAATGTATTGGTAGTAACTCCTATCGGGAATGTAGAACCTGATGGCAATCCTTCAATTTGTGTAATGGTTATCTGACCTGCACCCAGTTTGGTTCCATCTACCCATTTCCATCCCAAGAAATTCTGACTGGCATCTCCTGGCTCTCTGAATCCTGGCACACTCTTATCCTGATAGCCACCTACCCATGTATTTCCACCATACGGTGCAAGGAAGGTACTTTCTTGCAGGGTATTGATAGAAGCCAGGTCTCCTCCAATCGCTTGCGCTGCTGCACGAGAATCTGTCCAGGTAGCTGATGCAGTAGAATAATAATAAGTATGCCCACCCAATGTGCCGATTAAACTATAGCCATTGAATACAGTTGATATGATTGAATTGAATTCTACAAGCGAACGGTTTAATGAATAGTTGGGTAAATCATTCCATTTACCACTGGTGTAGAGTTGTATATAATCTTCTCCCACGTTATAAGTATTGGGATAGTTATTGGGTTCGCCCTGAGTAAAGAAGTTGAAGGCTCCGCCTGTACAGTTGTCTGTGGCTTTGGGGTTGATGTAATTAACCACCGCTCCACAGGTATTGGCGGTGTTGTTCACGGTAATAGATGCCGTACAGGTAATAACAGGCGCAGTAACATCTTTTTTATCAACCGTTATGGTACAAGTGCTGCTGTTATTAGATGCATCTGTTACAGTAAAGGTAATGATCTGTACACCTTTTGTACTCACAACTGTTCCAGCGGCCGGACTTTGTGTGATGACTAATGCATTGGATGCAGTGCAATTATCAGAAGCAGTTACTAAACTTCTGTAATCCGGTAATGTGGCATTACAATTGGCATCAAGGTTGAGTACCTGATTGGCGGGACAGGTAATGGTGGGTGGGATTATATCACCAACTGTAAGTGTAGTGGTTGAAACGCCCCCGCATTCTGTTTTATACGTAATGGTAGTTGTTCCCTGAGCTACACTATTCACTAATCCAGATGAAGCATTGATAGTTGCAACAGCAGTATTACTACTTGACCAGGTTCCACCTATATTAGCATTTGCCAACGTTGTAGAGGTACCGATGCATATAGAAGTTGTTCCTGTAATAGGCGCGGTTGGTGCTACAAATGCTGCGCAAGTTCCTGTATTGGTAGAACCGGAAGCATCCCAGTTTGAAGTTAATCCGGTAAGGCCAAAATTATTTAAGGTTCCATCTCTGCCAATATTGCCGCTGGCATCTGTTAATGTAGTAACACCCGCATTATTTGAATTTACAAGACCATGATTAAAATGATAGACCTCCTGCAATCCAGTTTGAGCATTGACCTGGCAGTTCATATTATTCACTATTTCAGCCTGGCAAAGAGCGCGGTTCCAGATACGAACCTCATCTATCGACATATTGCCATATCTAGGTATGTCAAATGGTTTACCTATATTATATCTCACATCTTTTCCGATATGAATAACAGAACTGCTATTACTCAAAATAGTATTCGAAATACCGGCTCCGGTATATATCAAGGCCCCATCCACATAAATTTTTGTACTGGCAGCACTTGCCACACCTGCATAATGATGCCAGGATCCGGCAATGATATTACATTGAGCAGCCCTCCAGGTTCCGGCATCATTCACATAAAAGGTCATAGTGCCATTTAAATTGGGATGCATCAACCACACATTATTTGTCATATCATCTACATTGCTGGTTCCCTGGCCAATCACAGAACCAAAAGGCATATTAGCAGAAGGTGTATTCATCCAGAATTCCACCGTGATCTCCTTGTTGAACGTACGGTACGGATTATTTACAGCAACATAGTCATTTGTCCCGTCAAAATTGAGGGCAGTAGCTGACTGTGCATTGGCATTTGTTACAAACAACAAAAAAGTGGCAATTATGGCAATTGCTATTTTTGTGGAAGCGTGCCATGTATGGCGTGCAAAAGAAGACAGGGTACACTTGCGATCAGCGCTGATTCGGGTAAAACATTGTTTCATAATGACAGTTTTTGGTAGTATGCTAAAAAAATAACACCGCAAATACATACAATATTGGCAGCTATGGTAAAAGTTAAAAATGGAAATTGTCTCACAGAATCCCTTAGAGTGGATATTTCCTCCTCAGCAATGGACAGGAATAGGATTTTAAAAAGCAATACCGTTAACCAAGCATATCGCTACTCTAAAATATTAACTTAGTTCTTCATCACATCACTTTTAAGTTAAAATGGTTTGAAATGCATAAAAATGGGTGTGAATTACTTAAAGCACACCTGACAGATAGTAAAAAGATATTTTTGGGAGTCATTCACATCCAAAACCCTGTCTTTTAAATTAAAGATTATGCGTAAGTCGCCAAAATTACTATTTTAGGTATCAGTTATGCGATTGATCTCTTTTATATTGCTATTGTTTACTCTTTTTATACAAGGGAAAAGCCAGGTGCGGCAACCTAATTATATTGGAGATGCGGTATGGGTAAGCTCGCCTAAAAAACAGAAACCTGATAAACTTCCGGTAACCATTCATAAGTTCCGGATGACAAAAAAGGTTTCTCAAAATAATTCCAGAACCATTTCCCAAAGAAAGATTGATCCGGGAACCAGGGTAATACACATGGGTAAAACGCTACCCATTTTACAAACAATCCATATTAAAGGGGAAAAGTTAGCAGCCCCCGAAATAATAGATGCACCTGCACTCCAGACCAGGGATAATGCAGCATTCAATATTTCTTATACTGATAAGATACATGGGTTTGCGGGCAGTAATACAACCGACTTTGCAGAAGATGCGGAACACCATATCTGGATAGCATCAGGTGGTGGATTGATCAGGTATGATGGGTACCATTATTTTTTGTACAACCAAAAGAATGGGTTACCCGATCTGCCCAATCTATCACTTGCCTATGACCATCAGAATAGATTATGGCTGGCTTCGGAGAATGGGGTATATTATATTCAACATGATTCTCTTTTTACTTTTCAAAGCGAAGAAATTGATTTTTCAAAAATTACCTGTGTTAAAGTACAGTTAGACTACTTACAAAGAATTTGGGTATCTACCAAAAAAAAGGGCGCTATCTGTATTGACGGAACTTCTATCCGCATCTTTGATAAAAGATGCGGGTTGCCCGATGAGTATATAATGGCTATCCATCTGGATAAAAAGGGGGACCTGTTTCTTGCTACTCATGAGATTGGTATTATTAAGATACAGTCAGAAAAAATGCTGCAACTCTTCAGTGCTTCAAAAAATATAAATTTACCTATATTTCTTTCTTTTTATGAGGATGAAGAAGGTATCTGGGCTGGCGGGTTTATATCTGGCCTTATTCGAATAGGATTAACTGATACGATTCAATATTCTTTTTCAGGCAATTTTGACGAACGCATTTATGATATCAAAAAAGCGCCAGGAGGCCTATGGCTTTCTTCCTATGGTTCTTCGGTAAGCTATTTCAATAAAACCAACCTGCTGATCATCAATGAATCGAATGGATTATTGAACAGGTATCCCTTTTACCTCTTTGAAGACAGTTTTAAAAATATATGGGTAAGCAGTACGCTTTCTGGTTTTTCCAGGATTAATGAAAATTGTTTTTATGTACAGAGCTATGATAATCCTGCATTGGGATATGTAAGAGCTGTATTGCCTGATTATAAAAAAGGTAATTGGATTGTAACGGAAGGTAAAAACCTGGTATATCAAAAAGGAAGTACCGCTACTTCTTTTTTAAATATAACAAACCGGGTTGAACACTTTTTATACTCACTGGATGGTATTTTAAATGAAGATGGAACCCTTTGGTTAGCCAGCCATGGAAATGGAATTGTGCGTGTAAAAGAAACAGATTATACTGCGTATCATTTTACTGATTTTACAGACAATCAGGTTATTCGATCTATAAAAAAAGATGCTGATAAAAATGTATGGTTCTGTCCAACCTCGTTTGGTCTGATGCTCTATGATACTAACAGTTTCTGGCATTATTCGTCAAAATCCGGTTTACTGTCTGACCTGGTTAACCAACTTTTTCTGGATGCAGACAAAAAAATATACTGGACTTTTTCCAATGGTTTTCAACGCATGGGCGAATCAGGTATTGAGACGCTGTTCATAGGTAACAAACAGTTTAAAGACCAGGTGAATGGTATGCTGGCAATTGATGGCAATACAAAACTTTTAGTAACCAATTACAATGGATTATTACTCATACGTAATAATCGTGTTTACCAACTGACCACCGCCAATGGTCTTTCATCCAATAATATAAAAACGATTATCCGTGATGGCCTTGGAAAAATCTGGATCTCTACAGATAAGGGAATAGAGACCTTCCTATTAAAGGATATTTCAATAAATGAGCATACTGTTTTTAATCAATCCAATGGATCCTATATCCTGAATATGGATATAGTCTTACTTGATTCTAAGGGGATTCCCTATTGGTCAATGCGGGAAAATAAACTGGTTTTCAATCCCGATTTTCTGCACCGGCAAAATAAGCCACCCGTTTTTTCCATCAGGCAGGTTCTTGTGGATGATAAAATACAGGATCCCCATTCCAGCCTATCCATCTTACCTAATCAAAAAATAAACATAAATTATACCGCTATTTTCTGGGGCAGGGAAAATAATTTAGAAATGAAATACCTGTTAATTTCAGACAGGGGAGATACGAGTATCAATTCATCGGGAAGTAAAGGCCATATTGCCATTAGTGAAGTCCTGCCGGGTAATTACCGTATAATCCTAATGGCTAAAGACAATAATCATATTTATTATTCAACACCAGTTTTTGTCCGTATCAATGAATTCTGGTACAACACCTGGTTGTTCCGGATATTCGGCGCCTGCTTATTAATTACAGGTATTATCAGTTATTTTAGACGGAAGGCAACCCTGCAAAAAATAATCAATACCCGATTAAAAAACAGGGTTGCTGAACAAACCAATCAGATTGTAAAAGAAAAAGAGGATTTACAAAAAAGCTATGAGGTGATAGATCATCAGAACCAGGAAAAGGATATTTTAATACAAGAGATCAACCATAGGGTAAAAAACAATCTTCAATTAATTGCAGCTATGGTTGAGATGCAGATGAGCAACAATCATTCAAAGGATACACTGCTGGCTTTACTGGGAACCACCCGGCGGATAAAAGCTATGTCGCTGGTACATGAATTATTGTATTATAAAAAAGATATGCAGGGAGTTTCCACCGTTCAATACATTCATGAATTGATCGACAACCTGAAAGAAATGGCCAGCAACGATAAACACCCCATTGATTTCCACATCGAGGTGGAAGATATTTATATAGATTCAAGATCAGCCATTGCGCTGGGGATGATCATTTCAGAATTGGTAAGTAATTCGTTTAAATATGCTTTTAAAAAAATTCCTTCCCCCAAAATAACGATCCGCCTCACAAAAGATCCAAAAATCGGCTACCTGCATTTGCTGGTAGCCGATAATGGAAATGGCTTTAATGGCGACTATGACGCACAAAAGGGTTTGGGTAGCCGGTTAGTAGATATATTCAGCCGCCAGTTGGAAGGAAACTATTCTATTGATTATAATAATCATTTTGTATTTATCCTAATTTTTAAACCTGTCATATTATGAGTTCTGCCAAAATACTTGTTGTAGAAGATGAGGTTTTAATCGCCGAGCATATAAAAGATTACCTAAATTCATTTGGCCTGCACCATGTTTCAATGGTACACAATAAAAATCATGTTTTGCCTGCAATCGATCATTTTAAACCAGATCTGGTTTTAATGGATATACATTTGCAGAATCCATTGGATGGAATAGAACTGGCAAAACTGATTGATGAAAGAGGGCAGGTTCCTTATATATTTATAACAGCGAATGCTGATCTGCTGGTTATTCAAAAAGCAACGAATACAAAGGCTGCCGCCTATATTACAAAGCCCATAAAAAAATCCGACCTCTTTGCGGCAATACAAATTGCATTAAAGTCTATTGAATCAAAAGAAGTAAAATTTATGCAGGTAAAAGATGGTGGGGCTACCCTAAGAATACCGCATACTGATATACAGTATATAGAAAGTAGTGGCAATTATATTAACATATATACTAAAACACAGAAGATACTATCAAGACAATCACTTGAATGGGCAGAGGATCAATTACCTGAACACCAATTTTTGAGAGTTCACCGTTCATTTATAGTTAACATAGCATGTGTATTACGATTTACTACAAAATCCTTATTTATTAATGAAACCGAAATACCAGTATCGAGGATGAACACTTCTTTGATATCAGGTTTTTTCAAAGGGCCCAAAATCTAACTAAATTTTCAGGTAAGGAAAATGATGCATATTATTAGTCTTATATCACTAAATATGCAATGGCAAACTCATAAAAACAAAAAACTGAAGTGATATAACGCAAAAATGATATACCCCAGTCATGGTACTCTTTTTACCTGCGCCATACCGGGCTTCCTATATTTCAAAAGATGCTTTCCAAAAAGCATATACAGTTACATCGCGAATATAGTGCCCATTGGCATAGGGTATTACTCTACAACCCGTGCCTCTCGCCATTTGCTACATCAAACACATGTAATATTTGAGGGAATAAGGCATCCAGGTATTCTATCGCTCCGGCGGTAGAACCGGGCAGGGTTAGTACCAATGTATCCTTCACAAATCCAGCCACACTCCTGGATAACATGGCATAGGGCATTCTCTCCTGGCCATACCTGCGGGCGGCTTCCATTACACCCTTTAATTCCCTATCAAGCAATGGTTGAACAGTGTCGGGTGTAATATCTCTTGGTGAAACACCTGTTCCACCTACCAGTAAAAGCAATTGAATGGTACCATCCGTATTTGCCTCAACCTGCGCCACAATAGAGGCGGCTTCATCAGCTATTACTTCATAATGAAGGGTATCTACCTGATATGTTTTTAATTTTTCTATCACGGCCAACCCGGCCTTATCCCCGGCTTTTTGCTGAAACACAGTATCTGAACAAACAATCACTGCGGCATGAACAGACCGGCCTTCCTTCAATGGGTATGACGATTTTCCGCCTTTCTTTTCTACTAACCTGATCGTTTGTATTACAATGGTTGGATCAATGGGTTTAAGCATATCATACAAAGTAAGCGCGGCCACAGAAGCCCCATGCATGGCTTCCACTTCTACACCCGTTTTGTAAATGGTATGCACTTCCACTTCTATCTCTATTTGTAACCCATTTATCCGAAAACGGATATCAGCATATTCTACCGGAAGGGGATGACAATCAGGAATGATATCACTGGTTTTTTTAACGGCAAATAAAGCGGCAACTTTCGCGAAAGCAAACACATCCCCCTTTGGAACAAGTTTATGTTCAATCGCATGTATGGTTTTGTTGGAAGATACCAATACCACAGCGCCGGCAATCGCCTTTCTTAGTGAATTGGACTTATGGGTTATATTAACCATTTTATTTACTTATTTTCTTTCCAGGTAGAAACCTGTTTGTTAAAAATTTCTTTTCCCCAGATAGGTAATTCTTTTTTGATTACTTCTACTAATTCTTCGCAGGCTTCCATTGCCGCTTTCCGGTGTTTGGAAGATACAAAAACAAATAAACAGATTTCGCCCGCCGCAACAGTTCCCAAACTATGGTAAACATGCATACAGGTGAGATCGTATTTAGTAAAAAAAACTTCCCGTATCTCCATCATTTTCTCCAAAGCCATGGCTTCATACGCGGTATAGGCTATAGCCGTAACCAGGGCTCCTTCTTTTTCATCAGCTCGAACCTGGCCTAAAAAAATGCTATGGGCGCCAATATCCCTTTTGCCGGCGTGTTTTTGAATATCGTCGGCAATTTTTTGCGCGGGAATAGCGCCATCTACAAAAATAGTACTCACTTTTTTCTCTTTCATCATAACGCTTCTTTAAAGTAGGCCGTTAATCCCCCTTTGAGACTATACACCCTTACATGTCTTTGCGATTTAATTAACCGCGCCGCGTATACACTTCGAATTCCCTGATGACAAATAATACAGATTTCTTTCTCAGGTAATTTAGCAATAGAATCCTGTAATTCCGACATCGGAATCTGTGCATCCGAAAAATCAATAGCAGGGTATTCATGCCGTTCCCGCACATCCAATACAAATACATTTGGATTTGTTCTCAAGCTATTAAAGGTAGCCACATTTATTTCTTCAATACCGTCTGCTTCCATTACGCAATCCTCCACATAATTCATTGATTCAAAAAAATCCCGGTCAATCATGAGGGGATTGTCTTGTTTGGCAATCGCGATCTCGTAACTACCGGCCCGTAACAGATCGTAGTTAAACAATCTTCCATAGATCAACTTTCCAAGGCCTGTTATTAACTTGATGGCTTCTGCTGCCTGCATCGTTCCAATAATACCGGGTAATACCCCTATTACACCGGTTTCTTCACAGGTTTTAATTTCACCCGAACCCGGCGCCACCGGAAAAAGATCCCGGTAATTAATTGCCGGAGTATCCTGTTCAGCCAGGTTAAATACACACAACTGACCCTGGTAACGCGAGACTGCTCCATATACCCATGGCTTATTCAATAATACACAGGCATCATTGATCAGGTATTTAGCGGAAAAATTATCTGTACCATCAATCACCAGGTCATAATTTTTTATGATCTCCGGTGCATTCTGTTTATTCAATGCAAACGGATATGAATCAATCAAAACAGCATTATCCAACTGGTTCATTTTTACTGCTGCAACTACCACTTTATTTTGTCCTATTTCAGATGCATTGAATAATAATTGCCGGTGCAGATTACTGGCGCTAACCTGGTCGGCATCCATGATACCGATTTTTCCAACCCCGGCTGCAACAAGGTACTGTAATGCAGGACAACCCAATCCGCCCATACCAACGATTAATACTTTAGCGGACCGCAGTTTATCCTGCGATACCAACCCAAATCCGGGTAAGATCATTTGTCTTATATATCGTTCGTTTTGCAGCATATTATCCTCCGGAAAACGGTGGCATCAGAGCCACGGTATCTCCTGTTTTGAGTGTAGTATTTTCCTGTACCATTTTTTGGTTGACTGCTATAAAATATTTGGCGGTTCGCAATAACGGATATTGCTGAATCAATAACTCCTTCAATGCAGCCGTATCCGCGACTGTTTCCAGGTAAATATCGGGAACAACAGTGGCATCAGTTAATGAACCAAAAAATAAAACATGAATTCGCATAATCACACTATTTTACAAAAAAGAGTTTGCCTGCGGCCAGTACCAGTACGGCAGCCAATATAAATTTCATATTTTTTACCCGTAATTTCTCGGCCCCTATATAAGCGCCCAATGCACCCCCTACTAACACAAATCCAATGATGGCAAGGATCTGCGGGCTCAAATTGAATCCGGTTCCAGCCTGTCCCACCATTCCGGCAGCGGAGTTCAAAAAAATAAAAATCGCACTAATGGCAGCCGTTTGCTTCAGGTTAGACCAGCCCATCAACAATAAAAGGGGTGAAAGTAAAATACCTCCTCCCATTCCGATCATACCGGAAACCAACCCAATCAAAGCACCAATGATGCTCAGCACATACCATTTTGGACACGGTAGTAATGGCTTGTCTGCGCTATTCCATAACAACCGGATCACCGATAATACTAAAACAATGCCCAGGATTTTTTTATAGAATAATTCCGAAACAGGTAGTACACTCCCCAGGTAAGCAAAGGGAACAGATGCCGCCACCAACGGCCAAAGTAATGCTTGTTTAAAATGCCTGGCGCGATAAAAAGATATAAAAGCGATCAGTGAAACCATGATGTTCAACAACAAAGCGGTAGGTTTCATCACCGAAGCGCTGAATCCAAACAATGCCATCAGGGCCAGATAACCACTCGCGCCCCCATGCCCTACAGATGCATATAAAAAGGCAACTGCAAAAAAACACAGACCATATAATATTACCTCCTGCATATTGTATATAACGTTATTGAAACAGGTGAATCCTTACCATTTGAAACTTTTCAAACCAGGAAATACTTTCGTCCAACTCAATCCAGCAATTGGCTTCCGCGAAAGCGCTCAATTGAAAAGATGCCTGGGCCGGCAAAATAGACACTATCCCGTTTTCAACATATCCTTTTAAAAAAAAAGTAAGTACTGCTTTCTTTTCGTAGGATTGACTTAATTGTGCAAAAACCTGTTTTGCTTCTTTCATCCCTGATATTTTACAAATAGCGGGTAACACATATTGCTGATAACAACTCAACACCGAAGCGGGATTACCCGGTAATCCAAAAACTAATTTTTTTTCTTTACGGCCCAAAAACAAGGGTTTACCCGGTTTTTGTTTTACCCCATGAAACAGCGGCTCCACGCCCTGGTTGAGACAGGCGCTGGTTACAAAATCATAATCCCCCACACTTACGCCACCTGTTAAAAGCACCATATCTGATTCTTCGAGGGCCGTCTTAATTTTATCTTCTGTTTCTGCCAGGCTATCTTTAGCAAAACTGATCTTTACCTGGTTAATCCCCGCTTTTTTTAAAGAGGCCCTTAATCCAAATGAATTGGATTCGTATACCTGGCCTTCCATCAACTGATTTCCGGGCTGAACCAATTCGTTTCCGGTAATGATCAGAGAAACTATCGGTTTCCTGTATACATCTACTGTTAGAATACCCAGGCTGGCCAGGAATGCCACCTGAAAGCTGTTAATAAGGGTTCCGGCAGGAATGGCTAATTCCCCCACGCCTATCTCTACACCCGGCACACGGATATTATTGCCCGCTTCAAGATGGTTTGCATTAATCCGGATGCTGTCTTCCGCTACTACTACCCATTCTTTCTGCACAACTACATCCGTGCCTTCCGGAACAGGGCCACCTGTAAATACCTGGATGGCATGATGGTCCAGTAAAGTTATTTTTTTTGAACTGCCCGCCGGCAATGCATCCTGCACCGGCAATAATGCATCCTTATCTCTTAATCGAATAGCATAGCCATCCATCGATGACTGAGGGAAAGCGGGAATCCGGATGGTACTGAAAATATCTTTTGCCAACACATACCCTGTTGCATTTTCAAGAGATACTTCAACGCTGTTTAAAAGCGCAGCATTTGCCAGTACAATATTTTTTGCTTCTTCCACCTTTTTCATAAAACGATACTTAACCACCAATGGCAATCATACTTCTATTGTGTAAATCATCAGTGTTAATCAATTCAAAGTCTTTGGAGAACTGTCCCCCCAGTTCTTTTTGTTTAGCCAGTATTGATTGCTCAATCAAACCCAATACATCATTTCCGCTTCGCAATGCGGATAAAAGATCAGTTTCTTCCTGTGAGAACAAACAATTCTTAATTTTTCCATCGGCAGTTAACCTGATCCTGTTGCATCCCGCACAAAATGGCGCGCTCATGGTACTAATCACGGCAAAACTTCCCAGGTGATTTTTGATTCGGTAATTTTTACTGGTATCATTCGGCAGGTTTTCCTGCGCTTCTATTTCATATTTTGAAGTAATAATGGCCAGCATTTCCTTCCAGGTTACCAATTTATTACTCTTCCACCGGTTACCATCAAAAGGCATGAATTCAATAAAGCGAACGTGGATTGGCAGCGCTCTAGTCCATTCTATAAAATCCGGTATTTCCTGCTCATTCAAGCCCTTCACCACCACCACATTCACTTTCACTTTAAAATTGCCGTCCAGTAATAATTGAATATTATTCTTAACGGTGAAGAATTGGTCGCGACGTGTGATTAATTGAAACTTTTCGGGTTGCAGGGTATCCAGGCTGATATTTACTGAACGGATACCTGCCGCTACAAAATCATCGATAAAATGGTGAACGCGGGTGGCATTGGTAGTGATGGTTAATTCAACACCCAGGTTTCCCAATGCCCGGATGATGGCCGCGGCATCTTTACGCACCAATGGCTCCCCGCCTGTGAGCCTGATCTTATTCACCCCATTTGCAATAAATAATTTTGCCAGTGATACAATTTCATCTTTCTGCATCAATTGCTGACTGGGCATAAATGCATAGTCTTCTTCGGGCATACAATAAAAGCAGCGGAGGTTGCAGTTATCTGTAAGCGATATCCTGAGATAATTATGAACCCTATTGTATCGGTCTTTCAGCATCTTGTTCTTTTAGTTTTTTACAGAGCCGTTCGTAATCTTCCGGTGTATCAATATCCACTTCTCCCAAAGAAAATGCCACTGTTGCTATATCATCCGGATGTTGTTGCAATATAACACGTGCACCCCTATCGCCCGGCAATTTTTGAAGTGTTTCGAAATAATATTTATGAAAGAGTACAGGCGTACCCTTTATACCCCCGTATTCAGCGGCTACTATACGCTTGCCGGTTCTGACCTGTGTATCAAGCATTTCCTGTAAAATATCCCTGTGCAAAAAGGGCTGATCACTAACTACAATGAATAACCGGTTGAGATCAGGATACGTATGAAGCAGGGCATTCAACCCGGTTTGGATAGAACCCGCCATGCCCAGTTTCCAATCTTTATTGTACACTATATTCACTAATTTATCAGGAATACTGTTGATTATCTGTTCATGAAAAAATCCGGTAACCAAACTGATAGCCACAGGGTTTATGGCTTTTACTTCTGTTATAATATGGGTGAGGATAGTTGAACCACCAAAGGGCAATAACATTTTTGCTTTACCCATCCGGGAAGCAGCGCCGGCAGCCAATATCAATGCTCCGGCATTCATGAAAGCTGGTGTATGGGTTCGGGCTTTTGTTTTAAGTGAATGGGGTCTTTATCCTGTAATACGGCCATGATTTCGGAACAAATAGATAACGCGATTTCCGCTGAAGTTTCTGAACCCAGGTCTAACCCGGTTGGTCCATAAATACTTTTTAGCGCTGATTCCGAAAAATAAATTCCTTTTTCAGCAAGTTCCAGCAACATACGCTCCCGCTTAGCTGCCGGACCAAGCAACCCAATATAATGTACTGATTTATTTTGCAGGAGGCCCAGCATTTCCAGGTCATAATGGTAATTGTGGGTCATCAACACCAGGGCCGTTCTGCTATCCAGTACCAAATGATCCATTATTTCTTTCGGCTTTCCTACCATTATTTTTTCAGCAAGAGGAAATCTTTGCCGGTTAGCGTGTGTTGATCTGCCATCTGCCAGTGTTACTGTCCAGCCAATCAAACCGGCCATACTAACCAACGGGAGTGCATCATTGCCTGCTCCTACAACTACCAAAGAAACAGGTGGTACATAATATTCAAAAAAAAGTTTTTGCTGATTTTCTCCAATGGCTAATTCGCGATAGCCTGAAATGGCATTATTAAACGCTTTTCCCGTTTCGCCGGTTACCGCCTGTTTTAATACACCCGAAACATCAGTTGGGTTAAAAGTGCCCATATGTTCCTGATTATTCATTGAATAACCCGTAATGATAACTGCAGGATTTCGATATTTTATTACCTCTTTTAAAATATCCATTGGATGGGTACCCAGGGCATCAATTGGCTCGAACAAAATGCTTACGATACCATTACAACCTAATTGAATACCCAGTTTGGCATCATCTTCATCCATTGTATTATATACAACCAATTTTTTTTTTCCCTGGGTGATAGCTAAAACCGCTTTTCGCAATGCATCGCCTTCCAGGCATCCACCACTGATGGCCCCTGTTAACTGCCCGTCATCAGTTACCAGCATTCTTGCACCCGGCCTTCTGTAAGAAGATCCGGATACATGCACAACAGTGGCCAGCGCGGTTTTTTTACCGTCTTTAATGGCTTTTTCAAATGCCTGAACTATATCTCTTATTTCTTTCATTGAATGACCCGGTTATGGTCTCATTTTTTTCACCTGTTCAGGGGTGATGGCTTTCAGGTTTTTGTTGCCCCAACTATTGTTTACATAATTCAACACATCGGCAATCTGCCCGTCTGTTAAATAATCCTGCGCAGGCATGATCGCATTATACGATACACCATTTACTTTTAGTTCGCCTGATTCACCTTTTAGCACATTATTGATAAGGTCCTTCACGGGCCTTTTTAAATAATCAGATTTAGCCACCGGCGGATACACGTTTTCCATTCCTTTTCCATCTGCCATATGACAATTCATACAAAAAGTGGCATAGACTTCTTTTCCCCGCTCAATACTTTTGGGTAAGCTATAGGTCTGTATAAATGCACTCATCACAAACAGTAAAAACAATATATTACCCATCACCATTATCCTGCGCATAAAACACCCTGTATTTGATTGAGTAGTTAAGCTATTTTATTAATATCAAAAGGTAATCTTCTGATCCTTTTTCCGGTAGCGGCAAAGATGGCGTTGCATAAGGCAGGTGCAAAAGGAGGTAATCCCGGTTCACCAACACCCTTAATTTTTGGTCCGCCATTTGTTAGAATATGTACTTCTACTTTTGGCATTTCATTAATGCGCACCAATGGATTGTTATGATAATTGGATTGAACAGTCTGCCCTTTATCAAACGTAATTCCATTTTTAATAGCAGCCGTTAAAGCCATCACAGCAGCGCCCTCAACCTGCCCTTTGGTGGTATCCGGATTTACCACCGTACCAAGATCGATCACTGCATATACTTTTTCAATTTTTATACCGGTACCCTTCTTTGAAACTTCAATCACATACCCACCTAACCCTGCAAAAAATTCATATTGTGCCACCCCTCTTCCCCATCCTGCAGGTAAGGGCTTATTCCATTGAGAAACTTCTTTCAGTTTATTCAATACATTTTTAGTATCCGATTCTTTGGTAAGCATTTCCAATCTGAAAGCCAGGGGATCTTTCTTTGCGGCAACGGCCATTTCATCGATAAAACATTCGTGTGAAAAAGCCAATGTAGTGCTGGTAACTGCACGCCAGGCCGCCAGGGGTACATGCAGGTAATGGTGCACATACAAATTCTTCATGTGCTCAATTTCATATTTCTGTTCACTAATACCTTCGGTCATGGTTCCGTTAGTCTTAGTTTTGTCGTAATCCTTCTTCATATCCAGCGTAGGCGCAATTACTTTATGCTGAAAAGCGATTGCTTTCCCCTTTGCATCCAAAGCGCCTTTCATAGCGGAATAGGTCATTGGGCGGAAGGGCCCTTGTTTAGTATCGTCTTCCCTGGTCCAGATGGTCTTAACGGGCTTACCCAATTTTTTGGTTAGCTGAACCGCTTCATGAACGTAATCAGGATATAATCTTCTACCAAATCCACCTCCATTAAACAAGGTATTTACTTTTAAATTTTCCGGTGTTACCCCATAGGTTTTAGAAAATTCAGTTACAATATTGCCTGGCACCTGTGTAGAGGTCCATATCTCCAGTTTATCGCCATCATGCCAGCTAGCCAAACAATTCATTGGCTCAACCGGTGAATGTGATACAACAGGTGTTTCGTAGAATGCTTCCAGTTTAACAGGGGCCTCTGCAAATGCCTTATCAAAATCGCCTTGTTGATGATCTATGGCGCCTTCTTCTTTAGCGGCATCGCGTAAACCCTGTTCGTATGTTTTAGAATTAAATTTTTCATTGCCCTGGTTATCCCATTTTACAATCAGTACTTTTCTACCCTGAACGGCCGCCCAATAATTTTCAGCAATTACAGCAACCCCTTCTGACCTGTATACTCCATGAATTCTTTCACAGGTTTCAACTGCTATCACACCTTTCACTTTCATAGCAGCAGCAGCATCATAGCTGGTGAGTTTACTGCCAAAAACCGGACAACGTTCAATAGAAGCATATACCATTCCAGGTACAGAGGCATCAATACCAAACTGTGCCTTGCCATTCACTTTTAAAGGCACATCTGGTCTTGGTGATGATTTACCCAGGATTTTAAAATCTTTCGGATCTTTAAGTTTGGGTGATTTTGGCGCTTCTATTTTTGAAGCTGCTTCTGCCAGTTCACCATAGCTTAATTTTTTACCCGTTGGTTGGTGAATGATGCTGGCATTCTCTGCAAAGCATTCTTCAACCGGCACATTCCATTGCTGACTGGCAGCTTTTATTAACATTTCGCGTGCAGATGCGCCTACCTTACGCAGGTTCATATAGCTGGTGCGGACCGAAGCGCTACCCCCAGCGGATTGTCCGGGTCCGAATTTTTTCTCCCCCCCGGTTTGTTTAATCGTTACTTTATCCAGCGAAACTTCCAACTCTTCCGCTATCAAAGCCGGAATAGATTGAAAAGTACCCTGACCCATTTCCGGTTTGGGATTGAAGATGGTAATCTGTCCGCTTTTCTCTATTAATACAAACGGAGAAAATTCATAGGATTCCAATGCACTGGTAAGATTCTCCACAGTTTCAATGCCATTGGCTTTGGAAGAAAGTCCCACCACCAGTCCTGCCCCGGTAATACCGGTGAGGCGAAGAAAATTACGACGGTTTATATTGGTAATATGTTGATTCATGTGTTAGATTTTTTGCTGTTTTACTTGATCAATTCTGCAGCGTGATGGATAGCGCTTCGTATACGTTGGTAAGTTCCACAACGACATAAATTACCCTGCATGGCTGTATCAATATCCGCATCAGACGGATTTGATTTGGTTTTTAGTAATGCTGTGGCACTCATGATCTGACCCGATTGACAATAGCCACATTGAGGTACCTGCAATTCAATCCAGGCTTTCTGCACTGCTTCACCAATACGTTCGTGCAATCCTTCGATGGTAGTAATTTTTTTACCTGCGGCAGCCGCAACCGGAAAACTGCAGGAGCGAACCGGCTTGCCATCAATATGCACTGTACAGGCGCCACATTGGGCAATGCCGCAGCCAAACTTGGTTCCGGTTAATCCGGCCATATCCCTGATGGCCCAAAGTAATGGCATATCAGGACTGGCATCTACTTCGTAAGAATGGTTATTAATGTTTAGTGTAATCATGATAAAATATTTATACAATTGTTCTGAAAACTACTTAAAAAGACTATTAAGTTAAAAGTTAATTGCAGATAACACGCCATTTTCCTGCTTTTTAAGAAATTCTTCCCCCTTTACAGCCTGTAGAGCGGTTAAAAATGAATTCCTCCGATAAAATTAATTACAATCCGGCAGGAATACAGCATAATCTAAATAAATTTTAAAAGTCCCCCTTTATTGACAGGAACCTTCTTATTCTACCTGCAATTCAGTAAAATTTCCCCTGTAATAACCATCCCACAGTAACCCAACCACCACTCCAGATAATGGCGGTAAAAAAAACAATACGGCCATACAGAACCGGCTGAACCTGCATTAAGCCTGCTACCACCGGAATATAGCTTCGTACAAAAGGTGTCAGCTTGGCCATAAAAATATTTCTGCCATCATGTGCCGCCATCTTTTGTTTGAGTGAATTGATTTTATGTACAGGTACCCGCAGCCATTTGGGTTTTATCCTCGCCAACCATAGTTTGCCATGATAAAATAAAAGGTACAAAACAAAGGAACCGGTTATATCGGCCAGTACTACCAGGCTAATCACCACAGGAAAGTTCAGATGAAACTGGTGACTGATAAATCCAAAATAAAATAAGACCAGTTCATTGGGAAGTCCGGGCATTCCTAACTCCTGTAACAGTACCAATCCAAAAATGGCCAGATACCCGTAAGTAAGAATGTAACCGGTAAGCATTGGTGACATATTATATTATATTATTTATTTCCAACTGCCAATATTTTCGTTTGAATAATTTCAGGAATAACAACAGTACGGGTTACCTGCAATGGCTTAGCCACAGAGTGATCATCGGCTTTAAAATGTTCATCGGCCAATAAAGAGACAGTTGAGGCAATCTGTTTTGCATACATTTTTTCTTTTTCTTTTCTCTCACCGTCCGGAGCAATCCCGGGGCCAATCAAAGCCGTCCATACTTCTCCTGAGCCTTTAACCCAGAAACCATGCTTCGACCATTTAGCGGTTTTACTTCCCCGGCCATGATCAGTAGTAATAATAAACGTGGTATTGTCTTTATAAAAAGGATCTGTTTGCACATAATACCATAACTCAGCTATCATCTGGTCTACCTGGTGAGCTTTTTGCAGGTACTGGTCGTACCTGCCCTGGTGAGCAAATTCATCTGTTTCACCCAATCCCAGGAATAGCACTTTGGGGTGTTTCGTTTCAATATAATTTTTGGCGCTGGCATAGGTTAGTAAATCATAACGGGTATGGCCCTTCATGGGTACCGTTCGTTGTACCTGATTAATCAGCCTGTTCAATGTATCCTCACCCTCATCAAGCATTTCATATCCGCTGTTAACAGCTATCTCGCTACGTTTCTCATTTAATATATAAGGCATCACACTCCATGAACTGAATGCGGCCACTTTGCCGGCATAGCCTTCACGACTATTCATGTATTCAAGAATATTCGTATTCTTATTCCGGACAGTTAAATTGGGAATAAATCTGGTATCAGCATATCCGGTAAGAATCTCGTTATACCCCGGATAAGAAATTTTGTACAGGTTAGCAATATTTACTTCATTTCCATAAGCCCTGTTACCGGATAATCTACCTTTTTTAGCAATTACCTCCCAGAAAAAAGGCAGTAGCTTTCGTCTTCTTTCTTCCGGATCCGCATGCCAGAACTTTTGACAGATTAATCCGGTATCTTTTACCAATACAGTATCACGGATCAACAATGAATCAGCTCCCTGAAATACTTCCTGCCATCTAAACCCATCAGTAGTGATGATAAAAATATTGCGTTGTGACCGCGAAGTTTGCGCATGAAGGAACAGGCAAACAAGGCTACAAATAGCTAAAAGAAACAATTTCATTCACTGGGGTTTTACAAAGGAACTACGCCAGTGTAAAAATCATGTGAACAAGCGGTTAAGTTAAGGTTATTAAATAGTTTGCTAATACAAACTTAACATACGGAACATACTGAGGACATATTGGATCTGTTACTTTATAGCAGATAAATCCTGCTTATGCCATCCCATTCTCTTCCAAAAGTTTCTGTACTTATTCCGGCTTTTAATGAGGAAAAATACATCCTTCGAACACTATCCGCTCTCATGAGGCAGGATTATCCCTGCTATGAAATCATTATTGCGGATAATGCTTCTACCGATCGAACAGCCATCGTTATACAACAATTTATAGACAGACAGCCCGTTACTGCCATTTCCATTCATTTGGTTTATGAAAACAAGCGTGGCACCAACTTCGCGAGAGAATGTGCCAGGCAAAAAGCAACCGGTTCTATCATAGCGCAAATAGATGCCGATTGTATCCCCACTGCAAACTGGCTTCGGAAAGGGGTGACCGCACTCACCAGGAACAGGAAAACGGTGGCGGTTACCGGTCCATATGATTACTATGATGGTGATAAATGGATGCGTACCAGTTCAGTATTATCACAAAAAATATTTTATCCGCTCATCAATACATTGGTACAATTTACCGGAAGAGCCGCCATACTAATCGGAGGCAATACTTTTATCCGGGCGGCCATACTGGAAAGTGCCGGTGGCTATAATACAGCTCTTACATTTTATGGAGATGATGTGGATATGGGTAAAAAGCTGGCCACCTATGGCCATGTAGCTTATTCGTCAGATTTAATACTTTTCTCTTCATCCAGGCGATACAAAGCCAATGGATTTTTTCAGGTAAATAAAAAATACCAGGCCTGTTTCTGGAACCTGGTATGGAAAAAAGACAATTTATTGCAAACAGCCGAAACAAGTCACCCACGCTAATTTTCGTTCATCTCCCTTTATTCATTTTTAAGAAAGCGGCTCTCTTAGGTGCGGGAACGATTGCATTCTCACCTCTAACCGCTTTCCATATCACTTCTGTAAATTCACGATCCGGAATACGGTCCTCTTTCGTAAAATCAAATAACTCACTCTTACGTTGCCAGGCATTCTCTACACTGTTCTTCTCATTGATATCTACCTGCAAAGGTTTCGCGGTAAATACAGACAAATCGGGATTGGCTGAAAAACAACGCCACATGGGTGTTGCCGCGGCATCATATTGACTCATTGGTCCTATGCCCAATATTAATTCAATGGTACGCAACATGGAAGAAGTGGAATACATGGTATGATCCACAAAATGTCTTTTCACAAATCCGCCGGCCACATACGCGGTACTCCTGTGAGCATCCACATGATCAGGGCCATCCTGTGCATCGTCTTCCAGAATAAAAACAGCAGATTCTTTCCAGACAGGGCTCTTGCTCAGGTATTCTACAAACATACCAATAGCCAGGTCGTTATCTGCCACATGTGCAAAAGGCGTTGGCTTACCCTTACTTAACCCTTCTGTGTGATCATTGATGATGCGAAGTGTATTCAATCTGGGTAATGCATTAATAGCAAGTAAAGAATCAAAATCTTTTTTCCATTGGCCCACCCTTGTGGTATCGCGTATGGATTGATCCCAACTGGTATAGTAAGTACAGAAATGATTTTTTAAAACCGGAATATTGGGTTTATAATCGTCTGCAAACTCGCCGTATGTTCGATAACTTACACCTGCCCGGTTACAATAATCCCAGATAAAGCCGTTTTTATTATTGGCTATGGCACGGTTCCCTTCCGCGTCGTAGTCACCGCCGCGACCGCCATAACTGGTAACCCATGTTTTTTCCAGATAGTCTGTTGCGTAGGCGCCAAGGCTCCAGTTATGTCCATCTGCACTTACTTCTCCATCCACATAAAAATTATCAAGTAACACAAACTCCCTGGCTAATGCATGCAGGTTGGGAGTTACTTTCTCCCCAAATAAGCAAAGACTTGTATCGCCATTTCCTTCCGGCATATCACCCAATACCTGATCGTACGTTCGGTTTTCCTTAACAATATAAAAGACATATTTAATGGGGGAAGGATTGCCTGCTTTCATAGGAATGGGGTTGTCTTTTTCCACATGCGCCTGTAATTCCTTTGCCTTACTATAAGGTGTATTATGGTATACTGCCTGTGAATACACGCTTAACTGCTGCTCACCGGGGGTTTGTATAATACTGAGCGTTCCTTTAAAGAGACCGCCGATATATTGTATCTCTCTGGGTTGAGTAGTATCGCCTTTCTGAAAAGAGAGTTTACTCTTTTTGTTTACTGGATTGGGGCCGAATGGATTGGCCAGGGAAGTAAAACCTTTTCCATTGGTTACATATATTTTATTGCCAATGGTTCTTACTGAAGTAGGATACCATCCAACAGGGATAAACCCTTTAGAAGAACTGCCTGCCCGATTACTCACATCAAAAACAGACAAACAATTGTTATCCGCATTGGCAATATATAAAGTTTTTTCATCAGCGCTAAGCGCTACGCTATTGGTAGTGGAACCTGTGGGTGCATCAGGATATAATGCGGCATTGAGTGTTTCCAGCAGTTTTCGCTTTTTTATATCCAGCACAGAAACGCTGTTATCATTGGCATTGGCGATATAGAGGTATTGACCATTCTTCGACATACACATGTCGTTAGGATTACTGCCTACAGGAATTTCATCCGTTAATTGCTGCAATAGCGTATTATACACTAATAGTTTACTACAACCCCAGCAGGAAATATATAATTCCTTCTTATCCGGTGACAGCAGGCAGGTATATGCTTCACCGGGAAGTTTAATTTGGTTAAGTATTTTTTTTGTTGAAACATTAATCACATACAATGTATTATTGTCTTTGGTAACCACATACATCCTGTCTGCCTTGTCATCAATATCAATACCTGTTGGCGAAATTTTATTGGGCCATTTTTCGCCGAGCTGAATACTATCAGTCAAAACCAGTTTATTATTTTTTAGCGCGTATTTGAGTATCCTGTTATCATTACCTCCGGAAGCATACAGGTACTTTTCATCGGAACTGAACTTAAGTCCCACCCATGATTTTGGTATGGAAATTTTGTCCAGTATTTTTTCTCCTTTCACATCTACCAATTGCAGGCTTTGTTTGCTTTGTCCATTATTGGTTATGGCCAAATATTTCTTTGATGGGGATACCGCGATATTTAATGGCAGGTCGCCAACCGCTAAGCTCTTACCAACCGGGGTCAGGCTCCATCCATTGGGCAGGCCAATACGTTTTGACTCCAGTGTTTTCAGTGTTTGTGCAGAAACTGTAAGGGCTGTAGTAAAAGCAGCCATTAGTAAAATGGATATTTTCATAATTAATGTTTTTAGTTTATAAAGCTGAAACCACCTCTTCCGCAAAACCAAAAGATAGTGTCATGCCGGCGCCACCTAAGCCATTCAGAATAAAAATACCCGGTGAGGGCTCCAAAACAACATCTGTTTCTCCATTCAACATTTTAGGATAAGTGCCGTTCCATGATTGTATCAATTTCCAGTCCCTGATCTGCATGAATTTCCCCAGGTAATCTGTAATCAACCGGTTGATATGTGCATTATCAAAGGGGTCAAATGTATGGCCATACTCATGGGAGTCGCCAACCGTTAATTCCCCTTTATCATTTTGAGAAACCATTACATGAATGCCCCATCGCAAATATTCACTCATTTCGGCTTCATATCTTTTTTTCAAAGCAGGTAATGAGGGTGATACTTTAAAACTATTATAATGAATTAGTGATAATCCGGCACATACAGCGGTACCTATCTGCCACCGGGCAGCCGGCGGCTCAAAACGCATCATCTGCAATTTGCATTTTACAAGTCCTAATGTAGCAAATTGTTCCGGATATAAGGTTTCAAAATCCGCTCCACTGCAAATAAAGACAAGGTCGGCCTCCAGCATTTCATTGCCAAGGAATACTTTGCCGGTTTCTACCGCATTCACCTGCCGGCCCCAGATAAATTTAATTTCAAGATACTCAGACAGGTAAGAAGGTATAGAAGCAATGGCTTCGCGCGGGTCCACGATCATTTCAGTATTACTGAATAATCCTCCTAATAAATTTTGGGTATTTACGCCTGTAAATTTGTTGGCAATCTCAACCGGCTGCAACAAAGAAACCGGTCTTCCGCTTTGCGTAAATTTTTCATGCAGTTCCTGCAGCACCTGCCACTCATCAGGTTGATGGGCCACATGCAGGCTTCCTACTTCGTCATACCATAACCCAATACTGTCCGCTATTTCTTTCCAGCTATTTTTACTTCGGATTGCACGGTCATATAATTTTCCATCGGGTTGTCCAATTGGCCAAACCATGCCAAAATTTCGGATAGAAGCGCCAACTGCTTTTTCAGACCTTTCGATCACAGTAACATTGTATCCCTTTAACGACAGGGCCCTGGCGGTAGCAAGGCCAACAATTCCGGCGCCAATAACGATTGCGGACAACTGACTCATGTTATTAAATTTCAGGAGAGTGAACTAATTTTTTATTAAAATACAATAATGCCAAAAAAGTGGTGATAACCCCTACCACAGACAGGATAATTACGCCGGTACTATATACCGTAGTCCATGAAAGCTTTGCATTAAATATGGTTTTTGTAATTATCACCCCTACGCTACCAAGATAACCGAAAGAATCTGCGAGATACATTAAGAAACCAACATTTCCCGCATATCGGAAAGTAGCGATCATGCGGTCGAATAAAATGCAATTGAAAGGAATATATCCCATGTATAATCCAAGTCCCACCAGTGTCATCCATTCAAAAGGGGGCAGGATATGCCAAACAAATAACAGCGAACTGACACCGGCTACCAGGAAACCGGTAATAATAATAAAATGGGTAATGAAAAAAGCTTTTCTGTTATTTTTTATCAGGATCATACTGCTGATTAGCAGCAGCACCAGTAGCGTAATGGGAACTTCCGTAGCGGTAAACACAGAAGGTTGATTTCCGAAACCGAGTTCTTTCCAGATATCCGCGGCAAAATTATCCCTGATATCCCTGAAGATGGTTAGGAATACATAAATAACAATCAGCAAAACCAGGCCGGGTCTGAAATGCAGGAAGAAGTTTTTTCTTTCCTGCTTATTCATTGGCAACCGGGTAACCCTTGTAATGATATCTGTTTCGGATGGTGGAGGAATTTTTTCTAATAAAAAAATCAATAAAAGCATCGGTATCAGAAATACCAATCCTGTTATAAACGGAAGCCACTGTTCAGTAACCTGATAATTGACCATTAGCCATTTAGCAACAGATTTTACAAATCCGGATGAGAAAATAAAACTTACCGCCAATGCCGCGCCAATAAAGTCAGTTGCCCTTCTACCCTCTACAAATGAAAATATGATACCCCAGATCATGCCAAGTGGAAATCCATTGATAAAGAGAAAAGGTATATTCCAGGGTGCAGGAACTATTGCAAAAAATAATAGCGATACCCAGGATATACCTATTAAAATAAGTATGGTTCTTCCCCGCCCGATCTTTTTCAATTCTGCGATAAACCGTATGCCGTAAAATTTACTCAACATATACCCCAATACCTGGCTAATTACCAATGTGTCTTTGAAAGGAATACCGAATACAGCCGGATACTGATCAAAGGTGCCAACTGTAAATGGCTTCCGGAATGCATAAACCGTTGCATAAGTAAGAAAACTAATCAGCGCCGCGTACACCGCTACCCGGGTATTCCTGTATTTGTCAGTATCCGTTTTGGATAAAGCAGCTACCACATTTATTGTATTAATGCAGGGAATTCCTGCAATGAGTCAATAATAAAGTCAGGAGAATACTGAATCAATTCTTCCCGGCTATATGCACCGCTGGTTACGGAAACAACCATATCACATCCGGCATTCCTGCCCTCCAGTACATCTACTTCCGTATCACCCACCTTGGCAACATTTTTAACAGTTGAAATACCCAATTGCCGCATGATGGATTGGATCATATAAGCATGTGGCCTTCCTTCCGGCACTTCATCACTACAGATAACCTGATTGATGAATGGGTTTTTATTCCAACCCAATCGTGTAAGAATGGCATCAGTAATAACCCTGGTGAATCCGGTATTCAGCGCTACTTTAATTCCCTTACTCTGAAGAAGCTGAAATAAATCTTCCGCAAAGGGAAGGGGCTTCAGATCAGTATCGTTTAAATAAAAGAAAACCATATCCTCGGTGAACCTATCATGTATTCTATGTATCGTTTCGTTCAGTGAATCCGCTAAGTATGGCGCATACTTGGCAAGTATGGTTTTTACGGCTTCTATTTTCCGGTATCCCATTACTTTATTAATATCAGCCGCGTTTACTATAATTCCTTCAGAGGCAAATGCATGCCGGAATGAGTCGTTAACATTCCCATTATCCGCCACGGTAGTACCGGCCATATCAAAAACCACTAATTCAATATTCATCTTATAAATTATTTAATCTGTGCTAATAAATGTTGTTCCATCATTTGTCTGTAATAATTCAGGGAAGGAAGAGGGATATGCTCTTTCTTGGCATGGTCATCCCAATTACGCAGGGTGATATACAAGGGCGAGAGTGGATCGGCTTCGAAAGCAATTGCTTCAGCTTCCGTCATCATACCCCCTTGAAAAACCAATGTTTCTTTACTGGCAGGTGACAGCCTGTTATAATATTCCGGAAAACGATACGTGAGGTATCTTTTGGCTGCTACATGAGAGGCTACCAGCCGGGCAATTTTTTCTGAAAACCCTTTATCCCTCAAATAGTCGGCCCCTAATTTTTCATGATCAAAAACGCCATACACATCCATATGTGCCACAGACATGATGTGTTCACACAAATGGCCTATGTCGTGAAAAAACGCGGCAAGTATCACTTCTGTATCATATCCTTCTTTTTCTGCTAATTGTGCGCACTGGCACATATGTTCTATTTGCGAAACAGGTTCACCTATATAATCATTTCCACCAAATCTTTCATAAAGCGAAAGTATTTCATCAACCGTTGATGTTACTACAGCGCTGTTCATTTTGTACACTTTTTATAGTTTAAGTGGATGTGGTAAATTCAAAAGAAGCGAAGCCTGAAAAGGCTCCGCTTAGAGAATAAAAACTACTATGGTACTATGCTAACAACTATTTGATGATCCACATCTGGGCATTGATATTGTCATTACCGCCATATTGGCTTGCCACTGCAGCAGTATAATTATCTTTATTGGTTGACAATTCAGAAGAAGGATATTGGTATCTTAATGGGATAACACCACTATTACCAATACCAGGACCGGTTGAAAAAGTTGGGATACCTGTTCTACGCCATTGGTAATAAGCCTCCAAACCTGAGTTACGGGCCAGTGATAAGTAGCGTTGTGTAAGAATCTGATTTAATCCCGTTGCATTATCTCCGGCATATTTAACTTCAGGTTGATTAAAATAATCGCTGTAGTTAAAAGTAATATTGTAATTAATATAATCACCGGGAGCAGTAGTTTTAAGAAAAGAAACCGTATTCGCGCCATCATTAACGCCATAGAATGTAAACATGGCTTTAATACCCTTCTGGTACCATGCATCGGCAGATCCGGATATCCATCCGCGATTAATGGCTTCTGCAATAGTTAAACACATTTCAGGATAACCTACGATAAAAGTATTTTCACCTTTAAATCCATCATAATATCTTTTGCGGCCAATAGTTGAAAGCTTACCCGCCACATTTTTTCCACCCAATGAGCTCACATCTTCTCCATTAGCACCACCAACAAAAGATTTGAATGAGGTATCAGCGAAACCCAATCCACGGGCAGGATCCGCCACTTTCATCGCCCTTAGGTCATTTAAGCTGCTCAGTGTATTTAACCAGGTAGCCGCAACACAGAGACGCAATGCATCAAAACCATAATTATTTTTGTTATTGGGATACAGATTATACGCATCATTGTATGCATATTCCCAGTTATCAGAAAGGTCCGTCATAATTGGATACTTAGTCGGATTGTTGATAACATCAGCAAACTTTTGTTTCACATTTAAGTCAGCATCCGCTTCTTTTTTGCTCAGGTTTATCAGTACCCGTAATTTAAACGTATTCACTACTTTCTGCCATTGTTTTAAACTTGTCAGAGGGTCCTTACCATTTGAAATTTTTTCAATGAAATAGAAATCGCCAAGTAAAGCGGTATTGGATGAAGCAATTAAAGATGCTAATTGAGCATTGGCTTCTTCCAGTAATTTCAGGCCCTGGATAAATACCTGTTTCTGTGTATCATATTTGGGTGTTGGGTTATCCAGCCCTTTCAAAGCTTCGGTCATAGGCAGGTCGCCCACTTTCAGGCTCATATTAATATACAGATACGCCTTGAAAAATTTAGCCAATGCGCTATACGGGTTGATGTCGCCGGATGCTTTAGCCGCCTCTTTTTCCATAGCTGCCACATTGCGTAAAGTTCCAAAGTCCAATGTAGCCGCACCTGTCCAATATTCATTGGTACCATAATAGGTATAGGTAGATAAAGTAAACTGTCCAAACTTATCCGCACTCCCTCCGGGAAATACCATCAAATCATTCTCAACCTGCCTTAATAGCAGGTATGCAGGAACAGAAGTAGGTTGATTGGGGTTAACCGCGTATTTTTCAAATGTCTTGGTACAACTGCTCAATGCCATCAATACAGCAATAAAGAGTATACCGGTTATTTTGTTTGTTTTCATTTTATTTTTTTTAGTTGTTTTAAATTATGTGTTCAGAATAATTTAGAAAACAAAATTTACATTAAAGCCATAACTACGGGTAGTAGGCGTTTGCAGGTTTGGTTCCCGGCTGTTACTATTAAAAATATTACGACCGGAATATTGGTCAACATCAATATCACGGAAACGTGAAGGGAAGAAATACAGGAGGTTGCGACCCACCAGCGACACATCAATTTTGGATATAAAACTTTTCCTGCCCAGAAATTTTTGTGGAACGGAATAGGTAATGACCACTTCGCGCAATTTTGCATACGTTTTGGCAACAGATGTATGTTCGAAATTATTAAAGAACCTGCTTACATAATCCTGGATATAGGTAGAAGGGGTAGCATTGGGTTTGAACTGTAATGCACCCATATTTGTAATAATACCTGTTGTAGGATCATATTGAATAGTTGTGTTGTTTGAAATCTGAACGCCTTCTCCAATATAGGTTCCTTTAAAGCCTGGATCTTTATAATGCCTGAACTCATAATCCCTTGCAGCTCCTACAGCACCTTCAACAGTAGAGATATTACTTCCTCCTTCAATTCCTTTACGCATAACAAAATCCTGGACAATACCCCCTACTTTTCCATCAAACTGGAATGAGAAGCTAAAAGATTTGTAGGTAAACTTATTGTAGACAGACCAACTCCAGTCAACATCTCCATTTCCTACGTATTGTGCTTTGGGCAGGTATACCGGGAAACCGGCACTAGTATTAATCACCTGTCCATCGGTTGTCTTTGCTGTTACACCTGCAAATAATTTATCCACTCTATCTCCCTGGTGAAACTGGTAGTCTTCAAAATTGGCAGGCAATTCTTTGTAGACCTCTTTATACGTTGACCAGTTGACCATTACATCCCAATTCAAACCTTCAGTATTTCTGAGAGGAGAACCCATTAATGACAGTTCCACTCCAGACAATTTTGTTTTAATGGCATTGGTAGTATAACCGGTTATACCGGTTGTCTGTGACAATGGAAAGCTCCTGATACCCGGTCCATTAATATTGTTATAATAGGTTGCACTAAATCCAATCCTGTTCTCAAAAAATTTCATATCCAACCCAAACTCACTGCTTGTTAATACAGAAGATTTAATGTTCGGATCGATTTTATTTCCAGGAGCATACGCGCCTGTTTGGCTATTGTATACTGTTCCTATTGAATAAGCGGGATCAGACAATGAATAAGAAGGACCACCATACACACTTACATAAGGAGCCCCATATCTTAAAGGATAGGCAGCAGGCCCTACATAGGCTGTTGTATTAGGCGATTTGGCAGCGGCATAACTGGCCCTTACTTTTAAGAAATTGATTTCTTTTGGCAGGTTTACATAATCTGAAATTACAGATGCTACAGAAACAGAGGGATAGAAATAGGTGTTATTATTTAACAATAAAGTAGAATTTTTATCTACCCGACCTGTAGTGGTTATTGAGAAATATTTCTTGTAGTCCAGACTAAGAGAGTAATAAGCGCTTAACACCAACATACTGGAATTGAAACTGTAGGCTTTTGGAGCATTTAATGAGTTGGTGAAAGAATACAAACCAGGTACATTCAAATAATCAGTAGTAACAAAACTAGACCGGTAGTTGAAATTCCTGGCATTTACACCACCAAACGCATCAATTGAAAACCCTCCTTTTATTTTACCATTATATTTTACCAAACCTTCTACGTTATTATCAAACAAAGAACGAACATCTTCACGGTAGTCACCCCTGTTCAGTTCTCTTCCATAAGGGTGAGCGGAATAAGGCATTTTTTCAGTTCTCAACACCTCATTGGCACTGATATTCGCACGCAGGATGGCTTCGAAATGTGAATTAGGTTTGTAAGTAAGCGCTGCATTACCGATGATATCTGTTTTGTAATGACCACGCAACCACTCATAACTCATAAAATAGGGGTTATGATATCGCTGATATTCCGCAAAAATTGATTGAACCCCTTCTTTACCCGGTTGCCAGTAATTATGCATGTCATCAACATTCCAGTCAGCGCCTGTCCAGATAGTCATATTATAAATCACACTATTGGGGCCGTATTGTACATCAGGAATATTGGGTGTAAACTGACGGTTATAATTCAGGCCACCTTCTATTTTTAATTTACTGCTTAAATTATAACTGGTATTAATATTAAAATTGACCGTGTTTAGTTTGGTATTAGGTATAATTCCTTTTTGATACGTCTGGCTTAATGACATACGGATACTTGACCTGTCTGTTGCAGACGAAAAGCTCAGGTTATTGGTAGTTAGTACACCCGCCTGGATAAATCTCTTCAAATTACCAACTCCCCTTGCAATGTAAGGGGTAGCGGTTCTTTTACCTGTAACAGGATCAATCGGGCTGTCATACTGAGGTATTAACTGGCCTTCAAATTTTGGACCCCATATATCATAATCACCATCATTGATACCGCCACCTCTTCCGTCTCCGAATGAGTATTGAGAATAATCTCCCCCACCATACATTGCCTGCGTTTTGGGCAGTGCAATAAAGCCCTTATCAATTTGTGTACTTGAATTAAATTCAATAGTATATCCTTTCTCGTTCTTTTTCGCTTTTTTAGTTGTGATTAAAATAGCGCCATTTTGTGCACGGCTTCCATAGATAGCTGTGGCAGCCAACCCTTTCAAAACAGTATAGGTTTCAATATCATCCGGGCTGATATTCCAGGTATCAGAAGTAATAGGAATACCATCTACTACGTATAAAGAAATATTACCCCCACGCAAAGAAACAGCGGGAGCAGCCAGCATTTCGCGGGAAATGGCCACATCCAAACCGGCCACTTTACCAACCAGGCCATTGATGGGATTCGGTTCCCTGGCTTTTACCAGATCACTGCCTTTTACTTCCTGCACAGCATACCCCAGTTTCTTGGTTTCTTTTTTAACACCCAAAGCTGTAACTACCACTTCATCCAACTGAGTAGCTGTGGCAATTAATGAAATGATTAAACCGTCACTATTGGCAACTATTTGTTTGCTTTGATAGCCAATAATTGAAATGGATAATTGACTCCCCAGTGCTGCATTTATCGTAAATACGCCCGAAGAATTGGTACTTGTTTTTTGTTTCCCGTTTTTAACGGATACGGTAGCCCCTTCAATGGGGTTTGAAGTAATCGCATCGATTACTTTACCGGTAATTGCGGCATTTTGCGCCTGCAATTGACATACAAAACAGATTATCGCTATCGGCAATAGCAATAAACTTAAGAAACTTGTTTTGGTTTGCTTCATAAACAATGTATTTTGGTTGTTGAAGCAACAAAACTATCCGGGCAGTGTTAAGGAATTGTATTGTTAAGATTAACTTAAAGTGAAATCAGGTAATAGATTTAGTTTATTGATAGAACAAAAGGGACTCGTTATTTCTTGCTATTAGAAGTATTTTTTTTCCACCTTGTACCTTAATCCATTCGGCATCACGTATTTCACCGCTTATACCGGGAAGTGAAAAACCGGTTTTGAAATCACGATTCGTTTTATCATAAAAGAATCCGGTTGGCAGCATGGCATCATATCTTCCTTCAAAAGGAATCACTCCATAAAAATTACCGGCAGCCAGAAATCCTCCCTTACCATCCTGTAACGAAACAAAGCGCATCAATGGCGCGGTTTGCAGCTCTCTGGGTAAGGGCACTGTTATAAAACCACCCTTCCCGTTATTCAAAAAGCAGGTTGATCCCAGCATATCCGCTTTAAGTAGCGTATAATCCCTGAATAAATCATAAAACATATAATCAACTGTTTTCCCTGCCACTTCACTATAAGTAAGATAAGCTTTCTTTAAAACCGGGAGAGCCCGCTCTAATTCATCTTTGGCCAGAAAAGTATAATCCTTTCCGTCAATAGCGTATGTTAGAATTTGCTCCAGTGTCCCATTCTTATCAAAATCTTTGATAAATAATTTCAAAGGCCCGTTTTTGCCGGCATATAATTTTGAATTGTATCCCCAATTACCTGCCAGTATATCAGTTAACCCATCTCCGTTCACATCAGTTGTAAGCAGGCTTTGCCAAAGACCAGAGGATCCTGCAATATCGGCTTTGCTAAATACTGCATTCCTGTTTAATAAAACCTGAACGGGCATCCATTCTCCGGCAATAACCAGGTCCTCCCAACCATCTCCATTCATATCGGCAAAAGAAGCGGAAGTAATCATTCCTGCTTTATCCAGTTGTATCCGCGAACTATCTGCAATTTTGAAACCGCCTTCCCCATTGTTGAGCAAAAGATAAGAAGGTTGTGCAATGCCATAATGAGTTGCATCAGACATACCGCCCACAAAAAGATCGTTGTCGCCATCCTTATCAATGTCAGCAACAGCGACGCAGGATTTATTAGTCAAAATTGCAGGTAGCACAAGTTTCGATTGGGTAAAATGTCCTCTTGTATCATTCAGAAACAGGTGATCCGCTAAGGCGGCATTACCATCTTCCAGTTCATTCCCACCGCTTACTACATAGAGATCCGGATATGAATCACCATTTGCATCAAAAAATAATGCATCCACTCCTTCAGAATTACGAAACTGTCTGAATAACGCGGTGTCTGATGATATAAATTGTCCATTAGCTGTTTGCCTCATTAACACACCAGGCTGTCCTTTTGCACCACAAACAAAAAAATCATCCAGGCCATCTTTATTAATATCCGAAACTGCGATTTTTGGTCCGCGGGTTGAGAGCAGATGAGGTATCAGGTATTGTTTGTTGAAATCAAGAAAATCATTTTCAATATGTTTCCATGGAATTTTCAACTGGCTGGAAACATCCCTGAGCGCTGATGCCTTTGGCGGAAAAAATATTTTGAAGTCGAAATGCCCGGAAGCAGAAGACTGTTTCATTAATAAATGATTGTTGTGCGACACATTGTGCATGGTCTCATACCGTTGATCTGGCCATATCACCAATACACTGTCTATATTACTTACATTACCCATTCCAAAAGATAGTATTGGTGACACAGAAGACTGAAAACCTCTCGTTAGCATTAATTGCTGGTACTGCATGGTTCCTTTCTGAAACAGGTAGACTTTGCATCCAATACCAAATGAGTTCTGGTCATTCCCTTTAAAAGAAACTGAAATATGGTTTTGCTTTGGACTGTTATTCTTTAAAATCACAGCTTTGCTGTTAATACAATTCATTACCATATCCAGGTCGCCGTCATTATCAAGATCAGCATAGGAGGCGCCCGTATAATAGCCTTTCATCTTGCCGGTACCCCAATCTGCACTTACCTCTTTAAACCCTTCTTTAATATTGCCTTTAAAAAAGAAAGGGTGCGAAGCACCATCGGGCATTTTGTCAATAGCCTCCTGATCATAAATATCTGTATTGTCAGCGGCATGTTTTACATACAATGATGAAATAAACCGAACATAATCCAGGTCCACCGGGCGTTTTACAATTCCACTTGACACAAAAAGGTCTTTCACACCATCATTGTCAAAATCGGCAAAAAGGGGGGCCCAGCTCCAGTCTGTCGCGTACACATTGTTCATGATTCCAACCTCACTAAAATTAACAGCATTCCCATTATTATGTTGAAGACTATTTCTGGAATATTGTTGCTGGTACCCGTTATTTTCAATTTTAAGCCTGTATATATCCAGGTTATCATCACTGCCATATGTTTTAGCTGTTTTTTCATCCGGGGGAAGCATATCAACAGTAATTACATCCGGGTTACCATCATTATCATAGTCTGCCACATCATTACCCATACTAAAACGGCTATAATGTTTAAAGTGCCTGGCGCCACTTTCTGTAAAAGTACCATTGCCATTATTTATATAGTAATAATCGTTCTCATGAAAATCATTGCCCACATAAATATCATCCCACCCATCATTATTTATATCACTGGTAGCTAAACCTAACCCATAACCCTGACCACTCTGAAAGATACCCGCCGCTGCCGATACATCTGTAAATTGTCCGGTTGTTGCTATATCATTACGCAACAGGCGATCTCCGGCATCTTTATCATAGGTTCTCCGGTGACTGGTATCAGAAATGTTCTGGTGAGGTTTTTGCGAATGATTGAGGATGTAGCAATCCAGATCACCATCATGGTCATAATCGAAGAATGCAGCCTGTGTTGCAAAACTTGAAACAGCTAAACCGTATTGCGCGGCGCTTTCTTTAAATATACCCTGCCCTTTATTGATGAATAATTCGTTTTTCCCCTGCAAACCCCTGATCCCATTTACAGCGGAAACATAAATATCCAGCAGTCCATCTGCATTCACATCAACCATTGTAACCCCGGTGCACCAATCAGAAGTACCGGCAACACCTGCTTTTTCAGTGATATCTTCGAATTCAAAACCGCCTTCATTAGAAGCGGCAATTCCCTTATTCAGATATAATTTATTTGCCCCTTTATTGTTTCCGGTAAAAAACAGATCTACAAAACCATCATTATTTATATCTCCTGTTGCAACACCACCGCCGTTATAGTAGTACAGATAATACAGAATATTGAATGTATCCTTTTCAAAAGGTTTATTGATAAAATGAATATTACTTTGAGAAGCGGGGATACTTTCAAAAAACTGCACGGCTCTTTTGCAGGAGATTAAAAAAGACAGGAAACAGAAAAGGGAGAGGGCAGAAAAATATATTCGCATAAGAATGATTTCTGTAAGATAAAAGGGGTGTTCATCCCAGATGAAACACCCCTTGATTTACCAACAACCAACGAAACGGCTATAATTTACTATTATACAAATTTGTAACCTCAGTAGCAGACAGCGCCTTACCATACAGCCTGAACTGATCCAATGAACCGGTAAAAGATTTTATCCAGTCGTCTGCTGGTCCGGTAGCGCTTCCATGTTTGTTCCAACCACCAATAATTAATTTATTGGCTTTTGAAAAATCAACGGCCCCCCTTCCTGAACCAGATTTTTTTACATCCGTTTGTGTAGCTGTCATACCTGAAACAGCAGCACCATCAAAATAGTAGGTCATTTTTGAAGAAACCTGGTCATATACATATACAATCTGGTGCCAGCTACCATCAAAAACCGGTTTTTGAAAATCGCCTTCCAGCCATTGATCCATCAGACCCAACTTCATGGTTGTTTTAGTAGCTGTTTGATTCTCCATCAGCAGGAATAAAGCGCTGTTATGCCATCCATAGGTATTATCAACCAGTGAAAACAAAAATTCAGTACGACCCGCCTGCGCGGTATTCTTTACCCAGAAGGCCATAGAGAAACTGGTTACTGTTTTAAAGTCATTTGCAGAAGGATATACTATGGCTTTATTATCAACCCCTTTTATGGCTTTGCCTGTAATGCCTGTTACGAAACTGAGGGGATTGTCAACGGCAAAATTGGCACGAATACTGTCAACATCAACTCCATCAAACGCAGCATAAAATTTTAACGGGCCACCAGGGGGATTAGCGTCTTTTACATAATTGCCCAATACCGGTCTGTCCATTTTCTGGCAGCCCCCTGTAAAAAGCGCTATCAGTATGGCATAAAGTAAATATGATTTATTTTTCATTTTAACTATTTTGATTTGTAAGAAAATAGACTATTATTGTTTAAGGCCATTCCGGATTCTGAACCAATATGCCACCCGAAAAATCAATCGCGGGTTGTGGAATAGGATAATACCTATGTTTGTTCTGATAACCCAAAGAGCTTAGCACAGTTGGGGCAAGACCCCAACGAACCAGGTCATAGAACCTTTCGCCCTCCATGGCCAATTCATATCTTCTTTCATTTTGAATAGCGGTGCGCATTTGTGCCTGGTCTGTAAAAACAACAGCCGGCAAAATACCAGAAGCCCCATTTCTGGCTCTACTCCTTACCTGTTCTATGTAGCTCTGTGCCAGTGTGGCATTAGGGGCTCCCCCTACTTCGTTTGCCGCTTCTGCAGCCATCAGCAACACATCGGCATACCTAATCATACGCTGATTTATCCAACCACCCTGTCTTGAACCAGTGGTTACCTGCATAGTAGGATCCGGATAAACTTTTTTATTCCAGTATTGACGTGGAATACCAGGAAAACTGGGTAATACTTTACCATACACACCATCTGTCTGTCCTGAATACAGAATAGTTGCATTTTTTCTAGTATCGCCGGTTTCAAAAGCATTTACCAGGTCACTGGTAGGTGTATTCCATCCCCAACCAAGATCCCACTCGCCTGCCCCGCGAACACCTTGTGCGATGGCATACCAGGAGAAATAATTATCCGATCCATTTGATCCAATATGTGACTGGATTTCCCAAACAGACTCTGAACTGTTTTCACCGGCATCTGTAAATATTTTGGAGTAATCAGATTGCAGGGCATATTTTCCTGAATTGATAACCTGTTGGCAAAGTGAAAGAGCGCCACTCCAATTCTGCCTGTATAGCATCGTTTTCGCATGCAGGCTTTTTGCAGAAGCATTGGTTAGTCTACCAATAAATTTTGCTGCCCAGTTTGCGGGCAGATTCGCTTCCGCATAAGTAAGGTCAGCATCTATTAATGCATAGAGTTCCGCAACGGTTGCTTTAGGCTTTTTGGCATCAGATGGATTGTATACGCGAAAATCTATCTTAGGAACCTGACCAAAAGCACGAACCAGGTCAAAATACGCGAAAGCCCTGAAAAATTTTGCCTCAGCGATATTTACCAGTGAGGATGCATCTGTCAGTTTCAGCGAATCAGCCAATTGCAATGCAGTATTAGCCTGCCCAATAAGCACATAGTGATGGTCCCAATAAGTATTAGATGACCAGTGGTCTTTCACATATTGAAACTGGTCATAAATAACTCCCCAATCCGCACCATCCGCCGGGCTACTGCCTTTTTCTGAGTCATCAGAGCGGAAGTTATTCATAGCCAGCCATGGAATACCTCCAAAACCCTGGCCAGCTACATCGCCATTTCTGATGGCACCGTACAAACCATAAATCTGGCCTTCCAATCCACCCTGGTTTAGGTCATCCAGTGTAGCGGAAAGTGGCTTTCTATCGAGAAATTTTGTACAGCCAGGCATGATCAATGTAAGAAGCACAGAGAACAATGCACCGGTTACTATTTTTTTAAACTTATTCATAAAAGAATTTTTTAGATTTTTTAGAAGGTTACATTGATACCACCGGTAAACACAAGCGGAACAGGACCATTTCCATTATCAATTCCAAACGAAGTGGCCGTACCGCCAAATTCAGGGGTATAACCGGAGTTACGTTTAAAGGTTTTCAGGTTCTGGACATTTGCAAAAATTCTGATATTTTTTATATAGGCTTTTTTCAGCAATTCAGAATTGAAATTATACCCCAATTGCAGGTTTCTTATCCTGAAATAACTGCCATCTTCAATACCGTAAGTGGATGGCAGGCGGTTAATGGTATGATTTGCTCCCAGAATAGGATCCCAGTTGGATGTGCCTTCACCTGTCCAGCGATTCATTTTAAATGCAGCGTAATTAAATGTGGTAAATGGCAATTCTGAACTACCCCAGAAACGATAAATTTCATTTCCATACACACCATTAAAATCAGCGCCAAAATCAAACCCTTTATAACTGGCATGAAGTGAGATACCATACATAAAATCTGGTGTTGGATTTCCAATCTGTGTCCTGTCTTTTGTATCAATCACACCATCCCCATTTATATCTTTGTATTTAAAGTCACCGGGACCATAATCATATCCAACTACTTTGGGGGAGCCCAGTTTATCGGCATAAGACTGATAAAGACCTTCAACCACATAACCATAGAAATAACCGATGGGGTATCCTGCTTCAGTCTGGTTAGGTCTTTCTTCACTTGCCGGCAATCTGTTACCACCAAGATCTACCACATTATTGTTGAACGTGGTAATATTGGCATCTATAGAGAAAGACCAGTCTTTTGCCAGCTTTTGATTCCATCCGGCTGATAGTTCAAAGCCTTTATTGCGTAGATCACCTACGTTATCTAACCTGTAACGACCAGCTCCTGTTGGAACTATTGTCATGATGTCTTTGGTGAGTTTACTATAATAAGCCGCTTCCACATGCAGTCGGTTATTTAATGCATATAATTCAATGCCTATTTCTTTTGCATTTACTGTTTCCCATGTTAAGTCGCGGCGTGGCTCATAAGAAAGTGAATAGGCAGGAACGATACTGTTTCCAAATACCGCGGTATTGCCTGTAAGCAATGCAGGATAGAAAGGATAATCATATCCATACGTATTTTGTACACCAAGAATACCCCATGAAGCTTTCAGTTTGAAGAAGTTGAATAGCTCCTGTTTCTCCATGAATTTTTCTTTTGTCAGTTCCCATGCGGCGCCTACTGAATAGAAATTTTTGTACCGGTTAAACGGAGAAATCTGGGAAGATCCATCGCGACGAAAGGAACCATTCAACAGGTATTTTCCTTTATAATTATAGAGTACCCGAAAGAGACTTGAAACGGTAGCCCTTTCCCATTGTGATGAATTAGCACGTTTGGTAGTGGGATCGCCAAAACCATTATCTACATACCAAAAACGTTTGTCATTCGGAATCGCATCACCGGTAACACGTTGGCTTACGTTTCCAAATAAACCATTGAATTTATTGAAATAGGTGGTGAATCCGGCAATAGCAGTGAAGCTATGATCACCAAAGCTCTTTCTGAAAGTAAGAATATGATCCTGCTGAAACTTACTCCATTTAGAATTACCCTGGTTTACAGAAGTTGTTCTGTTATTAGGATCTACAAAAACCAAACCTGAAGCGCCGATAGTAGGGTTGTAAGTATTGATCAGCGGGTTATATCTTCTTTCATCAAGACTGGATATGTCGGCAAAAAAAGTCGAGCGAAGTGTGAAATTACGCAGAAAATTAAGTTCCGCGAACACACTGCCCACTGTACGAAACTCTGTACGCAATTCTTTATCCCACTTATTTTCAAGGTTCATCAGCGGATTACCTATTTGCGCAGACTGGATGGCAAGCTGCGTATACGCGTCATTTGCAGTGTTATAAGGTTCGGTAATGGGTAATACCCTACGTGCATCATATAACAAACCATTTGCCTGGCTGAAAGGCAGGTTCTGACGGAATGCATTGAGGTTAAATCCGATTTTGAAAGTCTTACTAACCTTTAATTCATCATTTACGTTGAAAATAAGTTTGTCGAGTTTTTCGTGTTTAACAACCCCTTCATCCGTTATATACCCTACACCCATGTAAAATTTATTTTTTTCGGTGCTACCGGTAACGCTGATATTATTACTGTTAAATAAAGCGGTACGTGTTAATGCCTTCACCCAATCTGTATTTCCGGTCCACCTGGTATAATCAAAACGCTGATTCAATGGAACGCCGATATTATTTTGTTCTTCATCAAACAAAGTTTTAAACCCTGCTGCATCAACCATTGCAATTTTATCAACCAGTTGTTTGGTACCAAAGGAAGAATTAAAGTTTACAATTAACTGTCCGGTCTTTGCTTTTTTAGTTGTTATAGCAATAACGCCTGAAGCGCCTCTTACACCGAAGATGGCAAGAGAAGATGGATCTTTCAGTACTTCAATAGACTCAATATCATTGGGATTGATATAATCGATATTGTCGTTAAATATTCCATCCACAACATATAAAGGTTTTACGGCTCCTATGCTTACCGTTCCACGAATACGGATATCCGGCTCAGCACCTGGCGTACCGGAATTCACGATAGAAAGACCAGCTACTTTACCCTGCAGTGATGAAACCGGATTGGTATTGGGTTTATCAGCTACCTCCTTTCCTTCAATTTTTACAATTGAACCGGTTAGGTCACGTTTGCTGGCAGTACCGTAACCGATAACTACCACCTCATTCAGGTTATTAGCAATCACCTGAAGTATAAGATTAATTTCTGTTTTCCCGATTACAGACACTTCCTGGGTAACAAAGCCAATAGCCGAAATGACCAAAACGGCATCATCTGCTACTGTTAGTGTAAATTGGCCATTTGAATTTGCTGCAGTACCATTTTTACTGCCTTTTACCATTACACTGGCACCTGCTACAGGGGTTCCATCAGCGCCAAGAATTCTACCTGATATCTTAACGGGCTGAGGTGACAAAACGCCGGCAGCCTGACTTGTATTCAATACAACTAAGTCATTACCAAGGAGTTGATAATTAATACCCGTCCCGTCAAGTAATTTAATCATTGTTTCTACAAGGCTGGCATTTAGCAGCTTTAAGGATACTTTACCTGTATTTTTCAGGGTCTGCTGATTGTAAAGAAACCTAAACTGGCTCCTCTTTTCAATCTGTTTAAGCGCTTCTTTCAGATTGGCCGATGGCAGTGAGAGGGTAATCTTTGATTGAGAATACCCACTCCCATAAACGTGGAGGCTAACAAACAAAAGAAGAGCAATCGTTAATTTCATAATTTTAAAAATTATTGGGGTAACGGAAATTCTTCGTGTTATCAAGAGTCTTTTTTGTACTTTCATTTTGAAAAATTAGGGGTTTAGTGTAATTGTGCAACCCTTACCGGGGTCGCTGATTACGGCTTTACTGTCATTTATTTTTCCATCAAACAGAGGGGGTAAGGTGTGGAAGCCACCCCCTCTTCTTTATCCGGATTCTGTTCTGTTATTTTTTCTCATATGCAGCATTTTATTTATTAACGGGTTTAGAAATGTATATGGTATGCTCCTTTACAACAAAACTAAAGGCAGTTGAAAGTTGCAAAGCAGTTAAGGCCTCTGTTAATGACTCATTCTTGAAGCTCCCGGTAAAATACCAGTTCTCCATATCCGTTTCCAATAAAATAATGGTTACCCCGTACCATTTTTCCATTTTATTTGCTACCTGACGGAAGGATTCATCAGAGAATGAAAGAAGGTTATATACCCAGGCAGTCTCTACCACCTGGCTATCAGCTAAAGGCCTTGACAGACTTTGTAAACTGGCAGTATATGACGGTACAGCGTTTATAGGTGCAAATTTGGTAACCGCGCCCATATTGATTTTACCGGTTGAAATACCATGATCATCTACAACCAGTTTTTGTTTTGGTTTGAGATGATATTTCCATTCCTTCTCACCGGATAGCGCTACCTCAACTGAACCTTCAATTAATGCTGTTTCAGAAGTTGCCTCCTGTGGATAGGCCCTTACATTAAATACAGTTCCGGTTACTTTGATATTCATACGTGAGGTATGTATGATAAAAGGGAGTTCTTTATTTTTAAAAACTTCAAAAAAACCTTCTCCTTCCAGCCAAACATTCCTGTTTTCTTCACCAAACCCATTACTGTAAGAAAGCTTACTACTCGCATTAAGCCATACTTTGCTCCCATCCGGTAAGGTTAACTGTGAACGGGAGGCTGGCTGGGTAGTAACCTCATTAGGATTTTTAGTTGCCCGTACCATTAATTCATGCGCATTGGAGGCAGGTTGTAACAGTACCAGCCATCCGGTACCCAATGTAATAATCAGCACGGCAGCGGCCACAAGCCACCTCTTCATCTGATACCTGCGATTGCCAGGTTCAGCCAGTGTAACAATAGCCGCTTGACCGGAATTGGGTTCGGCCCACTCTACACCGGCAGATCTAAGGCGCTCAATATGATGTACCCATTCAGGTGAGGAAGAAAAAGAAGGGATATCTTTTGGTTGGAGCCAATAACGGGTAATCTGTTGCACTGCAACCTCCCATTCGGGCTGTTCCGATAGTAATAAATGAAATTCATCCAGCTCTGCCTGGGTGGCTTCGCCTGATAATTTAATACTCAATAAATACCATATTCTTTCCGGCATAACAATCAGTTCAGGCTCAAGGACAACTAATCAGGGAAAAACCCCCAAGAAATAGTCATTTTTATGTATACTTTTTCCCATTTGCCACGTTCCGAATAGTTTCAGCCAGTTTTTTTAAGGCTATCGCTAATTGATTTTCAATTGTTTTTGGGCTAAGTTGTAGTAATTCGGCTACTTCTTTCTGGCGCAGGCCATCTTCTTTCACAAGTTTGAAAATTATTTTACACCTACCAGGTAATTCATTTACGGCCCTATGAATTTCCTTTTGGGTTTCAGCCAATACTGTTATTTCATACGGATCATCTGAAAAGGAAGGAAGATCTACTGAAAGTTCCTCGACTTTTATAGACAACTGATGATTTTTACTCCGAAGTTTATTTATGGCATAATTTCTGGCAGATACATAAAGGTACATCTTAAGGTGTTGAACCTGATCGAGTGTTTTACGCCTTTGCCAAATACGAATAAAAACGTCTGAAACAATTTCTTCCGCCACCTCCCGCTGATGAACTATTGATTGTGTAAACAATACTAAAAGCGGATTGAAACGTGCAAATAACTCCGCATAAGCCTGCTGATCATCATCAGTAGCGATGGCATGCTGTAATTCAGGAAGATGCATACGTTTATATGGCATTCGTATTCGTTGGAAGGATAAATATAGGGGAATCTGTTAAATTAATCCCAGGCGTCCCCAATAGCAATTGCCTGTAGAGGTTAATAACGCTGATTTACATAATCAGACAGCATCATTTCAATCAGACTAATTACGGGAGGAAAATTCGATTGCAATTTTGCAGATAAATAATTATAAAGTGAGTACAAATCGCAAATCATAAAGCGTTAAGGATAGAAACAACAATTTATAACATGCAGAAATTCAGCATGAAAAGCATACAAAATGACAATACAGCCAACCGGAACCTCAGTACCTAGTCACTATCTTCCAGGTGCAATTTCTGGTGATGCGCCCCTGCAGCCAAATGAAGCGCAAAACCGGCAATGGCCAGATCATTCAGGATGTTGATCAATGCCATGGTCCTTGTTTCTCCATTACCTGCATTCAGATAATTAGGCAGATGAATCACAATAACGAAAACAAACAGGATGGCTGCCAGCAGGTAGCCTGCCATCTTAACCCATCTGTTTAAAATGAAAGAGATACCTCCAAGTATGAAAGCCACTCCCACAATATTCACCCACAGTATACCCCCTGGAACATAATCAGGAATATACACGACTAAATCACGGGCATTCATAAAATGCAGGATACCAAATGTAATCATTACCCCAGCCAGCAAGTAGATGGCTATGCGTGATACGATGTGATATTGATGCATAAAATAAATTTTATACATAAAAGTTACAACAATTTCCGGCTAAATGCAACAGGCAGTCAAAGTTTATTTTTTCGAGAAAATTTCAGAAGGCTGGAAAGGTTATTTTGGCGCGGGAATCAAGCCTGCGACCTTACTTATTTTCATAATAAGGGATCTCATCATGGGCTACCGGTTCCTGTTGCTTCCAGTATGACAGTGTAACCACATGTCCATCTGACGTTTTTAAAAGACGTCCGAAAATGGCATTAGTGGTATTAAACATCACATCGGTAACCCCAACTGTAAAAGTTTCAGGCGAAAGAGGTAATACAGGTAGTTCCACTCCTTCAATAACAGGTGCAGGAGCTGCTGCTTTGGGTGGCGGACTATCCACTACTACTACCTGAAAATGATTCAATGTAAGAAGCCGCTGAATAAACGCAACACGGCTTTTCAATACATTTTTTTCCACAATGGCACATTTAATGCCATCCAGTTCTTCAAATTCATGATTTTTATTGATCGCCATGACAGTAAAAATTTAAAAGCCTGTACTGAGTGAATAAATATAATCATACACGTAGCTTACCAAACCGGTGAGTACTATTCCCGCAACACAAATATATAAGGCAAGCTTTGGCATAGCCGGGATCTTTATTTTGGCAATGGGTTCCGCGTTATCGTCCATAAAAATGGCCTTTACTACCCGCAGATAATAATAAAACGAAATCACCATATTCAACGCCGCTACCCCGATCAAAATATAATTTCCTTTAGCGGCACCGGCAATTAACAAAAAGAATTTTCCAAAAAATCCGGCAGTAGGTGGCACGCCGGCCAATGAAAACAGCGCAATGGTCAGTATCCAGGATAACAATGGATTGGTTGTATAGAAAGCTTTAAAATCGCTGATATTTTCTTTTCCGGTTAATGCACTCACCAATGATACAACACCAAAAGCAGCGAGGTTAGAGAAAACATAAATCAAAATAAAATAGATTACCGATGCAGTTCCCTCCTGTGAACTGCCTGAGATACCAATCAGTATAAACCCTACCTGTGCAATGGAGGAGAAAGCAAGAAACCTTTTAAAATTATTTTGCCTGAGCGCGAAGAGATTGCCCACTATAATAGTTAGCAGCGATAGTATACATAAAACGGGATACCATATATTAGCCAAAGGCTTGAACGTAGTGTACAAAACAGATACAAAAACAAATAACACGGCAGCTTTGGATACCACAGAGAGGTAAGCGGTAACCGCCACAGGCGCCCCTTCATACACATCGGCTGTCCATAAGTGAAACGGCACCGCTGAAATTTTAAAAAAGAACCCGGATAGTAATAAGATAAATGAAAAAATTTGCAGAGGGGCGCCATTCAGGTGTATCGTAAGTTCTGAAAAGGTTAATGTGCCGGAGGTTCCATACAACAGAGAAATACCGAATAATAATAAGGCGGATGAAAAGGCGGATGAAATAATAAGTTTCATGGCAGCCTCTGATGATTGACGCTTAAACAAATCAAAATTAGCCGCGGCAGCCAGCGGTATGGTTGACATTTCCAGTCCCAGGTAAAACATCAGTAAGTTACCACTGGAGATCATAAAAAACATACCCAGTAAGGTTGTGAGCAACAGTATATAAAACTCAATAAGGTGTTTATGTGTTTTTAACCAGGCATACGATTGAAGGGAAATCAGCCAGATGGCGAGGTTCAGGATATTTTTTTCCAGCACGATCAAATTAGTAGTCCGGAACATTTCATTAAACAGCATACCCTCCTGGCAGCAACAGAAACCGGCCACAAAGTTGAGAAATAACAGAACATTGATAATAATCAGCAGGCTTTCATTGGTTCTGTCTTTACCCAATTTGATAAAAAGCAACAGGAATAGGATGACGGTAATCACCAGTTCCTGTTTAAGTAATATAAAAAAATCAACTAACATCATGTTGGTTATTTAAGGGTAATGGCTTTCCCAACCTGTTGAAAAATATTTTCTGTTCCCGGTCCGATCAATTGGTTAATCAGGAATGGCGCCACTCCTATCAAAACAATTCCGATAATTAAAATAGCTGCTGCCAATTTTTCATTCCAGCGGGCATCGGTTAACTGTAAAAAATCATTATCCGTTATGGGCCCCATTACTGTTTTTCCCGCGGCACGCAAAATATACACGGCTGTTACCACAATAGAAGCGCAGGATAAAATGGTTGCCAGCCGGTACATGGTATCTGTATTCTGCCAGGAGCCCATAAACACCGTCATCTCAGCAACAAATCCACTAAAACCCGGAAGACCCAGGGAACATAAACCGGCAATAACAAATACCGTAGAGATAAAAGGCATCACTTTTAATAACCCACCCAATTGCGCCACCATACGTGTGTGCGTTCTGCTATAGATCATTCCAATAGCGGCGAAGAAAAGGGCCGTCATCAAACCATGCGATACCATTTGAAGTACCGCGCCATTTATAGAGGTTTCTGTTAGCATACCGATACCCAGTATCACAAAGCCGCAATGACTTACCGATGAGTAGGCATTGATGTATTTCAGATCAGTCTGCATCATGGTAGCGAAAGCGCCATAAATAATGGCGATGGTAGCCAGCAGAATAATGATCCAGGAGTAGGCATGAGCCGCATCGGGCATCAAAAAAGTAGCTACCCGCAAACAGCCGTAACCACCCAGTTTCATAGAAATTCCGGCAAGGAACATGGATGCCGCTGTAGGCGCCGAAGCATGTCCATCGGGTACCCAGGTATGAAAAGGAAACAGAGCAGCGAATATGCCAAATCCAATAAAGGCAAAAGGGAAAAAGAATTTCTGAACCTCCAGGGGAATATGCATTTGAGAAATCTGTAAAATATCCAGGCTACCGGTTTGATAATATACGCCCATCAATCCTACAAATACTAGAGCAGAACCTGCCATCAGCATCAACGCAAGCTTCATGGCACTATAGTCTTTCTTGCCGCTACCCCAAATGCCAATTAATAGGAATTTTGGAATAACCGCTATCTCTAAAAAGAAAAATAAAGTAAAAAGATCCAATGAAATAAAGAACCCGTAAGCTCCCAGGCTTAGGAAAATTAATAAGAAGAAAAATTCTTTACTCAATTTTTCCATCGTCCAGGAAACCAATATACCCGCCACTACTACAGAGGCGGTGAGCAGAATCATGGCAATGGAAATACCATCTACGCCAATATGATAATTGATATGTAAAGGAGCAAACCAGGTAACAGAAAACTCAAATAACATCGGCGATAGGTTACCTGTATTTCTTTCCTGCCAGTATACCACCAGTAAAAAAATACCCAAAGCCAACTGTAGTACAGAACCTGCCAGGGCAACGGATCTTACCTGCTTCAGTCCATTACAGAAAAGAATGGTTACTGCAGTAAGCAGGGGTAATAGTATGAGTAATGACAGGTTCATGTGATAATCATTTCCATAAGTAAATAAATAGTACGGCTAATGCCGCGATTCCACTAAAAAAATACAATGCATAATTCTGCACTTTACCAGATTGTAACCCTTTAATCAGTGCTGAAATTTTTGCGGTGATGGAGGCCAGCAAATTCATAAACCCGTCTACAATATATTTGTCTACCCACGCGATTGGCTGACCAACCAGCGGGAAAACAATTTTTTTGGTGATGAAGAGATATACTTCATCAACATAAAACTTTTTATGGGCAGCCTGGTAAAATCCGTCAAAGGAAGCGGCCAGTTTTGCAGGCTTATCATTTTCCTTTTTATATAAATAGGATGCCAGCAGGGTAGCGATCAGTGTTAATCCAACAGGAGCTATGGAAAATGTGATATCCATATGTGTTTCCAATGCTTCCCCATCAGAGGTTACCAAAGAAGAAAAAGGTATGAACCCAACGCCCACTGCACAGGCAGCGAGAATGACTAAAGGTAACTTCATAGACAATGGCCCTTCACCATGTGACTGCACGGTAGATTCTTTGCTCCAGAAAATAGAAAAATATAAACGGAACATATAGAATGCAGTCAATGCCGCGGTAAACAATGCCACACCATAGATCAGTTTATTGGAATGAAAAGCGGCCAGTAATATTTCTTCCTTACTAAAGAAACCGGCAAATGGCGGAATACCAGCAATAGCCAGACAGGCAATCAGAAAAGCAATATGGGTTACAGGCATCAGTTTACGCAACCCACCCATATCTTTCATATCGTTGCTATGCACCATATGGATAACAGCGCCGGCACCCAGGAATAATAAAGATTTAAAGAAGGCGTGTGTAAACAAATGGAACATAGAAGCCATATAGCCTAACCCATCTTCACCGCCATATTTAGAAACACCCAATGCAAACATCATGTAACCAATCTGCGACATGGTGGAATAAGCCAGCACGCGTTTGATATCTGTTTGTGTACAGGCAATTACCGCGGCCAGTAATGCAGAAAAAGCGCCCGTATACGTTACTACTTGCAAGGCAGCCGCATCCATATTAAATACAGGAAATAAACGGGCTACCAGGTAAACACCTGCCACAACCATGGTTGCAGCATGTATTAAAGCCGATACAGGTGTAGGCCCTTCCATTGCATCGGGTAACCAGATATGCAGCGGGAACATGGCCGATTTACCGGCGCCACCAATAAATACCAGGGTTAAGGCCCAGGTTAGGGCAGACACGCCTAAAAATCCTGCCGCAGCCATAGCAGTGTATTCGGGCGACTGAACAGCGGTTAACCTTTCAATTAAAATGCCAATATCCAATGTGCCGCCATAAAACCCTAATAATAAAATTCCGATGAGAAAGCCAAGGTCTGCAAAGCGTGTTACAATAAACGCTTTTTTAGAAGCAGCTACGGCAGAAGGTTTCTCAAAATAGTATCCGATCAGTAAGAAAGAAGAAACACCCACCAGCTCCCAGAAAATATAGACCTGAAAAATATTGCTGGAAAGTATTAATCCCAACATGGAAAAAGTAAACAGGGATAAGAATGCATAATACGTTGCAAAACGATCTTCGCCTTTCATGTAACCCAGGCTAAATACGTGTACCATCAGTGATACAAATGTTACCACTACGAGCATCATCACTGAAATGGGATCTACGATGATACCCATATCAATAGACACATTCGGCGAGAATTCGAGCCAGGTATATTTAAAAGCAATGATCTTTTGATAGATACCATTCACTTTACCATCTACAAAAAAATATTGGATAGCTGCTACAAAAGATACAATGGTTGATATTAGAAGGGATACGGTGCCGATTGTGCCTGAAAATGTTTTAAAATATTTTCTGCCAAACAGGCCCAATACAATAAATGTTGCCAGTGGCTGCAAGGGTATCAATAGTATATAAGCGTAGTTCGGCATTTCTTAAAATTTCAGTTCGGTAGCATCTTCCACATCAATGGACTGATGACTTCTGTAAAGATTGATGATAATGGCTATGGCAATGGCTGCTTCTGCGGCAGCAATTGTTATTATAAAAATGGTAAAAAAGATACCTTCCAGGTTCTGTGGAAACAGGTATTTATTGAAGGCCACAAAATTGATATTCACACTATTGAGCATCAATTCGATCGACATGAGCATAGTAATCAGATTCCTGCGTGTAAACAAGCCATACATGCCGATAAAAAACAGGGCCGTACTAACAAATAGAATATGTGACAAGGGTACATCGCTCATATCAGTTCTCCTCTGTATTTTGTGGTGAGGGAATAGTGGTTTGCTTACTCTTCATAGCGATTACAATACAACCAACCATAGCGGCCAGTAATAACATACTCACTACTTCAAAGGGCAGTATATATCCATGTTCTGTTGTACTAAGCATTTGTAATCCAATATCAGAAACGGCAACTTTGAATGGCTGGCTCACCGCATTATCAAATCCATGGTCAATGATTAATTTATGTGTAAATGCCAAACCAAATACCACTGCAAGTAAGGAGAAAATGATCCGCTGCAATGAGGGCCCTGGCATTTCCCTGCCAGATTGTTGTGTTAAGAAAATGGAGAAAATAATCAACACCACAATACCGCCTACATACACAATAATCTGAACAGCCGCCACAAACTCAACCGCCATCCAGAAATACAAAGATGCAATCCCCACCAAAGAGAGTAGCAGCCAGATAGCCGCACGGAATATCTTTTTAGCGGTAACCGCTAATATCCCTGTTCCCAGAAGGAAAGCGGCAATCACATAAAATATAATAGCAGATGCACTCATTATTCAATGCCCTCCTTAACTTTTGAACCTGGTAAATTTAATTTTTTGGTCAGCTTGCTCCTGTCATAAACACTATGTTCAAAATTGGGCGCCATTTTAATCGCATCCGATGGACATGCCTGAATACATAAATTACACATAGTACATAATTCCAGGTGATATATAAAAGTATCAATCGCTTTTTTCTTCTTGCCTTCAGGAGTAATATCAAACCTGGTAATGATTTTGATGGTTCCGTTCGGACAGGCCAGTTCGCAGGCTGTGCATCCGGTGCAGGTGTGTTCATTGTTTTCATCATGCGGCATCACCACTTCACCTTTGAATCGATCGGCCAATTTTAAAGTGGCGCGGTTATCAGGATATTGTTCTGTGATGATCTCTTTTGGATGAAAGAAATAATACCCGGTTTGCCGCATGCCCTTAAGCAGGGAGGTTATACCGTTATAAACATCTGATATATACTCTTTCAAAAACATGTATTCAGTTTCGGGTTACGGGTTTTAAAAATGCCATCCAAATATCGCGATAATGGTTACTAATATTAAATTGAGCATACTGATCGGTAACAGGTATTTCCATTCCAGGTTTAATAATTGGTCAACCCTTAATCTTGGAAATGTCCATCGGAACCACATAATCAGGAAAATCAGGAATATGGTTTTTCCAAAAAACCATATGGAAGAAGGGATATAATCCATGATATGATTAAACCCCTCCCAATGACCGATATGCAAAGGCATCCATCCGCCTAAAAACAGTGTGGCCCCAATGGCACAAACAATAAATATATTAATGTACTCAGCCAGGAAAAACAGCGCGAAACGCATGCCTGAATATTCTGTATGAAAGCCGGCCGTTAATTCAGATTCGGCTTCTGCCAGATCGAATGGTGCGCGATTGGTTTCCGCTGTTACGGCAATAATAAAAATGACAAATGAAATAATTACCGGTATATGCCCTTTAAATAACCACCAGCCATTTTCCTGCGCGGCAATGATATCTGATATTTGTAAGCTTCCGGATAAAACTACGATGGATAAAATGGCGAGGCCGGCAGATAATTCATAACTCACAATCTGTGCTCCGCTACGCATGGCACCCAGTAAAGAATACTTATTATTACTCGCCCATCCCGCCATCAGAATACCGATAACAGAAAGTGAGGAAATAGCAGACAGGTATAATACACCAATATTAATATCCCATATCTGGAACCCTTTGGCAAAAGCGATAGGCGCCAGTAAGAGCATCGCAACAATCATCACGATAAATGGAGCCAGGTTAAAAAGGAATTTATCCGCTTTATCAGGTGTTAATCCCTCTTTCATAATCAATTTCAAAGTATCTGCCACCGTTTGAAACATCCCACCCGGTCCCACCCTGTTTGGTCCTAAACGAATTTGGATATGTGCGGCTACTTTTCTTTCCATCAATACCAATACCAGGCCCAGCGCGGCAAATAAAGCAATAGCCAGCAATATTACAATCACACACTCTGCCAACAAAGCAAATGTGGGCGACAATGTAGCGTAGAGCCATTGGTGTAGTGAACTGGTTATGCCTTCTAAACTAAACATCGATGATTTAATTTTTAAATCGTTTATAGCTTTTTCGTGAGACATGAGTCCCACGAATATTATCTATCAATATCCGGTATTACTAAATCCAGTGTTCCCATCGTTGCCATCAGATCGCCGATCTTGCTGCCTTTTGCCATATGATGCAGGGCAGAGAGATTAGAAAATCCCGGTGACCGGAACTTGATCCTGTAAGGGGTGGTACCGCCTTCGCTCACAATGTACACCCCTAATTCTCCTCTTGCCGTTTCTACCCTGGTATAAAATTCGCCCTTGGGTAATTTCAGCACAGCTTTGGTTTTTGCCTGAAAATCGCCTTCGGGTATGGCATCAATTAATTGTTCGATAATACGTATAGACTGGTGCATTTCTCTCAACCGAACCAGGTATCGTGCATAAGAATCACCTGCTGTTTCCAGTACTTCATCGAAAGCTACCGCATCATAGCCATCATAAGGATACAGTTTACGAATATCAGAACTAACGCCACTTCCACGGGCCACCGGACCGGTGCAACCATAAGAAATGGCATCCTCTCCGGAGAGCACACCCACACCTTTCATCCTGTTCTGGAAAATAATATTATTGGTGATAAGGTCATCAAATTCAGGTACCCTTTTTTTGAATTGCGTAACAAATAGTTTTACTTTTCTCTGAAAGTCGGGATGCAGATCCATTGCAACCCCACCTGCTACCATATAGTTCATGGTGAGTCTGGCACCGCAGGTATCTTCCATTATTTCATTGATCATTTCGCGTTCACGGAATGTATAAAAGAAAGGCGTGAATGCGCCCAGGTCCATTGCCATAGCGCCAAGCCACAGTTCGTGGGAGGCGATACGGGTAAGTTCACCCATCAATACCCTGATCACTTTTGCCCTGGCAGGCACTTCTATTTGTAAGCCCTTTTCTACACAAAGCGCACAGGCTTCGTTATTGATATGGGATGAGAGATAATCCATCCGGCTGGTTACATAGATAAACTGCCGGTAAGTAAGGCTCTCGCACATTTTTTCAATAGAGCGATGGATATATCCCAGGTGTGGTTCTATCTTTTTGATGGTTTCGCCATTCAGTGTGATCACTAAATGCAAAACACCATGTGTGGCGGGGTGTTGCGGACCAACATTGATCACCAGTTCTCCTTCGGAGCCGTTAATGGTAGTGTCTTTTATGATCTCTGTTTGCGTGTACATTGCCCGGCTATAGTTTTATCATATTGATAGGATCTTCAAAATCTTTTCTCAATGGAAACCCTTCAAAATCATCAGTCAATATCAATCGTCTCAAATCAGGATGATGCAGAAAAACCGCACCAAAGAGTTCAAATACTTCTCTCTCATGAAATTCGGCAGTACGCCAGATATCAGAAACGGTTTCTATTTCAGGTTTTGCTGTATCCAGTTTTGCTTTTACCACAATAGTATGACGGTGTGTAGTGGATGAAAGATGGTAAACCACGGTTAAGTGGGTTTTCCAGTCGATGCAGGTAAGACAAAATAAATAATCGAAATGAAGCGGTCCATTACGAAGCCGGAGGGCCAGTTCTTTCCAGGTACCGGGCTCAACCATACTATTCAGCCATTCGCCGGATTCATCGAAAGTTGCCGAAGGGGCAATACTGGTAACATACTCCTTTATTTCTTCGTTACTCATAATGCTATATTAACACTAAGGCTTTTGATACTTCTCGTATTTGCTCTCTGGTTAAACCGCTTTTTATTTTTTCCTGCAGGGCGATGAGTGCATGCAATAAAGCTTCCGGCCTGGGTGGGCAACCCGGAATGTACACATCAACCGGTATAATATGGTCCGCGCCTTTTACAACAGAATAGGTATTATAAAAGAATGGGCCACCGCTGATGGCACAGGCACCCATGGCAATTACATATTTGGGCTCTGCCATCTGGTCGTAAAGTCTCTTCAATACAGGCCCCATTTTATTCACAATGGTACCGGCAATAATGATTACATCTGCCTGGCGGGGGGTGGCACGGGCCACTTCAAAACCAAATCTGGAAAAATCGTATTTAGCCGCGGCTACAGACATCATTTCAATACCACAGCAACTGGTAGCAAAAGTGAGCGGCCATAAAGAGTTAGAGCGGGCCCAGTTAATAATACTATCAAAAGTACTCACCACGATACCTCCTCCGGGTGTTTGAAGTATTTGTCCGGGAAATTCCTTTGTATCCACCGCCAATCCTTGATTTAGCTCCATTGTAATGCTCCTTTTTTATGGGCATATAAGAAGCCCATGAATAAAATAAAAATGAACACCAGTATCTCAAATAAAGCCACGATACCCACTTGTTTCACTACCACGGCCCAGGGATACAGAAATATTAGTTCAACATCAAAAATCAGGAATAACAATGCGAAGAGGTAGTAACCTACATTAAACTGGTGCCAGGGAGAAGTGATGGTAGGGATACCGCACTCATAAGCCTGCCCTTTTTGAGGATTTTTACTCCCTTTAACCAGTATCTGTCCTATCAGGATGCCACCGGCAGAAAAAGCAACCGCTGCAACCAGTAAAGCGATTAATGAAACCGACCCCATATGCATGAGTAAGATGTAAAGAATTCCGCCTATCGGGGTGTAAATTACGAAGAAATGATATGAAAATAAAATTGATTAGAAAAATGTAAATAGTTTAAAACTCAAACAAGTTTCGTACCTTCCAAAACATTTTCAACAGTATTTTTAACGGCCTGTAACAAAGAAGGTTCGCATTTTCTCAATCCTAATCAATCGGCTTTGAAGCAGAGTAATTTTGAATATATCGCCAAACACAAAAGCAAATCATTTGATGATTTGAAGCAGCGTATCACCTATAGCTACAATAATGTAGAGAGAACGATTATCGGGCAGGTGGAAGAAGACGGAAACCAGATTTTCTTATACGAATACCGGGGTAAGTATATCGGCACTGAGTTTTTAATATCCTTCTCAAAAAGCTCGGTCTTTTACAAACTGATTAATGTAGATGAAAAACAGAATGAATTAACAATGTAAGTTAGTAATTTAAATTCTTTACATTAAACTTAGCTTTTATCTTGCCAAACAATTTATAGTGAGATGCAAATACGCTTGTTTCGTTTACCGGCAACCGTTCTGGCCATTTTTATCCTGCAGGCGGGCCTTTCGCAACGGACCGATTCTATGATGGCCGTTTATGCCCAAGAATTCCCTACCGAAAAGATTCATATCCATTTTGATAAATCCATTTATAATAAAGAGGAAACCATCTGGTATAAAATATACCTTTTATCAGGTACTGAGTTAAGCGGCCTGAGTAAAAATATTTATGTAGAATGGTATGATACCTCCGGGTACATGATCAAACAAACGGTAGCGCCGCTTTTTCAGTCCACCGCAAAAGGTTCCTTTGATATACCCGCTAATTATACGGGCCCCTTTATTCATATAAAAGCCTATACAAGGTGGATGCTCAACGACGATGCCGCTTTTTCGTATGAGCGGGATCTAACCATCAATGCGCCCATCATTCCATCTAACCATATACCAGTGGTATTTAAAACCAACGTTGAAACTTTTCCCGAAGGTGGTTTCCTGGTAAATGGTTTAACAACCAGGGTTGCTTTTAAAGCCACTAATCAATTTGGTATTCCGGTAAGGATTAAGGGTTTACTGGTAACTGGCAAGAATAAAGTTCTCGATACCCTGAAAGTTAAACACGATGGCATGGGCAGTTTTTCCTTAACAGCCTACCCGGAAGAATCTTACCTGTTAAAATGGACAGACGAAAACGGGAAAACGGGCACAACAGCCATACCTGTCGGCAAACCGGAAGGCGCCAGGTTAACCATCAAAACAACCAATGACAAAGCATTGGTTCAGGTTGAGAGAACAAAGAATGCAGGGGATGATTTTAAAAAAATGAAGTTACTGGTTCACATGAACCAGAACCTGTTTTATACGGTAAGCCTGAACGCCTCAGAAAAAACTTTATTAAATGCAGAAGTACCCATTGATGAATTACCAACAGGCATTCTACAATTCTCATTATTCAATTCAGACTGGATTCCGGTAGCAGAACGGATTATTTTTATAAATAACCGGCTCCATGAATTTAATGCTAAGCTAACACCCCAATTGATTAACCTCGAAAGAAGAGGCAAGAATGTGTTTGACATTTCTGTTTCTGATACGGCTTTTACCAATATGTCTGTTTCAGTAACGGATGCCGCGATTGTTACCCCTGATGCCAACACCATTTATTCTGATCTCGTTTTGAGTGATGCTATCAAAGGGAAAATCTATCATCCAGGCTACTATTTAACGAGTGATGCCGATAGTATAACGGCAAACCTTGATCTGGTAATGTTAACCAATGGCTGGCGCAGGTTTGACTGGGATAAAATAAAAGCTGAAGTAGTTCCTGAAAGAAAGTATCCAAAAGAAACTGATATGCTGTCCATTAAAGGAAAAGTATTTGGCATGAAATCTATCAGCACTACCATACCGCTGGTACTTAACCTGATTATTGCAGGTAAAGACAGCAGTAAGAATTTCGCTTTTATCCCTGTAGAAAAAGATGGCAGTTTTGAACAGAAAGGAACCTTCTTCTATGATACAGCAAGGATATTTTACAGCTTCAATGGTAATGCCAAATTAACAGATATTACCCAGGTTCAATTTGAAAACGGATTATTAAAGCAAACACGCAAAACAATACAATATCCGGCTACCTACCGGCCGGTTACCTGGAGCGATAGTCTTGCCAAAATAAAGATGAATTATTTTCTGGATCAGCAGGAACAACTGAAAAGAAGAATGGCCTCAACTACCCTGCAGGAAGTGATTGTTAAATCGCGGGTAAAATCTAAAGCACAACTCACAGAAGAAAAATATGCCACAGGCTTATTTTCCGGTGGAGATGGGTATACATTTGATTTAATGGATGACCCTGCTGCCATGAGTTCACTTGATATCTTAACTTTTCTACAGGGCAAAGTGGCAGGCTTAACTATTTCCGGTTCGGGCGCACAGGCAACCATAGGCTGGAGAGGATCCACACCGGATGTTTTTTTAAATGAGATGCAGTCCAGCCTCGATTTGGTGCAGAGTGTTTCTGTAAAAGATATTGCACTGGTGAAAGTATTCAGGCCCCCTTTCTTTGGATCGATGGGTGGTGGTAGTGGAGGCGCCATAGCCATCTATACAAAGAAAGGGGGAGATGGAAATAAAGCATCCCCAAACAGCAAGGGACTGGAGAATACCATTCTCGGTGGCTATTCTAAGTTCAAAGAATTTTATCAGCCACAGTATGATACACCCGGCGAAACCTTTGAAACAGATATCAGATCAACCCTCTATTGGAATCCATATATCATTACCACTAAAAAAAATCCAAGGGTAAGGATACAGTTCTATAATAACGATATCAGCAAAAAACTGCAAATTGTTTTAGAAGGGATTAACGGTGATGGAAAAATGACGAGGGTTGTTAAATTACTTGAATAATTCAGGCGCCTTAAATGATGCCCATCTGCTTCATCAGGTAAGTAGCATTTTTCGTTTGGGCCACACCCCTGCGCATGGTAAAATCAAAATGCATACTATTCTCTGTTAATTCACTTTCAAAGCAAAAATTTTCAATCTGACCAGGATAGCTTTGTGCCAATATGCCTAATTCAATATCATGCGTTGCAATAAAAGTCAGGCAGGGATACCGCAATATTTTTTTAATCAGCAAGGCAGTACCATCATGTTTATCCTGAGAGTTGGTTCCACGCATTACTTCATCCAGTAAAACCATCGCCGGTACCGGCGCCGTCAATGATTCAATAATCTCCCGCAAACATTTTAATTCGGCATAAAAATAAGAAGTGCTTTCTTCCAGTGAATCAATATGATGAAAGGAAGTTAATAAACGTACCGGATGAAATTCAAATGATTTGGCAAATACAGGGGCGCCTGACTGAGCCAGTATCATATTCATTCCAAGGGTTCGCAAAAAAGTACTTTTACCAGACATATTAGAACCTGTAATCAAATGAAGTTTTGAGGTATCCCCTATAGACACATCATTCTTTACCGCTTCGTTTTCCTTCATCAAAGGATGACCCAATGCTGATGCCCTGATAACTAACCGGTCAGTAACTAATTCGGGGAAAATAAAAGAAGGATGATTGAAATGGAAAGTAGCCAACGAATGCAGCAACTCAAATTCTCCCATCGTTGCAAACCAGTTTTTAAGATGCCCCTGGTTTTGCCTGTTCCATGAAAGATAGGCCCTTGCGCAGAGCAGTTCAAACAAAAATAATCCATTGATTAAAAAGGAAAACAGGTTTAATCGCAGATCAAACAACCCGCTTAATTTTGATAACCGCTGAAAAGCGCCGGCGGCTTCCGAAATTTCCTCCTGCTTCTGTATTAAATAGGGATGCACAAATGATTCCGCGGTAATTAACCGAAAACAGATTGCATACTGGCCATATAAATAACTTCGTTTTGAAATTTGCCGGTAGAGCGCCGTTGTTTTTCTGAAAACAAAGGATAATAAAAATAAACCCAGTATACCAAAGGCTATCAATGGGCGATAGTTATCTTTCCAAACAGAAAATATAACCAGTACAGCGCCTGTAACCGGCCATGCTGTTGCAAGTATTGACCAGAACCGGTTTGTTAATTCAGTAAACTTTCCCGCGGGTATCTCCGACTGCAATGCAGGCAGGGCTTCCGCCTCTTTTAATAAGAGCGTATGCGCCAGCAAACTTTGAATGAAGCCCGTCTTGCCCGCTAATTCCCGCAAACAAGCCTGGTAATTTTGAATAGACTTCGCGTCAGTAAAAGGATTGCTTAATCTGAAAAATAATGCCTGCTTTCCGGATAGACTGCCGGTTCTGTTGACTAACTGAAAAAGGGAATATTTTCCAAAAACAGACAGATCCGCTGTAAACCCTTTTGCCGTAGCAAATGACGCGCCATCATCTAAAAAAGAAGGAAGGCCCTTACAAACATTAATTTCATTTTCATTAATCAGTATCAACTGCTGAAGAAAAGCATTTTTCTTTTTTACAACTTCCGCCCGGGATACTGAAACAAGAAATCCAAGTATAAAAAATATGGCATAAGCCAGGTCATTCCCTGAAAACCTTTCTTTGATAGAAGCATACAAAAACCAGGCAAACAGCAGAAACAATAGCACCCGCAGAATACTGATACCGGTTAACTGTCTTTTATTATTTTTCGCTTCTTCCCGGTATTGGTGAAGCAGGTCCTGGTAAACAGTTAGGGAAGCTTGTAACATAATTGAGTAAAAATAATTTGAAAGAATTACATAACTAAAGACGTGCCATCAGCAATACTTACTTCATAGGTTTTTAATGGTTGCCCAAACTGTTCCGTGTAAGCCTTAGTTACCCTGTTTATCAGCTCCTGGGCCTTTTCTTTTTTTACAATATTAATTGTACAGCCGCCAAAACCGCCACCCATCATTCGGGCGCCAAACACAGCAGCATCCCTTCTCACCATCGTAACCAATGCATCCGCTTCCGCACAGCTTACCTGGTATAACCGGCTGAGTCCATCATGCGTTTCAAACATTTTTTTACCGAAAGAGATAAGGTCATGCTTTACCAGGTCATCACAGGCATCCTGCAATCTTTGAATTTCCTCCACTACATATTTACAGCGATTATAAACAAGCGGATTGCCTCCAATCAAACAATCATTGATCATGTCTATACCCGCATCACGCAAATGCTGAACAGCCGGATATTTTTTTTGAATGATGGCAACACCCGCTTCACATTCCTGCCTTCGTAAATTATACTCAGATGAAGCCAGGGAATGTTTTACACCTGTATCAAAAAGAACGATACTGATAGCATCGTATTCAAAAGGCATATAAGCATATTCCAATGAACGGCAATCCAATTTAATTACCTGTCCCTTTTTCCCAAACATACTTGCAAACGGATCCATAATACCACATTGCACCCCAACAAATTCATTCTCCGCTTTCCGGGCCATCAATACCATCTCTTTTTTGGCTAATCCCAGTTCCAGTAATTCATTCAAAGCAAATACAGTGGCGCATTCTACCGCGGCGGAAGAAGAGAGTCCCGCGCCCAATGGTACATCACCCATTACTACTGCATCAAACCCTGTTAATGCATAACCAGCCTTAGTTAGCTGGTCTGCCACGCCAAGTATAAAATCGGGCCATTGCAGAGGGGAAGGTTGCAAAGAACCAAATGCTGTGTGATACGATTGATTCAGGTTAGCCGCAAAAAGGTGTATCTCCATATCCGGTCTTTTACGGATGGCTATATAAACCGCTTTATCAATAGCAGCGGGTAAAACAAAACCAAGATTATAATCGGTATGCTCACCAATCAGGTTAATCCTGCCCGGAGAGCGAACGATGATATCGGCTTCCCCGAAATGTTCCCGGCATATTTTTTTTATCTCAGCCTGAATAGTATCTGCACCCTGCATAGTTGTTATGATTTTTATGAACGAAATTCTCAGTAAAAAAATCTCTACGCCACTTTGTAAAAAATTATAAGGTTACTTCATCATGCCTGTCTGGAATAACCACTTCTCTAAACCCCTTTCGCCTTAATCTGCCCGCAAAATCCTGCTGCACTTCATAGTCGCCATGTACCAGAAAAAGGGTTTGTACCAGTAATGGGTTCTGGCAGGCAAGGAACTGGCAAAGATCATCGTAATCACCATGTGCACTCATGCTGCGCATCTGTCCCACTTCCGCTACAACCTTATACATGTCTCCAAAAATCTTTACTTCTTTGTCACCATGCATCAATCTGCCACCCAGGGAGCGTGGTTCACAATATCCCACTAACAGTATGGTATTTTTTTCATCCCCAATATTGTTCATGATATGATGCTTCACCCTTCCGGCATCTGCCATACCGCTTGCCGAAATAATGACACAGGGTTGCGGCAATTCATTCAGACGCTTACTTTCTTCCACCGTTTTTATAAATGATAGCCCATTAAAATCAAACGGATCCTTATCAGATTGCATAATTTTTCTGATACGTTTATTAAAATATTGCGGATAATTTTTTATCATTTCCGTGGCTTCTTTGCTCAATGGACTATCCACATATACCGGCACAGGGGGAAGGCTATTTTCCAGATCGAGTTGATTGAGGGCAAATAATAATTCCTGCGTGCGCCCCACGCTAAAAGCGGGTATGATGAGTTTTCCTTTTTTCTGTATACAGGTTTTTTCTATCCATTTCAGCATGGTATCAGGTGTGCCATGCACTTCATCATGTAATTTATTGCCGTAGGTACTCTCCAGCAGAATATAATCCGCCTGCGGAAACACTTCAGGCGAACGAAGTATCGCGTCATTATAACGCCCTACATCTCCGCTAAAACTAATTCTTGTTTCCTTGCCATCTTCAGTAATGATTAAGTGAACCGCCGCACTTCCTATAATATGACCCGCATCAGTAAACAACACTTCAACCCCTTCTCCCATTTTTGTCCATTTGCCATAATTAACTACCTGAAACATCTCCAGTGCTTTAGCGGCGTCTTCCAGATCATATAATGGCTCATAGGGGGGCAGGCCCAGTCTTGCTCTTTTTTTATTAATGTACCGGGTATCATCACGCTGTATCTCTGCAGAATCTTCCAGCAAAATACCGCCCAGTTCTTTGGTGGCAGGCGTAGAAAATATAATACCGGTAAAACCATCTTTTACCAGTTTGGGTATCAGTCCGCAATGATCGATATGCGCATGCGATAAGATAAGGTAATCAATGGTAGCCGGATCAAACCCGAATTCACTGTTAAGCATATCCGTATCTCTACCCATGCCCTGAAACAGGCCACAATCAAGCAGGATATGTTTCCCATTATTTAACGTGATAAGGTGTTTGGAACCCGTTACAGTTCTGGCTGCGCCGTGAAATGCAATCTTCATATTTTTTTCGCTTTAAAACTCCAGGTAATCCAGTATTCCGAAACAATTTCTCCGGAATCATTGGTGCCAACAGAATAACAGGTAACCGTTTTACCCTCTCCGCTTGCAAGGGAAGATTCGATGGCCTCATCAATGGCTTGTCCATCTTTAGAGCTAAATGAAATGGTACCCACTGCTTTTTTTACAAATTTCGCTTCCAGCCCAATCACTAACATACTCACCGCGGGATCTCTTTGATACACTTGTGCAAAAGCCAGCAAACCCGTACTCATTTCCGCGGCCATTAACTGAATAGCAAAATACATGGACTTAAAAGGGTTCTGGTTAAACCATGAATATTTTACAGTAACCACTGCTTGCTGTTCATCCAATGCTGCAACGCGCAAACCGGCAAATAATGCCGATGGCAAACGTTGCAGCATAAAAAGTTTGAACTTAAGCGGATGGGTAATTTGTTTTTTGAATAGTTGAAAAGCAGGATTCATTATAATGGGATTTACAACAGCAGCGCGGCCAATGCATAATCAGCAACCAGGATAATGATACAACTTACTACCACTGCACTGGTACTGGCTCTGCCAATCTCTAAGGAACCCCCTTTTACATTATATCCATAATAGGCCGGGATACTGCTTAGAATAAAGGCAAAAGTATAGGCTTTATACATGGCAAAATTAATATTATAGATGTTGAGATTTTGCCTGAGTCCGATATCGAAAATATCATTCGACAGTATGCCTGTTAATGCGCCTGCGGTACGACCACCCCAGATACCCAATACAGCCGAAATAACTATTAAACAAGGAATTACTACCAGGGCCCCCAATATTTTGGGCATGATCAAATAACTTTTGGTATTGATACCCATTATCTCCAGTGCATCTATTTGCTCACTAATACGCATATTACCCAATTCACTGGCTATCTTACTACCAATCACCCCAGCCAGCACAATACTTACTACTGTTGGCGATAATTCAAGTATCATACTATCCCGCACTATTTGTGCAATGGTTGAAGCCGGCACCAATGGACTAACCAATTGATACGCTGTTTGTACAGTAGTAACCGCACCCAAAAACAAGGAAATGATTACCACAATCGGTAAGGCCCCGATGCCTATTTCAACACACTGGTGCATAAATTCTTTCCAGTACATACGCCAGTTCTCAGGCCGGGTAAACATACCTTTGAGCATTAGCAGGTACCTGCCGAGGTGGGTGAAGAATGTCATCCTTTCTTTAATTAATAATTAATGATTAAGAATTAATAATTTCTTTGGTGGGGGATTATTAATCGCTTTTTTATTTTTTTCTCTTTTTTAAACGTTTCCACCAGGCGCTGCGTTGTATTACTTCATCTGTATTCATCCGGCATTTAAGTTGTGCATCCACTACAGCTATCAATGCCATATTAATAATGCTTCGAACAGTACTTCCGAGTTGTAAAACATGCACCGGTTTTTTTAACCCTAACAATATCGGACCAATGGCATCGGCGCCGCCTACTTCCTTTAACAGGTTGTAAGTTACGTTGCCGGATGTTAAGTTAGGAAACATTAATACATTCACATCCTCATCCACCAGTTCACTAAAAGGATAATTATCGCGTAATATTTCTTTGTTAAAAGCCATACTACCCTGCATTTCACCATCCACAACCAGGGAAGGGTTACGATGTTTCAATATTTTTGTGGCCTCCGCCACCAACCTTGCTTCGGGCGAATCGCTGCTGCCAAAATTACTATAGCTCAACATAGCAATTCTGGGTGTTAAGTTAAAATTGCGTACCTCTTTGGCAACCATCATGGTAATATCCGCCAGCTCTTCGGCTGTTGGATTAAAATTGACTGTGGTATCGGCTAGGAATAAAGGCCCCTTCTTGGTAAGCAGCAAATACATGCCGGCAATTTTTTTCACGCCTTCTTCCGTTCCAATAATCTGTAAGGCGGGGCGGATGGCTTCCGCGTAATTTTTAGTGAGGCCCGATAGCATGGCATCCGCATCGCCTGTTTCCACCATCATACAACCAAAATGGTTGCGGTCTTTCATGAGCTTCAGGCTCTCATATTTATTAATACCCCTGCGTTGTCTTTTCTTAAAGAACAGCTCCGCATAAAAATCGCGCTTCGGTTCCATTTCATCACTACGCGGATCAATGATAGGAATATCAGACAGGTCAATATTATTTTCTTCCGCTATACGGTTAATCTTAAGAGGATCGCCTAAGAGAATCGGATACGCGATTCCATCATCATACAAAATACTGGCCGCCTTCAATATTTTCTGGTTATCGGCTTCCGCAAATACCAACCGTTTCGGATCCTTACGGGCCTTATTACCAATCGCACGTATTAACTGGTTATCCAATCCCAGTCTTTTATTCAGTTCAACAATATAGGCATCCCAGTTCTCAATCGCTTTTTGTGCCACACCACTTTCTACAGCCGCCTTCGCAACAGCAGGCGCCACGGTAGATAATAATCGCGGATCCAATGGTTTTGGAATAATATATTCAGGCCCGAACGACATACTGTTCTGGTTATACGCCATATTCACAATATCCGGCACCGGCGATTTGGCAAGATCGGCCAAAGCCCTTACTGCCGCCAGTTTCATGGCTTCATTAATCTGCCTGGCACGTACATCCAACGCCCCACGGAATATATACGGAAAGCCCAACACATTATTTACCTGGTTCGGATAATCAGACCGGCCGGTTGCCATAATAATATCTTTCCTTACGGCTGTAGCTTCATCATAAGTAATTTCCGGATCCGGATTGGCCATCGCAAAAACAATCGGGTTCTTAGCCATACTCTTCACCATATCCTGTGTTACCACATTACCCACGCTCAACCCCAAAAACACATCCGCATCCTTCATGGCTTTGGCCAGGGTCCAGTCGCTTTTCTTTACGGCGAATTTTTCGCGAATGGGGCCCAGATCCGTTCTGCCGGTATGCAAAACCCCATCTTTATCAAACACAATAAAATTTTCGTACCTGGCCCCCAGCGCCACATACAGTTGAATACAGGCCATGGCCGCGGCGCCGGCGCCATTAATCACAAAACTTACTTTTTCAATTTTTTTCTTCTGCAGTTCCAGGGCATTCAGCATAGCCGCGCTGCTAATGATGGCCGTTCCATGCTGGTCGTCATGCATTACAGGAATATTCATCTGCTTCTTCAGTTCCTGCTCTATATAAAAACATTCCGGCGCTTTAATGTCTTCGAGATTGATGCCGCCAAAGGTTGGCTCCAGCGATTTTACAATCTGTACAAATTTTTCAGGATCTTTTTCATTGATCTCGATATCGAAAACGTCTATGTCGGCAAATATTTTAAACAATACGCATTTCCCTTCCATTACGGGTTTACTGGCTTCCGGGCCAATATCCCCCAAACCCAATACAGCCGTGCCGTTAGTGATAACAGCCACCAGGTTACCCTTGGCGGTATATTTATAAATCTCTTCCGGGTTGGCGGCAATTTCTTTACAGGGTTCGGCCACACCCGGACTGTAGGCCAGCGACAGATCGCGTTGTGTTTTGGCTTCTTTGGTAGGAACTACTTCAATTTTTCCGGGCCTTCCGCTGGAATGATATTCCAATGCCTGCTCTCTTCTCAGGTCAGTATGTTTAGCCATAATTATTTTTTAGGTTACCGGCAGCACAAAACAGATCGGCTGTTGTTGCGTCGCACCCTTCAGGGTTCTGTTCATAATGGAACAATTCGCCCTGCGTAAGGAGCGGCAAAAATACGATTTATTAAAATGATAGCTAACAGGCAATTTTTTCATTATTTATTTCTTAAACCCGATCAGTTCACGCTCAGCCCATCTTTTTTGTTCGGCTTTTTCCCCCAGCAAGCCTTCAATAGCATCATAAATTTGACTTAGCTGTTCATTGTGATTTGAAACTGATTGTTTTATTTCAATTATTTGCCCGGCAAGGTCATTATACTGAAGTAAAAATTGCCTAATAGCAATAAATGCCCGCATAATGGCAATATGCATTTCTATTGCCCTTTCAGAATGAAGTACCCCGCTCAACATAGCAATGCCCTGTTCAGTAAAGGCAAAAGGAAGATATTTTGCATAAGCCCCCTCTGCCCTTTTTCTCTAAGGTCGCAAATTGCGACCTTAGAGAAAGGTATTCCTGTTGTGTAAGTTCAAACATAAGATCATGTAGTTATATAACTACATGATCTTGCATTTTTAAAATTGTAGTGGTATCACCACTTGTTTACTAATTATAAATAGGCGACCTTCGAAATAACGTTATGTACAATCAGGGGGGAAGGTACCAATTGAATGGTTAGCACTTTTTTCAAATATTTTCTGAAACCAATTTTTATCAATCATACATAAATACTGCCTTTTATTTTTGGCGTTGCTGGCATGTAATAAGGAACCGGATATGCTTAAAATAGAATTCAATAAAACAGGTAAAGTATCCTTTGCTTCATTCAGCAACAAAAAACAAAATCACAGGTTGCAGGATCCAAAGGTATTTCTTAAAGAATTTCTGAAACATCTCGACACGGAAAATTCTAAAATTGAAAAGTTATTCACCGATGAATTGAGGATGAACCATATTTTATTGCGGAGGTATTTTAGAGGGCCCGTGTTAGCAGCAAAGCAAATAAGCACTCTACTGTTTTCGACAATGCATATTACTATATATACCACCACCAAAAAATGAAACATATTTATTAACGATAAATTTCATTTTATGCGACAAAATATTCTTTTACTTCCCGGTAGTCTTATTATTCTCGGCTTGCTTGTTAGCAACTCTTGTAACAAGTACCCTTATGTACCTGATTATAAAAATATAACAGGATATGTAATTGGGAAAGAGACCTGTAATAGCGATGAAATACAGGACTATTGGCTAATTGACTTTACATATACCCCCAATCCTTCAAAAGTTGGAGACACATTACTTTTAAATGGCATTAGTTACACAAATGTTTTGAAAACGAAAGGTCTTGACCAACGGTTGAAAGTGATTGGCATGAAGGTATCAATTGACTACAGAACTATTACATTAGATAAGATTACTACAACGGGGTGTAATGTTACAAGCCCTGTTACATACCAGTTAAAAGAACTTACTATTCTTAATCAATTCGAAATCCGTTAACCATTTTAAAACTTTATATGAAAAAAATCATTTTAGCAGTAGCACTATTTGCGATTGCACTATGTTCAAAAGCGCAAATAATAACATCAGCTACATCTTCCTCAACAATTGCAGCGCAGGTACCAGGCTATTCAGAAGTTTCAACTATCAATACTAAAACTTACAACTACACACCTTCGGTGCCGCCAACTCCACCTACGCCAATAGACGAAGATTCAACTACAGAAGACGACAAACTTTATCGCTACGGCGACAATCTTTCAGTTAATATAACTATGGCAGACGGGAATATTACAAATACATCTGTTGGTACAGTATGGACAGTGAGAATAAGTATCCCCAATGCTCTTAATATAGGGCTATCATTTAGTCAATTTAATCTTTCCCCAACTGCTGAAATGTATGTATTTAATGAAACAAGAACGGTATTGGATAGTGCAATAAAAAAAGAACATTTTACCAGTTCGTCTATTGTAAGTATTGCATCATTAAAAGGCAACAGTATTATCATCTATATTGTAGAACCAAATAACTTCGGTATTCTTCATACAGGTAATCTGTATTTTTTTCATCGTCACTCAACCCTGCCCGATCGTCTATATACTTTTCTCCATCGTGTACTTTTCTGATGGCAACATTGTATCAGTATCGGAAATAGACAAATATAACAGCCAACACAAAATAAAAAAGTCAACAAAAACTGCATTTATTTATCCATTCTTATACCCGTATTAGGCATTTTATTAACTAAAAAATTGAAGGCAGATTTATAACGCAGAAGCCCCCAGCCACGCCATCATTCCCATACCAATTTCAATAGCCCTTTCATCAATATTGAATTGGGGTGTATGCACATTATGAATGATGCCTTCTTTTTCATTGCGCACGCCCAACCTGTAAAAACAGCCGGGTACCCGTTGCGTATAAAAACCAAAATCTTCCGCACCCATCCGCATTTCGGTTTCCAGTACATTTTCTTTACCCATATAACTATTCGCCAGTTGCCAGGCGGTTTCCGTTAAGGCAGGGTTATTGTTAACCGTTGGATAACCAATATCAATATGCAAATCAATTTCAGCGCCCGTAGCTTCCGCAATGCCCTTCACCTGTTTGCGTATCAGTTCATGCGCTTTATAGCGCCATTCCTCATCCATGGCCCGGAAGGTGCCCATCAGTTTTACTTCACTGGGTATTACATTGGTGGTATGCCCGCCCTGGATAGAACAGATAGACAAGACTGAGGGCGAAATAGGATTATTATTTCTCGAAATAACCTGCTGCAAACTCACTATTAATTGAGATGCCACTAATACCGTATCAGCGGTTAAATGCGGGGCCGCTGCATGTCCGCCCTTACTGCGAATGGTAACATATAATTCATCGGCGCTCGCCATTACCCTGCCTTTTCTAAAACTCAGTTTGCCCAGGTCCAGTCCGGGGTGTACATGCAACCCGAAAATGCCCCGGGGTTTGGGATTGTCCAATACCCCCTCTTTAATCATATAACTCGCACCACCGGGATTTCTTTCTTCACCCGGTTGAAAAATCAGTTTCACCGTTCCCTCCCACTCATTTTTTAATTCATTCAAAATTTTAGCGGTGCCTAATAATATCGTAGTATGTACATCATGACCACAGGCATGCATGATACCGGCATGCTGCGATTGATAGGGCACTTTATTTTCTTCCTGAATGGGCAAGGCATCCAGATCGGCACGCAACGCGATTACCCGGCTGTCCGGATTTTTTCCTTTAATGATTCCCAAAATACCGGTGGTGGCTTTTACTTCAAAGGGAATTCCGAAAGATTGCAATTTGGATTGCACATACTTACCCGTCTCAAATTCCTGGTAACTCAATTCCGGATGCGCATGCAGGTGATGACGGATTTCAATGAATTCATCCGCATATTCTTTGGCCAGGTCTTTTATCTTTTGTTGTAACATGTTTGCTTATTGTGGTATTAATTCTTCGTCTTCTTTAGGTGTATACTCAATGGCATCTTCCACTATATACACGCCATAAGGAAATAATTTATTCAATTGCGCTTTAAATTTTTCCGCGTCTTCCATTTTAATAAAATTACCGATGCGTACTTTAAAACTTGGCGACCGGAACAGTACATAGGTTTTTTGATCGGGGAACTTTACCAGGAGTTCTGATTTGATGCGGAAAGCCTCATCTCTTTTACTGGTACTGGTTACCTGGATGCGATAACCTTTGTATTGCCCGCTGCCCGTAAACATGGCGGACCGCTTATTCAGATAAGCCTGTTTCCCGGTTAATATATCCAGTCGCGCTTCTTTCCTCACTATCACAGAATCAGCCGCTGCTGCCTGAAAAACAAACGGCATACACATCATACACATAATAGTCAACCTCATTTTCATCAGCGGTAACATAAAAATATTTTCAGTAAGATAAGAAAAGGAATCCATTTGGTTAATATCCGGTCTCTACCGCCGGGGCGCCATTTACAATGGCTACACCGGCGCTGCAACCCAAACGGGTAGCGCCCGCATCAATCAATTGTTTGGCAAACGCATAATCACGAATGCCCCCCGATGCCTTGATCTGAACAGTCGCGGGCAAATGCAACCTGAATAATTTAACCGCTTCAACGGTAGCCCCTTTTTCTGCATAGCCTGTAGAGGTTTTTAAATAATCTATCCCCGCCAGTCCATATATCTCACAACACTTAATAATTTCCTCATCCGTTAATACCCCACTTTCAATAATAATCTTAATCCGTTTCCGCTTACTTTGAATGATGGGCATGATATGGTTGATTTCATTGGCAAGGTATTGCCAGTCATTGTTTTTAATAGCCGAAATATTAACTACCACATCCAGTTCATCCGCTCCATCCACAATAGCCAGCACTATTTCCGCGATCTTCGCTTCCACCGCGGAATAGCCAAAGGGAAAACCAATAACCGTAGCCACTTTTACAGCAGTACCTGCTGTTTGTGCCCTGGCTAATTTTACAAAATTCGGAGGAACACATACGGCGGCAAACCCATATTGAATGGCTTCCGCACAAAGCTTTTCTATATCAGAAACCAAAGTTGTTGGTTTAAGGATGGTGTGGTCGATGTAGGTGTTGATATGCATGGCGGTTTGAATAATTAAAATCAACTCTCCCTCCCATGGCATGCCTTAAACTTCTTCCCACTTCCACAAGGACAAGGATCATTCCTTCCGATTTTTGGGGCCACATGTACCGGTTGTTGCTTTGCCGGGGTTGGATCGTAATAATCATTTTCAGTAGGTGGCGCGTCTATCGCTTCTTTATTGGCGCTCATGCGGCTCATATCTGTTTTCTGCCGGCGACCTTCTTTTAATTCATCACCATCATTTAACGGAATGCCTGCATGACAAAGGAACTGAACAATATCCCTGTTCACTTCACCATCCATTTTTTTGAAGAGCTCAAATGCCTCCATCTTATAAATAACCAATGGATCTTTCTGTTCGTAAGTGGCCGTTTGTACACTTTGTTTCAGATCGTCCATAGAACGTAAATGTTCTTTCCAGGCATCATCAATAAAACCAAGCGTAACGGTTCTTTCCAGCGAGTTCACCATTTCTGCACCATGGGTTTCCAGGGTTTTATTCATATTGGCCAGGGCCTGAATACCCCGACGGCCATCAGAGAATGGTACAATCACATTTTCAATTCTTGAACCCTGCTGCAGTTTGATATTCCTGAACACAGGCATTGATTGTGCCATCAGATCCGTCTTCTTACGTTCGTAATTGGCGGCTGATTCGGTGTATAATTTTTCTGTCAGATCCAACTCCGATAATTTACCCAACTCTTCGGCAGAGATGCCGGTATCAATGCCAAAATTTACAATGGCAGCCAATCTGAATCCTTCATGGTCATTTTGATCTTTGAATGAGCCAACCAATCCCTCTGCCACAGAATACAAGGCATTGTCAAGATCCAGCGCCAACCGTTCTCCAAACAAAGCATGGTTACGTTTGCTATAGATTACAGTACGTTGCTTATTCATCACATCATCATATTCCAGCAAACGCTTACGGATACCAAAGTTATTTTCTTCCACTTTCTTCTGTGCCCTTTCGATGGATTTAGTGATCATACTATGTTGTATCACTTCGCCTTCTTTATAACCGGCAAAATCCATCACTTTGGCAATACGCTCGCTTCCAAACATACGCATCAGGTCATCCTCTAATGACACAAAAAACAAAGATGATCCCGGATCACCCTGGCGTCCGGCACGACCTCTTAACTGTCTGTCTACGCGGCGCGATTCATGCCTTTCGGTACCCAATATCGCCAAACCACCTGCTTCTTTAACGCCCGGCCCGAGTTTAATATCTGTACCCCTGCCCGCCATATTGGTGGCAATGGTAACGGCGCCCGCAAAACCGGCTTCCGCTACAATCTGTGCTTCCCTCGCATGCTGTTTTGCATTCAGTACATTATGCGGTATCTGCTTCTGGCGAAGCATCCGGCTTAGTAATTCACTCACTTCTACCGAAGTGGTACCCACCAGCACCGGCCTGCCCGCTCCTACCAGTTTAGCAATCTCATCTATCACCGCGCCAAATTTTTCGCGCTTGGTTTTAAACACCAGGTCCTGGTCATCTTTACGTATGGCTATTACATTGGTTGGAATGGTAACCACATCCAGTTTATAAATATCCCATAACTCAGAGGCTTCTGTTTCGGCAGTACCCGTCATGCCCGCTAATTTGTGGTACATACGGAAATAGTTCTGCAGCGTTACCGTTGCATAGGTTTGTGTAGCCGCTTCAATTTTTACATTTTCTTTTGCTTCAATGGCCTGGTGCAACCCATCAGAATAACGGCGTCCATCGAGGATACGACCCGTTTGTTCATCTACAATTTTAACGCCGCCATCCATCACCACATATTCAACATCCTTATCAAATAAGGTATAGGCTTTTAATAATTGCTGAACCGTATGTATACGATCGGCCTTAACAGAATAATCATTGATGATGGCTTCTTTCCGGTGTAATTTTTCTTCGGTTGTAATAGATGTATCACTATCTGTTGAAGCTAAAGTAAGACTGATATCGGGTAAGATAAAAAAATTAGGATCTTCACCAGAACCGGTAATAAGCTGGATACCTCTATCGGTTAACTCAACTGAATTATTTTTTTCATCAATATAAAAATAAAGTTCTTCATCCGCCTTCGGCATTTCCCTGGACTGATCGGCCAGGTAATAATTTTCCGCTTTCTGCAATTTCACACGCATACCGGGCTCACTCAAAAATTTGATGAGCGCATGATTCTTCGGTAAACCGCGGTGGGAACGGAATAGGGCCAGTCCGCCATCTTTCGGATCATCATTTCCTTCCCCTATTTTTTTCCTGGCTTCATTTAAAAATTGATTGGTGGCTTTCTTTTGCGCATCAACCAGTTTTTCAATCCTGGGCTTCAGTTCAAAAAATTGCTGTTCGCCGGTAACATGTCCTATCGGACCGGATATGATCAACGGAGTTCTGGCATCATCAATCAAAACGGAATCCACTTCATCCACCATGGCAAAATGGTGTTTGCGTTGTACCATTTCTTCCGGTGTATGCACCATATTATCCCGCAGGTAATCAAAACCAAATTCGTTATTGGTACCATAGGTAATATCAGCCAGGTAAGCATTTCTTCTGGCTTCACTATTGGGTTCGTGTTTATCAATACAATCTACCGCCAGGCCCAGCCATTCAAAAATGGTTCCGTTCCATTCACTATCTCTTCGTGCCAGGTAATCGTTCACCGTAACAATATGCACCCCTTCACCGGCCAATGCATTCAGGTAAGCGGGTAAGGTAGATACCAGTGTTTTACCCTCACCGGTTGCCATCTCCGCAATTTTACCCTGGTGCAATACGCTACCACCAATTAACTGCACATCATAATGAACCATGTTCCAGGTAACCAGGCCACCACCTGCCGTCCAGGTATTTTTAAAAGTTGATTGATCGCCGGAAATGGTTACGTACGGTTTCTTTACGCTCAGTTCTCTGTCGAGCGGGGTGGCTGCAGACACCAGTTCGGTATTCTTTGAAAACCTGCGTGCCGCTTCTTTTACCACAGCAAAGGCTTCGGGCTGAATAGCCGCCAGCACTTCTTCAATTTTTTTATCCCGGTCTTTTTTAAGCTTGTCTATTTCCTGGTATATGGCATCTCTTCTATGAATATCTGTTGCAGCCAGTTCTTCGGCAGCCTGTTTACGGCTCTCAATGTTGGCATCGATTTCAGCCAGGTAGGCTTTGATCCTTTCCCTGAACAGACCCGTCTTATTGCGCAATTCATCATTGCTCAGACTTTCATACTGGCTATAAAATTCATTGGTTTTTTGAACGATGGGCAACAGTAGCTTTACATCCTTCTCACTTTTATTACCCCCGAATAACTTCGAAATAAAATTCAACATATTAATTGATCTGGTATATGATTAAAGATTTCTGTGGTCAAAAAGGGTGCGAAAAACAGGTTTGAGTCATTTTGGCACTCTTTGTGAGCTGCCAAAGGTAAAGAATTTGGGCAGAGAGCGTGGGAATATCGAATATTCAGTTTTCTTACTGATTTTTGTTGGAACCGATGGAATTTCAGGGCGATTCTGCTACTTTTGCAGCCAAAATAACCATACAGGAACGATGGCCCCCGTTGGATTACCCATCACCTGAAAACCAGAAACGCTAAATAAAATGGCAGGACAGTTAAAAGAGGTACGTAACAGGATCAAGAGTGTACAAAGCACCCAGCAGATCACCAAGGCTATGAAGATGGTGAGCGCGGCTAAATTACGCCGTGCGCAGGATGCCATTACCCAAATGAGGCCCTATGCACAGAAACTGCAGGAAATGCTGAGCAATATCGTAAGCAATATTGAAGGTGGCATGAGCCTGAAGCTGGCCGAAAAAAGGGTTGTTGAGAAAGTATTACTGATTGTAATTACCAGCGACAGGGGTTTATGTGGCGGTTATAATGCCAATATCGTTAAACTGACTAAAAGCACTATCGCGGAAAAATATCCCGAACAGTTTAAAAAAGGAAAGGTAGCCATCTGGAATATTGGTAAAAAAGGGTTTGAAAGCCTTACCAAATCCGGTTATGCCACTGATGCTACATTTAAAGATATTTTCCTCAGTTTAACTTTCGAAAATGTACAGTCAGCCGCGCAGGCTGCTATGAAAGCATTTGAAAACAAAGAATTTGACGCGGTAGAGATTATTTACAGCGAGTTCAAGAATGCCGCCACGCAACGTTTCGCTGCAGAGCCCTTTCTTCCCATACCCAAAGTACCCAAAAAAGCAGGTGGTAAAAAACCTGATTTTATATTCGAACCTGCGCAGGACCAATTGATAGCGGAACTGATGCCCAAGATTCTGAATACACAATTATTCAAAGCAGTATTAGACGGCAATGCAAGTGAACATGGGGCCCGCATGACAGCCATGGACAAGGCCAGTGAAAATGCCAACGAATTATTAAAATCACTGAAGATCAGCTACAACCGTGCAAGACAAGCAGCCATCACTACCGAATTAACCGAGATTGTGAGTGGTGCAGCGGCCTTGCAGGGATAATTCAATTTGAAAATGTGAAAATGTGGTAATTTGAAAATGTTATGACTCATCAATACATTTGAATTACTTTTCTTTTCATTTTCATTTTCTCAAATTAACAAATTTTCAAATTAACATGGAAATCAGCCAGATCATACCGCACATCGAGGTACTTATTTTTGCCAGTGAGAAACCACTGAGCTCTTTGGATATTGTGGAGCTTATCAATAATACCTTTGGTTTCCTGGAAGAAAGGGTTATGCCCGACCAGGTAGAGAGTGCATTGGAAGGTATCCGCGAAAAATATGATTCAGAATTCTATCCCTTCGAAGTAAAACAAAGCGGCGGTGGCTGGCAGTTTCTGACCAAACCCTCTTTTCATTCCACTATCGCACAACTGAATGGTGATAAATTTTTGAAGCGCCTTTCCAATGCGGCGCTCGAAACCCTTGCCATCATTGCCTATAAACAACCCATTACCAAGGGCGAGATTGAAGCCATCCGTGGCGTTAACAGTGATTACAGCATTCAAAAATTGTTGGAAAAAGAACTGGTATTAATCAGTGGCCGTAATGAGCATATGCCCGGCAAACCATTGGTATATGCCACATCTAAAAATTTTATGGATTATTTTGGCATCAATTCCCCGGCCGATTTACCTAAAATCAGGGAAGTGCTGGCAGAACAGATTGTAGAAGGCACCATCATTAACCCGGAAGATTTTATGGACCAGCCGGTAGCGGATATCGTTGCTGAAGATGAGGTGACAGAAGAAATTCCCAAAGCAGATGTATCAGACATTGCAGTGAATGAAGAGGGAGAGCTGATCAATAAAAATGAAGAAGGCGAAAATAACCCTTCAGCGCAAGCGCCTGAATAACGAACAGATCGGCTGTTATTTTTCAGACGAAGACAATTATCTTCGCAACATGTCTACAGTACTTTCCAAAGAACAACTACGCGGCATCGCAAATGAATATGGTACGCCGGTCTATGTTTACCATGCCGAAAAAATAACCGGGCAGTACCAGAAATTGCAACAGGCTTTCAGGCAAACGAATACCCGTTTTTTCTACGCCTGCAAGGCATTAACCAATATCAATATCCTCAGGCATATCCATTCCCTGGGTTGCCATATTGATTGCAGTTCTATTAACGAGGTACACTTAGCCTTACGTGCGGGTTTTGAAAAAGAAAATATTCTATACACCAGTAATGGTATCGCTTTCAGCGAAATAGAAGAAGCGGTATCATTGGGTGTGAACGTGAATATTGACAGTTTATCAAACCTCGAAAAATTTGGCAAAAAGTATGGACATTCGTATCCGGCAGGCATCCGCCTAAGGCCCAATATTATGGCGGGTGGCCATCTGAAAATATCTACCGGCCATGAAAAAAGTAAATTTGGGATACCGATAGAACAGCTTGATAAAATACTGGCTCTGGTTGATCAATACCATTTACATATCTGCGGGTTACATGTTCATACGGGCAGTGAAATTAAAGATGTGGCTGTTTTTATGCAGGTAGCGGATATTTTTTTTGACCTGGTACCGTATTTTAAGGAATTACAGTTTCTCGACCTGGGTGGTGGATTTAAAGTGCCTTACCATGAGCAGGAAACCGGAACAGATATGCCGCTTCTCGGACAAAAACTGGCTGAAGTAATTCAAAAATTAAAAGATACTTACCACCGCGATTTTCAGGCATGGTTTGAGCCGGGCAAATACCTGGTAAGTGAATGTGGGTATTTTATTACCGAAGTAACTGTTTTAAAACAAAGTAGTTCCACCACGTTCGCGGGAGTAAACAGCGGTTTCAATCACCTGATCAGGCCCATGTTTTATGAAGCCTATCACCGCATAGAAAATATCAGTAACCCCAATGCACCCAAACAACCATACACCGTAACAGGCAATATCTGCGAAACAGATACATTCGCTACAGACAGATTAATTAACCAAATAAGAGAAGGCGATCTGCTGGTTTTCTACAATGCCGGCGCTTATGGATTTGAAATGGGCAGCAATTATAATTCCCGTTTTAAACCGGCACAGGTTTTGGTTAAGGATGGCAGGGCGCAGTTGATTGGGAGAAGAGACGTTTTTGAGGATTTGCTGAGGAACCAGGTTGAACCCTGATAAAGAGGTTATATTGCATTTGAATGATAGAGATACAAAATATATCGAAACAGTTTGACGGAAGGGTAATCCTGGAAGATATCAGCGCGGTGATGGAAGCGGGTAAATGTAACCTGATTATTGGTACCAGCGGTAGCGGAAAAACCGTTTTAACCAAATGTATGGTGGGATTGTTTTGTCCGGATAACGGCGCCATTTTATACAGTGGTGAGAATATGATGAAGATGGAAAATGATCAGCGGAAATTGCTCAGGCAACAGATTGGTATGCTATTCCAGGGAACCGCTTTGTTTGATTCCATGACGGTTGAGCAGAATGTTTTATTCCCGCTGGATATGTTTACCAAATGGACCCTGGCCGAAAAAAAGAAAAGAGTGAATGAGGTATTGGATCGTGTAAACCTCAAAGATGCGCATAAACGGTATCCCTCAGAGATCAGTGGCGGGATGAAAAAAAGAGTAGGCATTGCACGCTCCATTGTGCTGAACCCTAAATACCTGTTTTGCGATGAACCCAATTCAGGGCTTGATCCGCAAACGGCCATGGTGATAGATAAACTGATCAAAGAGATCACAATCGAATTCAATATCACTACCATCGTGATTACGCATGATATGAATAGTGTAATGGAAATTGGCGACCATATCGTATACCTTCATGAGGGCCATAAACAATGGGAAGGAACCAATAAGGACATTATTTTTAGCAAGGATGAATTACTGAATAATTTCATTTTCGCCTCAGAGTTCCTGCAGGATGCCAAGCAATTGCGGATGCAGGAATTTACTGAAACCAATACGCCCTGATATTAAACTATTCATGTATGAACCCACGTATAGCCCTGTTAGGATGCCTGTTATTTGCCGGGCACCTGCATGCGCAAAATAAGGTGGAAACACTGGCTCCTTACCAAAAAGATAACAACATTCCTACCTTCAATATCTTATTAACGGATAGCAGTTTTTTTACGCCTGCCCAATTACCAAAATCCGACTACACGGTTATCATCTATTTCTCTCCTGATTGCGGTCATTGCCAGATCATGGCCAAAGAACTTGTTAAAAATATAGACAGCCTCAGGAATGCTTTCTTTGTTATGGTTGCTTATAAAAGCCTGGAAGACATAAAAGGCTTTGCCGGATATTACGGGCTCGATAAAATTCCCAACCTCAGGCTGGGCCGTGATCAGAATTATTTTGTGCCGGCCTTTTACCGGGTAGAATCCACTCCCTTTGTAGCGGTTTATAACAGCAACCTGAAACTGATCAAAGTATACGATCCCCCCCATCGCCCGGTTATGGAAATCCCCGAATTAATCGAATTACTACACAAATATTAATTCTCTCTCTGCCCCCCCCTCCGCCCCCCCTGTTCTCCGCGGTAATTCTTCAATTCTTCATCTCAGTATTTATCTCAGCTTTACCTAATTGAAGGCTTTTTTCATCCCCGCAAACCATACCTTTGCAACGACAAAAATTCCTCATACATAAACACCATTTTTATGAAAGTAACTGTTGTAGGTGCCGGTGCCGTAGGCGCTACCTGTGCCGATAATATCGCCCGTGCGGAACTGGCAGATGAACTGGTCATTTTAGACATTAAAGAAGGCTTCGCCGAAGGTAAGGCACAGGATATCAGCCAGACAGCCGCCTTACTGGGGTTCGACACCCATATTACCGGCACTACAGGCGACTATGCCAAAACAGCCAAGTCTGATGTGGTTGTGATTACTTCCGGCCTGCCGCGTAAACCAGGTATGACCCGCGAAGAACTGATAGGCACCAATGCCGGTATAGTAAAAGGGGTTACCCAGAATATTTTAAAATATTCACCCGATGCCATCATTATTGTAATCAGTAATCCGATGGATACCATGACATACCTGGCCCTGCAATCAACCGGATTACCTAAAAACCGCATTATCGGTATGGGTGGCATCCTGGATAGCGCCCGGTTTAAATATCAATTGAGCCTGCAGCTCAGTTGCAGCCCGGGCGATCTGAATGCAGTAGTAGTGGGCGGTCATGGAGATACCACCATGATACCTTTAATGCGATTAGCTACCTGGAACAGTGTACCCGTTACCAAATTCCTGAGCGAAGAACAGCAAAAACAAATTGTGGCCGATACCATGGTAGGCGGCGCCACTTTAACCAAATTACTGGGTACTTCTGCCTGGTATGCCCCCGGCGCTGCCGGCGCTGCCCTGGTAGAAAGTATTGTACGTGATGAAAAGAAGCTGTTTACCTGCTGTGTTAGCCTTGATGGCGAATACGGACAAAAAGACATTTGCCTGGGTGTTCCCGTAACCATTGGCCGTAATGGCTGGGAAAAAATCCTTGACTTCGGATTGAATGCGGAAGAGCAGGCATTATTTAATAAGAGCGCCGATGCAGTGAGAAGTATGAATGATGTGTTGAAGACACTGTAAAAGCCCTTAGTAATTGTATTGAATCCCCTGGTATTTTTCAGGGGATTTTTTTAAGGGCTATTTTCAATCCTTTCGATTCGTTTGTTTTTTTTATTTTAACTTTAGAAAAAGTAGGTTATTCCAAAACCAGTATCCGTACTATAATTTCCCGGAAAATGAAAAACGCAGATATTCGATGGAAACAACGATTTCAGAATTTCGAAATGGCTGTTTCATCCTTAAAAGAAGCTGTAACAAAAAATAACCTTTCAGATTTAGAGCGGGCAGGCGTAATAAAAATTTATGAATTTACTTTTGAACTGGCATGGAAAACCGTAAAAGATTATCTGGAGGAAAAAGATGTTGAAGTAAAATTTCCGCGTGATACTATTAAAGAAGGGTTTTTATATGAAATAATAGCAGATGGTGAAATATGGCTGGATATGTTGCAGAAAAGAAATTTGATGAGTCATACTTACAGTAAAGAAAATGCGGAATTAGCGTATCATTTGATTGTAAATGACTATTTCAAAGAATTGTATGATGTGTACACAAGGCTAAAAAATGAAATATGAACCAATTCGGAATTACTGATAAAAGCTTTCATTTATTAATCAATACTTTTTCAAAATATCCGGAAGTAGAGCAGGTTATTATTTTTGGGAGTAGGGCAAAAGGGAATTTCAAAAAAGGAAGTGATATTGATCTTACCATCAAAGGCAAGAAATGTAACCCGCAAACTGCACTAAATATCAGTGCTATTATAAATGAAGAATTACCAATACCTTATCATGTAGATATTATAGACTATGATACACTCCGTCACAAGGAATTAAAGGAACATATTGACAGGATGGGTATGCTTTTTTTTAAAAGAAATTAAATAATCATTTTGGGGGAGAAGCTATTTATCTATCGCTTAACAGCGCTTACCATATTATAATAAAACCGCTCCATCAACCGCATATCCTTAGTAATAATTTGCGCTTCCGCTTTTAATCCATCCCTATAATGTAGCATTTTATGCTGATTGGTTACTAGTCCATTCGACAATTGTATATGCGCCAGAAAACCGCCATCCGTTGCGAAGTCAGTAATAAATCCAAGGCTGCCTTTTACATGTACATATCCGAATTCCTGGTACACCTAACACATGGCATTCCGATATTACAGAAAAAGAAAAAAAATTTTTACAGTTATCCGCTACCTCCATTTCCTACGATCAGATTGCCGGACTGATGAATGTAGCCGAAGCAAGCGTGTATAATTACCAGAAAAGCCTGAAAGAAAAATTAGGCTTCGGTAGCCGGCATGAATTTATGGCATACGCTATCCAGCATGGTATCGCTAAAATAGCCAATTATACTAAGATGCACCCACCATCACATTAATCAATAACAATGCTAACTATCGCGGTAATTGATAATGTGGAGAATGAGCCTACTTTTTTTCTTCGGGCCGGTAATCCGCAGGCAACATGGTTGCTAATTTTTCTGACCAGGCCCAAAATCCATCAGTAAAAATATTTTCTCCATAAAAATAAGTGCCGTTTTTGTATATGGATACTCCCTTCCGAAACGGCAAGGTAATATCAGAAGAAATGTACTCTTTATCAGGTCTTTTTAGCAGGAACCTTACATATTCATACGGCTCCTTTTTATGCAGATACGTGATATGCAAATAGTCGTCGAACTCAAAGAGTGCGGCGCCCGGCTCTACCGAGGCATCTATCGGAAAAACCAAACTATCCCTCACTATTAAATTATTCAACACAACTTTATATTCATCACCAGGTAGTTTCATCACCTTTTGATAATATTCCAGGGAATCTTTATCCTGAAAAAACGCACCAACTTCTTTATTATTAAGGCTTTTACTTATTTCTTCTATCTGCTTATACAACTTTCTCACTCTCTTCTTTTCCACATCAGTCACTTTCTTCATGGCCCTTACTTCAAACCCTTCTTCAATAAGCTGATTACTGAACAGGCTTCTCACAAAATGCATTAACGACCCCTGATAGGTATGTAACCTGGCCAATTCCCATTTTTTTTGTTCATCCGCATTTGCCGGAATCATATTTTCAAATAAGGGATATCCAACGTATTTAAAGGTATTGGCAGAAATAGCAAACTCAAATTTAGATAGCAGGTATTGAATAGTATACCCCAATGCCTCATTTTTAAAAATTAATTTCTCATGTGCAAATGCACGTACGGTATTTGTTTGGTAACTATACCTGAATCTTACAATATCCGGGTTGGTTAAAGTACAATTCCTGTTTATGGAAGAGTTGCCTATAAAATTGGTTTTAAAATAATCTCCCCATTTCGCCCAGCCATCTTTGTCGTACGACTCCACGATAACCTCTTTCAAAACATTTGAAACAGGTTTCAGTTGAATAGTTAAAACAACGGGTACCTGAACAGATTGTAGGGTGGTTACATAGGTTTCATAATTCAAAGAAGAAACGATCAGCTCAAATTTACCCTGTGGAATAGGTTGAATCAGAAATTCGCCTTTTTCATTACTTACTGTTCCGATGGAAGTATTACTTAAAAAAACACTAACGCCGGCTAACGGTTGTTTTGTACCGGTATCAATAACCCTACCCGTTAATTTTACCTGGCTTATTGCAAATTGCACCAGGCAACAAAATACAATTAGTAAAAAACTTCTCATTCGGGTGTTTATAAAGTTGTTAAAAAAATAGTTCTAACAAAAATTATCAGGTACTTATGAAATTTAAAATAGTATTCGAAAACGCTTTATACCACGAAATTTCGTTATATATGCAATATCACTAGTGTCCGGTTAAATTAGGTTGATTTTCAATTGAATATGGTTTTGATCTTTGACATCTTGGTATAAAGGGTTTTCAAAAAGGCTTGGTAAACGAGTTTTATCTAACAGAGATACGCTTATAATTTGTAGTATTTCATAGGGCGATTGTTTCAATTTTAATTTTGCTTTGATGATTGCTACTAAAGTATAAGTAATGATGGCGATATAGATTTGTGTTCTTACTGCGTTTTCAGAAACACCCCAAAATGATTTAATTTTTAGATGTTGTTTGATCCATTTAAAAAACAATTCAATCTTCCATCTGTTTTTATAAAGCAGTGCAATTTCAGTTGCTGGTAAAGTCAAGTTGTTTGATAGAAAAACAAAAGATCTCTTTTGCTCCGAATCATAAAACTTTACTCGCCTTAATATTTTTTCATATTTCTCAATAGATGCTGCTCCTTTTAATTTTATATGCTGATCACAAAGAATACCTTTTTTCTTATCCGGTTTCTCTGCGGATATTCTGACAAATGAGAGATTAGCTTTTGATCTTATTACAAAAAACGAATCATGCTTATCAATAGTTGCCATTCGATCATAGTCAATGTAGCCGCGGTCCATGACATAATAACCACCAGGTTCGTAAGTAATAAAATCTAATCCATTAACATCATGAACACTTGCTGGAGTGATATGCATGAAAACTGGAATAGCAGTTCTAACATCTAATAGAGTGTGCAATTTAACTGCTCCTTTTGCTCTTCTAAAAGTTGCCCACCAAAACACATTTAAACAAAGATCAATAGTAGTAGAATCAAAAGCATACACATTACCAGTAATTGATTTATCAAATTTGAGAAAAAATATATTTGCCTTGATTCATAAACAAACTGATTTACAGTAAGTTATGAAATGACCCATTTCAAATCGTCACCGACCTATTTTCCTATGAAACACATATATACCAAGACTTTCAAAGAACTAATAACTATTTTTACCGGACACTAGTGATATGATATATCTACCAGCCGCACACTTGTAAATTTAAAAGTAAAATACTGAATAGGTTTATACCTAATTGCACGAATAGCCACTCACGAACCAATTTTCATTAGCAGTCCCCCCTTCCAGTAGCCTTTTTAATTTCTTCGATATCGCTTCTGTCTTTTAAACGGCCTACGGATTCTTTGTTTTTAATAAAGTCATGGAACCCCACATAGAAAACAGGAATTCCGTCAATATCCACAACCTGTCTGTTTTTAACAGCTTGATTAAAATCTACTCCATCAATACTATTGAGGATATCAATTCTAAGAGGAGGTTGGCCTATTTGAGAAATATAACCTTGCTTTAAAAAGTCAGCCCGCTCAAACCCAAGAGAAGCAAACCCAAAATCAGTAATGACCTGAACCATTTTATCCGCATTGGTTTCTGATATATTAATCCAGATATCTATGTCTCCTGTATAGCGGGGCGCTCCATGGAAACCCAGGGCATATCCTCCTACGATCATATACTCCACCTGGTGGCTATTAAGTAGCCGGATAAAATCTTCAAAGTCTTTGGCCAGGATCATTTGTGCATTTTAAATTTAGCAACAGCAAATCTGTCCATGGTTTGACCAGGCCGAAGAGATTGCATAGATAAAAAAGTAACCGCGGCAATTCTTTGCTGAGCAGTTTGTGTCATCCAGAATTGGTTATTCTGCTCTATTTCATTGATCTCTTTAATCAGCCGTTTGGTGGCAATGGGAAGGATTTTTCTGTCCATGGTTAAATTTCGTAAAAAAATATCGCAATATGATTCATTTGTGTGAATATATTTTGCGAAAACTGATAACCCGTGATGTACTATAGATGCCATCCTTCCCCTATCGAAGGGATCATTTGCTATAGCAGGGATTTTATCATCCGGCCCAGCTTATCCATATCCTGCCATTCCATACATTTAAAATGACCTTTGGGACATTTTTGATACCCGATTTTACTGCAGGGCCTGCATCGTAAATCAGTGACCTCTGAAATATACTGTTTAACCGATTTATCTCCATAGTAGGGTGCCATGCCAAAAGCGGGTATGGTATTCCCCCATACACTGATGACGGGTTTTTGACAGGCTGCCGCTATATGCATCAGGCCGGTGTCGTGTGTAATAATTATTTTGGACCGGTGTACCAGGTCGGCACTTTCATGCAGACTGAACTTACCACAGGCATTATAAATCTTTACCGGGTCAGTAGCGGCGATCTGTTCACCCGCAGTATGGTCCTCCGGTCCACCCAGTAATAGTACAGGATAATCAATACCCGCGCACAATTGTTGTAATTTATGTACCGGTAATTTTTTGGTGTTTAATGCGGCGCCTATTACAATACCAATAAAGCCAAATAGATGCGACAAGGGCAGGTCCTTCGCCTGCACCTTATCTTTTTCAGGAATGAAATAATCCAGCCCCTTGCCGTCATTCACTACATTCAACCCTTTCAGTGTATGCAGGTAACGATCCACAATATGTATGGCAGGCAGGCGGTTAATTCCGAAGGCGGTTAATAACCATTTCTGAATATTCAGTTTATTGAAGGAAACATGTTTAGCTGAATGCAAGGCACGCTTAATGCGGAGGGTTCTGAGGTTGTGGTGAAGATCAATAATATAATCGTAGTCCTCATATCGCAACTGGTGCATCATCAAATCCCAACTGCTGCCAAGTACCTGTACTTTACCAATATATGGATTGGCGCTAACCAATCCCCGATAATTTTCTTTCGTCAGGTAATGTACCTCTGCACCAACCACCTGCTGTTTCAGGCAACGCACCACCGGAGAAGTAAGAACAATATCGCCGATAGAAGAAAAGCGGATGATTAAAAACTTCATAATACGAATTTATTACGAATTACCCTTCTTCCACATAATTAAGATCCTTATGAAAAGTTTCTTCCGTAAAATAAAAGGCAACCATGGTGATGCTCATCACAATCACCCCGGTAATGATACCACTTTGCAACAGGTTCCAGCCCCAGGTTTTTTGAAACAGGTTTAAGAACATCAGGTTAATCAAAGGCAAGGCGCCACGAACCATATTGGGGATAGTGGTTGCCGCGGTGGCGCGCAGATTGGTTCCAAACTGTTCTGCGCCCATGGTAATGAAGATGGCCCAGAAACCGGTGCTGAAGCCCAGTAAGGCACAGATACCATACATACGTACATCGCTGTTATTAAAGCCGCTGAAGAACAGCACCAGTGTTAGCATACTTAACACATAAAAAGAGAGCAGGGCTTTTTTCCGGCTCTTAAAGTACTGGCTAACAAATCCTATCAGTATATCGCCAATGGCGATACCTACATACGCGTACATAATGGCCCGTCCGCTTTCTATATGATTATCGCCATACATTTCTTTGGCAAAACGATTACTCAGGTTTACAAGTATGCCTATCACATACCAGGTAGGCAAGCCAATTAATATGGCAAGAATATATTTTTGAAATCTTTTGCCGTTATTGAAGAACATCAAAAAATTTCCTCTCTGCACATTCTTATCTTTCACTTCTTTAAACATACCACTCTCTGCCACCGAGATGCGCAACAGCAATAATACAATGCCCAGGCCACCCCCTATTTTATAACACAGGCGCCAGTCGTTCGTGAACTTATAAATAAAGTAAGCGAATACCGCCCCAAACAACCCGATACCCGCCACCAGTGAAGTGCCCAGCCCTCTTTTTTCTTTGGGTAATAATTCACTTACCAATGTAATACCTGCGCCCAATTCCCCGGCAAGACCAATGCCTGCCACAAAACGCATCCATGCATATTGATCAACTGTTTGAACATAGCCTGTCATAAAATTAGCGACCGAATACAGGGCGATCGAACCAAACAACACGCTTAATCTTCCTTTCTTATCACCCACCGTTCCCCATATAACCCCGCCAATTAATAAACCCACCATCTGCCAGTTAATGATTTTTGTGCTGGCTGCCAATACCTGTACTTTATCAGTAAGTACAACGCCAATACCCTGCAGGCTCGGTTCACGTACAATGGTAAATAAAAGGAGGTCGTAGATATCTACGAAATAGCCAAGAGCGGCAACGATTACGGGTAATGAAAGGATGGCAAACTTTTTCTCAGTCATCAACATTATTTTTTAAACAAATAAAAAATCCAACACTTTGTGTACTTAACTTTCTTTACCGGAATGGGTAGTATCTGTATGCTTATTAAAAATAAGTTTAATGAAAATGGGCGCCGTAGTAACCAGTACAATACCCAGTACAATTACTTCCAAATGATCTTTCAGGTCAAATTGGAATTCGGCCAATATCCATTTTTGCAGGAAATGGCCACCAAACAACATACTAAAAACCCAGGCCACACATCCGATTACATTGAAGAGTCCGAATTTTTTTCTATCCATCTGTACAATACCCGCAACAATCGGCGCGAAAGTTCTGATGATGGGTATGAACCTGGCAATGACAATGGCCCCTCCTCCATGTTTTTCATAAAAATCATGCGCCTGAAGTAAATATTTTCGTTTGAAAAGAATATTTTCTTTCCAGTCATACATAGCCGGACCCACTTTTCTCCCGAACCAATACCCTACTGTATTTCCGGCAATACCGGCAATGGATATCAGCACCAACAGCACCAACAGGTCAATATATTCATTACCTGTTGGAAATATTTCATTAGCGATATTATGGCTATAGATACCTGCTACAAATAACAAACTATCGCCCGGTAAAAAAAACCCGACAAACAACCCGGTTTCCGCGAATACAACAAAAAGAATGAGCCATAAACCACCATGTTCAATATAGAACTGTGGTTGCAGTAACTGACTCCAGTGAAAAGCGGTTGATAAAAAAGTATTTAGCGGCATAGAAATTTCTTATTCGGTAATAGCGGGTTCCAATGAATTTTCCCATTTACTTACCACGCTGGTGGCCAGTGCATTTCCCAATACATTGGTGGCAGTCCGGAACATATCGCAAAAATGATCGATGGGCAGGATGAGTGCAATGCCTTCCGGCGGAATATTAAACATGGCACAGGTAGCGGTAACCACTACCAATGATGCCCTTGGCACGCCGGCAATACCTTTACTCGTTAACATCAGCACCAGCAACATGGTTATCTGTGTACCAAAGTCCAGTTGAATACCATACGCCTGTGCAATGGCGATACTGGCAAAAGTCATATACATCATACTGCCATCCAGGTTAAAAGAATAACCCAATGGCAAAACAAAAGCAACGATTTTATCCTTACACCCGAATTTTTCCAGTTCTTCTGTAAGCTTAGGAAAAACAGCTTCACTACTCGTTGTGCTAAAAGCGATAATTAAAGGAGGAAATATCCTTTTTACTAATTCAGGTAACCGTTTACCCAAAACAATCAACCCTACTACTAAAAGTAATATCCATAAAATGCCAATACCTGTAATAAAATACAAAAGGTATTTTCCATAAAATACAAATATCTCCAAACCCTTGGTGGCTATCACGGCGGCAATGGCGCCAAACACACCCAAAGGTGCAAAGTTCATTACATAGCCCACCATTCGTAGGATTACATGGGCCACGGCATCTAATCCTTTTACCACTACTTTGGCCTTATCGCCTAATGCGGCTGTGGCAATACCAAAGAATATACTGAAGATCACCAATTGTAAAATTTCATTATTAGCCATTGCTTCAATCACACTCTTCGGGAACACATGTTCAATAAATTTTTGAATACTGAATTCCTGTGTTTTCCCTACCAGGTCGCGGGCGCCGGTCACATCCGCATTACTCAGATCAATACCAGCCCCGGGTTTAAAGAAATTCACCAGCACCATGCCTAATAATAAACTCGCTAAAGAAGCGGAAACAAACCATAACATGGCTTTACCACCCACTCTGCCCACTGTTTTCAGGTCGCCTAATTTGGCTATGCCTACCACGAGGGTAGAAAAAACCAATGGTGCAATGATCATCTGCACTAACCGCAGAAAAATGGTAGTCAATAATTTAATATTCGTGGAAAACGACTTGATAAAAGCAGGAGAAGATTGTGTGTGTACCACATAGCCAAGAATCACACCGGCCAGCATGGCAATCAGGATAAATATGGTAAGCCGGTTCGATTTTCTCATAGACGCCAATAATTAGTTTCGCAATATAAGATTTATGTTGAAATGAGCCCGAAGCGGGCAGAATATAGGTATTTAATAAAAGTTTTGAAGCACTAAATGAAGAAATGACTATTTTTCCGAAACTTTTTCATTAAAGAACCCAAACTACTGTATTATGAGTTTATTCAGAAAGAAGTCATTAGACGGTCTGATGCTGCAAGCTGCTGATTCCGAAAAAGGATTGAAGCGTACACTTGGTGCCGGAAGCCTGATTGCACTTGGTATTGGCGCCATTATTGGCGCCGGTTTATTTGTAAGAACCGCTGCTGCTGCCGGCGAACATGCCGGACCGGCCGTTACCCTATCTTTTATTGTAGCCGCCATTGGTTGTGCCTTTGCAGGATTATGTTATGCGGAATTTGCTTCTATGATCCCCATTGCAGGTAGCGCTTACACCTACGCTTATGCTACTATGGGTGAGTTAGTAGCCTGGATAATTGGATGGGCATTGATTCTGGAATATGCATTGGGCGCGGCTACTGTGTCTATTGCCTGGAGTGAGTTTTTGAATAAGCTACTCATGCAATATAATTTGGGTACTATACCCTATGAATGGAGCCATTCACCCTTTGAAAAAGCGCTGGATGCCGCCAATGTAATGCACCAGGGCATTATGAATGTGCCGGCTTTATTTATATTGCTTTTACTATCATTACTGCTGATCAAAGGCACACAGGAATCCGCCTTTGTAAATTCGATCATTGTTTTTATTAAAGTATCAATTGTTGTTGTGTTTATCGTGGTTGGATGGAAATACATTAACCCTGCCAATCACAGTCCTTATTTTATTCCTGCCGATGCGCCACCCGCTTTGAAACCGGATGGGTCATTGTACAGTTACACTGATTTCTTCAGGCATGGATATGGAGGTGTTCTTACCGGTGCGGCTATTGTATTCTTTGCCTTTATTGGCTTTGATGCGGTTTCTACTGCCGCACAGGAAGCCAAAAATCCTAAAAGAGATATGCCCATCGGTATCCTCGGATCATTGGTGATCTGTACTATTTTATACATCCTTTTCTCCTATGTATTAACCGGTGTGGCACCATATACTGATTTTGTAAAATCAGGAAAAGAAGCTTCTGTTGCCTATGCCATTGAAACCTATATGGCAGGATATGGATGGCTGGCCAAGGCAGTTACTATCGCTATTTTAGCCGGTTTCTCTTCGGTGATATTGGTGATGTTAATGGGACAGAGCCGTGTATTCTACACGATGTCTACAGACGGTCTCTTGCCAAAAGCGTTCTCTGATCTGCACCCTAAATTTAGAACACCCTACAAATCAAATATGATCCTATTCTTATTTGTAGGCGCTTTTTCAGCCTTTATTCCAGGCAGTGTGGCAGGCGATTTAACCAGTATTGGTACCCTCTTCGCCTTTGTTTTGGTTTGCGTTGGTGTTTGGGTGATGAGAAGGAATGATCCTGACAGGGTTCGTCCATTCAAAACTCCATTGGTTCCATTAGTACCTATATTAGGCATGTTGATTTGTACCGCCATGATTGTATCCTTACCAAAAGAAACCCTCCTCAGTGCAGCGGTTTGGATGGTTGTGGGATTGGTGGTGTACTTTGGGTATAGTAAGCGTAATAGTAAATTGGGGAGTTAGGAGTAATCTTTTAAATTTACATTACTATGGGACGGATATTTGAAGTTAGAAAAGCTACCATGTTTGCCCGCTGGGATAGAATGGCAAAACAGTTTACACGTCTCGGGAAAGAAATTGTTATTGCCGTAAAAGCCAATGGACCCGATGTGGCCACCAATCCTGCTCTTCGCAGGCATTTTCAGAATGCCAAGAGTATAGGTATGCCCAAGGACCGTGTAGAAGCGGCCATTAAGCGGGCCATGGGTAAAGACACCAGCAACTACGAAGAGATTTTATATGAGGGCTATGCGCCCCATGGTGTGGCTTTATTGGTAGAAACAGCTACTGATAACCACGTGCGAACTGTTGCAAATGTAAAAAGTCATTTTAATAAAGGTCACGGCACTTTAGGCAATAGCGGAAGCGTGAGTTTCCAGTTTAAGAAAATGGGTGTGTTTAAACTAAAACCAGAAGGACTGTCTATTGATGACCTGGAGCTGGATCTGATAGACCATGGACTGGATGAGCTGGGTGAAAGTAATGACGACCAGGGCAACCCCGTCATCGTATTACGTTGTGCTTTTGCAGACTTTGGCAATCTCCAGAAAGCGTTGGAAGACCAGGGTCTTTCGCCCATTAGCTCCGAACTGGAGTGGATACCTACCACTACTGTTCCCGTGTCTGATACAGAAGCGGAAGAGGTAAGTAAATTAATTGAAAGACTGGAGCAGGATGAAGATGTGAATAGGGTATTTCATAATATGGGCTGAGGGAGTTAGGGGTTAGGAGTAAAATTTATTCAACTCCTAACCCCTAACTTTATTATATGAACGATGTGCACCTGATAGATCATCCAATCGTCCTCTTCGATGGTGTATGTAATCTTTGTTATAGCAGTGTGCAATTCATCATTAAACACGATCCGAAACACTTGTTCAGGTTTGCTTCTTTGCAAGGTGAATTTGGGCAACAGGTTTTGGAACAATACCATTTACCCGCCGCAGCATTCAGTTCCTTTATTTTGTTAGAAAAGGGAATCGTTTATACCAAATCTTCCGGCGCCCTACGTGTAACCAAAAAACTAAATGGACTTTGGCCCGGCCTTTACGCATTCAGCATCATTCCACCCTTTATCAGGAATGCAGTATATAATTGGGTAGCAAAAAACAGGTATCAATGGTTTGGTAAAAAAGAGGCCTGCCCGATACCAACCACTGGGTTAAGCAAACTTTTTCTACCTTAACCCGTCCAAATTATCTGTCATCTGTCATCACTCCCCCATCATATCCCTAATCACTTCCATAATCTGCTCCGCGTTAGGCTTACTAAAATAATCCCCATCACTTCCATAACTTGGCCGGTGTGCCTGGGAGGTAATAGTTCTGGGGCTAATATCCAACCATTGGAAGGCTTTCTGTTCTTCAATTACTTTATTCAGCATATAAGCGGCGGCGCCACCCGGTACATCTTCATCAACAAAAACAATACGGCTGGTTTTTTTTAATGACTTCAGTATTTTATGGTGAATATCAAAAGGTAAAAGTGTTTGAATATCCACTACTTCACAACTAATCGCTAAATTTTGTAATCGTTCAGCCGCATCCAATATAATACGCAATGTTGAACCATAAGAAACAATGGTGATATCCGTTCCTTCCCTGATTATTTCCGGAATACCTAAGGGAACGGTAAATTCAAGAAGATTAGCCGGTATCTTTTCTTTTAAACGATATCCATTCAAACATTCAATAACCATGGCCGGATCATTGCCCTTTAATAAAGTATTGTACATGCCTGCGGCCTGCACCATATTTCTTGGAACACAGATATACATACCACGCAAGGCATTGATGATCATACCCATTGGCGAACCGCTATGCCAGATACCTTCCAGGCGGTGGCCCCTGGTGCGGATGATGACCGGGCAACTTTGCTGACCCTTGGTGCGGTAATGGGTAGTAGACACATCATCACTCAGTGGTTGTAAGCCATACAATAAATAATCGAGGTATTGAATTTCCGCAATGGGCCGCAGACCCCGAAGCGACAAACCAATGGCCTGTCCAACAATGGTTAATTCTCTAATGCCCGTATCTGAAATTCTGTCGGCGCCATGCTTATCCTGTAAACCGGCAAATCCCTGGTTCACATCACCAATATGCCCTACATCTTCCCCAAAAGCATACACTTTTGGATTCTGTGTAAACAATGCATCAAAATATTTATTCAATACTTCATACGCATTAACAGGGGTTGCATCAAAAGGAATCATGGGTTTGATTTCAGGAACCTGTAAAGCGCTTTTGGGCCCTTCGTTATACAGTTCGCTGTTATATAATTGCCGGCTGCCATCCAATAACGCATGATACCAGTTGCTCAATTCCTTAATGGAAGGTGAACTCGCCGCCGTTTCCATAGCCAATGACACGGTTCTTAATACATCTCTGCGTATGGGTTCGCGATTCTGTTCCAGCTCTTTTGCCAGTTTTTGCAAATGAGTATACTTCTCCATATCATTTACAACCATGCCACGAATCAAAGAAACGGCTTGTGCCGATAGCTCTTTGATAGGCGCATGGTATTTATCCCATGCTTTGTTCCTGCTTTCCCTGACATGTATTTTGGCGGCTGCTTCAATTTCCGCTAATTCATCCGGATTCGTTAATCCGGTTTCCAGCATCCATTCCTTCATCTTCTTAATACCATCCCACTCTCTTTCCCATTCCAGTCTTTCAGCGCTTTTATACCTTTCATGACTACCACTGGTTGAATGGCCCTGTGGCTGTGTAACCTCTTCAACATGAAACAGTACGGGGGTATGTGTTTCTCTTACGGTTTGCAGGGCTTCTTCAAACACTTCACACATGCCTGCATAATCCCATGCTTTTACATTATATATCCGGATACCGTTGGTACCTTCTTCTTTTTCCAGGCCCCGCAAAGCATCAGAAATGGAACCCTTGGTGGTTTGGATATTTTTGGGAACAGAGATACCATATCCATCATCCCATACAAAAACAGCCAGCGGTATTTGTAATACACCTGCCGCATTGATGGCTTCCCAGAAGTGGCCCTCTGTTGTACTGGCATCACCAATGGTGCAAAAACAGATTTCATTTCCATTATGACTGAGTGATTCAAATTCAGCCGCATGTTTAGACTGACGAAAACATTTGGATGCATAGGCCAACCCTACTGCCCTCGGCATTTGGGAGGCCGTAGGGGCCATATCGGAGGAAATATTTTTACGGTTGGCAAGGTCCAGCCAGTTACCATTTTCATCTACAAATCGGGTGGCAAAATGAGCATCCATCTGACGGCCTGCACTGAAGGGTTCATTCTTAATATCCGGGTCGGCATATAACTGGGCAAAGAACTGTTCAACACTGGCGAGGCCGGTGGCAAACATAAAAGTCTGGTCGCGGTAGTATCCTGCCCTGAAATCTCCGGCCTGAAAAAATTTAGCCATGGCAATTTGTGCCACTTCCTTTCCATCCCCGAAAATGCCAAATTTTCCTTTGCCAGTAAGCACTTCCCTCCTTCCTAATAAACTCACTTCGCGACTAATGACCGCTATTTTGTAATCCTCCAATATGGTATTACGGAAGCCATCAAAAGAAAGCATATCGTTTTTATAGTCCAGGGAAGCGGTTTGTTCCATAAAACAAAAATAACACTTAGAATATGAATAGACTACCGGAAATTAGTTACCAGTCAAATATCAAGCTTTTGACCTGATTTTCCTGTTTGAATGAGGCCCTTTATTAAAATACCGCTAAAAAACGCCCCTGCACGTATTTGGCTATAGATGGATCATTGATTAAAATTGATAAATCAGTACTTTTGCCATCCAAACCCAAAAAGATGAAAAGAATTATTGTAGCACTCAGTTTATTAATTAGTACCGGGATTTTTGCCCAGGCTCCGGCTGATATTGCCTTTAAAACCACTACGCATAATTTTGGCAAGATCAACCAGCATGTTCCTGCCACTTTTGTTTTTACGTTCACCAATAATGGTACAAAGCCTGCTATTATTGAGTTTGCCAATGCCGAATGCGGTTGTACCACCCCCATATTTAGTAAGGACCCAATTCTAAAAGGCAAATCAAGTACCATTAAAGTTACCTTTAACGCGTCCAATCCGGGTACGTTTAAAAAGAATGTGAATATAAAATTTTTACAAACCAATCTGCCGGTTGTGCTAACGATTACAGGGGAAGTAGTACCTGCCCCTGCTAAACCGAAAACAAAATAAGTCTACCTGTTCCAAACTATCTTTGCCTTATGCTATCAATCAGTCACAGGGGCCAGGCCATGCCCGCCTCACCCATACGAAAATTGGTTCCTTATGCGGAAGCTGCTAAAAAAAGGGGAATCAAAGTGTACCACCTGAATATTGGACAGCCCGACATAGAAACACCGAAGATGGTACTCGATGCTGTGCGAAATAGTAAGTTCAAGGTGCTGGAATACAGTCATAGCGCGGGTAATGAAAGTTACCGCAGAAAATTAGTGGGGTATTATGAAAGTGTGGGTATCCATGTAAATTATACTGAAATCATCGTTACTACCGGCGGTAGTGAAGCTATACAGTTTGGCTTGATGGCCTGTTTGGATGCAGGTGATGAAGTGATTATTCCAGAACCCTTCTATGCCAATTACAATGGCTTTGCTGTGGCAGCCGGGGTAAAAGTGGTGCCAATCACTTCTACTATTAGGAATGGTTTTGCTTTACCCGCGATGGAAGAGTTTGAAAAGAAAATCACGCCGCGTACCAAAGCCATTATGATCTGTAATCCCAATAATCCAACGGGTTATTTATACAGTAATGAAGAAATGCAACAGTTGAAAGATATTATTCTGAAACATAATCTCTTCCTGTTCTCTGATGAGGCCTACCGTGAGTTTTGTTATGAGGGAAAGCAGATCAGTGCCATGCATTTGGAAGGGGTGGATGAGCATGTGATTATAATGGATACCATCAGTAAACGATATAGCGCCTGCGGAGGAAGAATAGGTGCCTTTATTACTAAAAACAAAACGGTACTGGATGCTGTGATGAAGTTTGCACAGGCAAGATTGAGTCCGCCAAGTTTTGCACAGATAGCCGGAGAAGCAGCTATAGACCTGCCGGCCAATTATTTTGATACCGCGAAAGCCGAGTATACATTGAGAAGGGATCTGATTGTAAAAAGATTGAATGCGATGGAAGGTGTATTCTGTCCGAACCCGGGAGGCGCTTTTTATGCGATGGCAGAATTACCCATTGATGATGCTGATATATTCTGCCAATGGCTACTCGAAAGTTTCTCTTTTGAAGGTCAAACCGTAATGTTGGCCCCTGCTACCGGTTTTTATGGAACACCCGGTTTGGGCAAGAAAGAAGTTCGTTTAGCTTACGTATTAAACTTAAACGACATAAACAAAGCTATGGATTGCCTTGAAAAGGCTTTAATAGCATATAAAAATAAGTAATTGATTGTACATCAATTACTTATTAGGACTAATTTTTAAATATTAACAAATAAATGTTAAATATTTAACTAAATAATAATATTAAATTTTTAGCCTTAAAATCATTTTTTTTATTAAATAATTGTGAAATAATCAATAATTATTAAATAAAATACTACGAAATTGATTTTTCCCTTATCTTTGCTTCAAGAAACAAAACTACCGGGAAACAGGTTTCGGCCGGCAGTTTCCAGGTTATCGAATTACTATTTATCTCTTTTCTTATATGGCAAGCAATCGAAGACGTCCCCTGTTTCTACAGGGGACTTTTCTTTTCAGGCTATTCACGAAATGGCTTCCTGCCGGTCTGCCTGTCTTTATTAACAAGATGATTCACTCCACTAAGGGAAAGGGTACTAAAAACGGGGATGCCTGTTTAGTATATTTTCATTAACCATCGTCCGGAAAAATTAGGCTATGATTGGGCGATTACCAAAGCTTTATCCTATATATTTATTCAGCCCAACACCCAGCACCCTTTAAAGCAACAAAGTAATGCCCGCAGGGATCAATAGAGGAGAAAATGAAAACTAAGTTCAACCGATACTTTTTAGTAATACTATTTGCTTTTTATAGTGTATCCCTTACCGCTCAGGGCTATCAGGCCCTCCACGGATCGCCGTTTGCAGGAAGCGCCGGCATATTTAATAATCCCGCAGCATCTGTTCAATCTGCTTATAAATGGGATTTTACGTTGTTTTCCACACAGCTAAAAATGAGCAGTAATGCGCCCTATATAAAAAATTTTTCTTTAAAAAACAGAGACAGTGCGGAATTGACTTTGAAAGAAGGGTTTGCCGGCCGGTTCCTTCATATGAATATAGACATGAGTCTATTCAATGCCCTATATAAGATAGACAACAGGAGGGCGGTTAGTTTTGGCATCAGAGCCAGGTCGTACAACCATATAAAAACAATGCCCTTCAATTATGTTGACTCGATTTCCAGTTTCAATAGTTTTCTGATAGCTAATTTAAATACCCCCTATGTTGAGGGTTTTATTACCCATTCGGGCTGGCTTGAAGCCGACCTGAATTATTCGCAGGTATTATTGGAAACCAATACCTCAAAATTAAGCGCCGGCATTACCCTACAAATCATGAAAGGCATATCGGGCGCTTTTCTGAAACTAAATAAGCTCAGTTATCTTTCTTCAAAAAACTTCTCCGACACCAGTTTTACCTTTACCAATGGAAGCGGCTCTTTGGGCTATTCTGATAATTACGACGTAGACCCCGGATCCGGCGCCATAAAAGAATTTTTAAAAAATACGATAACCCGTTTCGGATGGAGTATGGGCGTTGAGTATCTTACCTATACGGATGAAACAGACGAAAATAGCCCTATTAATTACGACTGGAAAATTGGTGTCAGCCTGATGGATATCGGCTCGAATACTTTCAAACCGAGTGCCTACTCTTTACAATTTTACAACCCCAAGTCAACAATAGCCGATAATTCAGTTGATAACAAATTGAGCGGGGCTAACAGCATGAAGGCTGTTAAAGATTCTTTACGAACCATATTCACCAGTAGTTCAGACATCACAGATAATGTTGGCATCAGTAATCCTACCCGGCTCATCATCAATATTGATAAACATCTTACCCATCATTTTTACCTGAACGGAGAATTGAGTATGAACTTTTTTTCTACTTCAAATTATACAAAACTAAGAACGAGAGAACTAAACCTATTAACCATTACACCAAGATGGGAAACCTTTGGGTGGGGCGCTTATTTACCGGTTCAATATAATACACAAGGACAAGTATGGGTAGGCGCCGCCATTAAAATGGGGCCATTGGTACTGGGTTTTCACAACCTGGGATTATTGGGGAAGAACCCAACATTAAATGGGGGAGGTTACCTTTTGCTGTCAATACATCCCTTTAGCAAAAGGAATGTATTGAGCAAAATGGATTGTTTACAATAAACAAGGTACTGCAAAACAATCAAGAGGGTTATTCCGCTGACTGGATGTTAGCCGCCTGTTTACCCTTTTTACCGTCTGTTATGTCAAATGATACTTTTTGACCTTCTTTTAAAGATTTGAATCCACCCATGTTAATGGCGGAAAAATGGGCGAACAGATCTTCACCACCATCATCCGGTGTAATGAATCCGAAACCCTTTGCATCATTGAACCATTTTACTACTCCTGTTGGCATAATTATTATAATTTAATGGTTAAATGTAGTGATTTTCATTCGCTTTTTCACTTTTCACCCCAGTTTTCAAGCAAATCCATATAGAAAATGGGCCATAAGTAATGAAAAAGCTCCCTGATAACCCCCTTTTAAACATTTTGGCAGGGGTAATCCTACATCTCCCCCCAACTACCCCTTAGTTTGCTGATTACTAACCGATCTGGGTATTTGTTAAGAAGAAAAAAATGAACAGCTATATTCAGTTGATTAAATAACTTCATACACTATATGAATAACGATGCCAGACAGTCTATTGCATGGGGTATTATTGGTTGCGGAAATGTTACCGAATTAAAAAGTGGCCCCGCTTTTAACAAAGTACCCAACTCTTCTTTAGTGGCAGTCATGCGTCGTGATAGCGAAAAAGTAAAAGACTATGCGGAACGTCATGGTGTTCCTAAATGTTATACCGATGCTTCAGCGCTGATTAATGATCCTGCTGTCAATGCAATTTATATAGCAACTCCGCCTAAATACCATGAAGCCTATACAATTGAAGCATTGCGCGCAGGGAAGCCGGTATATGTTGAAAAACCTATGTCTGTTAACACTGCTTCCTGTTTGCGTATGCAAGCGGTAGCTGAGGAGACCGGTGTAAAATTATGTGTGGCACATTACAGAAGAGCATTACCGATGTTTAACCGAATAAAACAATTATTAGAGGAAGGGGTAATCGGGAAAATAAGAACAGTGAATTTGACTATGTTACAACCCGATCAATCAAGCACCATTGCCCATACAGGAACCAATTGGCGGGTAGATCCGGAAATAGCAGGCGCTGGATTATTTTTTGATCTGGCTCCTCACCAACTGGATCTTATGATATATTTTTTTAGCAAAGCAATGGAAACTCATGGCTTATCCGCTAACCAGGCAGGTTTCTATAAAGCAGAAGACGTTGTAACAGGTATTATGCGCCTGGAGAACAATATTCTTTTCAATGGCCAATGGTGTTTTACAGTAGCAGAAGGCATGGAGGAAGATATGGTTGAGATAAACGGGTCTGCAGGAAAAATTTCTTTCCCTGTATTCGGGTATGAGGTTACCATACAAACAGGCAATGAGAAAAAAGTATTGACATTTGAACCGCCTGCCCATATACAGCAACCGATGATCACAAAAGTGGTACGGTATTTTTTAGGGAAGGGCGATAATCCCTGCTCAGCCGCTGATGCCATCCTCTCAATGACTGTGATGGATAGCTTTGTAAAATAGGATAGGTCTCTGCAAATGACTATCACATTACATATTGCTCATATCGTGCCCTGCCATAGGATTTACCCCTTTCTTAAATATATATTCGCTTTGCAATAAATAGGCGCCAGAAATTACTACCACATCGCCTGCATGCAAGCCTGATACTATTTCTATCCTGTCATCGCTTTCAAGTCCTGTTTGTACCATAATGCTTTTGAAAGTCTTGTTTGCAGTCTGTATCCATACGGTTGCTCCCTTACCATCACGTATTACCGCATTAGCAGGCAGTGTTAGCGTCTTTCTTAGCTGGCTTTTCAGCAATACATAGGCAGACATTCCAGGTTTCAGGAGGTTATTGAAATTAGGAATAGTTACCCTGATCAGGTTAATACGGGTATCGGGATTAATTTCCGGATTTACAAATTCGATCCTTCCTTTTATTTCTTTACCATCAAAATCCGGTAACTGAACGGTAGCAATACTATTTCTATCTATTTCAGCCATTTGTGATGTATAAACCTGTGCTTCTGCCCATAAGGACGATAAATCAACCAGTTTTATAATAACGTTTCCCACCATCACATAGTCTCCTTCCTTTACATCCAGGTTGGTAATATACCCTGATGCGGCGCTATAATAAGTAGTTCTTGTTGGAGCATTTTTATTCCTTGCCAGTTCCTGTACCTGGCTTTCTGTCATTCCCCATAATAGCAATTTGTTTTTGGCACTTTGTATCAACCGGCTAAAATCAATAACTGTTTCAGTTTCGAACGATTTTTTCCGGTCAAGCGCCAGTAGGTATTCCTGTTTGGCATTGTTCAATTCTTCACTATATATATCAAACAAAGGGGCGCCCTTTTTTACATAATCTCCAAGTTCTTTGAAATATAATTTTTCTATTCTTCCCTCTATTCTCGCACTCACGGAAGAAGCCTTCATCTGATCAAAATTCAAAGTAGCCGTTAGCACCAATTTATCACCAATGGTTCCGTTGTGAATAGTATCGCTATGGATATTACCCAGTTGTATCTGCTGATCACTCAATTCAACCTCGTCATCCTTTTCTCCGTTCGTTTTCTTTACCGGGGTGAGCTCCATTTTACAAATAGGGCATTTACCCGGCTTATACTCCCTCACCTGTGGATCCATGGAACAGGTATAATATATATCTGAAGGAATAGCCAGTGCATTCAAGTTTTTAGTCTTTGTTTTACAGGACGAAACCAGAACTAAAGCAATCGCTATAAATAAGGTATATCGCATAATCAGTTTTTTACTTTGATAAAGCTTTCGCTGTCCATTAAATATTGTGCATTCGCCGCTACAGAATCTTTCACAGTAATACCACTCAAAACCTGGATATGATTTTTATGTGCAATGCCAGTGTTTATTTTATGTGCCCTGAACCCCCCTTTCACTTTTTCAAAAACAACTTTGTCAAGTCCTAATGAAAGAACAGATTCTTTGGGTAACCAAAAAGCATCTTTGGTATTTCCGAAAATAGTGGCCCTTACCTGGCTACCAATAGGAATTTTCAGTACACTATTATTAAAATAAACCCTGGCTGTCAGCGTTTTACTTTCTCTTCTGTAAAAAGGTTCCAGGTAATTTACGGATGCAGTAAACCCCTTATCCGGCGCTGTTTCCGGCACAATACTTACTTCATTACCCGCTTTTACCAATCCCTGGTTCTCGCCAAAAATATTTAGAATGGCCCAGGCCTGTGACGGATCGAAGACGGTAAAAATGGATTGTCCTTTTTGCAGGTACATCCCTTCCTTTAAAGAAAGTTCCTCTGTGATAAGCGAAATATCTTTCATGGTCCCTGCTTCCTTATTCATGCTCCCCCCATTGGCAGATTCATGAATATGTCCGCTGTAATTACTGTACACTGAAATGGTTAATGATGGCGAACCTGATTGTATAAGCTGTTGCAACTGCTGGCTGCTCATACCAAGCAGTAATAACTTTTCTTTAGATGCTTCGATATAAGAGGTATTCCGGGAATCATTTTCTAAAAGGAACAAGAGGTTCTGTTGCGCTGTTAATAATTCAGGACTGTATATATCCAGAATTTTTTGTCCCTTGCTTATTTTCTGGTAACGGTAACGTACATATAGCTTTTCAACTCTTCCGGATATGCGCGAGGAGATACTTCCTATCTGCCTTGTATCGTAAGTAACCTTTCCCAGGGATTCGATCTCAATGAACTCTTCTTTTTTATACATAACCGTTACCGGTATAGAAGAAACAACAAATTCATTGGTAGGTTTTAATAATGCTTCAAGATCAACTTCAGAAGATCGTTCCCCTCCGGTTTCTATCTTCACAAGGTCCATTCCACACTTGGGGCATTTACCAGCCTTATCGCTGAATACAGAATCCTGTGGCATTGGGCAGGTATACATTTGATGGGCCACCTGGTTCTGGTGCCCGGCATGTTTGTCTTTAGTACGATTGCATCCTGCAGCGGCAATCAGTAATATAACGGATAGTATGATGATCAGTTTTTTCATTTGGCTTCCATTATTCTTTCTAATGATACCTGCATCTTCAGCGCCTGGTTCAATAATTCAGCATATTGCAACTGTGCCATGTACAGGGTTTCCCAGGCATCATAGAGCATGAACAGTTCTTCAGTGTTCTGCTCATAGCTTATTTGCAGGACCTTAAAATTATTTTTTAACGCCGGGATGATGTTTTCGTCATATAACTTCATCTGCTGCTTCTTCAATTCTAATTCATTGCGCATGCTGTAAGCCATACCACTGTATTCATTCACCATCATTTCTTTTTGTGACTGCAATGCACTGACTTTCCATTTAAGGCTTTCAATATTCGCTTTATTCATTTTAGATGACCAGTTAGCGAGTGGTAATTTCAACATACCCATTAAAGTATACTGCATGGGCAAACCACCAAATCCGAACATATGCTCATAACGGATACCAAACTGGGGTTTCAGGCTTAATTTCTCTGTTTCCTGTTTCAGGTAATTGAGTTGAATATCTTTATCAAGGGTTTTAAGATCACTTCGTTTACTGTAAAAAAGCGTACTGTCAAAAACAATAGCCGAATAATCATTGAAGTGATAATTTGTATCAATGGTAAAGGCTGAAAAAGCCTCTTTCCCCATCAATACATTTATACGGATTCGTTTTTCATTTATTTCACTCTCATACATGAGTTGCATATTCTTAATATTTCCTAAGGCAGCTTTGGCTTTGTAATAACCATTGATCTTATCCAACCCGTTCCGATACCGGATCTCTGCATTTTTGATCATAAAGTCAAGCAGCTTCTCATTCTGTGTAAGTATCAAAAGTTTCTTTTCAAGAATAATCCACTCATAATAAAATTGTTTGGCATCGCTCCTCAACTCATTGAGCGCTGCATATTTTTTTTCTTTTTCAACTGAAGACATGGCCTCCATATAAGCCGCATCCGCTCCCTGTTTCTTTTTATTGGGTAACATTTGCTGACCGCCAATCATGTATTGTCCCATACCGTTTTCACCCATCGCTCCTTTTTTCCAGAGACCGGGATTATAAGGCACCATCCAGAAACCCGAGCTAAACTCAGGCGGCATCCAGCTTTTAGCGCCTTTGGCCGCTTCATCCAGGGATCGAATCTCATTATAGTACATTTTCATCACGGGGTGAGAGGCAGTGATGCTGTCAAGGATAGCATCCAGCTTCAATACCTGCCCCTTACTGCCGATGGCAATAGTAAGGATGCATACAATCAGTATTAGTTTATTCTTTAACATCGATCAATTGAATTTTTCCATTACGTTTTAATTCTGCTGCTTTTATCATTTCAAAAATGACCGGCGTAATCAATAAAACATAAATGGTGGATGAGATCATTCCGCCTATCAACGGAATGGTAATGGGGCGCATGATATCACTACCAACCCCGGTTGACCACAAGATTGGAATCAGGCCAAATAAACCAACAGATACGGTCATCAGCTTAGGACGTAATCTTTTTACGGCACCTTCAATAACAAATTCCCGTATAACAGCGGGAGTAATATTTTCTTTTGAGTTGCCATGTTTGGCCACCATGTTCTCCATAGCCTCATTCAGGTAAATAGTCATTAACATGGCTGTTTCTATGGCAATACCAAACAAGGCAATAAAGCCAACTGCAACAGCAACAGATAAATTTACTCCATAGTAATACACCATGAATACACCACCAACCAATGCGAAAGGAACAGTAATCATAGTAACCATGGATTCTTTAACTGACTTATACGTGAGGTATAAAACCATGAAAATAATGATAATGACAACCGGCATAATCATCATTAATGTTCGATTGGCCCTGATCTGATTTTCCCATTGCCCACTCCATTCCAGAAAATAACCTTTGGGTAATTTAACCAACATCTGGTTTAGTTTTTGCTGGGCCTCCTTAACGGTACTCCCTAAATCTCTTTCTCTTACATTAAATAAAACGGTACCCCTCAATAAAGCATTTTCTGAATTAATCATGGGGGGGCCATCACTCAGTTTGATATCAGCCACCGCGTCCAATGGAACAGGGCCAAAGTTCATAGTAGGTACCTGGATGCGTTTTAATGCCGCAAAGTTGTTACGAAAATCCTGCCCATACCTGGCATTCACTGAGAAACGTTGCCGGCCCTCGATAGTAGTCGTTAATTTCATTCCTCCCAATGCACTTTCCACCACTGTGTTCACATCATCCACACTTAGCCCATATCTTCCGATTTCTTCCCGTTTTACAACGATATCAATGTATTTGCCACCGGTAATGGGTTCAACATAGAGATCTTTGATACCATCAATTCCTTCCAGTTGTTTTTTAATGGTTTGCGCAAAATTGTAAATACTATCTAAATTTTGTCCGTACACTTTTAACCCCACATCGGTTCTGATACCGGTTGATAACATATTAATGCGGTTAATGATGGGCTGTGTCCAACCATTGGTAACACCGGGTATCTGCATTTTGGCATTCAGGTCATTAATGATGCTGTCTTTGGTCATTCCTTTACGCCATTCATTTTTGGGTTTTAATAAGATGATGGTTTCGATCATGCTCACCGGTGAATTATCAGTGGCAGTATTGGCACGGCCGGCTTTACCCAATACATGCGCCACTTCAGGTGAGGTACTGATCAATTTATCCTGAACCTGCAATAACCGCTTGGCTTCTGAATTGGAAACATCCGGCAAAGTAACCGGCATAAATAACAGGGATCCCTCATCAAGTGGTGGCATGAATTCAGAACCCAGTCTTGTCATCATTACAACACCAACAATGAGGGCCATCACATTAATAAAAATGGTAGTCTTACGCCATCTGAGGCACCATTGCAGAATTGGCATATATATTTTTTCCAATACCCGTGTAATAGGGTTGGCCGATTCAGGTTTCAATCTTCCTTTCAGAAAAAAAGAAATCAATACCGGCGCAAGGGTAATGGCAAGAAATGCATCTACCATCAGGATAAATGTTTTAGTCCAGGCAAGTGGATGAAACAATTTACCCTCCATGCCGGTTAATAAAAAAATAGGCAGGAAAGAAGTGACCACAATAATCGTAGAATAGAATACACCCGGCCCTACCTGTTTGCAGGATTTCAGAATAACCTCCATTCTTTCTTCATTTGTTAATGGATCCTTTTGTCGTTTAAACCAGTTTGCCATGTTTATCCTTTATTTGATGACTTCATTTTTACTGACTGTTCCTCACTGATATGCCGGTAAGCGTTTTCAACCATTACAATGCCATCATCTACCACCACCCCTATTGCCAGTGCAATACCGGTTAATGACATGATATTGGATGATATTCCAAATGATTGTAAAAAAATGAATCCTACTGCCACTGAAATGGGTAATTGAAATAAAATGATTATCGCACTGCGCCAATGGAATAGGAAGATGAGTACAATGACAGATACCGCGATCATTTCTTCAATCAGGGTACCTTTCACTGATTCGATGGCTTCCTGTATCAGTGTACTCCTGTCATAAGAAGTTTTAAAAGTTACGCCTTCAGGCAACCCTTTTTCTACCTCTTTCATTTTTGTTTTAATAGCTTCGATTACTTTGTTTGCATTTTCATTATACCGCATCACTACTATACCACCTACCACTTCACCCTTACCATCCATATCAAAAATACCGAGTCGAAGATCACCACCCATTTGTACGGAACCAATGTCTTTAACCCTTACAGGGATACCACTATAATTTCCTAATGCAATATTTTCAACATCAGCTTTGTTTTTGATATAGCCCAGTCCACGTATGATGAATGCCCGATCGGCCATTTCAAATTTTCTTCCTCCCACATCATTGTTATTGGCTTTAACCTTGTTCATCACATCCATCAGGGAGAGGTTGTAATACTGCAGTTTAACCGGATCTATCACCAGTTGGTACTGCTTTTCAAACCCGCCATAGGAAGCTACTTCGGCCACACCCGGTACGGTCTGCAAAGCAAACTTGATATACCAATCCTGCAAAGCTCTTTGCTCACCAAGATCCATTTTAGGCGCATCCAGGTGATACCAATAGATATGGCCCACACCTGTGCCGTCAGGTCCTAAACTGGGCGTTACTCCCTGTGGCAATAATCGTTGGGCAAAATTCAAACGCTCTAATACCCTGGTTCTTGCCCAATAGATATCTACATTATCTTCAAAGATCACGTACACAAAACTCATCCCGAACATAGAAGAGCCGCGTATGTTCCTTATTTTAGGAATACCCTGCAGATTACTGACCAATGGATAAGTAACCTGGTCTTCGATTACCTGTGGGCTACGGCCCATCCATTCTGTAAAAACAATTACCTGGTTTTCGCTAAGATCCGGGATAGCATCAATAGGGTTTTGCTTTACTGAATAAATACCCCACGCAAACAGACAGCCTGCTGTAAGCAGCACGACAAGCCTGTTGCGCAGAGCCAGTTCAATTAATTTTTGAACCATGATACTATTTTACTGATGACGGAATACTGTTTATGTTACAAAACAAATTAATGCTTATGACCGGAATGATCCTCTTTTTTTTCGGTTAATACCATGCCGCATTTTGAGCATTTTCCCGGCTTATCGCTTTTCATATCAGGATGCATAGGACATGAAAACAATTTCATTGATTCATACTTCATCTTTTCTTTTACCGAAAGATTTAATGCCATACCGCATTTGGAACATTTACCGGCTTTATCACTTGTTACATCCGGGTGCATAGGGCAAGCATAGGCTTGTGTGGTTTTCACTGGCGCTTTTAACTCCATACCACATTTAGAACATTTACCCGATTTATCGCTACTCTCATTGGGATGCATCGGACAAGTGTATAATTTCATAGACGCATACTTCATTTTCTCTTTAGGAGAAAGGTTCATTAAATTACCGCATTGGGAACATTTGCCTGGTTTATCACTGGTTGTTTCCGGATGTAGCGGACATGCGTAAATTTTCATCGATTCATACTTCGCTTTTTCTTTTACTGAAAGATTCATTGCCATACCACATTTTGAGCAATTGCCCGGCTTATCACTGGTCATCTCCGGGTGCATAGGGCAGACATAGGTTGTTTTTTCTGCTTTTTGCCGCGAACCGGTAACGGCCGCTTTTTTCGTATCCTGGGCAAAAACAGAAACAGACAGGATGGTAAGAACTGCCATCAACAGTGTTTTTAAAATTTTCATTGTAAATTGTTTAGGAGTAAAAAATATTGAAAAAAATAACCTTATAGAAACGCCAAAAGCCAGACAAATCATTTGCCAGGCAAAACCATGAGATGCGGTACTAAATAAGGAAGCTACAGTGCCTGATATAGACAGCTATACTTTTAGCCTCAGGAGGTCCGTGGCTATTGAAGGCATCACCATTAATAACGGATACTGTAACCGATGCTATTTCAAAAAAATGTACCGGTAGTGCTACTACGGCCAGCTGGATCAGATGAACAGCAGATTCCGCTGTTTTTTGATCGGTGGTATCCTTGATAAATGTGTACTCGTCTTTACAGCAACTATTATTTTTTTTAACCGTCTTTTCCATACCACATTTAGCACATAGTTTGGATTCTTTATTACTTAACCCCCAATCGGCCAGTTTACCCATACAGTAATGCATATGCACAGTAACACCTGCAGAAGCGCTGAGATGCATGAATGCTAATATGATGACAACAAATTTTTTCATGGGTACCCTGCAAAAATAACCTTTTTAAAAGCTAATGATAATACAATTTTTTCACAAAACAGCAATTTCCCAATTACTGCCAGGCATTTATTTTTGGAAAGGGATGTTAGAGCAGGATTTTGCTGTAAACATAGAATCGGGAGATTACAGGTAAGTATTCATGCCGCCCATTTTCCTTTCAGTTGGAAAGCGACAAGAATAATAAGCATACCGATTCCGAGATATAAAAACTGCAGCCAGTGAGCCGAATGCATTAATATCATCTGCACTATAATCCAGCCGCATATCATGATCCCGCCTCCAATAGCCCAGTTATACCGGTTGCGGTGTTGCTGCAGATTATACAATACAGCAAGAAAATTTACGCCCCCTACTAAAGCTGTCAGCAATATGCCGGGTATCTGAAAATCGCGAAAGGGTGTACCATTCAACAGGCTCTGCGGTAACTGCATGATGGCGCCATCCGGATTGCTTAACATAAATAAGCCCGACAGCGTAGCCGTAACAGCGACGAAGGAGATAAGGATAAATAAAAATGTTTTCATTTTTTTATTGTTTATTTCTTGTATACAATCCCATCAGTTCGCCATAAGCGATGATGTGCTCACTCATGGCTTTTTCTAATTGAAACTGTTTGGTAATCCCTGGTAAATCGAGTAATGCATCCAAAGCATATATTTTAAAATAATAATGGTGTGTACCTGAGGGAGGGCATGGCCCCCCGTAATGATGTTGCTGAAAGTCGTTAAGACCCTCTACCCCATGGATTTCATTTTCTTTGATGTGATGGGTTACCGGAATATTCCATACCACCCAATGTACCCAGGTACCTATCGGGCCATCCGGGTCATCCATGATTAAAGCGAGGCATATAGCTTCTTCCGGAATTCCCTTTATATCCAGCGAGGGACTGGTGTTTGCTCCGTCACAGGTATACTTTACCGGAATCTCCCCGCCAGCTATGAAGGAAGTGCTGGAGATACCCAGTAGTTTATAGTCAATTGATTTGGCAATATGCATCATCCCGTTTCAATTTATATTCTTTGAAAAACTAAGGCCCTTCACCGGGAGGAGGAATTTCAAAAGGAGGCTTCTCCCCGGGATCATCATCAGGAATAAAATCAGGATCCACTTCAGGTACCACCGGTTCTGCCGGATCAAAGGTTGGTGTTATCTCCGGTTGTTTTTCCGGGGATGGAATTTCAACCGGTTTCCCTGTTTTCTTTTTCTTTTCCATAAATCTGCCGCATTTGTTATGAGAACCTTTATTTAAAAGAGGGTACACCTGCTGCGAACAGCAGCCCTGTTTTTCCCGTATATCTCATTCCAACTTTATCAAAAATAGTTTCCTCACTTTAATAATCGCCCAAAGTAAAGTCATTTCCTGCCCTTTATAAATGCTGTTCATCAGCTTTTCTATTGATTGTTATCAGCCTGATGGGGTTATTTAAAAAACAATAGCCCTTATTGAGAACTATCAAGGGTTTGCATGATAGAGGTCATTATTAAAAGATATACTGTGTGCTATTTTTGCGGAATAAAATATGATTTTATGATAGAGACTAATCAACACATCAATACGCTTCATACCCTCCTCGACTATGATGCCCACAAGTTTACCAGTGCAGAAATTGAGTTAAAAAAAAGCCTGCCGGGATGGATCAACCTGGCAAGTTCTTTAAAATTTAAAACTGTGCTTCAGACCTATCTCGACATGGTACAGGAACATGTAGATAAAATGGACAAATTTTTTGAGGAAGAAAACATAACCTCCCTCTGCCTGACCAACCGCATCATGCTCGCGTTTATTGAGGAAACAGATGAAAAACTGGCGCAATGTACCGACGCTGAAGTAAAGGATGCCTGCCTGCTGGCCTGCATACAGGTTATCAATCATTTCAAAATTAGTACATATGGTACTGCTGCTGCATTTGCCAATGCTTTGGGAATGGACAAACAGGCTGCTGTTTTTCATGAAGCTGAAGTAAATGAAAAACAGATAGACGATCGCCTGTCTCAATTAGCCAACCACGAAATAAATACCCTGGCCAAAACGCTCATTGCAATGCATGTATAAAAGGCGCCCTGAAAATTACCGGCTGTATACCGGCACCGGCTAACAGTTAAACAGGTTTCCGTGAAACCCAACAAAAGCAATGTTCAAAGAAACTACCTATAGTTTACCGTTTCTTTGATCTCCATAAAAAACCAAATTTTTTAACCTAAAACCAAAAATGATGAAAAGTGATATTCAGATTCAAAAAGATGTGATTGCCGAACTTAAATGGGAGCCAATTATAATGGCTTCAGAAATCGGGGTGGCTGTTAAGCAGGGAATTGTTACTCTTTCCGGACAGGTAGATACCTATGCAGAAAAACTGGCTGCGGAGAGAGCTGCTAAAAGAGTGTCTGGTGTAAAAATAGTTGCAGAAGATATACAGGTAGGCGCTTCTCCCTCCTATCGTAAAACGGATACGGAGATTGCAGAATCCGTACTCAATGCACTGAAATGGCACTCAGGGGTACAGGAAGAAAAAATTAAGATAAAAGTAGAAGATGGCATTGTAAGGCTTGATGGTGAGGCGGAATGGGAGTATCAACGAAAAAACGCGTGCCTGGCAATAGAGAATCTGACAGGTGTGCGTTCTGTGATTAACCATATCACGGTAAAACCAAAAGTTTCTGCCTTTGAGATTCAGCAAAAAATCAGTAACGCCTTTCACCGGAATGCAACTTTTGATGCAGCGAGGATATCAGTAGATGTTACCGGAAGTAAGGCTATTCTTCGTGGCAAGGTTCGTTCCTTTGCTGAAAAGGAAGATGCAGAAAGCACAGCCTGGTTAGCGCCCGGAATCAGTAGTGTTGAAAGCAAGCTGGAAGTTGAATCGCCGGAATATTTTGTATAAATTAAAAGAAAATCCGGCAGCTACCACTTTAAAAACAAGGAATACAATTGCCGATGGGGTTGTCTTAATACAAGATTGAGACAGCCCCTTTTCATTAAATAATTTTACCAAGAGGCAGAATCAGGTTGTGGAGTTCTTGAAATATGAATAACTTAACAGTGGCTTTCTGAAAATTCGAAAGGCGTTATATAAAATGAATACATAACTCATGCCCGCCGTAAAACACAAATCAACTCAGAAATATTCGGCCCTTAATAAAGTAGCATTAATACGCGGTGGTAAAGCGTATTTTGACCTGCTGCTGAAATTAATCAACCAGGCCACTGAGAGTATACACCTGCAGACATATATTTATGACGATGACGAAACCGGCCGTATGGTTGCCGATGCGTTAAAAGCAGCTGTTAAAAGAAACGTGGAAGTGTATCTATTGGCAGACGGGTATGCCTCACAGTCAATCTCACGCAAATTTAAAGACGAGCTAATCGTATCCGGTATTCATTTTCGTTTATTTGAGCCCCTGTTTAAAAGCAGGTATTTTTATTTCGGGAGGCGGATGCATCATAAAATCTGTGTAACGGATATGAGGTTTGCCGTTGTTGGTGGTATCAATATTTCCAACCGGTATAACGATATGCCTGGGAAACCGGCCTGGTTTGATTTGTCACTCTACGCTGAAGGTGAGATTGCCAAAGAACTTTGTGAGCTTTGCTGGAAGACATGGAACAATTTTCCTGCAAAAGTGGATACATCACCCTGTAGCGGAATAGCCCCGTTTTTCAGTTTCAGGGATGAAGAAACCTGCCTGGTAAGAATGAGGCGAAATGACTGGGTAAGCAATAAAAATGAGATTTCCGCAACTTATAGTGAAATGTTCCGGAATGCGCACTCGCATATCACTATTTTATGCAGCTATTTTTTACCCGGGAAAGTCATTCGAAGGTTATTGAGTAATGCGGCAAAACGGGGTGTAAAAATCAAAGTAATTACAGCGGGCCGTTCAGATATCATGCTGGCAAAACACGCGGAACGCTGGCTATACGACTGGCTTTTACGAAATAACATCACCTTAAATGAATATCAGCCGGCAGTTTTACATGCAAAGATTGCCATTTGCGACAGTGAATGGTTAACGATAGGATCCTACAATTTAAACGATATCAGCGCCTATGCCAGTATTGAACTGAACCTAGACGTCAGAAACCCTGCTTTTGCAACCGGGGTGGAGCAAACCCTGGAAACAATTATTCAGAATGATTGTATCGCCATTACCAAAGAAAAAAACACTGAAACCAAAAATATTGTCAAACAGTTTGTACGTTGGTTTTCTTACAAATTTATCCGCATACTTTTTCACATGGTTACTTTTTATTATAAACGAAAAACTGATACCTGATTAGCCTCTCCCCGTTACCTCTCCCGCACATTGTGCCCCCCTCTGAACAGCACTCCTAATGAAACGTTTATATTACCTGACCACTCTCATAAACCCTACTGACCACTGTCGTTGATTACACCCTGTTTATAAAATATATTTGCCTGTTAAAAATAGTCGACAATAAATAAAAAAAAGGAGGAACAACTATGGGAACGCAAGCTTTAGCCAGAACAACAGAAAGAATGCCATCTGTATTTGGTGAATTTTTTAAACCATGGAACGAATGGTTTGATAATGGCAATGTATGGAACCGTACAATGAATGTACCTGCGGTAAACATTACGGAACAAAAAGATACCTACCTGGTATCATTGGCCGCACCCGGATTGAAAAAAGAAGACTTTACAATTGATGTAGATGGCAGTATGCTTACCATCAGCAGTCAGAAGGAAGAGCACAGGGAAGAAAAAGACAAAAAGTTTACCCGGAAAGAGTACAGCTATTCCTCATTCAGCCGGAGCTTCACATTGCCGGAAGAAATCAACAAGGAAAAGATTGAAGCTAAGTATGAAGATGGCATTCTGAAAATTTCGCTGCCCCGTTCTGAGGCAGCAAAAAAACCTTCAGCTAAACACATTGCTGTAAAATAAGCCGGGTATCTATGGCTTAGACCCCGTCAAAAGGGTGACGGGGTATTTTATATAAATTTCATTATAATGCCAGAAGCGAAATACAAATACCACCATTCAAAACCACAACCAATAGCCGGTATGCAACAGGGGGAGTATCTATTAGGGTTAAAATTGAGACAATTTCAATATGAAACCGATACCTGGAAGCGGTTGATACGGTTTATCATGGATGAAAATGTTCAAATGAAAAACAGGCTTTCTGAAGTTCTTAAAAATACAATCGCAACCAGTTTCCTGGAAGAAGTTGAGAGCTTCCAGAGTTGCTTTATAAAAGAAGACGAATTGATTGGTTTACTACGAAGCGATATTACGGAACTGGATAAATTACTGGCTACCAATATTTTTGAAGACAAAGAAATCAGTAAAGAGGTAACCAGAAAGTTGAACCGGCTCCGGAACAATATTGTGAATGTTGAAACACAGTTTAACAAGTTGAAAATGGAGTTTAACTGTTACCTTTCAGAAAAAACACTGACTGAATGAAACGCCGGATCCTGGAAAAAGTAATCGCATTATTATTAGCCGGTTTATGGAGTTTTGCCGCCTTCTCTCAAATTACCCCCGAACGGCTGCGGCAGTTTATTTCGGACACTAAACTTATTGGCAAAACCGGTATCAGGCATACCTCCCAGGTAAAAGAATTTTATACCCGTTTAAATTATCGAACTGCATGGCTACTGGAAGAAAATCAACCAAATCTTACCATTTTCATACAGGCAAGAACCCTGTCCGGAGAATTGGGTCTTACTGAAAAAGACTATCAGTTCAACTATCCTGCCGATAACAGCAGCCATACAGTCCGATTGCAAAACAGCAATGATTCATTAACAGCCGAGATCCGTATGACAGATGTGGCCATACATTTTTACAATGATATTGCGTATGGGAATACAAAACCGGTTTTAGGATATGATGGCCTGAAACAAAAACAGGGCTACCGTAACATTCCGGCATTGCTGGCAGAATATATTTCCGGCAAAAAATTGTATTTGCTGATACCTGATCTGTTGCCTGCCTTACCAGAAATCAAAGCGATTGAAAATAAGATACAAGGATTTCGGAAAATACTGTCTGAACCCGGTTTCAGAGAAGTTCTTATCAGTTCCGGCAAAATAAGTACCCCGAATATTCCATTAGTTTCAAAATTGCGACAGTTAGGAATCATTGATACCGGCAATAAGCATTTATCGGATAGTTTGCTCAAACTGCAGTTGAAAGAAGTGCAGAAACAATTCAATTTGCAGGCAGATGGTTTACTGGGGAGCAACACACTTCGTCAGTTGAACATCCCTCTATCGGTAAGGGTGAAGCAGTTAAACCTATCCGTTAATTATTATCGGTGGCTATATAGCCTTACACAAAACCGGGCAGTAATTGTAGTGAATATTCCTGCTGCTTTTCTGAAAGTGTACCGCGATAAAGAAATCATCCTTGCCATGCGGATGATTGTGGGCAAAAAATCTACCCCTACACCCACCCTGGCCAGCGTTGTAGAAGAAGTGATACTGTACCCCTACTGGCATGTACCCTATAGTATCGCTACCAAAGAATTGCTGCCATCTATCAGGCGGAATCCCGGGTACATTAATTCGGGCAATTTCCAGGTACTAAATAGTGCGGGGAATATTGTGAACCCCTATTCGGTTAACTGGTATGCACTCAGCAAAGATTATTTTCCATACACCATCCGTCAAAGCACAGGTTGCGACAATTCATTGGGCTTATTAAAATTAAACTTCATCAATCCTTATGGTGTTTATCTGCACGATACGCCTGCAAAATCATTATTTACGTTAAGCGAACGTTTCTTCAGCCACGGTTGTATGCGGATGGAAAAACCAATTGAATTGGGGCACCTTATTTTAAAGAATAATCCAATTGCGATAGATACACTGGAACAGAAAGGATGTTTGCGAAACCAGTCACCCATTACAGTGCATGCAGATGAACATATGCCGGTTATTGTATGGTACAATCCAGTTGGCCTGGATTCAAACGGACGGGTAGTATTTTATGAAGATGTTTATGGAAAATTTTCGTGGATGAAGAAGAAATAAAGAGGTTGATCAAAATCTCCTTTTATAGTGATGGCAATCATTTTTCAGCGGCTTTATTAAACCTACATTGCGGTTAGATTATCAAATAGACTATTTATGAAAACGATAAAAAGGCTTGGTTTCATCCTTGTACTGACGGCTATGGCTATAGGGTGCAACACATCAAAAATAACCTCTTCCTGGAAAGCTGAAAATACCACCCTGCAGAAATATAACAGGATACTTGTATTATGTCTTACCCGGGAAGCCGACCGGAGAATTCAGGAAAATATGGAAAATCATCTTGTTGGAGATTTAAAGGACCTTGGATACACCGCCATTTCATCCCTCGGAGAATATGGGCCAAAAACCTTTGAGCAAATGGATGAAACAACCGCTATTGCCAAGTTAAAGAATAGCGGTATAGACGCGGTTATCACAATTGTATTATTAGATAAGAAAAAAGAAAGAAAATATATTCCGGGTAATATATATGCTACTCCCTATGGTTATTATTTTAGCAGTTTATGGGGTTACCGGACTACTTTGTATCACCGTATCTATGAGCCGGGGTATTATGTTACCAATACCAAATTTTTCTGGGAAAGTAATTTGTATGATATGAGTACACAAAAATTAGTGTACTCAGTGCAAACACAATCTTTTGATTCCGACAATTCAGAAAGCATGGGACATGAGTATGGCAGAAAGATCGTGAAAAATATGGTGAAACAACAGGTACTAAAGAATCCGGAATAATTCATGTATCCATTGACTAAAGCCACCCTAACCAGCGATCTGGTAACTAAATCAGCTTATCAGGTGTTCCAGTTTTTTTTCATTAAGGATAGTAATCATGCCATCATTAATATCGATCAGTTTTTCGTTACGAAAATCGGTTAGCGTACGAATGAGCGACTCTGTGGCTGTTCCCGCAATAGTTGCCAGGTTATCCCTGGTTATATCAATAACAAATTGGTTATCTTTTGTTTTATGATATTTTTTTTGCAGGAGCATGAGCGCCTCAGCAACTTTTTTCCGGAGAGAGTTATACGCAAGGCCCAATAAATGATCTTCTTTCTCAGAGATGTTTTTAGCCAGCAAGCGGATAAATTTTTGTGCAGCTTCCCTGTTGGTATTCATCAGTTCATCAAAATCCTGTTGGGGTATTATAGCCAGTTCTGTATCTTCCAACGCTTCCGCCGAATCTTTATAAACGGTTCCTTCCAGCAGGGCCACATAGCCAAAGAAATCTCCCGGACTGTACAGATCTGTTACTAATTCCTTAGCATTTTCATTCGTCTTATATACTTTAACCTTCCCTTTCAAAACATAAAAAAGACTACCGGGATGATTACCTTCTGAATAGATGGCTTGTTTTTTTCTGTACTTATTTATATTGCGGTCTTTGGTAAAAGAATGTAAATGGCTTTTTCCAAAAGACACCCGCATTAAATGCTGCAGCCCGTCAAGGTCAGGAGAGAGTTCCTGTTTTAACTGTTCATGTTTTTTTAGCCGGCTGTCAACCGCATTCAGCAATTCTGTGCCGCTAAAGGGTTTGGTAATGTAATCATCGGCGCCCAGTTCCATCCCTTTCCGGAAATCACTATGTTCTGTTTTGGCAGTCAGAAATATAAAGGGTGTGTTTTTGATTGCATCATTTTTATGAACAGCATGAAATACCCCATACCCGTCAAGCAAAGGCATCATGATATCACAAATAATAAGGTCAGGCATATGCTCTATAGCCTTTTCCACGCCAACCTTGCCATTTTCTGCCACGATCACTGTATAGCTCGACAGTTCTAATATCTCAGCCGTGTTAATGCGGATATCATCGTTATCTTCTATCAGTAAAATCTTTTTCATATCAGCCGGATTTAGTGTTAAATGTTAAAATAAACTCAGTACCCACTCCCAGTTCACTTTTACATGCTATAGTACCATTGAGTAGTTCTGCGTATTTGGAAACTATGTGCAAACCCAATCCGGTACCCTGAATATTACTTGCATTGGTACCCCTGTAAAACCGTTCCATTAAATGATCCTGGTCTTCTTTTGAAATGCCTATTCCGTGATCTTTTATAGAAAGAATGGTACAATCATTGGAACCTATTGTATTAATTTCAATGGGACTTCCTTCAGCCGAAAATTTTCCGGCATTAGAAACCAAATTCATGATAATATGTTTCAGAAGCGATGGATCCAGTACCAACTCCGAATTACCTTCATGCTGACACAAAATCAGTTGATCTTTTTTCAACGTATTCATTATCTCATCCGCTATTTCCTTAATCAGTTCCTCTATATTAAATCTGGCAGGTCTCACCTGAATTTTTCCTTCCTCAATCATGCCAACACTCAGAAAATCATTTAGAATGTCGGTAAGCATATTCACCGATGAAATAATACGCTGTAAATGTTTCGCACGCCTGGGCTGGGCTTCCGTACTGGTATATTTTTCTATTAAATAGGTTGAAGAAAGTATCGTGCTTAGCGGCGTTCTGAATTCATGGGATGCCATCGAAACAAACCTGGATTTTAACAGGTTCAGTTCCTTTTCCTTTTCAAGTGACTGCTGTAATTCCTGTTCAAACATTTTTATTTTTGAAATATCAAAAGAAACACCCACAAAACCTATAATAACACCCCCATCATTTCTCATTGCAGAAATATTAAGTTGAACAGGAAATGTTGTTCCATCTTTACGAACATACACCCACTCATCCTCATTTTTTAAACCCAAACCGGCCTTGGCAAGCAGCAGTTCCATCGGACCGGTAATTTCCATTTGCAATTCCGCTGAAAGTTCTTTTGTTTGTTTTGCAACCATTGATGGCTCTAGAAAAATAAGGGGAGTATGTTTTCCAACCAACTCATCCGCTGTGTAAAGCAGCTCCTTTTCTGCTTCGGAATTAAAGGTCTGGATAATCCCGTTTGTATCAACCGTAACAATAATGGCCCCAACATTGCTTAATAAAGCATTCTGGAGAGAAATTGCTTTTTGAAGGTCACTCCTGGAAATTTCAAGTTGCCGGAGCGTTTCCGTTAAATCCGCCGTTCGTTTTTCCACTGAACTTTCCAGTTCTTCTTTTAGTTGTATTATTTCCGCTTCCGCTTTTTTTCGAACAGAGATATCACTCACAAAAATGATCGCTTTCGTCTCACCCTCATGTACATACTTATCTAAACTTACTTCCACCTGCAGTTCAGTACCCTCATTTTTCACAGCCAATAATTCCATCCCGATACCCATCGGTCGTCTGCCCAGCATTTCTATAAAATAATTCCGGTGATTAACGTGTACATGATGCAATCTTTTCGGAATAAGTACTTCAATGGGCTGCCCAATAATTTCTCCGGATGTATACCCGAAAAGACTCAGTGCAAATGGATTGAGAGATTGAATAATACCGTTACTATTCACTATTAATATACCAATGGAAGCATGATTAAAAAGTGCCTCAAATTGCAGAAAGTCGTTAATACTGTTTCGTGAAGATGGCAACATGCATCAATTTAATCATAAACCCGGTAAAAACCATAGAGTTAGCCTGCTTTATTCAGAGACATTTGAAGTTCCCCTACAAGCAATCTTACAAACGCATTTTCTTTAGTAACGTATTTGTCAAAATTGAGTGGCCTAACATGTCTACTTTTTTGATTTTGCTTGTACAGGATGTTCCAGCTCAAAACTGAGTTTGGCTATAATCCTGTATTCAACAATTTTATTGTGTTTAACCACTACGCTATGGTCCTTAACATACAGCGACCGTATGTTTTTGAGCGATTTTGATGCCTCATTCACAGCCTGCTGTGCAGCATCTTCCCAATTTTTGGGGGAACTTGCCATCAGTTCCAGTACTTTTAAAATAGCCATAATTGTATATTATCAGATTAAATGAAAGTCGTGTTATCAAGAGAGGTCCTGCGTGATTACGTTGTTGTGTTTACTTCTTAAGTAACCCTCCAAATTTATGCGCTGCCCTATCAACAAGTATATTGGCCAGTAAGGCGGCTACATAGGTAACCGTATTTTTCAGGATGCTGCCTGCATTCAGGTCCACTTCACTTTTTTTACGTACCCATTTGCTGATTACTTCCTTGGCGATATTAACGGGTTTCAAATTTTCTTTCAGCTCGCACCAATGGTCAGCTATCGAATCTTCCAGATCTTCCTGGTGTTGTTTGATACGTTCCTTCTCTCTTTGCAATTGTCTTAAGCTATTAATCTTCTTCATCACTTTTAAATATTTCTTTAATCAGCGCATTCATAATTGGCATGCGTAGCATCCAGCTTCTTCCGGCCCATGCTACAATACCCAGCAGCAGATACACAAAAGCTACGATCAGGTATCCTGCCCATGTTTTTCCGGTATATTCACCTGCAAGAAGTGACATTCCAACTCCCGCAAAAATGAAAAAACATAAAAATACAACAGCCACAATGGTTCTTGCCAGCAGACTGGCAATTAAACCTGAACTTTTCTCTGCGGCTTCCAGCTTTAGAAAATCAATCCTGTTATTAACATATTCCTTCATTGTACCAACAAGTTCATCTGCTTTGGCAAATACCTTTTCCATTTTGCATAATTTTTTAACTACAGTATCAAGCGGGTTATTATTATCTTACTCAGGCAAATTCATCTACTTTCTCTTTTACCGTCCGCTCAAAATCCTCTTTAAGTCCATTCAATTTTTCTTTGCCTTTTCGAAATTTATCTTTCACATCATCAGCAAGCCTTTTGCCTTCTTCGCTAATCTTTTTTCTTGTTTCACTACCTTTATCCGGTGCCAATAAAATCCCAACAACGGCTCCTATGGCAGCCCCGGCCAAAACAGCTGCCAGTATTTTCCCTGTACTTTTCATAACATTTACTTTTATTGTGACTCACAAGGTAATAACGGGCAGGCTGGATAAGAATGACAGGGGTCAGCAGTTTTACTGACATTTATCATAAGAATTAAAAACGCCATTTCAACCTCAATTTTTCTCTGCCTTTGCTTTTGCCTGTCGTTTTAACTCGTTTTCTTTTTCCTTCTCTAGTTTACGGAAATACCCCCTGAATAAAAAATTATGCTTTAATGCCTCCATATTCTGGTTAAACCCATCGGTACCTTTTTCAATATTACTAAGGCTTGTATTTAATTTTATTACAATCGCCGAATCTTTGAGTAAGGCATTTACAGGGCCCCTGCCGGAATTTATATCCTGCCTTACACCCGCTACAACCAAACTTATTTCGTGAGACAGCGAATCAACATTATCACCAACAGATTTAATTTTCAGGATTGCTTCGTTCAGGTTTTTGGCAAAGGAAGAATCCCGCAAAATCGCCCCGGCAGAGCCTTTCCCGTTTTTTATATCCATTACAATATCGTTCAGGTTATTTACCAGCTTACCTGCATTGCCGGTTGCGGCAAGTATATTGGCAACAGATACCCTGAAATTTTCCGGTATTGATTTATCATTCAGTAAATTCCAAAGCGCATTGCTTGTATTAATCCGTTGTATAGTTATTTTTAAATCAGCAGCTATCACTGCTACATCATTATTGGTTTGGCTAAGCGTTTGCAGCATCTCATCAGCATCTACCGATCTTTTCGCAAAAAGAATATCACCTTCCTCAGCGAGTGGGGCCTGTTTTCGCCGCGGAATGATATTCACCACTTTATTCCCCACCAATCCCTCGGTACCAATCGAAACAACCGCGTTTTTACGGATGATGGCCATCATTTTCTTTTCTACGAGCAGTGTTACTTCGATGGTTGTATCATTCATGATTTTTATCTCTTTTACGGTACCCGACTGAATACCGGAGTAACGAACATTATTACCTACCACAAGGCCCTGGGCATTTTCAAATCTTGCTTTGAGCACATAGGTATCACCAAATAAGCTCATGTTCTTCCCGATCATGTATAATAATACTACCAGAAACAGCAAGCCTGCCGATACAAATATTCCCAGCTTAATATTATCAATAGTCTTCTTTTCCATATGATTAGTTATTCAAAAAATTGCTTCACTTTAGGATCCATACTTTGTTCCAGTTCCTGGTAGGTACCACTGGCATAGCATTTTCCATCAACCAGTATTACCACCCTGTTGCTTGCCATATGCACACAATTCATATCGTGCGAGATAATCAGCGATGTTGTATTATATTTCTCCTGTATTACCCTCATTAACGTGATAATTTCTTTACTGGTTATCGAGTCAAGTCCGGTGGTAGGCTCATCATATAATATAATCTCCGGCTTTAAAATTAATGTTCTGGCAAGGGCAATTCGTTTCCGCATCCCACCGGATAACTCAACAGGCATCATATCTATGGTATGTGCAAGACCCACATCCTCAAGGGCATCAAGCACCATGATATTTACTTCTTCCTGCGTAACCTGGATCCAGTGGCGGCGAAGCGGAAACTCGAGATTTTCTCTTACTGTCATTGAATCATAGAGTGCATTACTCTGGAACAGAAAGCCCACTTTAGCCCTTATCTTATCCAATTCTTCCTCGCTGATACCTGTCAGGTCATCTCCAAACAACTCAATATTTCCTTTATCAGGTTCCAGCAGGCCAATCACACATTTAATCAATACCGATTTTCCCGACCCTGACCTTCCCAATACTACCACACTTTCGCCTTTTTGCATTTCAAGATTAAAATCGTCCAGTACATGATTATTTCCAAAAGATTTATACAAATGACGAATCACCAAAACAGCAACATCAGGCGCTGAATTCTCTATCTTGAGATTATCATTTGTGTCTGAGATCATGCTGCAATTAATTAAGTCCTAACAGATCGGTAATCTGTACTGCTAATAAATCAATTACAAAAATCATAATTGATGAGAGCACTACTGATGAATTGGCAGAACGACCCACCCCTTCAGTACCTTTTTTACTATTATATCCCTTATAACATCCAATAATACCCACTGCAAAGCCAAAAAAGAAACTTTTCACAAATGCCGGTAGTACATCACTAAATGAAAGAACATTAACTATCTGTGTCCAGAATAAATAAGAACTGGTAGTACTCCGTATATTTACACCGAGGTAAGAACCATATAATGAGATAGCATCACCCAGTAATACCAATACGGGTAACATTAATACGGAAGCGAATACCCTTGTTACCACAAGGTATTTAAAGGGATTGGTACCACTCACCTCCATTGCATCTATCTGTTCTGTAACCCTCATAGAGCCAAGTTCCGCGCCGATACTGCTGCCAATTTTTCCGGCAAATATCAATGCGGTGATAACAGGACCTATTTCCCTGATAATGGCAATACCCACAATAACAGGTAATTGAGATTCTACACCATATTCAACCATACTGGGACGTAGCTGCATGGTTATTACCAGGCCCATTATAAAAGCCGTCAGACCTATGAGTGGAAGTGATTTATACCCGATAACATAACATTGCCGGAAAAATTCAGCAACTTCGTATCTGGGTTTGAACCATTGTTGAAAAAAATGCCCCACAAACCGGGACAGGTCCCCAACTTCAATTAAAAACAATTTCAGGTTTGGCGCTAACAACATGGCTTTTTTTTACAACTGAGATTTTAGAGATACCAGAATATATATTCATAACCTGTCTTGCTGTTAACTGAACATCCCCGCTGTATTGCTCAATCACTATATGCCAGTTTAATTGGACTGATGTTCATCTGCAAAATTTATGGCATGAATATAAGAAAACATCCGCAACATTCCATAGTCGGCTCTTATCCCCAAATATCCTGATTTTTCTTTGCCTGCACAATGAATAAAATCAGCTTTTTTACTGACTATCATCAGTTTACATCCAGAAAGTGATGAGTGGAAGATTTTAATTGCTGCATAGTTTATTTCAGAATCAAATCAGTCTCCAGTTTCTTTAGCAATAACCGCTTCATGTACAACTTATCTTTTATCCATATTTTTTTTATCCGCTCCATTAGTTTGTGGTTATTCCCGGGTAAACTATTGAGCCAGCGGGGTTTAATAAGCGCAATGGCTATACACTGATCCTGGAACCGCCCTAATTCATCAAGTAAACCGGTAAGTTGCCCCTCCGCCTTCCCCTTCCATATACCCTGTAATAAAATATTCTGCCCAACCCCATCATATATTTCAAAATTGTAAAACAGATCTTTCAGCTTTTTTCGGATGGCATGAAGGGTAGTGTCACTAAAATGACCGGCTGCCATTATTTCGTAAACTTCGTCCCGTTTTTTTTGTACAAAATACCTGAAACTGCTTTCAGGAAATGCGCGCGGGATAAAGGCATCTGTTCTCTTTTTGCTTTTAGCGACAGGATTTTCCGAAACTATTTCGGATAAACCCGGTTTTAGCCTGTCAATTTCTTTCTGTAGTAAACTGAGGTATGCCTTCGGTTTTAAAACTTCATATTTTGATGCCTCTCTAACCCGTTGTTGCTGCAACTGCAGATCGCGTATAGTTCCAGAGATATGATAGCCTGCTTTCAGGTTTCCGGAAATGCCTGTTCCGGAAAGCAGCTCTTCCCCTTCCGCTATCATCCGTAAAAAAGCCCGCAATTTTTTATAGGCTACCCTGAATTGATGGATGGTTTCAATATCATAACCAGGAGCAATACTGTTACAATATTTTTTTACTTTCCTGTACTGTTTATGGGTGATATGGTTTATTTTCTCTCTTTTCATTTGGCAAGTCATGAAAAACTAAACCCTCTGCCTATTCACGAATACAAATCGTCTGCAATCAACAAAAGGTTGAGGTTTGGTAAACCAATTATTCTTTTACTTCCGGTGGCAAAGCGGATACCTATCTGCTTTATTCATGAATTGCCATTACAGGCACCTGTGTATGCAAAACCAGGTTTTTAGAATAACTATGCTGAAATATTTTATTGATCAACGTATGTTTTCGGGGGATAATAATCAGGAAATCAAACTCATTTTCTTTTGCAAATTCATTGATGCTTTCCTCAATATCTTTACCAGCGATAAAATGATAGGTTGGATGCAATGCCCCCAGTAATTTTCGCAACCATATAGACTCTTTAATGGTTGCTGCATTGAATGCGCCTTCACTTCCATCACTGATATACAATACATGAAATGCTGCCTGGAATTTATTGACCAGGCTTTTTAGCTCTTCAACAGGTAACGTTTCTTTTACTTTATGCAAATCACACGCCAGCCCGATTTTCCTGATGCCTTCAAATCTGGTTCCGGGTGGAACGATGATCAGGGGCCAGGAAAGTTGTTCCATCGCTGAAAATGTTTTGCCTCCAAACAAAAATCTTTCAACAGTACCCGTACTCTCTACTCCCATAACTACGGCATACGTATTTACTGAATTACAGTAATCATTTATCGCCGAAACCACATTACCCTGCCTGACTTCTGAGGTAATGGCAAGTTTTCCCTGGGTTCTGTCCGTTATTTTTTCTGTAAGCCATTTTAATTGCTCCTCACCTTTGGCAGCCATTTCTGCCATACTTTCAACAGGAGTAAGCAGCTCACCAAAAGTGATCGGCAAGGGGGATACATGAATCAATGACAAATTGGCGCCAATTACACAAGCAAGGTCGGCCGCATAGTTAACAGCATTCAGCGAAATAGCCGAAAAATCGGTTGGTACCACTATTATTTTCATAACCTGGTTTAATTTTTTATCTAATAGTAATGAACCAATGCAATATGCTGGTAGCTACTGAGTAAGTCTTTATCTACAAATTCTACGTCCCCGCCTTTTTCCAGTACTTTTTCGATCACATCATCTACCGCGTCTCTGATATAGGAAATTTGATTAGCCGCTTCATCCGCCTTATAAATAGTATTGTCAGTACTTCCCCGCTGCGCAGCATACTTATAATTATTTTCTACCACAAGAAGTTTGCTGTTATGATCCATCGCTTCGCGCCACACATCAATTATTCCAAATGAAAGAGCCTTTTTACCGGCAGCTTCTCCCAGCAGACTGAGTAAATCCTTTTGTTTCGCTTTTTTCCAGTTAACAATATGCGGCCGGAGGATATCGAGCAGTTCCTGTTCAGTGGCATCACTATAATTACCGTGTATATATTCAACAACCGCTACTGCATGCCTGGCAAGTTTTTTGAAATGACCCGTTATTCTTTCTGTACCCAACACAAAAAGAGGGAGTTGGTATGTATGGAAGACACTATCAAGCGCATTATCGATATGATGCAAATATTTATCCATCATTATTTCCTTCCTTCCGGAAAAATCTGAAAAATTAGCCACGGGTTCGGGAAGATCTTTGAACTGACCGGCCCCCTCTGCCGGCACATCAAAGTCCAGTTTAACAAAACGGTCTGAATTGCCCAGATACATACTATTTTCTTTACTACTCAATAACAGAACAAGGTATTTGCGAGATTGTTTTTTACTGTAAACCAGGTCACGGATCTCGAATGATTCATCAATAACAATTTTTTCTTCTGCCAGTACATCCAGGTATAATACTTTTTCAAAAACCGGTGAAACATAGATGGCAATGCTCTTATTGTGGGTCGAAAAATCAAGGCTTTTTAAAATAGTCCGGAGTTTCTGCATCACAAGTTTGCCCACCTCTTCCGGGTAATTCTTTAGTAATTCCCGCTCTACTTTATCAGCGGCAATTTTCAATGAATACAATAACTCTGCCTGCAAACTGATTTTTGGTTCAAAAGGCATAATGATGGATACTGCAGGGCGGTAACGTACAGCTTTCATCACCTCCCTGATTTCTGGTGTTATTATCGTATTCATAACAAATTTTTTTGATAGTAAAAGTACCTTTCCCCATCCCCAAAAACACTGACAGCCGTCATCAATACCTTTGATTATGCTCATCATCCGGAGGCGGAATTTTTAGTTATTTTGCTATACTATGATCTGTTCCGAAGCATCAGTGCCAGGCTTTTCCTCCTGGCCGTCAAAGGAGTATGGCACAGATCGGCAGGTTGTATATTATACCACAAACAGGTTTTTATGCTTCAATCCTTATTCAAAACAACTTTTTTTCAGAACAATGCCTCTCTTTCAGCCATCTTTCATCACATGGCAGATTGTTACCGGTATCTGGGAAAAGAAGAACGCTTCCGTGCCATAGCCTATGAAAACGCTGCTAATATCCTGCACAATATGAAGGAGGATATCAGCGTGTATGCCACAGATGTAAAGTCATTAGACAAAATAGGAGGCATCGGCGAAAGTATTGCCGAAAAAATCATGGAATACCTGAAAACCGGCGCCATCCACACATTTGAAGAACTCAAAAAAAGAGTGCCCTATGAATTGCTTGAACTGATGGATATAACAGGTTTTGGTCCTGCCACATTAAAAATGCTACACGACGCACTTCCTATCAGTAAACGGGAAGATTTAATTTCCGCATTAAAGAATAATAAACTGCAGGGATTAAAGGGTTTTGGAAAAAAGAGAATTGAGAATATGCAAAGGGCCCTGAAATTGTATGTGGAAAGTAAACGCATGTTGCTGGCAGATGCACAAAAAACAGGCAATGAAATACTCCGGGAAATAGAAAAGATTCCGGGGGTACAAAAAGCAGCACTGGCAGGAAGTCTGAGGCGAAAAAAAGAAACCATTGGTGATATCGATATTGTGATACAGGCTGAACCCAAAAGCTGCAAAAAGATCGTTAATACATTTATTAAACTTCCGCAGGTTGGGCGCGTATTGGTAAAAGGCCTGACAAAAGTGAGTGTACTACTTACCTACCAGCGAATTCAGGTAGATATAAGGCTGGTAAATGCCCATGAATATGGAGCTGCCATGCTGTACTCTACCGGCTCCAAAGAACACAATATCAAACTTAGAATGATGGCCAAAGAGAAGGGCTATAAACTAAATGAATATGGCATATTTGATGTAAAAACGAACAAAAAATTTGCAGGTACCACAGAAGAAGAGATGTATCATTTCCTGGATTTAAAATACATTCCACCCGAACTAAGGTTAAACAAAGGCGAAATAGAAAAAGCCGCATTGCAAAAAAAGACAGTATAGCCGGCGAAACTTAATTTCCTTTTATTTTTCTTACTAACGACAAGCCTGTTTGCCGGTTCCATCCTTCAAACCTGCCACGTTGTACCACCAGTTTATTGTTTCCCGGATGTTGCAAATAATAATGAAACACAAACTTTCCGCCTGCATTTTGCCAGCCAATAACCTGGCCAAAACGAAGGTCATTAAAAACCAGCGTGTCTCCCCATTTTTCCACCGTATAAAACTGCTGGGAGAACCTGATAAGGTGATCAAGGTCTTCATTACCTGAAACCTGTCTTAATAAGGAATCATTCCTCGGAAAATATTGAAAAATAATTTTTTTCTTACTATCAAACAAAGAACGAAAACCAACATGATAGCCGCTATCACTACCTGCCACTACATACCATAGCCAGTTTTGCAAGGGGGCAGGAGTAGTAAAATACCTTGTGTAGGTAATATGTTGTTTTGTCAGTATTTCTTTTATATCTGAATCTATTTTTGCCTTATTGAATAAACAGTATAGTAAATACAAAGCACTTATGCCAAGTCCCATCCGCCACCATTTTTTTCGTTGAGGCAACCATCTTTTTTCTAATACCAGCCCAATACAGGCAATACCGGGCCAGATAGAAAAGAAGGGATCTGCTACATAAATTGCATTAAAAGAAATTCTCTTATGACTAAATGGTTCAAACCAGCCTACCCCATAATTGTTAAATGCATCAATAAAGATGTGTATGAAAATGACTCCGCCAAAAAATAACATCCATTGCCATAACCGGATATTATGTGGACGATGCAGGCGTTCTGCAAGAAGGGCAAAAAGGGGGGTTATGATGGCACAAAACAAAAAAGAATGCGTAAATCCACGGTGGGCCAACAAATGGGAAGAGGTATCCATCCAGAAAGAGGATATAAAATCAATATCCGGGATGCTTTGTGCCAGCGCACCCCATAGCATTGCTTTTTTTCCGAGTATTCTACCGGCAAAAGCCTCTCCCATGCAGGCCCCAAGCGCTAGATGAGTGAAAGAATCCATATTTACGGTTTATTCTTAATGGCATTACCTGTTCCGGAATATCTCATAACAGATTTTCATACCGCTTCCGATTTGAAGTTCCGGTCACCGGCACATCCCGCAACTTCAACTCAGTACAAGATACGCATACCAAGATAAACAATAAAAAAAGGGTGCATCAAAATATTACCGCTATTTATCATGTACAATAAACAATGGCAACGCTACTTCCCGCATTAATATATCGGCCATATTTTCACGAAACCACCGGCTAACCGTTCCTCTTCTGAGGGTGCCAAGTACAACAAGGGCATTGTCCTGCGATTTCTTCAGGTGCTTTATAATTTCATCTTCAGCCAACCCTTTTAGTATCGTATACTTTGCTTTAGGGTGATGTCTTTTCATAAATTCTTTCATCAGCTTATTATCCGGCATATGCAGGGTGGTAGTTGGCGGATTTACCGAGATCACTTCCGTATCCAGGTCTTTTAACTCAGGCAGCAAATAACTGTACATTTTTATGGCATGCACTGATGAAGGCTCTCCGTCATATAATAATATTACTTTTTGAAAAGGGTACTTTTTCTGCGGTACCAACAATACAGGGCATTGTGCATCATTTAATAAGTCCCGGATAAAACGGGTAGGCAATTTTTCAGTATAATGCGTAAGGGTTTCCCTGGAGTCAATAATTAACAAATCAGCATAAATACTCTCATGCTTCAGCTCATTGATGGCGATATTATGGTCGTGGTGAATAGTGTATTCAAGGCCTTCTTTCTGACAAGCTTTCTCAAAATTTTGTGCGGCTGCATCACGGGTAGCTTTGTCTTTTGCTTCCAGTTTTTTCATGTTGTTGCCTGGTTTTCCATTTTTCACCATCAGCTCATACACTTTATAACTGTTATATATCCGGTCGTCCATAAAAACACCTACAAGATGGGTATTCGTTTGTTTGGCCATGTAAATGGCATAATCTCTTGTACTCTCTGAGTATTTAAGACCATCAAATGCGGCAATAATTTTTTTCATGACTATTATGTTAAGATAAAAATAACCCGGGTTTCCTTTTTTTATACTGTAACGGTTAGCTTACAAGTGTGTAATAAAAATCGGCTGTGTAACCGTTTTAATCAGCAGATCAGCATGACTGTGTTTAAAAAACCGGGATATACTATTTCTGCCATAAGCACCCATCACTATAAATATATTTTCCCGTTTCAGCAAGTAGCTAAATAGTTCTGTGTCGGTTTCTCCTTTTAATGCTTCAAAGTGCATATCAATATAGTGCGCTTTCAACCATTCTTTGAATTTGTATTTATCAGGATCCTGCCATTTGCCTTCATCGTTAACCTGAATAATGGTTACTTTTTTATCACCCAGTTGTGGAAAAAGATAGGTGAACTGTTTAATAGCAAATACAGAAGAGGCTGTGCCATCGTAGGTAAATATAACCTGATCAACAGCTTCAAATTTTTCCGGGGCAATGATTACCGGGCATTCAGCATTTTTGAGAACCTCTCTAACAAATTCAGTCAGGCTCCCCTCAGAAGGTTTATGAAATGAAATTCCCGCACTGGCAATCAATAAATCCGCATACCTGCTCTCCTCAGCCAGCTCTGTGGCAGGGTTGCCCCTGTCGCGATGCAGGCTAAAATTAATCCCCTTGCTAATACAGCTTTCTTTAAAAAATAAAATATTTTTTTCTATCAGCTCCTGTCTGGCTTCACGTCCCACAGACGCTTCTTCAGGCGGTATATCAATGCTGTTCATTACCAGCATTTGATTTAGCAGCGGCCTTTCCGCAGTTTCATAATTCTCAAGAAACGCACCTGTTATTTTTGATTTCGTTAAACGGCCAATATAACAGGCAAAATCCAGCGCATTGATATCAAGTTTAAGGGCATCAATGGCTAGTATTATCTTTTCCATATACTCATTTTAACAAAGCTACTTATAGCAGTTGCCGTACTATATGATGCCCGTCAGTATGAATACTGATTGTAGTCAAAATTTAAACAGCTTGTTACCAGTAGTGCAGCTCTTTTTTCTGCAACCCGGTTATAAAATTGTTTTTTCATTGTATTTTGTTTAAGCATAAAAAATAAGAAAAATGCTATAAATGCCCAAAGTCAGGCAAATCATTTGCCAGGCAAAACCATGAGATAGAGTACTACATAATGAAGCTACAGATGTAATTGCACTATCTGCTATTTTCCTTCATTTCCCCATTAATAAGTCTCATAATTTTCAGCGGATTTCCTCTCTGCAAGGCTTCCGGCAATAGCTGATCCGGAAAATCCTGGAAACATACCGGGCGTGTGTACCGATAAATGGCCTGGGAACCAACAGAAGTACTTCGTGAATCCGTAGTAGCGGGATAGGGTCCGCCATGAACCATTGCATGTGTTACTTCTACACCTGTAGGAAAACCATTGACTACTACCCTGCCTGCTTTTGTTTGTAAAACGTCAAGTAATGTCTTTGCCTGTAGCAGTTCTTGGGGCATACCATGAACCGATGCGGTTAACTGTCCTTGTAACTTTTTACAGAAATCAATCATTTCGCCCATATCATCAGCAACAATAGCAATACTTGATGGACCAAATACTCCTTCCAGTAAAGAAGGTTCCTGAAGCGCCGTTTTTACAGTGGTCTCTATAAAATGTGGCTATAATGCCCGGTCTAAATGGGTATAACCGCCATCTACATATATAATCTGTCCGGTTGTATGACTCGACTTTTCGCTGATTAAAAAGGCAACCATATTGGCTATTTCTTCAGCAGTGGTCATACGTTTTCCCAAAGGAATTCTGTCTGTAATTTGTTTTACCTTTTCCGCGGGATTCTCTAAAGTTTTTAACCAGTTTTCATACATCGGTGTTAAACATTCAGCTACAATTACAGCATTTACCCGAATGGTATATTTTAGTAATTCTACTGCCCATTCCCTTGTTAAGGCATTTCTACCTCCATTGGAGGCGGCATAGGCGGAAGTTCCACCCTGCCCTGTTTCGGCTGTTTTGGATCCAATATTTACGATAGCGCCCTGGGATTTAATTAACCAGGGCAAAGTATACTGAGCCATCAAATAATAATGAATTAGATTTTTATGCAATGAAGCTATAAAATCCTCATAGTTACCATGTTCCAGGCTTACCCCATCGTTCACACCTGCATTGTTTACCAGGCCATCAATTCGGTTAAACTGAGCAGCAACCCCTTCTACGGCCGCTTTACAGTTTTCGGGTTTTGTAAGATCCGCAATTATCTGACAGGCTTTCCCTCCGGAAGCTTCAATAGCAGCAAGCAGTTTTTTATTGTCGGTTTCATTTCTTCCAATAATTACCGGTATGGCGCCTTCCGATGCCAGTACTTTACAAATGCCTTCTCCTATGCCCTTGGCACCGCCAGTTACCAGTATTACTTTATCAGATAAATTCAGGTTCATTTTTTAACTATTATAAACTAACCCCTTGTTTCCAAGGGATAAAATCGTCCTGATGCAGCAAAACAGCTTTGGGGGTTATTTCTCCGCCGGCTACTTTTATACAAAAGTCCAGAATTTCTTCACCCATTTCTTCAATTGTTTTTTCACCGCGAATGATTGGGCCACAATCTATATCAATGATGTCTGACATCCGCCTATACAATGCTGAATTGGTAGCAATTTTAATAGTAGGTGTAACAGCATTTCCTGTTGGCGTACCTAACCCCGTTGTAAATAATATAAGCGTTGCTCCGGATGCCGCTTTACCGGTGGTAGCCTCAACATCATTGCCTGGTGTGCAAACCAAACTCAAACCCGCTTTGGTTACCCGTTCTGTATAATTTAATACATCCACTACCGGAGAAGTTCCCCCTTTTTTAGCCGCGCCGGCAGACTTGATAGCATCTGTTATTAAGCCATCTTTAATATTACCGGGAGATGGATTCATGTCAAATCCGGATCCAACACTATGGGCCATCGCATCATATGCACCCATCAGGTTTATAAATTTATTGGCAACTTTTTCATTTACACATCTGTCTACCAAACCCTGTTCAGCGCCGCACAATTCAGGAAATTCAGCCAGTAATACTTTACCACCAAGGGCAACCAATAAATCAGCGGTATAGCCAACAGCGGGATTGGCGGAAATACCACTAAACCCATCACTACCACCGCATTTAACACCTATACATAATTCACTAATAGATACAGGCTGTCTTTCTATTTTATTGATTTCTGTAAGGCCCTGAAAGGTGCAATTAATAGCCTCCGCAATTAATTGCTCTTCGCTTTGAGATTGCTGCTGTTCAAAAAGATACATTGGCTTATCAAAAGCAGGATTCCTGAGTTTTACATCATTTAAAAAATCCTGCACCTGCATATGCTGGCATCCAAGGCTTAAGACTGTAATCCCGGCAACATTCGGATGATCGGCATAGGCGGCCAACAACTTACTAAGCAACGCCGCGTCCTGCCTTGTTCCCCCACAGCCTCCCTGGTGATTCAGGAATTTAATACCATCTACATTTTTAAAAGGCCGTTCAATAGTGTTTGAAAAAAATGGGAAGGATCCGAATTTTATTTGAGAAATGTCTTCCCCATTTTTATAGGCGTCTAAAAGCGTTCTGCAATATTTCCTGTATTTATCCGTAGTTGCATACCCCAACTCATTATGCAAGGCCTCATGAATTACATCAAGATTTCGATTTTCACAAAAAACAGCAGGGATGAATATCCAATAATTAGCTGTACCGCATCTGCCATCTGATCTGCGGTACCCATTAAATGTTTTGCCTATATACTTCGAAACATCCGGCGGTTTCCAGGTATACAAAATATTTTTATAAAAAAAAGTATCTGAAGCATGTTTTGTATTCTCAGTTGTCATTAAACCACCCTTCGGTATAAATGACTGCACTTTTCCAACCAATACCCCATACATAATAACTTCCTCACCGGCTTGCATATCCCTGTTAAAAAACTTATGCTTTGATTCAATATCATTTTGCAGGGTCACTTCAAGACTCCCTTTTATAATTACCTGGCCCTTCCTCAGATCCTCCAAAGCAACCATTACATTGTCCCGTACGTCAATTTGAAGCGCCAATTTTTTACACATCCTGCGATTTTTTCTAAAAAGTGATTAAACAATAATAAATTTATGATTATACTCAAACACTTGTACAGCTTTTTTATCCAATACCACTGAAAGGAAACCAAATAAAGCCAAAGTAAATTAAATATACATATATATTACACAGTTTTAGTATGCATAATACCCCTACTTCTCCGGGGCAGCATTTTTATAAAGCGTACCCGGATAAAAACAATCTTACAGAATGACTACTATAATCGACACACACTTACATACCTGGGATTTGCAAAAGCTCGATTATTACTGGCTGGAAAAGGATCACTCAATCCTTTCAAGAAGTTATTATGTAGAAGAAATACAAGCCGGGTTACAAAAATCAGGGGTAACAAAAGCGGTGTTAATACAAGCCACCAATCTATTAGCCGAAACAGATTGGCTGTTACAGTTGGCTGCTACCCATCCGTTTATTTCAGGCGCGGTTGTTTGGTTGCCGCTGCAGCAACCGGAGGAGGTTAGCAGGTTGTTGGAAAAATATTCCGGGAATGTGTATTTTAAAGGCGTAAGACATCAGATACATGATGAGCAGGATGACCGATGGTTGCTACAACCTACGGTAATTGAAAGCTTACAATTGCTGGAGAAAGAAAATATACCCTATGACCTGGTAGGTATAAAACCATCCCATATTGATACAGCCATTGAATTGGCAGAAATTATTCCATCGCTGAAAATGGTATTTGATCATTTAAATCAACCTCCATATTCAGATAAGACAAAATGGATACAATGGGCCGGGCGCATGAAAGAAGCTGCCCTGCATCCCAATTTGTATGCTAAGGTTTCAGGATTAGGTACGGCTGCGGGAACAGGAAATACATGGAATGCCGCAGCTATTAAACCGGCTATTGAAACTACGCTGGAACTGTTTGGCAGCAACCGTATTTTTTGCGGAGGCGACTGGCCGGTAAGCTTACTGGCAGGCACCTATTCTTTTACCTGGCAACAGTACTTTACAGTATTTGCGGAGCTGGTTAATGAAGCCGACAGAAACCTGATTTATGGTAAGAACGCTGAACAGTTTTATAACCTCATTCCTGCTTAATTAACAATGGCAGTTACCAGCTACCTTTCTGAACAGTGCATTCCAATAGAAATTCAACAGTGCCGGCCCACTGCTGTATTAAACACTTAGAAATATTTTCTTCTTAAACATAAAATAGAGGAACCCCCACTGAATGCCTACATAACAGATAGCCATCGCAACTGCATTGAAGGGATCTCCGGTTAGTTGTCCCAGCCAGTGAAATAGGCTATCCGTGGTATATTCCCACTGAATAAAATGTCCGGCCATATAAATGAGGATTGAATTCATGCCGATTACCTTAAAAAAGAAGGCCCATTTTTTAAGCCCAAGCACATCAATGATATAATAAAAAAAAGCTAACAGCAATAAACTAATACCACCTACATGCATTACAAATGAACTGGACCAGATATTTTTATTGATAGGGAAATCCATATTCCACAGAAATGCGATCACTATAAACGCGGCCCCTGTTATGGCCAAACGTACTGTTTTATTAGCGCCGTCCAGGGTACTGTTTTTTAGAAAGTTACCGGTTAAAATACCCAGCAGGCCCGTACTGATTGCCGGAATAGTGGATGTAAATCCTTCAGGATCATGATTACCCAGGTAAAGTTTACCGGGCATGATGGTACGGTCCATAAAAGAAGCAAAATTACCGGCTTGCGTAAGATCACCCATAGGAAAGCCGGGTGCTGAACTAAATTTCAGCAGTAGCCAGTATCCTATCAGCAACCCACAAAACCAGGTAATTTGTGTACCTGATTTTTTTGTAAAAATAAAAATGATATTGGCAAACATATACGCAAGGCCAATCCTACCCAAAACACTGCCAAACCGGATATCGGCAAGCGGCTTTATTTCAAGGCCATTATTAACCACCAACCCTAAAAGAACCAGTATGATCCCTCTTTTTACAACGCGCCACAATACCTGTTGTTTTGTTTTACCCTTCTCCAATTCTCTCCCAACAGAATAAGGAGTAGCTACGCCTGCGATAAATAAAAACAGGGGAAAAATAAGGTCATAAAAATGAAAACCATTCCACTCAGGATGCGTTAACTGGGTTGAGATAACACCCCAAAAACCGGAACCCGTTGCTTTAAAAAGGGCATGCACAATTTCTTCAGCACCCATTATCCAAAACATGTCAAATCCTCTAAGTGCATCAAGTGAGTACAGGCGTGGGGATGCAGTAATACCCGGCATAGCTGTTGATTGAGTAGTTGCCATAGATTGTTTTATTGGTTTACTATTAATGATTAATGTTTCAACCTGTATTTTTTCATCACTTTAGGGCTATTAAAATAAGTATCCAGTTCCTCTTCAGTCATACTATTATTCATCCCTATTGGAATATCAATCAGTTGTAACTGGATTTGTTTTATCTCATCCTTTAACTGATTTGTTTTTTGCAGAATGGTCATATCACGATCAGAAATCAATCCATTATCAGAAAGCCTGTATTCCAGTCTTTTAATAGAAGTACGTACCAGTGATGCCTGGTTCTGATCATACACCCGCTGTGGCGATACGGCTTCCTTAACAGGTACAATAGATAAGCCGATACTTGGCAGAATTTTACCCAACTGTTTACTCCCTTCATCGGCCGATGTAGACATAATGGTTCCGGACAGAGCGGTTGCCGAAGAAGTAATATCGAAAATGGTTCGGGTGTTTTTAACACGCTTAATGCTTTTATCGAGTTGCAAAAAAGAATATTTTAATTCCAGGATATAACGGTTAATGGTTTTTACTTCTGCCTGGTAAACCTGCAATGCGAGTGGATAATTGAGCGCGTCCCTTACAATAACTTTTACAGTAGTTGTATCGCGGTATTGGAAGCGGGTAGAGCCAATAAAATTAATCAGGATAATTTTAACTTTTCCTGAATCTGTGTCTTTAACAAAATCAAAACCGGCGTGCCATAAAAATTCATCATCACAATGGCGGATTAAAGAAGGGTTCTTGAGAGGTACATTTGAAAAGTATGTAATACTTTCTATTGGGAAACTGCCTGTTTCACATTGTACTTTAAAACTTAAGGTATCGCCTTCATCTATACTAACCACAGGGCTAACCGACAACTTGATTTTAGATGGTATAATCTCAGTAGTATAAAACAGTAGTATAAAACTGGTATCAATTTTTTCATCCGGCCGGTTTGGTTTATTTACACCCAGCAGTACTTTATATTCATGATCATACTTTAGTTTACCGGATAAAAAATAGGTTTTTGCCGCTTTAAATGTAATCCGTCCATCTTCGTTATTAATTTGCAAACCAATAGGCGCATTTCGTAAGTACCAGAAATATTTACCCTGTTTATTGATAGCGGGTTGAAAATGTAATACAGAATCTGCGGCCAGTGTAATATAAGGGGGGAGGTTATTGATTTGCAGAACCGTATCAGGTGATGAGGTTACCAAAGTATCACGTAAAGATTGCGGAATGGTATCCTTTTTAACTTGTACCAACGTGTCGGATATGACTGTTGAAAATAACCCGCTATCATTGGCAGACAGGTTATTTACCAATGCCAGTGTCATCAATAACGTTAGTATATTAAGCATAAAAAACGTTTGGGTTAGAATGAAAATACAGCTATATCCATAGAGTCTCTACAAAATTTTATCAAAATTTAGTACATTAATCAATAAAATTGCCTCAAAAAATAATCGGGTAGTATGGGAATATACCGGCAGAAGGCGGCAGTAGCACATTACAGATTAACGCCATATTGCTTAAGGGATTTACGAATTTTTTCCAGGGCCCTTGCCATATGTGTTTTAACAGTAAGTGGTGAAATTTGTAATCTGGAGGCAATTTCGTTATAGGAGAGGCCCTCCTCTTTAGCAAAATGAAAAACCTGTTTTTGCATCTGAGGCAAACGGTTAATCATTGTATTCAGTTGCTTTTCAAAATCGGCATTAATCAGTTTCATTTCTCCATCAGCTATATCGTTACTACTCTCGGGATGATACATTTTTTGCATATTCCATTCACAAGCCAGTTTCTTGAATTGATTGATCAACTTATTTTTTGCAACAGTTACCAGCCAGGCTTCCACCGGCATATCAACCTTCATGTTTTTTCGCTCAAACCATAACTTCAAAAAAACATCCTGAACAATTTCCTGCGCCAAAACAGGCGATTTGAGATACCTGACAGCTAATGCATATATCCTGTTACTATACCTGCTATACAGCGCTTTAAAAGCAGCCTCACTATCATTAGCGAGCTGAGTCATCAAAATAGATTCCTCTTGCTTTTTCTCTACCGGCATGATCCAAAAGTAATTATTAACCAATGTAATAATTAATTATGAATATTATCTAACTATTACCTAAAATTTACTGCATCCGGCCACCTATATCTACCAAAGAAAAGTTACCCCAATTACCCGCAATTTAAAAGAGCTATTTTACGCATGTATAATAAATATATTTTATATTTTATATTTTAGGAGTTCACCCCCTTTTTATCCTGATTAAGGGCTATTATTTGATCACTTTCAGGTAACGGGCCATCCAATAAGGCAGCAGGTATTCATCACCGGCCAACTCTGCCATGCCCCCGTCACCCCCATCCAGATCAAAAGGATTGGTATTGTGCCGGTGCATGGGTTGTTCTCCCAATGGTATTTGTATTTTTGTGGTTTGGCCACGAAGATTTTCGGGTAGAAAAATCAGGTCTTTCCGGTGTGAGTTTTTTACTGTCCATCTAACCAAATCCAGTGGAAACTCCTGCAGGTACCATAGCGTAGATTCCTTATCATACACACCCGCCGTTCCCCTGGCAATCAGGTTCCATAATGCATCCCGCTCCGGTAATTCAATGGCCCAATGATTTTTGATGGCGCCGGCAAATTGCTTTTTAAGGGTATCATTGAATGCAAAATGGTAAAGAACCCAATAGGTAAGAAAAGCCATTTCATCATCCGAGTGATTCCATCCATCACCCATCGTTGCGCCCAGGTGAGCATATCCGGGTGTTAACTGTATTTTGTTACAATCAATTAAAATATTCTTCAGATAATTATGTTGATTCATCAACCGAAAAGCTTCTGATTGATAGATCGCTTTACCTGTTAACGCATATCCTAATTGCAAACCAGCTATAATAGTAGTGCTTCCCAGTTTTCTGTCGCCGACTGATTCCGGATACCAATTAATATATTCCGGGTTCCATCTTCCCCAACGGGTGGGTTTACCATCTGCATCAATGAAATAATAATTATTATCGATGATATGTGTGAGTATCTTATCAATAAAATCTGCCACCCTTTTCTTCTCCACGGGTGTTTCTGCCACAAACTGGCTCATAACGGCTGCCGCAAAAATATGTCCGACAAACTCATCACTACTGGTGGTGCCTTTCCATTCCCATTCAGGATCCTGTGACTTTCTCCATGCTTCCGGATCTGAATTCCGGTATTCAATGCGCTCAAATGTTCTGGAAGGGAACCCTTTTAATGGATTAATGGTAAGTAATCTTTCAAATGCCTCAAAGGTTTCCCAGGCATAGCGTTTAGCGAGTTTCTCTTTGGTTACCGCATAGCGGAAAGCCTGGCTTCCCAGGTAAAAAGAACTCCATAACCCGTCATTATCCGTATCCTTCATTTCGGCAGCGGATATATCACCGGGCTTATCAAAAAAGACTTCCGAAATAAGGCCATACCGAATATGACGCTGCCTGATTTTATCCTGGTAATACGTTGTTTTTTGTGCAAGGGTTTGTGCCTGAAATTCAATTTTATTCAGCCCGGATGGTGTAAGGCAATATATATTTTCCTTACTATCGGCAGCCAGTGCGGTTACCTGGTTATCATCCAGCCAACGTTTAGACGCGTAATACCGATAGCCTCCCTTAGCTTCTTTCCTAAAAGCTCCTTCATCTGATCCTGCCCATATAGTACCATTAGCAACTAATAAGCAGTTAATATTTGGAACGGGAACTTTATTTTGTAAAGCGACTGTGAGATTGCCACTTGCATTATGAATAGCATAATATCCATTTTCAGTTCCTGCGAAGATTTCATTTTTATAAAAAGCCAGCGTTTTGATGCCGCCGCTTTTATACAATGGCAATAATTGAAATCCATTAAACCGGTAGACCGTCTGCTTTCCTAAAGCATAAAAAACACCTTGGTGATTATATAGATTTCTGATCTGTTCATCCTGTGGGAAGTCAATTGCCGCTAATGTATTGTTTTTAATCAACCCCAGTGACTGTGTACCTGCCAATAGTATGGAACCATCTGCAGCTACGGCCAGCTTGTTAAATTTATTTTTAGGTAGAATGGTATAGGGTACCCCGGCATAACCATTAGTCAGTACTTTATCATCAAACAAATAATATAAATTACCAGGGCCATCCTGAACAGAAATGTCGAGTGGCTTTTTTTTCGAAAGGGGTGTAAAACGAAGGTCCTTAACAAGTTCCTTACCCTGAACCCTGTATAGTCCTTTTTCGCTAAGCACATACACCACATCATTGTAATCAATCACCAGTTTTTTGAGGGCTGTACCTTTTAATAAACCGGGAATACTGTATTTTACAGATACCGCCTGTTTAAAAGGCAGATCAGGATCAGCAGCGGCTGAATTACCGATACAGGCAACCCATACCAGCAAGCAATAAAATAATTTCATCGTACGCGTTTAAGTCAAATAAGTTATCTGTTAGATGGCCCTTATTTACAGATTTATTTTGCAGGAAAATATTCTTCCAGCCAGGCAACTACTTTGGCAAATAAATCTGCACGTACCGCCCCGCTAATACCATGCTTTTCATTAGGGTAAACTTCATATTTTGCCGGCACATCAAGGGATACTAATTTTTTATACATCTTATCAGCCTGGCTCACAGGTACCAGCGGATCGGCGCCTCCATGAAAGAACACCGTTGGCACCGCTGATGCTTTAGTGATGCGGTGAAAAGGGCTTGCCTCAAAACTGATCTTTGCCTGTGCATCCGGATCTCCCAATAAATTGACAGAGATACGATCTGCATCAGAGTTAGGCGTTCTTACCGATAAATCAGTCAGATCTGTTGGCCCCCAAAGATCAATCACTGTTTTTACCTGCTTGTTATTATCATATCCATACGCATATAACATGGCCATGTGGGCGCCGGCGCTTCCGCCCATCAATGCAAACTCTTTTCCATTAAAATTAAATTTCTTAGATGCTCCGGTCAGAAATTTCATCGCGCTGGTTACATCTTCCATTTGCGAAGGGAACCGGTTCTTACCGTCTTTGATTAACCGGTAATTCATTGACACAATAATATATTTTCTTTTCCCAACCAGGTCCTCCACCAGGCTATTAGGAAATTCTCCTTTATCACCTGAGGTCCAGGATCCTCCATGTATATACAAGATCACTTTGGCGCTATCATATACTTTTGGAAAGTATACATCCATCACATTTTCCGCGCTTGCAAAACTATAAGGAACATCGGCCAGTTTTCGAAAATTGAGCACAGCCTTTGGCGGATATACAACAGGCAGTACACTGGCGCCATTACGAAGTTTATTGTTTACCAGATACGTTATGAATGCTTCAGGATGATCAGTTTGCGCACCCTGAATTCCCTTGCGCATGGCTTCACTCCATTTGGCCTGATTTTCATCCCTGCCCTGCACATCTAACCAAACCTGTATTCCATTTGCACGGGCAACCGCTAACATGGCGCTGTCCCTTACGTTATCTAATACCTCCAGTTGCATCCTGTCAAGCAATGCCAATAAATCTTCTTTGGTATTGATTGATTCCGGCAGGCTCGCCCCAAGTGGCATAGCAGGTGCAGTTTTTCGCCAGTCCGTGTATTGCTCAATTTTGTTCAGGTAAACCAATATTTGCTTTTCCATACCAGCAGTCTTAATCTCCTGGTAAACTTTTGCTGCTTCTGCTTCTTTAAAATCGAGATAGATATTTACCCTGTCTTTACAAATTTTCAATGCTTCGCTGAATGCCGGAATACGATACGCTTTTCCATCCTTACTCACTACAGCGAGTTTGTTTATTTCATCCAATGTCAGATCCTGTACCCGTCCCTTTCCATTAGTGGTATTATCAACTGTTTCATTATGACATAATACAAGATGCCCATCCTTGGTAGTGCGCAGGTCCATTTCAATATAATCCGCACCGAACTGGATAGCTTCTTCAAAAGCGGCTATGGTGTTTTCTGGTTTTAACAGGTGACTTCCCCTATGGGAAATTACCACAAAACCATTCTTTGAAACGGGCATTGGCGCGGTTATTTGCTGAGCAAATACAACAAATGCCGAAAAGATGAGAAGGAATGCTAAAATCGTTTTTTGTAAACGCATATTCATTTTTTTAAAAAGCAGGAAAATATTTAGTAAGCCAGGCCAATGTTTTTACTAATACATCAACCCCGGCGGCACCTCGCATACCATGTTTTTCATCAGGATAAAAGGCATACTGTGCCGGAATACCCAACGCTAACAGTTTTTGATACATTTTATCCGCCTGGCTAACAGGTACCAGCGGATCAAGCCCCCCATGAAATAAAATGGTTGGCACCCCGGATTCTTTGGTGATACGGTAATACGGACTGGCATCCAAACATATCTGTGCTTTGGGGTCAGATACACCCAACAAATTAATCACTTTAGCATCTGCATCCATATTCCCGGCGCGAACATCTTTATCAGCAAGGTCGGTTGGCCCCCAGAAATCAACTACTGTTTTCACTTGTTTCGCGGCATCATACCCATACGCATACAACATAGCCAGGTAAGCACCAGCGCTACCCCCCATTAATGCAAATTCATTCCCATTAAAATGGTATTTGTCTGCATTGCCGGATAAAAAAGCAAAGAGTTTGCTCACGTCTTCCATCTGTGAAGGAAACCGGTTCCTTCCATCTTTAATCAACCGATAATTGGCCGACACAACAATGTATTTTCGTTTTCCTACCAATTCATCTATCAATACAGATGGAAATTCTTTTTTATCACCCCCTGTCCATCCACTGCCATGCAGATAAACGATCACTTTCGCATTTTCATAATTAACCGGAAAATAGGCATCCAGTATATTCTCTGCATCGTCATTGCTATAGGATACATTCAGCATCTCACGATACAGGGTTTCTTTCGTGTCTTTTGGTATGCCGGTTTTCGTTTCGTTCTTAGCGCCTGTTATTTGGGCCTGTGCCTGTAAAACAAGACAGGTTATGCTAAAAGCAAGAAAGTATCTTTTACAAAAATTCATAACAACCCCATTTTATCTAAAGAACTTTTTTGGTATCCGTCATAAATACACGGGTACTCTCCGTATACTCACTACCATTGGCGTCTTTGTATTTTACATTCACATAAAAAGCACGGTACCCGGAAGTAGGAAATTCTTCCAATGCTATTACGTTAGCCGTATTTTTTATGCCCAAACTCTTCGGTTCCCACTTATCATTTCGAAAGTCAAGATCCGTTGAATTTGCTGTCCAAATAATCACATCCGTCAGTTTATCTGAAGTTGTCTTAATAGAAACGGTAACCCCTTTGGTACTTTCAGCAGTCTTCCAGGTACAAACCGGGTAAGGCAACTTTTTAAGTGTCAACCCAAAAAATGAGCTTACTGTTGACAAAGCTTCTTTTTTATCTCCCATACCATGGCCAACATTGGGAATATAGTGTATCAGGTTCTGGCCGGGAATACTATCTATGTAGTTCTTGATATTATCAATGGGCCAATACTCGTCATTGGTTCCCATTAATATCATTTTAGGGATGGTCAATTTTTTCCGGTAAGAATAAGGATCAATCATGGTAGTGATGTCAGCGGCATTTCCGGCACCCAGATCCTGAACAATACCCAGTTTCACATAATCTTCAATCTGAATACTATAATCGTTCCATACTTTAACCTGGTAATTCATACTTACAGGCATGTTCAGCATATCAATCACCATTGGGGCGATGGCTGTTACCCTTTTATCATTGGCGCCGATAAGCCAGGTTGTCCAGCCACGTTTTGAAGCGCCCGATACCACAAAACGGTTGATGGTATGATTCAGCTTTTGTTTAGCAAATTCCTGAACCGCATCCATGGCACGTTTGGCTCCTTTCACCATCGGAAAAAGTAAGGGCCAGGAATAATCACCGTCTTTTTTAAAATTATGCAGGGTAAAAGAAATCAAAGCATCCTCCGTAAGGTTATCATACAAAGGCTGATTAGGCGCCTGTTTTAAAATAGCCACTATGGCGCTGTTTTGCTTTGCCACCGCGCAAAAACTTTCCGTTAACCCATCTCCCTTCCCGCTCCAATTTGGCAGACCCTCTTTATTGATGCTGCCACCGGTAATAAACTGCAGGGCGCCATCATATTTGATTTCCTTTGGCACCAATATACTCAGTTGATGCGTCCAGGTATATTCGCGCCATTTTTGAGAAGTAAGCAGTAAAGCGTAAACAGTAACGTCTCCAACTTCATAGGATTCCTTGATCTCCCAGCTAAAGTTTTTATCACCATTATTAATATAGCGCTCTAATGCCGTGGAAGGCCTGATGGCTTTTTGTGCCTGTATGGTAGATAAAAGTAAAAAGATGGACAAAAAGAGCATACCCATTCTATATGAAAATCTATTCATGGTAATTTATTAAAGGTTCTAAATATGTTTACTGCACAAGCCACATTTTGGAGAATTCGATATCTCCCTTATCCAATCTGCCAATGGCTATCTGGTAATTACCCGAATTATTTTTAAACTCCGATTCTGGGTACCTGTAACGTAATGGGAAAGGATTTACTGTGCTGCTAAGAGCCCCATTATTTTCGAGAAAAGGCACCCTGGTTCTTCTATAATCAGCATAAGATTCAATACCCATCATAAATAATCCCAGCCATTTCTGAAGTCCTATTTTTGCCAGTTGCTGCGTTTTATCCGCGGGAAAAGCAGCTAATGGATTAGCGAAATAGCTGGCAGGCAATGGCTCGCCCCATCTCTTCATTGCCAGTTCAACGCCTTTCTTGTAGAATGTTTCAGCATTTCCGGTGATCCATCCTTTTACTACTGCTTCTGCCAGGAGAAACTGAACTTCATCTGCCTGCATGATGGTTGCCTTAAGTAATGGATTTGCATTTTCATTAAACAATTTAGAGAACATCGATACCTTATAATTACCCCTGGTATCAGCAAAATCATAGCTGCCATTGGCATTTATTACCTGAACAGAAACGCCTGCGGGATAGCCTGTATAGGTTGTCATTGAATCAATAATGAAAGGAAGAATTGTTTTAATTTTTGCATTGTTCCTGTCAATATATTCCCACTGGTAATTATAGGTATACCCTTTTACGGTAATGGATCTTTTACCTGCATTGAGTGTAACAGAATCCATCGAAGCTGCCCATGGTTTTTCTACCGGGGCCACCCATACTTTTAATCGCTCATCATTCAGGGCTTTTAAGGTATCGACTAAAGTTTTACAGGGCCTGACGATCAAAAAATTTCCGGCGGGATCCAGGTTGGTTCTTCCCATCGGCGAAGCCATGGATTTATCACCGTCAATATAGGGAATAGCAGCATTGTCGGGAACATCACTTAACAAAGGCAATGCTGAAACGGCCAGTATTTCAGCCGCGTTGGGCACCTTATTGCTTTCCCTGATCAATAACCGCAAACGCAGTGAATTAGCCAGTTTGATCCATTTGGTTTTATAACCGGTAAACATAATATCAGACGGTTTATCCAGGGATTCTTTTCCATCAGTCAGTAACTGCGCGGCATCTTTCAAATTTTGAATCAATGCAGGATAGATGTCTTTTTGCTCATCAAATTTTGGAAAAAGGATTCCATCCTGGCCGCGAAGACCTTCCGTATAAAATATATCGCCATACAGGTCTGTAACGACCGACCAAAGCAGCGATTGAAATATCCTGAATACGCCTTCATGTGTTTTCAACCCTTTCGCATTTACATTTATTACAGCGGCATTGATCAATTTGATCACCCCTGTGTATTCATACAAATCTGATTTGGGCAGTCTGAAATTCAGGTAGGTATTATCATCGCTGTTTCTGTTGCCTTGCATGTATTGAACAGTAGCCGAGAGATTGGTTGCGCCCATCCCACTTTTATTTTGATAAAGGAAGGCCGACTTTTGGATGATGGAAGACAGCAGCAGATTAGGTTCTGCTGATTCCAGTGCATCCCGTTTAGCCAATAGCTCGTCTTGCCTGAATGCTGTTTTCTGACAAGAAGAAAGAATGCATAACTGGCCAATTAATATTATCAGGAACTTTTTCATATCTGTGAAAGATTAAGATTAAATTAAAAGGTAACTGCCAATTTAAATCCATAAGAAGCAATGGATGGTAATGCCTTACCAATGATTCCCTGGTTTACCCCTATTCCTTCAAAGGCGGCTTCAGGATCTCCCTGCTCTCCACTCTTATTCCACTGGAAAATATTCCTGGCAATGAAACCAACCGTTAAATTCTGAATTTTGAAGCGTTCCAGGAATTTAGAAGGAATGGCATATTCAAATACGATTTCCTTTACTTTCAGGTTGGTAGCATCCCGGATAAGTGTCTGAGAAAAACTCCAGTATTGCGAACCAAGAATTAATCCGGGTAAAGCATAGAAAGTAGCGAGTGAATCAGCGCCGTTTACAATATAATCATTATCATTATTTGGATCTCCACCCGGTTTTAACCAAACGCCTTTAAAGTAAGAAGCATCCTGTGCATACGCACCATAATTTGCATAGTTCCTAACCAATGCCATCATATAAGGATACTTCATTGTTTGCCAGGCGGGCCATCTGAGTCCCCCTGATTGCGCATCACGTCCACCTGCCGTATAATCATTGGGACCATTTACCAGGTCTCCGATAGTCAACAAAGAGTGCCCGTTGGTAACTGATCGCCTGGTTACATTTGATACATACTCTCCCCCAACCCGCAGGCTGGCTACTACAGAAAGTTTGAACCCTTTATACCGAACTGATGAATTTAAACCAAGAATAAAATCCGGATTGTAATTCCCGATTGATTTCCTGTCTTTTTCCAATGAAGAATATTTCCAGTTTCCTGTATTATCCAATACCAGCATTCCGGCATACTTACTGGTAGAAGGCATTCTTTGAAATACATTATTTTCCCAAAGGGTACCTATACGGTCACCTTCAGCCATTCTTAAGTTTACGTTTGGTCCATTACCATAAAAAGTATACCCATTAGGAATATAGGTCTTTGACAGTTTAGTGATGTGGGCATCTGTTTTGGTGTAGTAAGCAGAGATATCCCAATTCCAGTTTTTTGATCTAACCGGCACAAAAGTCATCCCTATCTCAATCCCTTTCGCTTCTACCGTTCCTACATTAGTTAACATACCTGAATAGCCTGTACCCGGAGAAGTAGGAATAAAGTCCTGCTGGTTTTCATGTGTTTTTTTGAATATGGTAAAATCAGCTGAAATGCGCTTGTCAGCCAATACCACATCAAACCCACCTTCATAGGAATTGGTAACTTCAGATTTGATATTAGGGTCAACCAATTGCCCTCCGATATTTAATATTTTTACGGCTCCATAATCAACCGGATTAAAACTGAATGTATTATTACTCCTTGGCTTACCAATACCATGGCCTACCTGGGCAATACCCCCTCTGAGTTTAAACAGGTTGATAAATGAAGGCAGTTTAACTGTTTCTGAAGCAACCCAGCTGATGGCAGCAGAAGGATAAAAATGATGATTTTTATCTTCTTCCAGAATTCCACTCTGATCATACCTTCCGGAAAGATCAAGATATACCTGGTTATCGTAGCCTACCTGGGTAGTTAAATAGCCACTTTGTGTTTTACCGGTACCCCATGAATTGCCGGCAGTTAATGTTCCTGCAACAGCATTACTCAAACTATAATCGTTTGCCCGTACCAATTTATCAGCATTGGCATTTGAAAAATAGGAATTACCATACACATAGTTATAACCTGCGGTGGCACTGGTAGAAATTTTCTTAAAATCTTTGTTCCAAATAAGCATTACATCAGAGTTCACTGAGAATGTACTCTGAGTTTGAATAGAATACCGTCCATCTTTTTTATTCAAATCTGTAAACCCCTTCGCCAACTTGTATTCATAATTGTCTCCATTATAGTCCATCCCTGATCTTACCAATAACTTTAGCGGATCAGACAATTTCCATTCCAGTTCAGCCTTTCCAAAGAAGTTATCTTTCCGGTAGGTATTAATCTCACCGTTTGTGAACATATAGGGATTGTCTGCATAAGGATCACCATTTGACTTATACGCGGGTGCATTCTGTTTGATACCTTCAAATCCTTTTAGCCATATATTCTGCATTTCTTTTACAGGCTGGAAATGGGCCAGAAAAGCAAAGGTCAACAATTCAACCGCATCATTATTAGACGCTGATTTATTGGGAGAGTATTGTGCAACATAATTACTACTTACTGAAATCTTTACCTTATTGGTAACATGATAACTTGCATTCAGGTTTACAGTCATTCTGTCTGTAGCGTTATTAGGCATTACCCCAATATTCGACATCTTACCCACAGAGAACCGAAAGGAACCCTTATCAGAATTGCCGGTTACACTAACATTATAATTATTCGTTGATCCATTCTGCATAAACTGCTGAAGCCTGTTTTCTTTGGCAGCCAGAAAAGGTACCGTTTCATTTGCCTGAGAAAGTGTATTCCACCTGGATACATTAAAAGATCCATCCAGTTTCGGACCCCAGTCATAACCGCCGCCGGGTACATACACTGAACTTCTGATACCCACACCATAATCGGTTTGTGTTTGAAAAAAGTTGAAGGGATGGTCTACTACCATGGATGTATTAAAGGAAACGCCAATACCTTTTTTTGCATTTTTACCGGATTTAGTAGTAATCATAATAACACCATTACCTGCCTGTGAACCATATAATGCACCTGCACTGGCACCTTTCAGTACCGATATACTTTCAATATCTTCCGGATTCAACTGGGAAAGCAGGTTTCCAAAATCAACCCCGTTTTTATTGGTAATGCTGGCTGTACCCAATGGGATACCATCAATTATATATAGTGGCTGACTATTAACCGTAGAACTGGGAAGGCTTAAACTGGTGGCGCCACGGATGGTAATAAAAACAGATCCGGCCGGATCTGTACTGGCCTGCGTAAAATTAACACCACTCATTTTACCATCAAGTGATCTTACCAGGTTTGAACTGCCTCCATTGGTAAGTTCTGTGCCTTTAATATCCGCTACTGCATAACCTAATGAACGCTTTTTTCTGGAGATACCCAGGGCTGTTACCACAACATCATTCAATGCTGTTGTTTCAGATTGTAAACTTACGTTGATACTACGGCTGCCATTTAGTTTAATCTGCTGTGTAGTAAAACCAACATAACTGAATACCAAAGTTGATTTCAGATTTGGAACTGAAATACTATATAGCCCCTTCCCCCTGGTTACTGACATGAACCCACTTTCATTTACCTTAACAGAAACCCCTTCCAGCACTTTTCCTGTTTCATCAGTTACCACACCGGAAATGGTTGTATCTATAATGGCTGCTTCGGCAATAGGTTCAAATTTTTTTTCACTTTCCCCTGCAGCCGGCTGTGGCTTATTTGGAAAAAGAACAATTTGTCCGTTTAATTCCTTGTATCCAATAGAAAAAGGAAACAGAATGTCGTCTAATAATAGTTTTAGCTTTTTATTTTCCGCTTTATAGGTTACCTGGTTATCTACATTGATCGAATTTGAACTGTAGTTGAACCTGGCATTGGTTTGCTTTTCAATAAGCTGAAATACTTTGTACAATTCAACATTATTGATTTTTAGCGTGATCGATTTCTCTAAAACCGATTGGGCTTCAACATTATTGGCAAAAAGAACTGAAGAACATACGATAGAAAGGAGGAATTGGGCAATCGTAAACTTCATGACAATAAAGATTGAAGCAACGAAACGTTGCTTTTTTTTCATAAATTTGAGAAGTTTTGGTCGTTTAATAGTCATTTACGGGCAAAATAAGCATACCGAAAGGTGTTTGCGAAGCCGATGATGTTCCACCATTATCGGCTTTTTTTATTTTTTTCTCAAGTCATAATATATATTTTTAATTAATATTATTAATTCCGGTTCAGTTACATCCCTTACCGGTAACCAGTATTTTAGTTCCATTAACTTCATAAGCGGCACCTATCGTCAGGCAAATAATATGCAACTTCTCCAGCATCTCCTGTGTAGAAATATCTCCTGTAAATACGCAGTTATACACATTATCATTATCAACCACTATTTCTATACCAAACACTGATTCTAATTGCGAGAATATATTTTTTAAACTGGTAGCTTTCTGAAAAATGAAGGATCCGGCCAGTTTATTGTGTTTAAACGCCTTATCCATATCCAGGATACCAACCAGTGGATGTATAGAGTCGGCTATGGTAGTTTGAAAGTCACGATGTATCGGGTTATACATCGCTTTCTGATTGGGTTTTAATATGACACTTTTTGCTTCTTCACGTGAAGCGGTTCCAGTTGACATATACTTATTCTCAAAAACCTGAACCTTTCCTGTTCTCACAGACACTTCTACATTTTTTGTATTGGTATTTGTTTTAATAGTAAAGGAAGTTCCCAGCACCCTTGTTACGATATTATTATAGTATACCATAAAAGGTTTTTCCGGATTTTTAGTAACCACAAAAAAAGCTTCCCCTGTCAGGTATACTTCCCGCTTTCCATTGGCAAACTGTTTAGGAAAACTCAGTGAAGATTGAGGCGCTAATTTTACCGTACTACCATCCTCCATAACCAGTTCAAGCGGAAGTGAAGTGGTATTTGTTTTAATACTGTTGTTTTGGGGAACCGGAATTTCAAATGCAGACCGACTATTCATAGACAGTGTATTTCTATAAATGAATAAGGCCCCAAATACGATCAATAAAAAAATAGCCGCGATAGAAAAAACCTGCAACAGGCTGGTTCTCTGTGACCTGATAAAAAGACGGTTAGTATTTTCCTCCGAAGCCAAAATTTTCAATAAAATAGCTTCCGAAATACCGGCGGGCAGTGCTACTGTATTTAATTTGTCTGATTTTACCTCCTTTTCTATCAATTCTGACAACAGCTCCTCTATATTTTCAGCAGCAGTCATTCTGAATAATTCATCATGCTCAGCAGGATTAATCGTATCCTCCAGGTATTTTTTTAATAACGCAGTATATCTCAGTTTATCAAGCATACGAAAAAATCATTATTTAAATTCAATTCAAGTTCCGGATTTTGAAAATATTCCGCTGAGTGAACCTGTAAAAGAAAAAAACGGGGTCCACACATGTGTAATACAATCAGGATGAACGCATGGAGTACAAGAAATTAAAATATTTTTTTTTAATAATAAAAAATCAAAATCATCCTTTTCAAAAATAAAAAAAGATATACCTTTTTAAAATATTGTATACACTATGATCAGGTTTATGCTGCTTTGTTTGCCTTTTATGATAGTATTCCATAAGCTATCCGCACAGGCCCTATTACAGAAAACACCTCGTATTTCAGAGGTCCTTATCTTTCCGCAACAGGAAAAGCATGTTCATGCCAGCAGCATTGTAAGTTTACCTAATGGTGATTTACTGGCTGCCTGGTTCCATGGTAGCGGAGAAAGAACAGCGGATGATGTTAAGATCATGGGCGCACGTTTAAGAAAGGGTAGTGCCCAATGGTCCGGCCCCTTTGTACTGGCAGATACACCCGGTCTGCCAGATTGTAACCCAATTTTATTTTTAAACAGCAACGGAAAATTATTTCTTGTATGGGTTGCCGTTCAGGCTAACCGCTGGGAATTTTCCATTCTGCGGTATAAGACAGCTACCGAATATACAAACCATGACATACCTGTCTGGAGTTGGCAGGATAATATATTACTAAAACCGAATGAAGGGTTCGCTACAGAAACAGCCAGGCAGTTTAAAAAACTTCCAAAACAGGAATTGGGTTGGTCTGAATTTGCACCTGGCTATGATGACATGATTATTGAAGCAAGCAAAGATCTGCGCAAAAGGTCTATTGGCTGGATGACAAGGATAAAACCATTGTTACTGGAAAATGGAAAAATACTGCTTCCATTATATTCAGATGGCTTCAGCTTTTCCATGATGGCCATTTCTGATGATGATGGCGATTCCTGGCGTCCTGGCTTGCCAATAATCAGTCGTGGTGGCATTCAGCCCGCACTGATACAAAAGAAGAACGGCCATATCATTGCTTATATGCGCGACAACGGAGATGCCCCTAATAGTGTACAGGAAAGTGAATCCGCTGATAAAGGAGAAACATGGTCTGCCGCTATAAAAACAAGTATCCCTAATTCCGGCAGCAGCGTTGAGTTATATGCTTTATCAGATGGCAGATGGGCATTCATCGGTAATGACGTGGCAGAGGGCAGACATCGCTTATGCCTTTACCTGTCTGCTGATGAAGGAAAAACATGGAATAGTAAAACCTTGCTTGAAAATGAAGCGCCGGGCAAAGGCAGTTTTTCTTATCCTGCACTGATTCAAACAACAGACAGGCTACTGCATATTACCTATTCCTATCAGACGGAGCATAAAGGAGAGTCAATCAAATATGTTATTGTCGATCCTGCAAAATTGTAAACCATTCAACAATCCAATTAGAAACCCACTTTAACCCTTATTTACCATTTTAAAAAATTAAACGTATGGAATCAAGCTTTCTTTCCCTGGTACTATTACCACTTGCACTATCTATCATAATGATGGGATTGGGACTCTCACTGACCATTGATGATTTTAAAAGAGTAGTTGTTTACCCAAAGGCAGTATTTATCGGCCTCATCTGCCAAATGCTGGTTTTACCAACCATCTGTTTTTATATTGCCAAAAGCTTTGGCCTGGCTCCGGAATTAGCAGTGGGCCTAATGCTACTATCGGCTGCTCCCGGTGGACCAACCGCAAATCTGTATAGTCATATTGCAAAAGGAGATGTAGCGCTCAACGTATCACTAACAGCCATCAATAGTATTGTTTCGCTTTTTACTATCCCGCTTATTGTGAATTTTGCCATAGCCAATTTTTTGCAAACGGACCAGGTAGTACCCATGCAATTTAAAAAAGTGATTGAAGTATGCATAATGGTTATATTACCCGTTTCCATTGGCATGTTACTGCGCTCAAAAGCTTCCAAACTTGCCGCTCAATTAGAAAAACCTGTGAAGATTGCCTCTGCTATTTTTCTTGTACTAATCATTATTCTTACCGTTTTGAAAGAACGAAAACATATTGGCCAGGATTTTCAACAGGTAGGTATGGCAGCGCTTGTATTGAATGTTTTGAGCATGGGGATTGGTTATTTCATTCCCCGACTGTTTAACCTTGGGAAAAAACAGGCCATTGCCATAGGTATGGAAATTGGTATTCACAATGGCACTTTGGCTATCTATATAGCACTCAGTGTAATTGGCAATAGTATCATGAGTATACCACCTGTTATTTATAGCCTTATCATGTTTTTTACTGCGGCTATTTTTGGATTTTTAGTAAATATAGGTAGCAGGAAAGAAACGGCCAGGTAAGTAATTATTAATAATACAACCGAGCTACCTGCCATAAAATGCCGGTAATTTCCTACATTACCGGCTATGACAGACGGCAGGCTCAAACGCAGTTTAACACCCACGCTATTATGGGGGTTAGGGGTAGGCTATGTAATTTCGGGTATGTATTTTGGGTGGAACCTGGGACTGGAAAAAGGGGGTACCCTGGGCATGGCCCTGGCTACTTTTTTAGTAATGGTACTTTATACCTGCTTTAGCTTTTCTTATGCAGAACTGGCCTGCGCTATTCCCAAAGCCGGAGGAGCTTATGATTATGCGGAGCGTGCCTTTAAAAAAGATATTGGCTTCATTACCGGGCTGGCACAGATCATAGAATTTGTTTTTGCCCCACCTGCCATTGCCATTGCAATCGGCGCTTACTTTAACCTGGCTTTTCCGCAGGTACCCATTCTCCCTGCTGCCATGACCGTTTACGTAATTTTCGCAGGATTAAATCTCTATGGTGTTAAAGCAGCCGCAAATTTTGAACTGATAGTAACAATACTGGCCGTTGGTGAATTATTACTTTTCTCTACGCTAACCCTTCCGCATTTTTCTTTCAGTAATTTTACACAAAACCCTTTCCCAAATGGATGGAGTGGCGCTTTTGCGGCCCTCCCATTCGCTATCTGGTTTTTTCTGGGTATTGAAGGCGTGGCCAATGTGGCTGAAGAAACCATCCATCCGCAAAAAGACATACTACGGGGTTTTGGCTGGGCCCTCATTACCCTGGTTATTTTATGCATCCTTGTTTTTGTGGCAGCCATCGGTATTGGCGGATGGGAAACAATTGTGTATGATGCCAATGGTAATAGTTCAGATTCTCCATTGCCATTGGCATTGGGTCGTATTTTTTCAGCGGATCATCTCTTTTATAAATTGCTGATAGGAATTGGTTTATTTGGATTGATCGCTTCATTTCATGGTTTGTTATTAGCCAGTGGACGGGCCACTTTTGAGTTTGGCAAAATCGGGAATGCGCCTAAGTTTCTGGGCCGGGTACACCCTCGTTTTCAAACACCGGCAAATGCGCTTATCTTTAATTCCATTTTAGGGATCCTTATCTTATGTACCGGCAAAACTGCCGAAATCATTATCATCTCTGTATTTGGAGCCCTAACCCTGTATATTTTTTCTATGCTGGCTGTTTTACAACTTCGAAAAAAGTCGCCTGACATGAATAGGCCTTTTCGGGTTCCGTTGTATCCATATACACCTATCGTAGCCCTGGTACTGGCTTTTATTTGTTTGATCGCATTATGTTATAATAACCGGCTACTGGCGATAATTTATTTTAGCATCCTGCTTTTCTTTTTTTTGATTTTTAAATTATTCAAAAAATGAGTACCCAAGAAATTATTGATTACGTGAGTAAACACCCATCCGGCAGGGTAAAAGTAGCGGTGGCCGATATTGATGGCGTATTAAGGGGCAAATATATTTCAACTGAAAAATTTTTAGCCGTAGCTCAAACTGATCTTGCGTTTTGCGATGTTATTTTTGGATGGGATATGGCTGATCAGGCTTATGATAATACCAGCTATACCGGTTGGCATACCGGTTACCCCGATGCAAAAGTTAAGTTGAGCATGAATAGCTTTCGTAAAATTCCCTGGGAAAATAACCTGCCTTTTTTTCTGGGAGAATTTGTGGATGCCACAGGTAATGCCCTGGCCATTTGCCCGCGCCAATTATTACAAAAAATAATCGCGGAAGCAACCGAAGCTGGTTTCGAAGCCAAAACATCACAGGAGTTTGAGTGGTTTAATTTTGCTGAAACCCCCAAAAGTTTTGCGGAGAAAGAAGGCAAACATTTAATTCCGCTTACGCCCGGTATGTTTGGCTATTCAATTGTAAGAAGCAGCCAGCGCAATGATTTTTTCTCTTCCTTATTTGATCAGCTAAAACAATTTGGTATTCCACTGGAAGGATTACATACCGAAACGGGGCCCGGCGTTTATGAAGCCGCTATCGCGTATAGTAAGGTACTTACCTCAGCAGACAATGCAGTCTTATTTAAAACGGCCGTAAAAGAAATCGCATATCAGCATGGTATCCTTGCCAGCTTTATGGCCAAGATCAATGAAAACCTACCAGGTTGTAGCGGGCATGTACACCAGTCGTTATGGCATGCCAATACCAATCTTTTTTATGATGCAGGGCAACCACACCGGATGAGTACAATAATGCGGCAGTACCTGGCAGGACAACTTTATTGTCTGCCGTATATTTTACCCATGGTGGCGCCAACTATTAACTCTTACAAACGTTTGGTAGAAGGGGCCTGGGCGCCTACCACTGTTACCTGGGGTATTGACAACCGCACTGTTGCCTTACGCGCCTTACCTGGTGGCAGTAAATCATGCAGACTGGAAACAAGGGTGGTTGGTAGTGATACCAATCCATACCTGGCTATGGCAGCCTGCCTGGCTGCCGGTTTGTATGGCATTAAACACCGGCTTAGCCTACAGGAGGCTACGGTTGGCAATGGCTATAAAGATGAAAGCCATGGACGCTTTCCAAAAAGTTTGGATGAAGCCAATCAAGCCATGAAAAATGCAGCAGTAGCCAGAGAATTATTTGGAGAAACATTTGTACAGCATTTTACACAAACACGCGATTGGGAGGTTAGGCAGTTCGCGAAAGTAGTAACCGACTGGGAAACCAACCGTTATTTTGAAATAATTTAAATAAGTACCACACAACCTATTTTTACATAAGAACCCATTTTCAGCCATGTCTGTTTCGCAATTTAATTTTCCTACTACCATTCGTTTTGGAGCCGGTGTGGTTTCAGAATTACCTGCCTACCTGCACCAGCACCAGTTAAAAAGACCGTTGATTTCTACCGACCCAACCATTGCCGGTTTAGACTTTTTTAAACAGGTCGTATCGGATCTTACTGCCAAAGGGTGTGTGGTTACTGTGTTTCATGACATTCATAAAAATCCGGTAAAGACTGATGTATATAAAGGAACCGATGCCTACGATGCAGCGGCATGCGATTGCATCATTGGAATCGGTGGTGGCGCCGCCATAGATGTATCACGTGCTATTTTACTACGCATCAATCACCGGGAAGATTTATTTAAATATGATGACCTGGTTGGCGGGGATGTATATGTAACTAATGAAGTGCCTCCTTTTATAACTATACCCACTACGGCGGGCACAGGAAGTGAAGTGGGCCGTTCGGCCATTATTGCCGATGATGAAACTCACCAGAAAAAAATTCTGTTCTCACCCAGGCTATTAGCAAAGATTGTTTTTGCAGATCCGCAGTTAACGATGGGCTTACCGGCATTTATTACCGCGGCAACGGGCATGGATGCGTTAACACATACTATGGAAGCTTTCCTGGCTAAAAATTATCATCCTGTTTGTGATGGTATTGCATTGGAAGGCATGAGGTTAATCGCAAAATCCATTGAACAAGCGGTAAAAAATCCGGATATCGAATCACGTTCTGATATGTTATTGGCATCCATGATGGGCGCGATTGCTTTTCAAAAAGGATTGGGAGTGGTACATTCACTGGCACATCCCCTTTCCAGTTTATTAGATACACACCACGGTTTGGCCAATGCCGTTAATTTGCCCTATGGAATGCAATTTAATATCGCCGGATTTGAGGAAAAATTTATCAGAATGGCCAAAGCCCTCGGCATACCCAATGAAACGGGCGCGGGAGTGGTGGATTATTTATTTGACTTGAACGATCGCTTGAGCATACCGAAATCGCTCAGTGGTATCGGCGTAAAACAAGAACATATAGAAACCCTGGCTGATCTGGCTTTTGCTGATTTTGCACATCCCAATAACCCAAAACCGGTTAGCAGAAACGATTTTAAATTATTATACGAAACCGCATTATAATCTGTGGAAAAATCAATAACCATAGGGATTTGTTTTACTGAAGCAAATTTTTCAAATTATCCGGAATGGATACAAGCTGCCCAGGAAAATATTGAAATAGTTATTCTCTCCCGGGAGAAACAAAATAAAGAAGACTTACTCAAATGCCATGGCTTAGTGCTTACTGGAGGAGTTGATACTGATCCATTTTTTTATGAGCCTTCTTTAGCCAAGTATCCCAATATGCCCATTGCCTGGAACAGACAACGCGATCAATTTGAGATCGACTTGTTTACTTCAGCACTGGCCCTTACAATGCCGGTATTAGGCATTTGCAGAGGATTACAACTGGTTAATACTGCTTTAGGTGGCACAATGCTTCCGGATATTGAAGCGGCAGGCAAACAAAATCATCGTGCAATGGCTGGAAAAGATTTTGTACATGCAGTGCAAGTAGTTTCAAATAGTTTATTAAATGAGCTATCAAAACAAACGGAAGGAATCGTAAACAGTGCACACCACCAGGCAATAGGCAAACTGGCTGAACCCTTACTGGCTAATTGCTTTGCCGAAGAAGAGATTACGGAAGGCATTGAATGGAAAAATAAAAAGGATCGTTCACCCATGCTCTGTGTGCAATGGCACCCCGAACGTATAGCAAACAAAGAAACAAACCCGCTTTCTAAAAATATCCGTGAATGGTTTTTAATGGAAGCGGCAAAATATAGTGTATGAATATTATCAATCCCGCTACGCATGAACTGATTACCACTGTGATAACAGATGATAAGGAAAGTATTGACAAAAAAATAAGCGGTTTACGGGCCGGGCAAAAAATATGGGCCGCGGTAAGCCTGGCAGAACGGGTTTCCATTCTCCGGCGCTTTGCGGCGCTCTTACAAACACATATACAATCCTGTGCAGAAACATTAACTGCAGAAGTGGGCAAGCCCCTGCAGCAGTCAAAAAATGAAGTAACCGGCGCCTGTACCAGGATTAACTGGCTAACAGCCAATGCCGCGCAATATTTGAGCGATGAATGGATGGTATCATCCGGAGCTACCCGGGAAAAAATCGTGTATGAACCCCTTGGAATTATCTGTAATATTTCTGCATGGAACTACCCTTACCTTGTTGGAACCAATGTATTTGTACCAGCCCTATTAGCGGGTAATGCCGTACTCTATAAACCATCTGAACTCGCCACCCTGACAGGAAAACAAATTGAAAAATATTTACACGAAGCCGGGGTGCCGGAAAATGTTTTTCAATTGGCTGTGGGCGCCGGAGATGTGGGTGAGTTATTATTGGAGGCGGATATGGATGGCTATTTTTTTACCGGATCTTATCAAACAGGAAAATATATCTATGAGCGTGTAAGCAAAAAAATGAAACCCTGCGGATTGGAACTGGGTGGCAAGGATCCATTATATGTTACCGATGCCATCACTGATATTCCAACCGTTGCAGCCAATACGGCTGATGGCGCATTTTATAATAATGGACAAAGCTGTTGTTCGGTAGAAAGGATTTATGTGCATGAAAAAGTGTATGATGCTTATACCTCCGCATTTGTAGCGGAAGTAAGTTCTTATACAATTGGAAGTCCTACAGCAGAAAATATATATATCGGCGCATTAACCAGAAAAGAGCAGCCGGCGTTTTTAGCCGCACAGGTACAAGATGCCTTGGCAAAGGGAGCAACAGTTTTATGCGGAGGTAAGATCATTGAAGGAGCAGGCAACTATTTTGAGCCTACCGTTCTGGTTGATGTTACGCATGAAATGGATCTGATGAAAGAAGAATCGTTCGGTCCCATTATTGGCATCATGAAAGTAAACAATGATGCCGAAGCCATTGCGCTGATGAATGATACATCTTACGGGCTCACAGCAGCAGTTTTCTGTACTGATGAAAACAGGGCAATGCAAATACAAGTTCAGTTAAATGCGGGAACTGTTTACTGGAATTGTTGCGACAGGGTGAGCGCTGCCCTGCCCTGGAGTGGTCGAAAACATAGTGGGTTTGGCAGCACGCTGTCACATGCCGGCCTAAGGGTATTTACGAGGCCCAAGGGATATCATTTAAGGAGTTAACATGAATATTACTCATCAGAAAATCATTTTCTTCTCCACAAGGGAATCGGGGGAGAAGGAATAGTTTTGTTTATCACTTTGGAATAAATGCAAAAAGGCCCCATTACAAGGGCCTTTTTTACGATAACATTTCAGTAAACAAAAATTACAGGGTTACTTCAAATTTTAAAAATACATAACGACCATTCATTCCAATTTGGGTAACTCTTCTTGAATAATTGAATTGGTTATTAGAGGCAACACCATTATTATTGGTAACCCCCGCATCCTTTGCAGATTTGGTATCGATAATGGTATTGTAAGTTGCACTTGAGGGCACAACGTCTAACTTAATGTATTTTCCTTTCGAAGCATTCAGCAAATCTGAATAACCATCAAACAGGTTATTAGCGCCCGCGGATACCCGCATGGTTTTGTTAACATTGTATCCAACACTGATATCGGTAACTACTTTTGCGCCAATCTCCTGCTTATAAAACCACTGCGAACCCAGTGCCGAGGCTACTGAGGCGCCTTCCAGGTGAATTACTTTTCCAAAATAAGTATTCCGCATCATCACAAAAAGCTTATCCATCTTATAAGAAAGGGTAAGGTTTCCTTTTACCTGGGGGTTTCCTTCAATAAGGGTTGCACGGTTAACCGGGCTCATATAAATATGTTCACGCCCCTTTAATACAGCGGAAGATTTCGCATCCCCTAAAATTTCCCTTTTCGAGAAAGTAGCCGCCAGTTCGAATTTAAGTGACTGGTTTTTAGGCAGACGAACTGAATAAGTGGTAATCGCATCAATACCCGATGTACGCAGATCAATGGCGTTAGCCATGAATACCCCTCTTGAAGCATTGTTAGCTAAGAGTATATCATATATCTGTTGCTCCTGGGATGTTCCACCATTCTTTCCGGTGAAGGCATCGGTAAGGATAATTCTGTCTGTAACCTTTGTAGAAAATCCGTCAACAGTAAAGGTGAATTTACCGTATTTCATGGTTACACCCAAACTAACACTTCGCGAAATTTCAGGACGTAAACTCGGGATACCCAGCAACTGAGCAGCCCTGCTGTCATTGGGTAAGGTTGCATCATCGTAAGCAATACCACCCTGAAATACAGTAGAGGTTTTTGTTAAATACTTCTGTTGTAAAGAAGGTGCGCGGAATCCTGTACTGATAGCACCCCGGATACTCATGTGCTGATCAACTTTATACCTTGCGGCTAATTTACCACTAAGGTTACCACCAAAATCATTATAGTTTTCATATCGTAAAGCACCATCTACTAAAACACCTTTAACGGGTTCCAACTCTACATCACCATACAAAGCGTAAGAGGTACGGCTTTTATTGATACTATTATCGGGTCTAAACCCGGGAAATACCTGCGAACCACCGGCAGGAATACCGGTTGATCCATCCGCTAATTTAACAGAGGTAGGTGTTCCATTCACAATGTCTACGTTTCCTCCGGTTCTGCGCATATAATTGGCCCATGAAGCTTCTTCTCCGGCTTTTTGCTGATAATTCTCATACCTGAATTCCGCACCAAACGCCAGGTTCGTTTTAAGCGCATTATGATAATTTCTTGACAAATCGAAGTTGGTTGTATTTTGCTGAAACTGCAAAACACCCGCGTCAAAAGAAGTCTGCTTAAGACTATTATTATACCAGGCAGACACATTCAATGAATTTTGAACTGTGTATTTAAACGCGTTCTGTCCGAATGCATTGCTAAGATCATAATTCCATTCACCCCATTTGCCTTTTAATCCGGCCGCCAGGGACAGATCGGTAATATTTGATCCGATCTCCGGTAAAAATCCTTTGGAGTAGATAGCAGGAATATTACTGGACTGAAAAGGCATCCGATAAAAACCTGTTGAATTGCCAATACGCTGACTTACTATACTAAAAAAATAAAATTCACTTTCATTCTTAAGTTTTAGCGCTCCGTTGATCACACCCTGTACATTTTGTGTTCTTGATTGACCCACGCGCATTTGAAAAAAATCGCGGGTAACTCCTAAACTATCGAGCAAAAATTTACTGGCAACATCACCGGATTTCCTGTTATCAATATCACCTGCTCTTTCCCCGGAACGAATGGTAGGTTCTCTTTTTTCAAAATTTCCCGTAAAATTAATAAAGCTTCCTTTCTGCTTGCCAAGCTGCCAACCGTAATTGATGGTAGCCTGCAATTTCTGACCGTCAGTAACGCTTTTTTTCACATATACCGGATCAATACTACTCACAAAATTGCCGGCATTGGCATGTGTATAGGCTTGATACGTGGTAATATTTGAACCATAGCTAATACTTGCTTTCCCTTTATTCACACTATTGTTCAATTGAATATTCAATACGCCTGCAACGGCGTCTGATCCATATTGCGCCGCAGCCCCATCGCGCAATAATTCTATTTTATCAATAGACCCGGCAGGAATGGCATTCAAATCCGTTCCTACAGATCCACGTCCCATGGTACCATTCAGATTTACCAGGGCAGAAGTATACCTTCTTTTACCATTTATTAAAACCAGGGTTTGGTCTGCACCCAGCCCGCGAACAGTGGCAGGATCTACGTGATCTGTACCATCCGCCACAGTTTGCGTAGTTGAATTAAATGAAGGAGCGATATAGTTAAGGATACCTGTAAGATCGGTTTGAGGAATTTCTGAAACAAGTGTTTTCATATCAAAAACATCAACCGGTACGGTACTTTCCAATTTCGTACGCGGAATACCCCTCGACCCAAGCACCACTACTTCATCCAGGTTTTTTTCTGCTATTACCAGCTTAATACTAAGCGAACCGCTACCATCATAACGATGGCTACCAGTTTCATACCCAACATAATTAACAACGATCACATCGCCTTTTTCCGCAGAAACAGTAAATAGCCCGCTCTCGTTGGTAATCGTTTTAGCCTTGCTGCTTTTTACGGTAACAATAGCGCCAATCAGCGCTTTCCCATTCTCGTCTGTAACCGTTCCTGTTACATTTACTTTTTGTGCCATTACAGCAAAGCTGTACAAGGCAACTAAAATAATTAATGACATTTTCCGCATCATAACTCTCTCTTTTTTTGGGTGATTCAATTGGGTGTCTTTTACTAAACTAACTTATATATAGAACAAGCTTTTAAGCAGGTTCAGAACAAACAAATGGCGGAATCATTAGAAGAAAAATACAGATACCATAAAAAACCTGTAATAGGTGCAATTATATGGATAAATATTGAAAAGTTGTTAAAATATTTAACATACCGGCTTTTACGTTTGCAAAAGCTACAAGCGATATATTAAATATCAATTTTTATTAATACATTTCTGTAAATCCTTCATCATATTTTTAGAACCAATAAAAAGAGCAGTTGTTTCATGTAATTGTGTTGGCTGAATCTTTAAAATTGGTTTGCTGCCATCACTCGCTTCCCCTCCCGCCTGTTCAACAATAAAAGCGAGTGCATTTGCTTCAAATAATAATCGCAACTTTCCTTTGGGATATTTTTTACAGGATGGATACAGAAATATTCCGCCCTTAAGTAAATTTCTATGAAAGTCTGCAACCAATGATCCGATATATCTACCTGAATAGTCCCTGGACTTACACAATGCGATATAATTTGTGATTCCTTTATTTATTATATAGGAAGTTAACCCTTCATTCATCGAATAAATAGTGCCGGTTGTTTTGCATTTCATATCCGGATGAGACAATACATATTCACCCAACGTTGTTTCATAGGTAAAACCATTAACACCATTTCCGGTGGTATAGACCATCATCGTGGATGGCCCGTAAAGAATATACCCTGCCGCTATCTGGCAGTCTCCTTTTTGCAAAAAATCTTTTTTGGAAAGTGGTTGACCGACTTTCGATTTCCTTTTGAATATAGAAAAAATGGTTCCTATGGATACATTCACATCAATGTTACTTGATCCATCCAGTGGGTCAATGGCTACTATATATTTACCTTTATTTTTAAGGTCAATAAAATCCTCCGTTTCTTCTGAAACAATTCCGGCAACCTCTCCCCCTTTTGATAAGGCCCTGGTAAACCTGATATTTGCCAGCACATCAAGTTTCTGTTGCTCATCACCTCCTTTATTCTGTTGCCCGATATTTCCCATAATATCAACCAGTCCCGCTTTATTTATTTCACGGTTAACCACTTTTGAGGCCAATGCCAGGTCCCTTAAAAGTTGAGAGAATTCTCCGGCAGCGGAAGGATATTCGGTTTGTTTGCTTTTTATAAACCTGTCTAATGTGATCCCGATTGGTAAAGCAATTCTGGATTTTTCCATTTGTAATGAAGGTGTCATTTATTAAATTCTTAATTACAAATTAAGATATAATTATTGATCTTCCCCACAAAAGCCGGTCCTAAAAATTAGCGTACTATTACTGGCAGAGGATTCCTACCATTAAATGTTACACTAAATAGTCAATTTTTTCATTTCTTTTACTGCATAATCAACGGCCCTTGCAGTAATGGCCATATACGTTAGCGATGGATTTTGGGTGGAAGTAGAGGTCATACAGGCACCATCTGTTACAAATACATTTTTACAGGCATGCAACTGGTTCCATTTATTCAGTAAAGATGTTTTGGCATCATGCCCCATGCGCACCCCCCCCATTTCATGAATATCCAATCCCGGCGCCTGTTTACTGTCGGATGTTTTGATATCATAGAATCCGGCACGGGTAAACATTTCTGTTAACTGCTCCTGGTAGTCCTTTACCATTTTCTCGTCATTATCATCATATGCAATATTAATCCTCAACTGCGGAATGCCCCATGCATCTTTCCGGTCTTTATCAAGTGTAACAAAATTGCTTTCTTTGGGAATGGTTTCACCCATCATATGTGAGCCCACATTCCATGGCCCCAATTCACGTTTATTGATAGCGGATTTAAGATCTTCTCCAAACCCTTCGGTATGCCTGTTTATTCCGCGGTTGGCAGAAAACCCAGCGGCATAGCCCCTGAGAAAATTGGTTTCCTGCTTTTCCACATTTCTAAACCTGGGTATGTATGCACTGGTAGGTGAACGGCCATCTGTGGTTTTATCCAGCATCCCATCAAATTTACCGGATACCCTTGCGCGGTAATTATGGAATGCTACATATTTACCAAGCAGGCCATTGTCATTTCCCAATCCGGCCGGAAACCGGGAAGAGGTTGAATTCAACAATATCAGGTTGGTATTCAATACCCCCGCATTTACAAAAATAATTCGGGCAAAATACTCGGTTTCTTTTTTAGTAATCGCGTCAATCACTTTTACACCGGTTGCTTTTCCTGCCTTGTCATCATAGATAACGGAATGTACCACCGCTTGTGAAACCATGGTAAGGTTACCGGTACGTTCTGCCCAGGGTATGGTGGAAGAATTGGAACTGAAATACCCGCCAAACGGGCAACCACGCTGACAAAGGTTTCTGTTCTGGCATTGAGCCCGTCCCTGATCAAGGTGAATTTGTTTAGGCTCAGTTATATGTGCGCAGCGCCCATAAATAATATGACGGTTCTGATAATTTTTTGCAACAAAGTCTTTGAAATAATTTTCTACACATGACAGGTCAAGGGCCGGCAAAAATTCACCGTCGGGCAATATGGCAAGGCCGTCTTTGTTACCTGAAATACCTGCAAATTTTTCTACATGGCTATACCAGGGCGCCAGGTCGTTATACCTGATGGGCCAGTCAACGGCAAAACCATCCCGTTTGGGCCCTTCAAAATCATACCTACTCCATCTTTGTGTTTGCCTTGCCCATAACAGTGATTTTCCACCTGTCTGGTATCCGCGGATCCAGTCGAACGGCTTTTCCTGTATATATGGATGTTCCGTATCCTTTACTAAAAAATGCATGGCATCTTCCCTGAAAGCATAACAACGGCTCACAACCGGGTTGGCATCTTTGATATCTTTGGGAACCTCATTGCGGTGTTCAAATTCCCAGGGCATTTTATTGGTGGTAGGATAATCCCGCAAATGCTTTACTTCCCGCCCTCTTTCCAACACAAGGGTTTTCAATCCTTTTTCAGTAAATTCTTTTGCCGCCCATCCACCACTCATACCGGAACCAATTACTATCACGTCAAATGTATTTTTCGGATTTCCCATTATAGTATTTTTAAATTATGCAGGAACACATCCATGGTACCTGCCCGGAATGAGCTCATATACCTGGACCCTGGTGAGAAAAAATTCAGAACCGGTGTAAGCCTGGATAGTATATCGTTTTACTGTTTTAAAAAAAGCAGCCAGGTTAGTTGTATCATCTTTGATGGCGATCAACTGTTTCAGCACTATTGCACGTTCCGCAGAATGGCAATCCCTAAAATATTTTCCGGTAATTGTTTTACTGAAATCATTGAAAGCAGTAAGCCCGCCGATGAATGTATCCTGGTCTTCTTTTGACGTACAGTCATCCACCATCTTTAAAACAAAAAGATGCGCGGAGATATCTTTTGCGCCGGGGGTAGTTGTTTTGGGCAGGATGGATTCGCAGAGTTCGGCAAGCATCTGTTCATCATCACCGCTGACATTGATTTTTTTTAGTAAGATGGATGATTTGCTTTTATCTGAGAGGCAGGAAGGAATGATTGCTATTCCGGCACCCACAAAAACAAACTGTTTCAGCAATTTTCTTCGGTGAATCATTGGCAGGCAAGGTTAAGAGGGAAAAATTAATAAAAAAGCGGCAAATAAGGCCAAAGGGGATAAAATGTACAACAAATTTGATTGAATAGTATTAGAAGACGTCCCCTTGATTTGCCAGAAAACCCCCATCGACCACTATCGTTTCACCGGTTATATAAGAAGCCCGGCTCATGGCCAGAAAGGCCACCGTATTAGCAATTTCTTCAGTTGAAGCGATTCTGCCTAAAGGAGTATGATTGATTACATACTCTTTTAAAGCCTCATTTTGCAATAATCTGTTTATTCTATCCGTTCCGGTAAACCAGGGAGCTACCGCGTTAACCCTGATATGATACGGCGCCCATTCAACAGCCAGGCATTTGGTAAGTTGTATAACAGCCGATTTACACATTGCATACATTGCCCCGGTTCCAACATTGGTAATACCCGCTACTGACGCCATATTAATAACTGAAGCGGCTGAAGATTTTGATAATAACGGAAAAAATAAACGCAACATGTCAATGGCGCCAAACAAATTAACATTGAAAATATTCAAATACTCGGTATCAGCATACGCAATAAATGATTTAGGTACATTATCGCCAACATTATTAACTAATATATCAACCGAAGTGGTTTTTTCACCAACGGCCTGTAAAATTTTCTGATGATGCTTTTTGTTACCTATATCAGCGGCTATCCCGGTAACAGGATAACCTTCGGTATGCCACTGGTGCAGACAAGCATCCAGTATTGCCTCATCGCGGGCAATAACAATTAAATTAGCGCCCAAATTCAAAAATTCCTTTGAAATGGCTAAACCGATGCCCTTGGTTCCACCAGTAATAATGGCTGTTTTACCGTTTAAATTCCAACTCATACCTATAAATGTAAAAATTAAACATAACAATTAAGCATTCATGAAATACTATATTTTTGCAGAAAGAAATTGCACTTAGTACACTCCATAGCTGAATATAACAGGTTTATTTCTACAAACAGGAATATACCTGCTGTTGGATTTGTGCCAACCATGGGCGCTTTACACGATGGGCACATCAGTCTTATTAAAAAATCTATCGCTCAAAAAGAATTTACGGTATGCAGTATTTTTGTAAATCCTCATCAGTTTAATGACAAATCAGATTTTGAAAAATACCCAAAAAGAGTTGAAAATGATATCTTATTATTAGAAAGCGCGGGGTGTGACATGGTTTTTTTACCTGAAGCGAATGAGCTATATGGCATTCATTACAGGCAACCTTTTTATGAGCTTGGAAAGCTGGAGAATATATTTGAAGGCAAATACAGGCCAGGTCACTTTCAGGGGGTATGTGCCGTAATTGATCGGTTGGTTGAAATTATCAAACCATCAACCCTTTACCTGGGGAAAAAAGATTTTCAGCAATGCAAAGTAATAGCGGAACTCTTTAGATTAAAAGGATGGCAGCATACAATCAAAATGGTAGTTTCAGAAACGATAAGAGAAAAAAACGGATTAGCATTAAGCAGCAGGAATCTAAGGCTTTCAAAACAAGGTATACAAAAAGCCGGCAACCTATTTAAAGCATTACAGGAAGCGAAAGAAATATTAAATAATTCAGTTGAGGCTGTTGAATTTTATCAATTAAAAAATAAAATGATCTATTCTCTACTAGGCAATGGTTTTGAAAAAGTAGATTATTTTGAATTAGTTGATAATGATTTTAATGTTGTTCCGGTTTTTAATAAAACAACCGGTAAAAGTATTTTAATTTCAGCGGCCTGTATTGAAGGAATCCGATTAATTGACAATTTAGACATAGTATCCTGAATGAATACAAATACAAACAGAAAAAAAGTAACGACAAAAGTCTTAAAAGAAAAAAAAGCAACCGGTGAAATCATATCCATGCTAACTGCTTATGATTATACTTTTGCTAAAATTTTTGATCGGGCCGGCATTGATATCCTACTGGTAGGCGACAGCGCGGCAAATGTATTCTCCGGTTTTTCAACAACTTTACCCATTACGCTTGAGCAAATGATTTATCATGCCGGCGCGGTAGTAAAGGCGTCTGAAAAATCAATGGTAGTAGTAGATCTGCCATTTGGATCTTACCAGGTAAATGAAAATGACGCGGTTTATTCAGCTATCAGAATCGTGAAGGAATCGGGTGCGAACGCGGTGAAGATGGAGGGGGGCGAGGAAATTACCGCATCTGTCAAAAAAGTGGTTACTACCGGCATTCCTGTAATGGGCCACCTGGGTTTAACGCCTCAAAGTATCAATCAGTTAGGATCCTATGAAGTTCAGGCAACCAATCAAACAGCGCATGATACGCTAATTAAAGACGCGCTTCTTTTACAGGAGGCAGGTTGTTTCGCGATTGTACTTGAAAAAATACCCGCTAAACTGGCCAAAGAAGTTACCGGTAAACTATCCATACCAACCATTGGTATTGGAGCGGGCAATGAATGTGATGGCCAGGTTTTAGTTATGCATGATATGCTTGGCCTCAACCCGGATTTTAACCCAAAATTCGTACGAAAGTATATAGATTTGAACCACCTGATTAGTGAAGCTGTTAGTCAATATATTTTTGATGTTACACACAAAATATTTCCTGATAATTCCGAGTCTTATTAAGATCAATGATGAATAATACTGTAAGCTCCTCTTAATTATTTAATCCTGCTTTTCTTCGTATTCTCCTCAAATAAAATATGCCAAAAAATAATGGTGCCACCAATAATAAGCCGCTCCATGTTGACTTCTGGCTATTGCTCAACTGTTCTGAACTGCGAAGTTCATAGATAGCGGAAACTGCAAAAAAAATTGTGCTGCTAAGGAAGCAATAAACCATCCGAAAGGAGTAGTTATATGTGTTGCTTTTGCAAAAATTGAAAGGATACCAAAAGCGAAGGCAAGTACATACATAAAAGGGATTATATTCCGGTAGGGCATACTCTAAGATACTTTTTAAAATGAAATAGGCAAAATGAAAAATTGGGACTGAAATTAATGGAGATAAATTTTCAAGAACATTCAGTTCCTTATTTCTTCCGGTAGCTTTTTTTGATTCAATTAACGGACTCAGGTGAATAATCCGAATAGCAATCGAATCTATTCGCTCTATAGGGAGAAGAAAGATAAACTCATCTAAAACAACCCATTATTGTGTCATTTTGGGTTATATTTTATTATTACAACTCAAATCATATCAAAATTGGGTTATATTTAAACAAAATAACCCATAAATTAACTAAAATGAGTGAAATAAAACCCTTGCCAGTTGAATTCAACTTTGAAACCATCCCTATTTTGAAGAAGGTAGCTGAGGCGCATAGGTTTTTGGGTGATTTGAAAGCAGCGACTACGTCAATTCCAAACCCGAATATCCTAATTGAAACATTATCACTTCAGGAGGCTAAGGAAAGTTCAGCAATTGAAAATATCATTTCAACATTTGATGATGTTTACCAATCAAATTGGGATAGTTCGATTTTTAAAACAGCACCTGCCAAAGAAGTTCATGCGTATTCAAAAGCATTGCATGTTGGCGTGAAACTGATACAAAAAAACCAAATTCTTACCATAAATCATATTATCGAAATTCAATCCATTATTGAACAAAATAATGCCGGGTTAAGAAAATTACCCGGCACCAAATTATTAAATGATGCTACAGGTGAAGTTGTTTATGAACCACCCCAGGACTATGAAACCATTTTGAGCTTGATGAAAAATTTAGTGGAATTCATTAATGATGATAGTTTATTAAATGTTGACCCACTTGTAAAAATGGCCGTAATACACCACCAGTTTGAAACGGTTCATCCATTCTATGATGGCAATGGAAGAACAGGAAGAATTATCAATATTCTATATTTAATCAATAAAGGTCTTTTGAAAATGCCCATTCTTTATATAAGCAGGCACATAATTCAAAATAAGAGTGACTATTATAGATTATTGAATGTTGTCAGAAAAGAACACCGTTGGGAAGAGTGGGTATTGTTTATGCTGGAAGCTGTTATTGAAACTTCAAAACAAACCTCGTTGATGGTACTTAAAATAAGTCAATGTATTAATGCACATACAGAACTAATCAAAAATAGCGCCGGTAAAATCTATTCCCTTGAATTAATCAACAATTTATTCAAGTATCCTTATACCAAAATCGAGTATTTGATGAACGATTTAAATGTGAGTAGAAATACCTGTATCAGGTATTTTGACCAACTTATTGAAATGGGTATCCTTGAAAAACAAAAAGTTGGGAGAGATAATTTTTATGTAAACACCAGTCTTCTGAAAATATTAAAACACGAAACTTGATATTTCGGTTGGGCATGGTATACACCGGGAAAAAGTATAGATTACTTAGTCTTCCCTATTATCTGGTTTCTCAAATAGAACGGTATCTGGTCTGGTATCAAAAACATACACAGTAATCCCGGAAATTTAAAAGAACAAGTTCTATTTAGTACCTGTATCTGAAAATTTAAATTATTGATTCATTTAACCAGGCAGGTTCTCAATGTCGTTCAACTCCTTATTTCGTTCGGCAGTTTTTTTTGCTTCAATCAATTGGTTCAAATGGATGATCCGGACAGGTAAGTTAAATTTATTAGTATAAAAAATTACCAGATTATTCAGAACAGATTCAAAGGGGATTAATTTACGTGGGTACTCCACTCTGAACTTTAATCAACCACCTCATAAATATCCACTGGGTATTGTTTATTTTTCAGACTCACCTGACCAACACTTTTACAGTTAAAGGACTCTTTTACCTTTTGATAAGCAGCTTCTGATATAACAATCTGCCCAGGGTTGGCGATAGACTGAAGGCGGGCAGCGGTATTTACCACATCGCCCACAACAGTATAATCAAGCCTACGAAGATTGCCAGACCCTATATTGCCTGATATCAGCTCACCATTATTAATACCAATTGAAACTTGTGGCATAAAATCAATATCGGCTTCATTTTGGGGAAGTGACCCTAATTGTAAGCGGATAGAGAGGCAGGCATCAATGGCCCTGTCTAATTGATAGTTGCCTCTAAATACAGCCATTATCGCATCGCCGATAAATTTATCTATATGCCCATTTTGTGCAATAATCTCTTTTACCATCACATCGAAATATTTATTTAGCATTTTCACTACGGTATCTGCGGCTCCTTTTTCTGTGATAGCTGTAAACCCACATATATCAATAAATACAACTGTAGCCTCAATAGTTTCATTAACCATTAATGAGTCTTCGAATTGCTGGCTGGCCATAAAATTGAGAACGTTCTCATCCACATACATGCGCAGGATATTATTTTCCTTGATGGCTTTCAGGGTTTCATTTAATTGGGCAACATGTTTGATGGTTTTTTCGATGGTAAGTTCCAGATCCTCAAAATTAACCGGTTTGCACACAAAATCAAATGCGCCTTTATTCATAGCACTCCGAATGTTCTCCATATCTCCATAAGCAGAAACCATAACGGTTTTAAGCAATGGGTTAGAATCATTGATCTTACTTATTAATGAGAGCATAATTTAGTGATACATTAAAATTTATTTTGTATCTTTATGAGATGATAATGATAAAAAAGCGAGGCAGCAAAGACAGCCAGGAAACAAAAAGGAAGTTGGCGGTAGATTTTC
>Ga0265292_1000108_pt1 | contig 173044 bp, 172 predicted proteins | sample Munlanlewell296A_FD_189080 | JGI IMG/M metagenome (GOLD analysis project Ga0265292, IMG submission 189080) | Leachate microbial communities from a municipal landfill in Southern Ontario, Canada - Leachate well 296A | ecosystem: Engineered > Solid waste > Landfill > Unclassified | place... | reverse complement strand
CTGAAAATCAGTATTGGCTACTGAGCTATCAAGAATGGCTTCAGAATAAGTTATTTTTACAAAATCAACAGTACCATCATCATTATTATCTAGGGTTTTTGAACCTACATAGACAGGAGCGGCAGCATCAATTTCAGCCAATGAACCAACATCACCTGAACCAATTGCTAATAGTTGAGTATCTGCTACATCATCCAGCTCAATACCAGCATTAACACCTTGTTGAATATAAGTAACCTCTAAACTACTGTTTGAAGTATTTGTGGTTAACTGAAGATCGGCTTCATCTAATGCAAGAATAATAACTAAAGGATTTGAATTAGAGGTATCTGTATCACCAACCCCATCGGCGTTTGTATCAAAAAGGGCTGTAGAGACTGAAACCTCTCCAGCACCATCTAATACTGTAAAACCTACTGAGGTCCAAGCTTTTGCTGTGTGAACACCGTCATTTGTAATTGATAAGGTTACACTATTAATTTTTCCGTTTGTGTTTGGATCTTTTAATGTAATACTAGTTAGAGTATTATCAGCCGCTTGAGCGAAGTGAGTTGGCACCACCTGCCAAGTCCCGATTGTAAGAGCTAGCAACAAAAAAGCCGCCATCGACCATGGCATAACTTTGAAGAGCCCTTTTCTGAATTTTTGCGCCATATTTGGAAAATTATTTTTCTTTTTTAAAAAGAAATTATTATTATAATTTGTTTCAAAAATATTTTATCACAAAAAAATACTAATTTCAATAGCAAAATATAGGTTGTGGACAAGTTGCGTATTCAACAAAAATAAAAACACTTGGAGTTAACCAAATGTTTTTTATTTTTTGTATTCTTATTCACCTTCCACTTCCCCACCCTCAACTGTCGTGACCGATTTATCACCTTCTTCAACAGGTGTTGGAACCTTAGTAGTTAACTGACCGGCCTTAAGACTATTTAAACGATCTTGCACAAACTGATTATCAGGATTAATTTCAGCCAACTTGGTAATTTGTTCAATTGCCTTGGTTAAATTACCACCAATTTCATACATCGAAGCCAAATACCAACGAGCGTTGGAATAATCCGGTGACAATTCAATAATGCGTTCTAATTCTTTTTGAGCTGAATCATAATCTTTCAGACTGATATAAAAAACTGCCAACTGAAACCCAAGTCCAACATCTAATGGTCGATAGTCACGAAGTACTACTAAACGATCTACGGCTTCGGTTAATTTACCCTGACGTTCAAAAACTGCTGCCAAATAGTAATGAGCTGAAGCGTAATCAGACTTCAAAGCAATAGCTTGGTTAAGATATTGCTCTGCCGAGGCTAAAGCACTTTTTTCAGCCTCAATAGCAGAAGTGGCTAATTCTTTATTTTCAGAACTCTTTAAACCGTGAGCACGATCGGCCACGGCTAAATAAAGACGAGCCAAACTAGTTGGATAATCTGGATTATTATCTTCCAGCTTCATAGCTGTTAAATAAGAAGTAGCAGAAACATCTTCAGCCCCGGTTACCACAACCATAACATCACGATAAACATTGCCTCTTTGTACCCAATTATTAACATTATTAGGTGACAAAATAACCGCTTGATCGGCTGAAGCCATAGCCGCCTTAACCAATTGTTGAATAACCGAGGTTTCATTGGCATCAATCTCTGATTCGTCAGATGTGGCCTTAGTAATAATATCTCGAGTTCTTAAAAGAAAGGCCTGACTTAAATTTCTGTAATAAACATCTGAAAGACTATTTAAAGATACGGCTTCACCTAATTTTGTAGTAATTTGCTCTATCGGAGCACTAGCACTATCAAGTTCAACCGCTTTAGCAAAAGCGACCTCGGAAGCATAACGCTGGCCAGTCACAAACAAAGAAACAATAACTCCAACTGAAACCAAAACAAAAGCAAAAGAAAAAAACAAACCAAACTTTGGAGCCCGAACAAAATCGATTTCTTTGATCTTAAGAATAATCTGGCTAGCCAATAAACCGGTCAGAGCCCAAAGCAAAAAGGTCATGGTCATGTTTGAAGAATAAAGCAGATTAGCCAAAACCAAAGTTGCCCATGAAGCAAAAAGAACATAAGTTACCTTCCATTCATCTTGTTCGCGCTCTTTAAGCAGACGTCCTAATGATTTCAGGCCAATTACCAACACTAAAATTATCCAAATTCCCAGACCAGCCACACCAAAAGTAGCCAAAGTTGTTAAAACTTGTGATTTAGCGCGGTCAAAGTCAGTATTCCAAAAAATTGTTTGATTAACTTCATCAGGTTTATATTTAAGATAATCAAAAGAAAAGGTTCCTGGTCCAGAACCAAAAATTAATGACATTGTACCTTCAGATATTACTTGTTTGGTTATATTCCAACTGATTCCATAACCTGGACTAATTACTAATGGTAATTTTAAATTTAATGGGCTAGCCAAAAAAAGTAAGCAAACACTAATTAAAACAATAATCAACGGGGCAACAAAACGGTTTAATTTTCCGAATTCTTCTTTTTGCAAAAATACAAAAACTATTACTAATAGCATGCCGAAAATTGCCAAAATCCAAAGAATCCAAAAATCAATAGCTATCAGAAGAATAAGTGTGGCCAACAAAACAAAAATAACCAAACCGCGAGTTACTGCACCCTTAATTCCCACTGGAAAAAAGTCCTGCTTGTCTTTTTTCCCAACCAACCACATTCCCATACTAAGAACCATCATGACTGTTAAAAAAACCGTGAAAGAGGTAATTGTTCCAATAGTATTAGCTCCGCGAGTTGTTAAAAAAGGAATGAGTTCCAAACCAAATATATTCAACAAAGTCACCAAAACACTAAAAGAACTAGAGAGTAAAAGAGCAAAAAATAAATTTCTTTGAACTTGAGTTTCACTAGCCTTATTCATTAGGATATAAAACAAGACTACACAAACTGCCGTGGTTAAAAAACTGGTATATTCTTGTGACGCCTGCCCTACCCAAGTTTGATAACCCGCTAAAGAAAAAATCGAGGAAACCAAAGCTGCCAATAAAAGTAAAATGGGTAAAAAATTTAACCAATTGGCTCGAAAAACCAATTTCTTTTCCATAACCATGGAACCGAGCCAGGCTAACAAAGCCACTAAAACCAAAACAACCATTAAAGTTTGTTTGTTTATTTCGAAGACTTCAGAAGTAAATGGAAGAAAAAAAATCGGTAAGAAAAAGAAAAGGGTATACAAAGACCAATTGATAAACACATTATAAAAATTCCTACTTTTTGACGGAAAAAAAATCATATTAAAAAAATAATAACTTGAGAGATTTTTATTATTATAGCAATTTTAAAAAATAACGCATAACTTTTTTCCAAACAAAAAATCCGACCTGGTGGTGGGCGCAAGAGGACTCGAACCTCTGACCTTCACAATGTCAATGTGACGCTCTAACCAACTGAGCTATGCGCCCGGCATCAAGCCGGATTTTTTTATTTTTTAGATCTTACAACGAACCCTGATTTTGGAAAAGGGCCTCGGCGTATTCCCAATACTTACCTTGATCACCAGCACATTCAGCGGCTTCGGCAGCGTTTTGAGCCTGATCATGGAAAGACAATGGGAAATTACGAAGCACCCACTTAACTTTACCAGAATAATCTTTCATGATTTGTTGCATGGTAGTATCAAAACTTTCACAATAAGGACACTGAAAATCTGTATAAGTAACAATTGTAATGTCGCCAGTACCAGTAATATGATCACTGCTGGTTACTGCTGCCAAAGTTCCTGTCATATCAGCTGTGGTAGCTGGAGTACCAGAAACCGTATTGCCAAGATTTTGATCCAACAAAGCTTTCATTGAAGCATAAGGCACAGCTCCGCCAGTAATTTGTTTAATTGAACCATCTTTATTAATCAAGAAAGAAGATGGGGTTCCGCGAACACCAGCTGCCGAAGCGCTAGCTTGATCTTTTTGAATTACTGTTAATTTGCTGTCGGAAGAACGACAAGTGTTAAAAGTATCAGCATTGATTTCTACTTTGGTGGCCAAATCTTTAAAAAGTTGTTCTGAACTTGTCGCAACCACCTCGTCGCCAGTTGTGTTTGCGCCAAAAGTTTCAACATTAGCTGAAGCTGAATTACCACCACCCCCTACATTACCACCCTTTATTACGTATGCACCTAAACCCACAAAACCGACTGTACCAAGAATTAACAAAGCAGCTACACAACCAAGAATAAAAGATTGTTTAGAAGAAAAAGCGTCAAAAAAAGATTTTTTTGGTAAATTGTCCATATTTTTTTAATCTTTATAATTTTCATCTTCGCTTGGCGAATATAATTCTAGCTTTTCTGCAAAGCTTGTCAACCATGTTCGATCTTTCCAAGAAGAAAATTTTAATAAACCAAATCCAATAACAACCAATAAAATAAAGCCGACGATCGCTGAAACAACCAATTTAACACCTCCACAAGAAAACAAAACCGTTATGGCAACTCGATCTATAGGAAAAGTTAGACAATCACCGGCTGTTTTTTCTATCCAAACAGTACTTCCCCAAGCAGCAGCCAAGGCACAAAGTGCAGCAGTCAAAGAAAACAAACAACTAAATCTTGCTTTTCGCAAACGAATAAGTTTAAGTAACGCTACACAAGCAAAGAAGACACCACCAATTATCCAATAAAGAAAAAACCAAATCACTGTCATGGTGGCGAAAAAAATCATATATTCAAAGCAAAGTTGCCAGTGAAGATTATAATCACTCCCCAAAGCAAAAGAAAAAAACCTGCTAACATTAAAGAAAGTGAACCGTTCTTAACCTCGTGCGAACCGTTTTTTTTACCCCAACGAAAAAACAAAAAACCAAACATTAAAATTAACAACCCAAGAATAACAAACGGCATATTTTTTTGAATTATCAATAATCAATTTTCAATAATCAAGTATGGAGTCTATTTTTTAAAATACAGAACATCCTTCATTGATTATTGATTATTGAATCTTGATAATTTCTAACAACATGGTGGGCCCACCTGGACTCGAACCAGGAACCTCCGAGGTATAAGCTCGATGCTCTAACCAGTTGAGCTATAGGCCCTTTTTTTGAATCATTAATTATCAATATTCAATTATCAAGTATGGAATTTTATTTCTTTAAAAATATAAAATATCCTTCTTTGAATATTGATTATTGAATCTTGATAATTTCCAACCAGGACAGCCAGCCCATCTTACAAAAAAACCGCTCTTTTGTGAAGTCTCTTCATCTGGTACTATGAAAACACTATGAAAAAAGAACGCCTGGACAATTTTTTGGTCAAAACAGTTGGCCTAACTCGTGGCCCAATACAAAAGCTTATAAAAAATGGTGAGGTTTCTGTAAATGGAAAAATAGTAGTCACTCCACATTTTTCTGTTTTATTAACGGATAAAATCGAAATTAAGAAGCAAAAGGCAGTGGCAAAAAAAGCATTACCACCCAAGCTTCGTATCTTATATGAAGATAAAGATGTTATTGTTTTCGAAAAACCAGCTGGTCTTATGGTTCACGAGGCACCAGGCAAAGAAGAGGTAACCGTTGTCGATGCGTTAATTAAACACCACCCGGCAATAAAAAAAGTTGGGGATGATCCAAGTCGACCGGGTATTGTTCATCGTCTCGATAAACTGGCTTCTGGTGTAATGATCGCTGCTAAAACTCAGGCAGCTTTTGAATTTCTAAAAAAACAATTTTCCGAACATCACACAAAAAAAGAATACCTGGTTTTAGTTTACGGTCTGCCGGCTCAAGACACGGGTACTATTTCTTTTCGTTTGGCTCGTTCAAAAAACAAAGGCCGCATGGTTGCCCGACCTACCGATGGCGAAGGCAAGGAAGCCGTGACTCATTATGAGGTTATTAAAAAAATAAAAAATCTCGCTTTTCTTCGCGTCAACATCGAAACTGGCCGCACTCACCAAATCCGCGCGCATTTTAGAGCTCTGAATTTACCAGTAGTTGGGGATCCACTCTATAAAAAAACTCGCATGAAAAATATTAAGCACCTTTCCCTGCCCCGTTTGTTTCTTCATGCCCATAAATTAACTATTCCTTTACCAAATGGCGAAACTAAAACTTTTATTTCACCTTTACCAAAGGAACTGGAAGAAATAATTTTATGATTATCACTCTAAGTGGCGCGCCGGGTTCTGGAAAAAGTACAGTAGCCGACGTCTTAGCAAATAAATTCCATCTCAAAAGATATTACATGGGGCAAATCAGAAGAGATGAGGCAAAAAAACATGGCATGACATTAGAAGAATTTAACAAGCTTGGCGAAAATGAAGATTGGACCGACAAGATTGTTGACGATTACCAAAAAAAACTTGGTGAAACCGAAGACAACTTTTTTATCGAGGGACGAACTAGTTTTTTTATAATTCCTAAATCGCTAAAAATTTATTTGGAAGTTGATCCAAAAGTTGGCGCCGAAAGAATTTTTAATCAAATTAAAAATTCAACTCAAGACACCCGCAACGAAGGTCAACCAAAAACCGTTGACGAAATGGAGGAGAGCTTAAAAAACCGAGTCGAAAGCGACATTAGACGTTATAAAAAGTATTACAACGTAGATATTATTAATCCAGCCAATTACGACATTTTTTTTGATACAACCGACCTAAACCCTGACCAAGTTATTGAAACTCTTTCAAAAAAAATTGAAGAATATTCAAAAAACCATAAAAACCCGAGGTAGACTTGACGTTTTTTCCAATTTCGGCTAAAATAACGCCACAAAAACATTAATGCTAACAACGAACGACTTCTTGGAAATGTTCAATTTTCAATTATCAATATTCAATGAAGGAAGGTTTATTTCTTCAAAAAAATCCATCATTGATAATTGAATCTTGATTATTGAGAATTCCGAAAGCACCGTTCCTCTTGGAGCAAAATAAATAATATGTCCGATGAAGAAAAAAAGGACTCTGAGGTCACTCCAGAAACTGTGACTGAAGAAACCTCAACTGCTGAACCTACAATCGAAGAAACCCCGACTGCTGAAGTCATGGTCGAAGAACCAGTCGTCGAAGAAGCTGCCCCACTAGTTGATGAGGTCGCCGAAAAACTTCCCGGTACTGAAATTCGTGTTACTGATGTTAAACCAGGCATGACCATACGTGTTCACGAACGCATTAAAGATCTTAATGCTAAAGGTGAAGAACGCGAACGTATCCAAATCTTTCAAGGTATGGTTATCGGTATCCATGGATCCGGCATTTCTAAAACCATGACCATTCGTCGCGAACATAAGGGTTACGGGGTGGAAAAAATCTATCCATTAACCAGTCCAACTGTTACTAAAATTGAACTGGTTAAAACTGCCAAAGTTCGTCGCGCCAAACTGGCCTACTTGCAAAATCTCCGCAATCGTTTTAAACGCAAACTTAAAGAAACCTGGGCTGTGGCCAAAAAATAACATTTCAAAAACTCCGCCATTGAAGGCGGAGTTTTTTTATAAACTGATTAAATACTTTGTACATCGCTTTCCTCATCAACTGTAGATCCGAATTCCAAGGTGGTAGTATCAGCCATATTAAATTCGACTATACCTTTATTCCATTCTTGTCCGAAAATATTGTAAGCGATTAGTTCAGTAGTAACCCAGTGGAGTCTTCCATCAGAGCCAACCATATAAACCTTTGGGTCATTAGCCATCTTTAGGCGAGTGCCCGGGGCATATGCGGCATCACCGTCATAGTTCAAAGCATTGAACGAAGCGGCGGAAATTGTTTCCACATCATTCCAGCTGTCAAACCAACTGAAAAAGATTTTTTCGTTTTCCATCCAGTAAGCCGTATCATCTAAAACAAGATAAACTCGAGACGAACCAGAAACTTTAACAGCACTAATTTCCGAAGTACCGGTCATGGCATGAAGTGACAAAGTGGCTTCATAAACATTGTTATCACTACCGTACCAATAAACGTGCATTTCATCGGAAATAACAGCGTTTGTACCAAAACCAAGTTTTATTTCACGATCAGAATTAGTGTCTTTATACCAAATATTACCTAATGAATCTTCACCAACAACAATATTGTCTAAAGTATCAGTGACAGCAAAACTATAAGTAGTGGTAGTCTTGGTGGCAAAATCATACTTTTTACCTTGAGCACCAGAAGCGTAATAAATTACATCATTGGTCAAAGTAAAAGTTTTTGGAGAGCCAATGGTACCAAAATCAAGGTCAACATCAGCACCACTAACATGCAAACCGTCTTCTGGGTCAAGCCAAGCCATACGGCCGTTCACAACCTGAAGAGATTCTTCATAACTGCGGTACCAACTTAAGTAATCGCCTTGGGCGACACTGTTTGTACCATCATAAACATAGCGTTGATAACGATCGAAGAATTCAATTTTACCGTCGGCGCGAAAATGGGCACCAACAATATCTTCGCTTTCCTCGGTCCAAGTACCAGGCACAGCTTCAGCAGTTTTTGGATCAACAGATGAATCAAAAATCCACAACTGTTTATAGTCTGACTCAAAAATCATTTTGACCAAAAGCTTACCATCTTCAGCATCTTGCAATTCATCGCGCTGTTGATTCCACTGATTCAAAACCATTTTAACGGAATCAGAAGCTTGATTGAATTGATAGATAACTGCATTAGAATAACCTTTGTGATCATTCCAATTCAAAACTGCATTGATAAAATATTCGTTATTGTCTTTGGTAACATCAACATCTTGGACACCATCCATAAAAAACTTATCGAGTTCAACAGTCTTTTCACCGGTGGCTAAATCCAAACTGACGACCTCCCAATAATTATTGTTTTCAGTGTCAGCAGAATTGATATAAACCAATTTTTCACCATTGTCATAAAAACGTTCTTCGTCTATGGCTTCATGGGGAACATTACCGACAAACATGGCCATGCCGTCGCGAAGTACATATAAATCATAACGTTCACAACCAGTATCAGTGGAACAAGTTCCAGCTGCTTTGGCTACAACAACATTATCACCTAAAGACAACGGACCGTTGAAATCTTCGGTTCCGAAATCAAGACGTTCGACTTTGTAGTCATCGTATGTCCAAGCTCCATTGGCTTGAATAGTGCTCCAGGAACCAGAATCAGCTTGTACAGCCGACGGCATAACCGGTTGAACGGCCATGGCCACAGTGGCTAGAGTAATAAGGGTCTTTTTAAACATAAAAACAATTGTTTATTTAGCTTATTTTTGACGGCTTAATTTACCACAAAAATGCTTTCTTGTCAATGCTTTGATATAAAAAAATGGCTTAGGTTAGCCGATTTTGTTATTGTCTGAACCTTGATTTTCTTGATTAAAGGATTGTCTTGATTTTTTGAGTGGTTATTGATCTTCTGATTCTCTTTTCTAAATTAAGCCCATGACAGTGTTTTAATAACCCAACAGTTTCCAAAAAAGAAAAAGGGTCACAACACATGTGCTAACAAACACAAGGTGCGACCCAAAAAAGCAACAACTTCCTAAGGTACAGCGACGACTTCACTCCCGCGAAAGCCCGAGCCCCAGCCAGGACGATGATCCACGATTTGGTGGACGTTGAAGAGCGGGCGATCGTCGTTGAAGCGGTCGACATAGGGGGCGTATAAACCACCAGGGCTCGACGAGCCACAAAGGTCAACGGCATGAAAAAGCAAGATACCATCCCCGTGCTCTATGATGATCCAAAGGCCATCACTGTGAACCAAGGGGATATTGGTGACGGTAGCCTCTTTTCGGCAATTAACCCCTGAACGATTAAGGTTCTGTTTATAACCCCAGAAAACTACAGATCTGGCAAGTGGCCGACCGTCGATTCCTACAAGGAACCTGGGAATACCAGCCAGAACTCGGCAATTACTAGGTTCGGAAAAGAATTCGGCATCGACACATGCTCTGAGTTTTTTCGTCTTCAAGGTCTGGTCGATCAGCAAAAGATGCGGATAACGATCAGCATAACCGACCGGCATCACCACCTCCCCCGGCCAGAGATCACCATACTGAATCTCGGACATTCCAGCTTTGCCGTCCGGATCCTTGGCGTGTCGCCAGACCCCGGACCTCAGAAGTGCCGCAACCAAATTTCCGGTACTAATCGCCTGGACAGAAATAGTGGCAAACAATGGTTGCGACGATGATGTGACCACCGGCTCATCACGACGCACCAGACGACCAGCGACGATCTGTTCATCGAGTTGTCGATTCCAACCAGGCAATCCGTCTAATTTTCCTGACATGATTTCTCCACACTTCGAAACCCGAACGGTACACTCTGTAATCACAGCATACCGCTCTCATCTTCGAAGCACAGAATGAGCACATGAGAAAACCACCCATGCACGGTTGTGCCTCACTCGAGGCAACGGCCTTTTATACCATGAATTTTGTAAAATGTCAAACATTGGACAAGAAAAAAAGGCTTAAAAAAGCCAATAATTGTTATTGTCTGAACCATGATTTTCATGATTAAAGGATTGTCTTGATTTTTTGAGTGATTATTGATCTTCTGATTCTCTTTTCTAAATTAAGCCCATGACAGTGTTTTAATAACTCAATAGTTTTCAAAAAAAGGGTCGCAACACATGTGTTGCGACCCAAAAAGTGACAACTTTCTAAGGTACAGCGACGATTTCACTCCCGCGAAAGCCCGAGCCCCCGTAAGGACGTGGGGGATCCTTGGCACGGAAGGCATTGAAGTGAGGACGAGAGTCCTTGAAGCGATGAACGCAGGGGACGAAAGAGCGTTCACAAATCGAACCAATAAGATCGATGGTATGGTGGCGGAGAACACCATCCCGATCTTGATTCATAATCCAAAGTCCATCGTGATGGATCAATGGAATATTGGCAGTCGTGATATCCCTGCGACAATCGGTCGCAGAGCGATCAAGATACTGCTTGTACCCCCAGAAAAAGACGGCACGATTGAGTCGCTGACCATCGAGTCCTAGAAGGAACTCGGGGACTCCGGGAAGAACACGACATTTATCCGGCTCAGCATAGAAGTCAGCAGGGATACCACGCAACATAGCACGCAACCCAGCAAGCGACACAGTATCGTCGCGAAGGAGAAGGTGAGGGTAGCGATCGGCGTAGCCAACCGGCATCGTCACCTCCCTTGGCCAAAGATCACCGTACTCGGTTTCACCCATACCAACTTTCTTATCACTAATGGTGCGTCTAGCAAACTTCCACACTCCATCCCGCAAGAGTGCTTCAACCAAATGACTGGTACTGATGGTTGGGGTAATGATAGTGGCCGGCGAAATGGCAGACACGGACTGGGTGACCATCTTATCGCGATGAACAAGAAGGCCGGCAACAAGGTCGTTCACCATCTCTGGTGTAACCAACTTGTTTTCGAGAGCCTCGCCAAGCGGTCCTGTCACCGCGTGATGAACCATAAGGCCGTGAAAGGCCTTTGGACCAAACATAGCGGCCAGATCAATAATCTGAGAAAGCCACCCAGGAACAAACAACGATTCTTCTTTCATCTCGACTCCTTATTTCAAAATCCGATAAGCATAATCTTTTCAGACCATACTTTCTTCATCTTTGAAACATGGAACAAACCCACGGAAACCGTCCGTGTGGCGGTGCCTGACAACTGTCAGGCGTAGTGTGCTTCACTCGAAGCAACGAACTTTCATACCATGAGTTTTGTAAAATGTCAAACATTGGACAAGAAAAAAAGGCTTAAAAAAGCCAATTATTACCTTAGTTTAAATCGAAATTAGGAATTATTTAAATTCAAACGACACAAAACAAATAAAACAAAAAAATCCGGTCCCAAAATCCCAACAATCCTTTTAATCCTAGTTCAGACAATCAGACAATCAAAAACTTCTTAACATCAATTAAAGTAACTTTTTTTCTACCTGGTTGATTTTTATAACCCCAATTATTCCCTTCTCCAAAAATAAAACCGCCAAATCTTTTTAAAAGAGCTTTGCCCGATTGCGTTTCTTGTACACTAATGGCATTACGACCTTTTTCCACTAAAATGAGGGGTGGGGATTTTTTAGATCGCAACCAAATTAACTCAGAAAGATAAGCTCGCAAACCAAACTTTGAATTTATTGTTACCACAAAAAAACCATTCCATTCTTTTCTTTTTTTCCAAGCTTCTTGAACTTTCTTTTTATAAATTATTTCTTTAGCCGGATCAACAAAAATTGTATTTAACTTTTTTCGATAAACAAAAAGTTTTTTAATTTCATTTTCAGAATAACCGGCTCGACCAAGGGCGCCAACAAAACCACGATCTAAAATTCCAATACCTCGCACCAAACGTGGTAAAAAACCTAAAGCCAAAAGTTTTTTGTCAGTTAAATTAAATAATTTTAAAAACTGTTCAAGCGATGATGGTTTAATTTTTCCGTGTGTATCATGGGCACGATCTAATGTCCCATACTGATGATGATCAATGATAACAATTTGTTTTCCAAGTTGTTGTAATTTTACTTCGGTTTTAATCCCGGGCATTTCCACAATAAAAATTTTCTGATAATTACCGGCTTTAATTTTTTTTAATAAATCTTTTTCTTTATCTAAAGTAGCACCGTGTTCTTGCCATGAAATAATCATTGGCAAACCTATGGCCGCCGCAATTTTGGCGATCAAAACAGCTTCGGTGTCGTTAATCGGTACAATTAGTACTTCGTTATTCATACGAAAATAATTTTACATTAAAAAATAAATTAAATATATAAAAAACCGCTCGGCTATACCGAACGGGAAAGGGGTTGGAGATCAAGGAGAGTAGCGACAACGTTCGCAAAGTCCATCGCCGCAATGTCAGCAGTAGTCACACCACGAAGGTCGTCCAACACTTCTTGAGCCAACGAAATTGACTGTCCGTAAAATTCGTCGTGCATCCACGGAGTATCCTCGAAAAGTCCGCCGCCACCCATGCCACCGGAAACTCCGCACAGACAACCGGCTTCGCGTTCCATCTCCAAATGGCTCTCATCTTTCCGGTAGATGTAGGCGGAACTTCCGTCACCACCGTTGCACCCCCAAGCCAAACGGTCGAATTTGGTAAGGAGGGTTTTGATGCGAGCGCGACGCCCAACAAATTGCCATGGGACAGTTAAATAAATCTGACCGCCCCAGTCACCCTCAAGAACCAGCCACACGGTTTGTTCACCGTGCTCGGCGATGATTTTGTCAACCTTGGCCTGCAGTTTCTGAAACAATTTTCCATTGGTACCCATGATTAACTCCTAGTTGAGACAGTTGAAAGAGGTGAGTAAATTTAGCACGGTTTCCTTTAAATGACAAGTATCTTATCAGCAAAAGGAAACGCCGCGGAACATGAATGAACCGCGGCAGAGTACCCGAGACTTCGGCCCCTCGGGTTGGGCACAACACCTCCATAGTTTGTGTTTTTTGAAAGGAACGATTGGTTGATGCTGGCCGGGCGGGTAGGAGTACATGATTCCGCACTCCTACCCAACCTCTATCCGGCGGCGACTTCCGCACCCCAGGCTCCAGCGAGTCCTTCAAGCTTCAGCGCCGGCCGCTTGGGAGCGACCGGTTCTTTGGCCTTCGGAGCAAGCTTCGGCACCGGAGTGGCCTCGACAGACACCGGGCGGGGCGGAGCGACCGCAGCCTTCTGCGCGCTTCTCGGATTCACTCCGAGCGAGCACAGCAGTTTGGCCGTGGCTGCCACCTCGCGGCGGTGAACTGCTTCGGCGACCTCGTCCTGGACGCGGGCCTGGAGACGGGCGGCAAAACCGCGCGCAATCTCCAGTCTGGCCTTGGCGGCGGTAAGGTCCTTGCGGGCCCCGACCAACCACTCGGCCACCAGACGCTTGGCTTCGAGAGCCTTGCCCCTGGCCACGTTGGCCGCCTCGACTTCCTCGACCGGCGCCTTGCGGGCCGCCAGTTTCTGGAAGTTGGCGTCGGCCTGGACGAATTCGGCATTGGCCTGCCGACTGCCAGCCTCGATGTTGGCCAACCGCACTTCGACCTCGGCCAGACTGGCCTCGGCCGGACGCACGGCTCGCTCCATCTGGATGGTCAGCTCTTCACTGGCGGTGAGGGGGCGACGGGCGTTGTTGGTGTTACGCATGGGACACTCCTTAGTTTGGGTTATGGATATGTATACACCTAGCTATCAACAAAATTATTATTAACAACGAGGTGGGCGCGACAGAAGTCACGCCGAAAGAGGTTAATGTTTACCCGCAAACGATCCAAAGACCGAAGCGGAACTTGGCACTGTTGATCTCGTCGGCCGTGTACTCGTGACGGCCCTCGAGTCGTGGAAGTCCGGAGACTCCCATGACCAAAAGGCGATCGCCGAGCTTCAGGCTGGCGAGCGGCGCCTTGGCCGGAATGTCAACGTTGATGCCGAACCGTGTCCGCATGACCCCGATGGTCGGGGCGTGGGACGGGTTGAGACAGACTTCGACACCTTCGGCGATGACTTCGCGCGCTTCCTCGGGAGTGAGGTCGCGACGGGTCATCTGGCAGTTGGTGGGAAACATGTTGTCAGCGAGGCCAAAGCCAAAGAAAGTGGTCATCAAAAACTCCTTGGTTGATTGTTTAACTATTCACACCCAACTGGTAGAAATTTTCAATTATTCAATTTTCAATTTTTGAAGCCCGATATCTTAAAGATAAAAACTCCGTCATTGAAAATTGATAATTGATAAATTGTAAATTCTTAACAATTGGTTGCCGTCGAGTTAGTTCTCAACGGAAGAAGAAGGTTGTGCGACCACACCACCGACTACCGGAGCGTCCTGATTCGGACTTCTGGTTGGCCGAGCCGCCGACGGATGATGACTGTCGGTTGGGGTGAGTCCACGTGTTCTCCGGGGCTTGGTTCAGAGAACCACGCGGGACTGGTGTGGATGACAGTACCGTAAGGTTTGTTACGAAAAAGCACCTAAGACTCCTTGGCTGTGGTTATAATTGGTGACTTCCCTCTTTTGACCAATTAAATGATCACCAGAGGAAAGCCACGCAGTACGTACTACTGCATGGGAGAGTTAAACCCCCTATCAAGGTCCGAGCCTTTGCTACACCGTTTCGTCGGGATCTTCACGACCTTCAGAGGTCGCTCCACCGATTTCCGCGATGTGGCGCAGGACCACGTCCGACCACCCGTGCACAAAGTGCACATCCGGCTCACTTTCGGGAACCGGACGGTGAGGATCGGGAACGATGGTCACGAGCACTGCCTTGGCCGCCGGAGCGACCTTGGACTTGTACTCACGCCAGGCTTGAAGGAAGCCGCGTCCCACCCACTCCTCGTTGTCGGTCAAACCGACAAAGAGATCCACTCGATCGCGCTCCCGAAGGAGCAACTCAACCGGTGCAGACAACGAAGTGCCGCCACCATTGAGCTGACCGATGGTCCGTGCGTTAGCGAGCACGGAATCGCGCGGGTTAAGGGACACTGGCACCACATCCCACCCGAAGGGGAGCACCCTGACATTGGGACATCGCCGAAGCAAGCCCGCTGCCAAGACACCCGACACCTCCGAAGCGGTCGTCGTGCTGCCCTCGCTGACCTCCATAAACATCGATCCGCTGACGTCGGGGGCGATTACCACTCTTCCGGGGAAGAGCGGCAGGGTCGCAACCGAACCATCAAGGGCATCCGAAAGCGCGGCCACAATCCGAAGATCATGTTCGGGCATTTCGGAGTACACCTTCCAGGCCGCATAGACCTGGTGCGGAAAGATGCCGGCCCGGCGAATGGCCTCGGTCCGGGTAAGCTTGGCTACCGCCAGCTCCACATTCTCGCTCTCCTCGAAAACCCCGTGACGCGTGAACGTCGCAAGATTTCGCAGAAGATTGAAAATGGGTGCTACGCGAAGCAGCTCCACCCAGACCTCACGATCCGGCCGATTGACCGCCGCGGTTACCGCCTCGTAAGGCAGTCCGCCGACGCGAATCAACTCGACCAAACGTGCGACATCAGTCGCCCGCTTGAGCTCTTCGAAAGCCGCCACGCGCGAATTGCTTCGCACATTCTTGCCTTCGACGTGGCCCGAAAGCCAACCGAGGAGCTCGGACCTGACCTCGCCATCCGGACGCGGATGCGTCATTCGCACGAGGTCTTGGAGCGACACACTCTTGGTTTGGGAACCCTTGAGTGCGTGGTACTCCGAGAGACCCTCGAGGAACTCTCGCACCGGCTTGACCGCGCAGCCGCCGAAAGACTTGCGTCCCGGGATTGCTCCCGAAAGGCAAACTTCGACGAACTGAGCCACGTCCTTGGGGGTACGCAGCACGCGGCGAGCCGTCCGATAGAACAGCTCCTTGTCCGGCAGACCGGAAAGCACGGCCGTGGCGACGATGGGCATGGTTCGCATGTAACCATCCTCGCGCGCGGAAACCGTCTCTTCGGCCAAGGCCACGGCATCTTCGACGCCGAAGGCCACGAGGGTCTGCACCATCTCCGCGGCCAGCTTCTCCTTCCGCACGTAGAACGTGCCGGAGAGAGTACCGGTGCGCAGGAAGTTGCGAACCTGATCGCGCCAACCGTGCACGAAGGCCTTGAAGCCCGCGTGGTTGGTGGTCTCGACCGGACGAAGGGTGGTGGCGATCTGGGTCATGGCAGTCCTCCTAGGACGAAGTGGGGGGAATTGTAAAGGGACAAATTTCCCTTTCCCAAGACTAGCGACAGGCTAATCTGGGCAAACAGAAAGGGGACCCTCGCAATTAAGCAAGAATCCCCAGAAGAAACGGAACGCTTTCGGCAAAATGGCACCAGTCGATCGTCCGAAGACGAGTACAACCAGAACCGGCGGTAAGGATATGCCTCGGGTAACGTCAGCCAGACGCACCCTTAGCAATTCTAGAATTTGGTTAGAAGTATCCCCACCAAGCAGCCTAAGCATTCCAAAGAACAAGCCGTGAACCAAAGTACCAAGGCGCGATTCAATTCCTGTGATGGACTGCCCTTGAGCAGTCACCACAAGGAGGACCGAGTTTGGTAATTTTTGAAGTAACCCCGCCTGGCAATCCTGTCCTCAAGAGACCTTGTGGGTCATGCATCCAGTCTTTGTCCCCAACCGTTGCGCAACGATCGGTTTCTCAGTCTGTGCTTCTTGAAGATTAAGGATGAAAATTGGCAAGGTAGCTTTCCGGGTGACTTGATACCCGATTCACGGTTTAGTATCTGGACGTGTACACCCCAGTTACACACGTCACAGATTTCTCTCAAACAAATCGTCGGAAACCATAGTTGTGGTAAGACAGGTGTCGTCCAAGACGATCCCCCTGCCTTTGCCACGACTAATTTTGTAGAAGTAACCCCACCGAGCAGTCCAAATGTCTTTGTGAAACAAGTGGACGAAAATTGGTAAGGTCGCTGGCCGGGTGATGGTTGACACCCAGCACTTCCGAAACCTTTCAGCTCCGGAAATTTGCCCGACATTTCCCCGCCCTTCGCCCAGGTCTGGGGTCCAAGACAAAGCTTGGGTCGTGTCGAACAAATTTCCAAAGCTGATTTTATTAATCAGTTAATTTCCTGATTAGCCTAGTCCGGTCAGTACAGCTAAAGTAGCTGCCGCCGACATAATGTAAACAATTGGATACAACATAATTTTAATTTCCGAATTTTCTAATTTTCAAATTTTCCAAACTTGAAAAAACCACAATTCAATAACTTGAAAATTTTTATAAATCTCTTCTGTTGATAACAAGCATGGAGTTATCAGCAGAAGAAATTGCGCAGCCAGTCCATTGCCGACTGCGCGAGGAAGACCTGTCGTGAGGGAAAGGTCGTATTTGCGGGTACTGAATGGCCACCTCCTTGAATTGGTTTGTATTACCCCATCGTCTTTATCGCGGTCCAGGCGATTCGCGGCTTCTATCCAAGACCAACACATTGTTGGCATTAGTACTGGCCAGGTACCTTACTCGGTAGAAGAAGACCCAAGGGGGAACTTGTCGGTTGTGATCGAAGAAAAACGAACCACTGTGCCAAAGTTACCGTGTTGTAATCACTTGGCGCGAGCCACTCTTCCCTGTGCTCCCAGGTGAGTACTCGCCTTTTCTACCAGACACTGGGAATCCCCGGGGCACGAGGAGCCATATGTTGGTTGGAGCTGTCACGTCTTGCGATACCCCGAAGACCGATTGGCGACGGAAGCTATCCTTTTGGTGACACCCTCGGAGTTCAATGGCAGTGGCAACCATCTACTTCTCCTGAAATCTTTCAATCGCTTAAAGGATTACAGGAAAGTAGATGGATTTTGGTTTTTCGCCACAGAACCCGGAACACTGGTCTCTCTCCCAATATGTTCCGATTTCTATGGCGGAGTAATCGCTTAATATTTGAAGGGCGTTGTTCCCAAAACGTAAATCCAGAAAATTGTGGGTTCTAGATTAGCCATTTTTTACCCCCGAAATTGCTTTGTCTAACCATTCGGGAACACGCCCTGAAGGTAATTAAGGCCAGAATGTCGTATCAGAACCTCGGGACAAGGATAAATCCTTGTTAAGGAGGAATCTGGGTGAAGTTACCGATTCGAACATTCCAGAGTTTTAGTGATTCTTCGATCACTTGTGTTCACAAGCATTGAACGTGCTACTCTATCACGAACTTAAAAACCTGTCAAGGGTTAAAGGCAGAAGTAGACTTTTTTGGCTAATTTAAGAATAAAAAAATGCCCATCGTTAGTGGACAAACAATACTTTTTGGCTTAATTTAGCTGTAATCAACCTCTTGACAAATTTTCAAGATATGATATAGTCGCTTGTCTTTCGAAGGGAAGTCCTAGAAAGACACTCGACCGGACATGTCGTTCGGTTTCGATCAATGATAGTCAGGAGACAAAGAAAGTGAACGGCTAACTATCCCTCCTCGTCCTTCGGGGTGGTTAGGTCCAACCAACAACACCTATCCTGTTTTAGATAGGGTCAAAGGAGCGTGAGTGATGTACGAAAAAAACCACAAGCGTATTCGTGCACACGATATCGCTTTCAAAAACTTCGACCGGACACCACAACAAGTCACAATCGTCCGATCGATGAGTTCGACCCTTCTACAATAGGAGGTGCGCATGGGAGGCGCCTAAATCACCCCCAGCCCCCGTGATGTTGCAAGCACTTCAGCTTGCCACATCCGGGGGTTTGGTATTTCTAACGATCTTTTTCTGCGCCATCCCAGGCTGCATCAAATAAAAATTTGGCTGTATCAGCAAAAACTTTATTTTCTAAAACAACTGTCATAAATTTTCCAACAAAAGAAACAAAAGCTACACGGTTTCCATAAATCCAAATATCACCATGGAAATCACCAAACTTATTTTTATCCAAAAAACGATAAATAACCTTATCACGTCGACGAGTTAATTCTCCTATGTGCAAAAGATTAATTTTTATTTTACCAGGATCAAGCACAGCACGAACATCTTTTAAAACATCGGAATCTAATAAATTATAAACATCTTCCATGTTTGACAATTCGCGTAAAGAATCCGGAGAAACTGCGGCCACATCAGAAAAAATAGCGCCTAAGGCTTCTTGTCCCTCATAAAAACGTACTGACGGTCTTTCACCGCCACCTAACATTTTTATTTCTGGCAAAACTTTATTTAAAGTTTCTAACCGCTCTTGCATTTCATGAATTTGTTCTTTGAAATGCGATATGGCCCGTTCTGGCTCTTCAGCCGCAAAGACTCGTTTTTTTCCACGCTCATGCGTGGACATTAAACTACGCTCTTGCAAAGCTTCGATAGTGGCATAAGTGGCTGTGCGCGACAGACCGGCTTTTTTGGCAATATCTTGTACTGGTGCTGGACCAAGATTAAGACTAGCAAAATAAACCTTGGTTTCGGTTTCGGAAAGACCAAGTGAGGTAAACAAGTGGAAGATATCGGTGGGCATATTGGAAGGGTTTTAAGGGGTTGAAGAGGACGAAGGGTGTAGGGGCACAAAATTTTCTGCCCGTTACAAAAAACAATCCGCCAATATTATAACATAGGGGATAGGGGTTAGGGGATAGGGATGGTTGTTAATTTTTTTAACAAAAGAGACAAGGTCGTGCCTTGTCTCTTTAAATGAAAAATATATTCCTTCCCTATCCCCTAACCCCTATCCCCTAAAACAACGAACCCAACCACTACATCACATTCATTAATTCGTAACGATTCGCAGATTTCCGGACGATCACCTGTAGTACGAAGATTGTTTGCCAGGGTACCGACACGAATAGATTCACCATGTTCCTCAAGCATTTTTTGAGCTTCGGCATCAGCGCTTTCAAAATAAACTTCAATTCTATCTTCAATAGTCAATTTATTATTCTTACGCATATCATTAATGCGACGAATAAGTTCACGTGACATACCTTCACGTAAAAGTTCGGGTGTGAGATTTACATCAAGTTCAACATTGTATTCACCTTTTTCAATTACAATATTTTTAACATTGACTTCATCTTTAATAATCTCAACCAATTCTACATCTAACTCACCTTCTGGCAACCAAACCGTAGCTGAAGCAAGCGGCTGACGAACAGGTCGGCCAGAAGTAGCTCTAGCCTCGAGAATTTTGGATACCACCGAACGAGCCCTGGCCATACGATCCAAAAGTTTTTCATCAAGCAAATTAGTATCGACCACTGGCCATTCGTCAAGGTGAACCGAAGCTTTGCCACCAATTAAACGAGTATAAATTGCATCCGAAAGAAACGGTGTAAACGGGGCCATTAATTTTGTAATACCAATAATACATTCGCGCAGAGTAGAAATTGCTGCGGCTTTGTCAGCTTCGTCGGCACCTTTAAAACGATCGCGACTACGACGTACAAACCAAGTAGAAAGATCATTAATAAAATCAGCAATACCACGAACAGTTTCGGTAATTTTATAGTTATCCAACTGTTCAGTTGATTCTTTTACCAATTGGTTTAAACGAGCCAAAACCCAGCGATCTAACACATTTTCCTTTCCTTCACTTCCCTTTAACTCCCTTTCCTTCCCTTGATACAATTCATAAAAAGTCATGATATTCCAAAGAATCATGAAAACCTTTTTAACCATTTCATCCAACGCTTTCAAATCAAAACGTTTGGAATCACCTGGCTGATTAATAGAATACATGTACCAACGCACAGCATCGGCACCATACTTATCAATTGTTTCAACTGGGTCAACAATATTACCAATTGACTTGGACATTTTTTTACCTTTAGCATCAAGCACGTGCCCTAAGCAAATAACATTTTTATATGGACGTTCTTTACCAAGTAAAGTAGCCACGGCAAGCAAGGTATAAAACCAGCCGCGAGTTTGATCGATAGCTTCGGAAATATAATCAGCCGGATAAGCTTCGTTATTATCAATCTTTTCTTTATTTTCAAAAGGATAATGCCATTGGGCAAAAGGCATACAACCGGAATCAAACCAAACATCACACACTTCAGGTACTCGTTTCATACTTTCACCGCAACTGTCACACTTAATCAAAACATCATCAACAAACGGACGATGCGGATCAAACGGTTCGGCCATTGGTGTAGTTGCCCTTGCTTTCAATTCTTCAAAACTACCAATGCAATTTTTTTGACCACAAGGACAGATCCAAACTGGTAAAGGTGTACCCCAATAACGTTCGCGAGAAAAAGACCAATCCTTAATTTCGCGCAACCAATCACCAAAACGACCTTCTTTAATATAGTCTGGCTCCCAATGAATATTTTCATTACCTTCGATTAATTTATCGCGCAAACTACTCATGCGAATGTACCAAGAAAATTTAGCAAAATAGAGAAGCGGCGATTTGCAACGCCAACAAAATGGATAAGTATGAGTGTACATTTCTGCCTTATACAAAAGACCACGATCGGTTAAATCCTTTTTAACATCAACATCAGCTTCTTTCATGAATTTACCAAAACCTGGTGATTTTTCTGAGGAAACGTGGCCGGTTTGATCAACAGTAAAAAGAACTGGCAATTTATTTTGATCACCCAAACGCGAGTCATCTTCACCATAAGCTGGAGCAATATGTACGATACCAGAACCATCGCTAACAGAAACAAAATCAGCCGCGTAAACTTTGTAGGCATTGTCTTTTCTTTCACTAGAATCATCAAGAGTTTGATAAAGAGGTTCATATTTTGTACCAACTAATTCTGAACCGTTTTTCTCCCAAACTGTTTCAAAAGATTCTTTAACTTTTGAAAGCAAAGCCGTGGCCAAAATCATTTTTTCACCGCTGGCCAATTTGATTTGCGAATAAGGAATATTTTCACCAATCGCTAAAGCCACGTTGCTAGGCAAAGTCCATGGTGTAGTTGTCCAAACCAAGAAATAACCATTCTCTTCCCCGCTAATTTTAAATTTTACGTAAACTGACTCCTCATCGACATCTTTATAACCCTGAGCCAACTCGTGCGAAGAAAGTGAAGTTACACAACGTGGGCAATGCGGTACAACTTTATAATCTTGATACAACAAACCCTTATCCCAAATTTGTTTTATGATCCACCAAAGTGACTCGACGTATTCGGAATGATAAGTAACGTAAGGCTTTTCCAAATCTAGCCAAAAACCAATACGTTTGGTAATTTTCTGCCAGTCTTCAAGATACTTCCAAACACTTTCGCGACATTTTTTGTTAAAAGGTTCGATACCAAAATTTTCAATATCTTTTTTACCAGAAAAACCAAGTTGTTTTTCGACTTCAATTTCCACTGGCAAGCCATGGGTATCCCAACCAGCTTTGCGGTCGACAAGAAACCCCTGCATGGTGCGATAACGCAAAATACAATCCTTAAATGCTCGAGCTTCAACATGGTGAATACCAGGTCGACCATTAGCCGTTGGCGGACCTTCAAAAAATACAAATCGGCCTTTAGGTGCCTCTTTGGCTAAAGTTTGTTCAAAAATCTTTTCGGCTTCCCAGTTTTTAAGAAGCTCTTCTTCGATTTGGGGAAAATTTGGACGGTCGGACATATTGTTTAAGGGAGTTAAAGGGAGTTAAAGGGGAGGAAAGGGAGGGAAAGTTGGATTTACCAAAACTTTCCTTCTCTTTAATTCTCTTTCCATCCCTTTCCTTCCCTTAAAAAACTTAGAAAAGCATAACATTTACTTATGTTTTTGACAAACAAAAAACGATTATTAAAAACCATAATCGTTTTTTGAATTATTAAGATATCTTATCTATTATCGCCTCTGAACCCTCGGCTTTAACCGCGGTATCAAATGTCCTAAATTCAACTCGAATTTTACCTTCCCCATCTCGTAATTCATGGCACCAAAGATCTGCAGAAACTTTCTCAGTCCAGTCTTTTGGCAGAGTTACTTTAACAAAACGTGCACTTCCATAACGCGCGGCATACTCTTCACCAAAAATAATTCCTATTTTTTCTAATTCAACTCGTTCGCTTGGAGAAGGGGCTGGAAACCGCTCAACAACTTTTGGTTTTTCAGATTCTTTCTTTTTTTCAACCTCGAAAAGCACACCTTTTATTAAAGCATCGCGGGTTTTTTGATCAAAAACTTTCCAATCTACTTTTATTCTCTCACCGTGAATACGTAAAAATTCTTTTTTTACATCAGGATCAAGTGAATCAAATCCTCCAGTTTCTTCAATTTCTCGAACGCCAACCATTTCACCTGACGGCTGACCTTGTCTACCAAAAGGCATAAAATAAAAAAATATTTTTTAAAAATCACTTTTATTTTATCCTCCCAATTTGTCTAAGTCAACAAAACACAAATATAACAAATAAAAAACTCCGCATAACCACGAAGGATTGAACGGAGTAAAGAGAAAACCTGGAGGTTATCAGATCACACGACGAATGAAATGCACGCAACCGGCACGGTCGCGAAGCATCCAATCCAGAATCAGAATCCATTTGCCATTGATCCAGCCTATATAGGCAATACCAGATTCACTAGATGCATCAGGATGTTTCCAGGCCGGAAAAGCGAAAACGACTTTACCGCGGAACTCGACCGGAATCTCCTTCTGATGTGCCAGAATGTACTGACAATCATCTTCTCCGAGATTGACATCTATTTCCGTGGCACGAGAGATCGTTATTTCATTACTGATGCAGTTGTCGTCGTCGTCATGAAGATGGGGGAGAACTTCATAGGTGCGATCACCGATCAGCATAGTAATTGCACTAACAAGAGTCTTGACGAACTCCATAACCTTAGCCGTGTTGTACGGATTAACCAGGGCTAGGAAGCCGTTTTCGCCAATCTGTTTTACAAGGCGAGTCATTTGTCGAAGCAAACTTGAAATGTCGATCATTTTTCTTTCCGCCTTTTTATTCAAGAGGATTACTCTTCACTGATGCAGTAAAGAGGAAGACAGGGTTGTATCCCGACCTTCTCTTAAACCTTATAAAAGGGCTAAAAGAAAACCGGGAAAAATGGCTATTTTGACTTAGTTTTTTATCATGTTTTAACGAGAATGTCAATAATGTGTATGATTTTCAAGGGTTTTAGGGTTGTAGGCATGTAGACTATAAGAAACTATAAGCTCTAGACGGTAGACAAATAAGTAGCGATAGATTTTCTGCATTCTCCACACCAACCAACCTCTTCCCCTTCAACCCCTTCTTCCCCTCTGATACAATAGAAACCGTATGATTCAAAAAATCTATCTCGGTGCCGACCATGCCGGTTGGGAACGTAAAGAAAAAATAAAAGAATGGTTATCAGTTGATGGTTTAAATTTTGAGGATCTAAGTAGCCCTTGGCCAGATCCAGAAGATGATTATCCCGATGTTGCTTTCAAAGTAGCCGAACAAGTAGCTGCAGAAAATGAAACACTAGGTGTACTGATTTGCGGCAGTGGAATTGGCATGTGTACGGCTGCCAACAAAGTGAAAGGAATTCGCGCGGCCACGGTATATAATGTATGGATGGCTGAAGTTAGCCGAAAAGATAATGATGCTAATATTCTCTGTTTACCTGGTCGAACACTTGAAGATAACGAAGTAAAAGAAATTATAAAAATTTGGCTTGAAACAAATTTTTCCGGCGAAAACCGCCACACGAGAAGAATTAATAAAATTAATTTGTATTCGTAAAAATCACAAGGTCACGAGGCGAGATTCCTCCGAAGCATTCGAAATGACAAATACCCCTTTAGTCCCCAGCCACGCCCTGCCGAAGCCCTACGAAGGAGGGTTCTAACCCCTTCCACCCCTTCAAACCCTTAATTCCCTTCCCAACTATGCCCGAACTAATCCCCGCGATACTCGCCAACTCCAAACAAGAATTTGAAGAAAAATTACATGTGGCTGAAAAACTAGCCCCAATAATTCAAATCGATATTCTCGATGGCTCTATGTTTTCCACCACTAATTGGCATGACGCCGAAGCTGTGGCAACTATGGAAACCCCTGCGGCTTTTGAACTTCATTTAATGGTAAATAATCCATTACCAATTATTGCCGAATGGGTGGCTAAAGTACCAAACGTCAAAAGAGCAATCATTCATGCCGAAATCGAACGACCGCTCGGAAGGGTCTTGGAAGAAATTCATGTCACACATCTTATCGAGGCCGGTGTAGCTATAAATCCAGAAACCCCACTAGAAGAAATTCATGCCGTCTTGCCAGACCTTGATGTTCTTATGATTATGTCTGTTCACCCTGGGCAATCAGGACAAAAATTTGAAGGTGACTATGTTTTAGAAAAAATTAAAAATGCTAAAAACCGAGCTCCTGAACTTAAAATTGAAGTTGATGGAGGCATAACAGCCGAGCTTATCCCCAGTTTAAAGAAAGCTGGAGCTACCCGCTTTGCCGTAAATTCAGCACTTTTTAAAGAAGAAAATAAAGATGAAGCTTGGAAAAAGCTGGTTGACGTGCTTCAAAACAGTTAAAAATAGTGCTACAATAGAACAGTTAAATTTTAAAAATCTATGATCAAAAAAATATTTTTTGCCTTTGCCACTTTAGCCTTAATTATGGCTAACTTTGGTTTTACAAAACCAGTTGCGGCCTCCACAACCGCTCTAGCCGATCTTGAAGCCGGCGATTTAATTCGTGGTCAATCACTTTCCGCTGTCTACTACTTTGCCAAAGACGGTTTTCGTTATGTCTTCCCTAACGACAAAACCTATTTCACTTGGTATACCGATTTTAATGATGTTAAATGGTTAAGTGATTCTGATCTTGGAAAACTGCAAATCGGCGGTAACGTTACCTACAAACCAGGAATCAAAATGATCAAAATAAACAGTGATCCAAAAACTTACGCCGTTGGTGAAAATGGTGCTTTACATTGGGTGACTACCGAGTCAGCTGCTATTGCTCTTTATGGTTCAAACTGGAATACCAAAATTGATGATGTCCCGGACGGTTTCTTCTCTAACTACACCATGAGTTCTGATATTGAGGTAAGTGATGATTTTTCACCATCAGATGAAGCCAGTTCTGCCACCAACATTGATTCAGACAAAAGCTTAAAGTCGCCATATATCGTTAAACTAAATAGCACCGATGGTTTCCAAGATATTACTGTTGATGCTGGACGAGCTATCAAATTTATGAACGACGAAGATACTGGCGGCTCCAAACATACAGCAACAGCCGAAGATCTTTCTTGGGGTTCCGGAACTTTAAACCCAGGTGACGCCTTTATAAGATACTTCGACGATGTTGGTACGATTGAATATTTCTGCAGCTACCATTCTTCTGAAACCGCCACCATTACCGTAGAATAAATTTTACAAACTGCAGAGGTGCCATAGCACTTCTGCGGTTTTTTGTTACAATGTAATTCATGATATGAGAATTCAAAAAAAGACCATTTTAATTTTAACGATTTTTATTTTTATTACCGTTCTATTGGTAATTTTTGAACTTAGGCCATACTTCCCCGATCCAGACTCTTTTTATCATGCCAAAATGGCCACAGTTATTCGCGACCAGAGTTTTATAAAAACCTTTCCGTGGTTATCCGAAACAGTTTTTAATGAAAATTATATTAATCATCACCTTCTATACCATATCTTTCTAATTCCGTTTGTAACTTTTTTTGACCCATTAGTTGGAATTAAAATTTCAGCCGTAGTTTTTGGTATCCTAGCCTTTTTTGCCCTTTATAAAGTTCTACAAGCCTTAAAATCCCCCTTCCCCGAATGGTTAACCTTGGCTGCGGCATTGTCAACGAGTTTTATTTTTCGAATGTCATTACCCCGCGCGCCATCAATCTCTTTATTTTTTTTATTGATCGGTGTTTGGGCATTATTAGAAAGAAAAAGATGGTTAATCTTTTTTAGCTCGGCAGCATTTGTCTGGTTATACAACGGTTGGCCACTTCTTTTACCGGTTTGGGCGGCTATTTTGTTTGGTCGAACTATTGGGGAATATGGCTTATCAAAAAAGACTTTTTTAAAAAGTTTTTTTAGCACCTTGCGCGACGAAACGAGGATTGGATTAATCTTACTAGCCGGATTATCCTGGGGACTTGTCACTCATCCATACTTTCCGGAAAATATTATTTTTAGTTTTCTTCATATTTTAAAAATTGGCTTTCTAAATGCCACTAACGATATTCCGGTCGGCTCTGAATGGTATCCAGCTAGTTTATCGGATTTTATAAAATACAATTTACCGGCCGTGGCCGCATTGATCTTTGGATTTTTAACTTTCTTTTTAGCAATTGTTTTAGAAAAAGCCGAAAAAACCAAAAAAATTTTTGAACAATCCATAATCATGGTGACCTTAGCCGGCGCTTTTGTTTTAATGACTATGAAATCAATGAGGTACTATGAATATTCAATTCCTTTCGTGGTTTTAGCCGCCGGTTCCCTACTCAGTATCAGCAGACCTTTTATTCAAAACGAGTTAATACCAATGTTTAAAGAGCAATTTAAAAAAAGATACTTCAAAATATCGGCAATCATAATTTTATTTGTAACCATATTTGGCTTTGCTTTTGGTAACTATCAGAATACAAAAAGTGGTGACGGTTATTTTCGAGCCGAACAATATCAAGAAGGTGTTAATTGGATTAAAAATAACGTACCGGCAAATGAAACAGTTTTCCATAATATTTGGGATTATTCAATGATTCTTTGGTATCTTGATAGTGACCACCGTTATTTGGTCGGATTAGACCCGATGTTTATGTATGATAAAAATCCCGATCGCTTTCGCTTGTGGCAAGGACTGGCTTCTGGCACAAATACCGATGTCTCCAAAATAACTTCTGAATTCGGAGCCAGAGTTATTGTTATAGACAAGCGGGCAAAAAGCAACGAAGATTTAATGAACAATCTTCGTAATTCAAATTTGTTTAATGAGGTTTATTCTAATGAGTGGATTAACATTTTTGCTTCTCTTGAATTATCTTTATGAAAATAAATTTTGTTATTCCCACTTATAATGAAGCTTTGGTAATCGAAAAAAATCTACAAACAGTTTTAGCTTTTTTTGCAAAAAATTTTAATGATCATGATTGGAAAATTATTGTGGCTGATAATGGGTCGGATGACAAAACAGTTGAGATTGCCGAAAAAATATCCAAAGATAATTCCCGGTTAGTTGTTTGGCATACCGATCAAAAAGGTCGTGGCCAAGCTTTAAAAAAAGTTTGGCAAACCTTTCCAGCTGATATTGTTGGATACATGGATGCCGATCTAGCCACTGATTTAAAACATGTTCCAGAACTTATCAATGCTTTAAACACAGCTGATTTAGCTGTCGGAACACGACTTGGAGCTGAATCAAAAACCTCACGATCTTTCTTTAGAGAAATGACTTCGCGTATTTATAATTTTCTGGCCGGCTATTTAGTACCACTTCCAGTTTCAGACACTCAATGTGGATTTAAGGCTATGACAAATAAGTCAGCTGAACTCTTATTACCATTAACTGAACATCCCGGCTGGTTTTTTGACACAGAACTTTTAGGATTAGCAAAACACTTTAAATTAAAAGTCGTTGAGATACCTGTAAGTTGGCAAGAAGCACCGGATAAAAAAAGAAAAAGTAGTGTCAAAATATTTGAAACGGCCATCGACTATCTCAAACAGTTGATCAAATTACGCCGTCGTCTCGCACAGTGGCCAAAAAAATGATAAAATAAAATGGCTATGCATCTGTTGCACGATAATAAACTGAAAAAACTAGAGGATATAGCCATTTCTGTTCGTGAAGATATCATTAAAATGTTAACCACAGCCGGTTCTGGCCATTCAGCCGGGGCTCTGGGGTTAGCTGATATTTTTACGGCTTTTTATTTTCATATTTTAAAGCACAACCCAAAAAAACCTAATTGGTCTGAACGTGATCGATTAATACTTTCCAATGGTCATGTTTGTCCGGTTCGTTATGCCACCATGGCCCAAGCTGGCTATTTTTCTAAAGATAAATTACTTACATTACGCAAACTCAATTCTCCACTCCAAGGCCATCCAGAACTTGATCGACTACCAGGCGTCGAAACTACTTCTGGCCCTTTGGGTGAAGGCACTTCACAGACTGTTGGTTTGGCTTATGCTGCCAAAATGGATAAAGCTAAATGGCAAGTTTATTGCGTATTGTCTGATGCTGAACTACAAGAAGGTCAGACTTGGGAAGCTTTTATGTTTGCTGCTAAATACAAACTTAATAATTGCACTTTTATTATCGATCGAAATTTTATTCAGATTGGTGGCAACACTGAAGAAGTTATGCCTTTGGAGCCATTGGCCAAAAAAATTCGAGCTTTTGGTTTACATGTCGAGGAATGCTCTGGTAATAACCTTTTCGACTTTATTAAAACTGTCGACCATGCTCAACAAATCACCGAATATCCAACAGTAATTATCGCTTATACTACCCCTGGTCGAGGAGTTAGTTTCATGGAAAACAGATCAGAATGGCATGGAAGAGTTCCAACTGAATCAGAATCAAAGGTGGCCTTAGATGAATTGCAAAATTTACGAGAACAAATAAAAAATGAACATAAATCATTTTAAAAAAACATATGCAGAAAAAAACTAAAATTATCATAGCTGTGGTGGTAGCAACAGTTATTTTAATTCCAATTATAATAATTGCCGCCGCTATAGTATCAATAAAATCATCCGAAACAACCGGATCTTATAATTACAACAGATCAACACAGTTCGCTTCAACCACTGGCTCTTTCGATGAAATAGGGATGATGGGGGCGCCGGAAGCCGACGGAAGTAATCTTATTACAAAAAATATAACAGCTGGTACCACAGCTGCCGAGGTTGATCAAAAAATAATCAAAACCGGCTACTTGGAATTAGTTGTTAATTCAGCAAACGAAGCAGCCGCAAAAATTTCTGCTTTGGCTGCTGGTTTAGGCGGTTATACGCAAGATACTTCTATCTCCGAAGATACGGATGGAACTAAATACGGTACGGTCACAGTACGTCTACCAACTGACAATTTTGAAAACACCATGACCGAAATTAAAAAAATGGCTGTTTCTGTTAATACCGAGACATCTAATGCTCAAGATGTTACTGAAGAATATACTGATCTAGAGGCCCGTTTAAAAAACGCTGAGGCTCAAGAAGCCGAATATTTAAAAATATTAGAAAAAGCCACTTCGGTTTCCGACATTTTGAATGTTCAATCGTATTTAGGTCAGATTCGCTCAGAAATCGAATCACTCAAAGGCCGTATTCAGTATTTAGAAAACATGACCAGTTATTCAACAATCACTGTTTATCTTTCAGAAGACCCGGTCATCAAACTACCATCAAAAGAATTTCAACCTTGGACTGATGTAAAAGAAGCGGCTCAAGCGGTAATTTCTGTTTTACAAAGTTTAGTAACCACGGCTATTTGGCTCGTTATTCTAGGTAGTGGAGTAATAATTCCAATTGCTGTCGTGATTTGGTTAATAGTTAAACTCGTCAAAAAAATTAGACGAGGTCGTCAAAACAAAAAATAAATTATGGCCATCAAGTTTCGACAAAAACCGAACTTGAAACACGTCCCTACTCGTGATGGTTTTGGTGAGGGGTTGATTTTGGCCGCCCAAAAAAACAAAAAAATTGTCGCCTTATCTGCTGATTTAACAGAATCAACCCGTTGTGAATCATTCAAACAAAAATTTCCTGAAAGATTTATTCAACTTGGTGTGGCCGAACAATCAATGGCTTCTATTGCTGCTGGTCTAGCTTTGGGCGGAAAAATTCCCTTTATTACTAGCTACGCTATTTTTTCCCCTGGCCGCAATTGGGAACAAATTCGTACCAACATTGCTTTGCAAAAAACCAATGTAAAAATTGTTGGCAGCCACGCTGGCTTAAATGTTGGTCCTGATGGCGCCACCCACCAAATGCTTGAAGACATTGCCTTAACTCGTGTTTTACCAAACATGACAGTTATAGTTCCCTGCGACGCAGTCGAAGCTAAAAAAACTATCTTGGCCGCAGCTAAAATTAATGGCCCGGTTTATTTACGTCTGGCTCGCGAAGCCTCACCAGTATTTACCAATCCATTAACTCCGTTTAAAGTGGGCCGAGCTGAAATTTTTCACAAAGGAAATGACGCCACAATTATCGCTGCCGGACCAATTCTCTTTGAAGCCTTAAAAGCTGCGGTAAACTTAAAACAAAAAAATGGAATAAATGTCCGGGTTATTAATTGTCACACCATAAAGCCACTTGATACCAAAACAATTCTTACCGCAGCAAAACAAACTGGCGCTGTGGTTTCGGTAGAAGAACACATGATAGCTGGTGGGCTCGGCTCAGCCGTAGCCGAACTATTATCAGCTAACCATCCGGTACCAATGGAGTTTATAGGGGTAAAAGATAGATTTGGTGAATCAGGAAAGCCTGAAGAACTATTGGAAAAGTATGGCTTAAAATCAAAAGACATCATGGCTGCGGTAATAAAAGTAATTAAGAGAAAAATTAATAAATAAATAACCAACCAAAAATCGCCTTAATCAACTCAAAAAGGTTGACAAAAGGCGATTTTTTTGTTACTCTCCTTTGTTTGTTCTTTTCCTTAAACCCAAAAGGAGGCCGTCATGACAACCTATTAAGGAGGTTGCTCATGGTGTCTATTACTTCTTCTGTTTTCTCCCTGATGTTCCACATCTTGCCCAGGAGGTTTATGGCACCCCTTGCCTGCCCCACATTTTAGTCGGTGGTGGCAGACATGGGTACCTGGATTCCCATTGGACTGATCGATGTTTCCGAAAAACAGAGGCACAAGGTAACGCGTTCCAAAGTCGAAAAACACCGAATGGCCTATGAGAACGGCGATGAAGTTTACCCGATTGATGTGGTGGCTCACAACTCCGACAACGGAGTGATCCGCTATCGCATCCTCGGAAACGGTCGTCATCGTTTCTTTGGCGCCATCGAAGCCGGCATGCCGGTCATCGAATGCGTGATTCACGACTCTGTTTTGGAATGATATCTCCCTCAGTTAGCAATGACTGGGGGTTTTAATTTAATTCCACAAAACAAAGCAGTAATAAAAGCAATTAAAAAAACACCCTGACAAAATATGGGTGTTTTTATTTTTATAAATTTTCTATCAATTCTCTAGCTCTAGCTAAAGCCTCTTTCGAATTATATATACCTTCTTCTCTAACAACTCGAACAATCTCGCCGACCCAAGGACCACCAGGTCTTTTACTTCCCTTAATTTCTTGCCAAAGTAATAAAACATCACGACCTTGAATAACTGGCTTATCAAAATTTTCTTCTTGACCAACAATTTCAGTAATTTCTTTCAATGGTCCAAAAGCTGGTTTTTTGTCTTGTAAACCAGAACTAAAATAATCAGCCTCACAAGCTACCAAAAACGCTTGCCAGGGAAAACTTTTATCTTTGCTAATAGCTAATTTGTCAAAACATTTTTTTACAGCTTTTTTATATTGTTTTTCATTCATTTTTTTCTCCGAATATTCTTGATAATGATCGTTAGGATATGAATGCAAAGCTATGATTCGCAAAACTCCGTCCCGAACATTATTAGAGACGTTCAAACGCTTTAAAATTGCTTCAGCTGGAGCTTGTCCGGCCGCCTCGTGACCAAAAGAATGAATTCTTCCGTCTTCCTCCCGTTTTGTCGTCGGCGGTTTTCCAATATCGTGAAATAAAGTTCCCAACATCACAGCCAAACGAATCTCTTTATATTCATCTTTTGAGATTTTTTCTGGCTTAGGAAATCTTTTATCAAAAAGTTGGGCAGCTTTATCAATCGCTAATTTTGTATGTACCCAAACATCACCTTCGGGGTGATATTTAGGATCCTGTTCACATCCTATAAATGCATTTAATTCAGGGAAATGACGTTCAATAATTCCTAGTTCGCGCATCAACTCAAGACCAATCGACGGATGTTCAGATTTTGTTAATAATTTTTCCATTTCACCAAGAATCCGCTCGGCTGGTAGGCGATCAAGTGCTCCCCGAGCCACCATTTCTTTCATAAAAGAAAGGGTTTTTGGTTCAACGGTTAAACCAAAACGAGCAACAAATTGAACACCACGCAAAACACGTAAAGGATCGTCTTTAAAAGTTTCCTCATCAACTAAACGTAAAACTTTATTATTTAAATCCTCAACGCCGCCAAAAGAATCCATAACCGCACCAGACAAAACATCCATGCTTAAAGCGTTAATAGTAAAATCACGTCGGCGTTGTGCTTCTTTTGTTGATAAACTTGGATTACCTTTAGCTTTAATATCTTTATGTCCTTCACCATCACCGTGAGAATCGATCCTAGGAATTGAGACATCTAAATCCAAACCGTTACCTAAAGAAACTTTTATAACTCCAAATGACTTACCAACCTTATTTACATTATCTTTACCAAAAAGATTTTCTAAAATTTTAACCAATTTATCCGGCGGAACACCAAAAATTTCCACATCAGCGTCTTTAGGATGTCCACCAAATAAAGCGTCGCGAACAAAACCGCCAACAATGGTTACTTGAGGTTCGGTATAACGACGTAAACGCAAATCAGGCAATAATTTATTTATTGCCTCAGCAATTTTTTTTGTTGCTTCAATCAATTCTTTGGCCCCTTTCATTGATTCAAGAGCAAAAAAAGGATTTTCAATTTGTCGACTGATTTCTCGCATATAAATAAAATGGGGCTCTTGCCCCACTTATTATTTATATCATATCAAAAAATTACGTCTTTGTCAAACAAAAAAGAGCCGATTACAGCTCTTTTTTTAAAACTATTTCTATAAATCTTCCGAAAAAAATATTTTTACATCAATTTCCTTTAAATCTACTTTTTCAAAACTCTTTCTTTATCTAAGAAAGACTCCTAAACAACATTATTCTTAAAAAACTGAATCCGAATTTATTCTTCACGCGTTCCTTCCCTAATGATTTCCTTGATTAATCTTCTTATTTCTATAGCTTTTATTCTATCAACGTTGTTTGTGTTACGTTTTGAACTAACAGAGGTGAAAGTTTTATTAATTAACAAATCTCGACCAAATGGACAACATCTATCTCCAGATCTTTCATCAATCAAGGTAAAATCACTTTCAACAGAAGAACCAATATCAGAAGGTCGAACCGAACAAATAGAAACGTTGTCAAAACCAACTTGGTGAAAAATATCAATAACCGGTTTCAAAGTTGCCCCGGAATGTATACAGGAATCAAAAACCAAAAGCGGCTTTTCTCTATCAACTAATAATTTTTTATAAGTATCGAGAAAATCTTCCAGAATTACTTCTGTTGTTCTTGCTGAATCGATTTCTTCGACCTCATCTTCAGCAAATCGAGCTCGAGCCCCTGCTATTTCAAGTTCTCTCTTGGTATGTTTTTCTGCGGCTTTAAAACCTTTAGGGTTAACAAAATAAATATTTGGTAATGGTTCGGAAGGATATTTGATTTTCCAGTATTCTTTAATTCCAACAAAAACCGGCCGCGAACTGCGATCAACGATAACTAAATTTCTGAATCCTTTTTCATGAATGAGTTCTGATAATCGGCTACATATTTCAAAAATTTCTTTTTTTTCACTTTCTGAAAAAGACGGAGAAAAATCCATTTTTTCCCTAGAAAAAATATCGTAAACCTCTGGAAAATTAACCCTATTATCACGTTCCATAATAATACCATTTTAGGTTACTAAAAAATTACGTCTTTGTCAAAAATTTGATATAATATTTTTATATTATGCTCACTACACTTCCATATCTTTTATCACAAGCTAAAAAAAAGCATTACGCTGTCGGAGCTTTTAATGTTTACAATTTAGAAACGATCCAAGCTATCATCGCCGCAGCCGAGGCAGAAAGATCACCGGCCATCATTCAGACTTCTGAAGCAGCTATAAAATATGCTGGAATGGAAACATTGGGTGCTTTAGTTCACTTACTGACAAAAAAAACAAAAGTGCCGATAGTTTTTCATCTTGATCATGGTAAAGACGAAAAATTGGTTATCGAGGCAATTAAAAGCGGTTGGTATGGCAGTGTTATGTTTGATGGCTCAGCCCTACCTTATGAAAAAAACCTGGCCATTACTAAAAAATTAGTAAAACTAGGTCATGCTAATGGGGTAGCTGTGGAATCTGAACTTGGTGCCATTGCTGGTATTGAGGACTTTGTCTCGGTTGAGGAGCGCGACGCTCATTTAACTGATCCAAAACAAGCAGCCGAATTTGTTTACCTAACCAACTGTGATGCTTTAGCAATTGCTATTGGCACAAAACATGGGGCCTATAAATTTAGTGGTGAAAGCCGACTTGATTACCAACGCCTAAAAGCTGTTGAGGACGCTGTGGAAATACCCTTAGTCCTTCACGGCGCCTCCGGTGTTCCGGCCAATGTCAAAAATATCGCTATTCAATACGGGGCAAAAATCGAGGAAGCTAAAGGTGTTTCTGACCAATCAATCCGCCGAGCTGTTTCCCTTGGTATCTGCAAAATAAATATTGATACTGATTTACGAATTGCTTTTAACGCCGGGGTTAGAAAATTTTTAAAAGAAAATCCTAAAGACATCGACCCACGAGCCGCCTTAGGTGCAGGCCGTGACTTAATGATCGAAGTTGTTAAACAAAAGATGAGGTTGTTTGGATCAGCTTCTAGGCAATAGGCCCATAGGTAATAAAATCTTTTATCCTACTGGCCTAGCACCTAGGGCCTAAAAACTTACAAAATATGTACGACATCATTACCATCGGCAGTGCTACTCGCGACGTATTTCTTCTGTCTGATAAATTCACCTTTCTACATTCACGCGAGTTTGAAACCGGTATCGGTGAATGTGTTTCTTTTGGAACAAAGATAGATCTTAACAAAGTGGTTTTTACTACTGGTGGTGGAGCAACTAATGCTGCGGCAACTTTTGCTAATTTAGGTTACAGCACAGCGGTTATGTGTCGGATTGGCGATGACGCGGCCGGACGAGATCTTTTAACTGATTTAAAATCACACGGTATAAAAACCGATTTAGTTAAAAAAATTGCCGGTGGCCAAACTGCCTATTCAACCCTCCTTACAGCTCCAAATGGTGAACGTACAGCTTTAGTTTTGCGTGGTGTTTCAGCTACTTTTTCTGAAAAAGACATCCCTTGGTCAAAAATAAAAACTCGGGTTATTTACTTAACCTCGCTTGGTGGTAACTTTTTGCTATCAAAGAAAATTATTGAAAAAATCAAAACACCAAACACACTTATTGTTTGGAATCCTGGTAAAGGTGAATTAAAAAACGGGCTTGGTGCTTTTAAAAAAATTCTTTCTAAGGTTGATATATTTAATATAAATCGCGAGGAAGCTGAACTTTTAACAAACAAAAAAGAAATTAAAGAAATGCTAGAAATCCTTAATCGTAAAAACGGTGTAACAATTATCACTGATGGTCCGCGTGGCGCTTACGCTTTAAACAATGATAAAATATGGCACGCTGCCACAACAGGGGTCCGCTCAATTTCCAGAACCGGCGCTGGTGACTCTTTTGGTTCTGGATTTGTGGCCGGCTATCTTCGATACGATGATCTTAAAAAAGCTTTGGCTGTTGGTATTATAAATGCCGAATCTGTAGTTCAAAAAGTTGGTGCTAAAGCTGGCCTTATCAAAACTTGGCCGACCGAAAAACAAATTGGAAAAATTAAAATTAATTCTGTTACGAAACTACAAAAAACTACGAAACTACAAAATTAACGAATTCTGTTATAGAAATTCGATTAAAATCCGCAAAAACCGACCAAAAACTTTCGTTGTTTTGTAATTTTTCGTTGTTTCGTAACAATAAAAATATGAACCACAAAATCTTCGTCACTCGCGACATTCCTGATGAAGGCTTAAATATGTTGCGTAAACTTAAAAACGTCACCCTTGATATTTATCCTGGCGACAAAGCAATACCGCGAAAAGAACTTTTAAAACGCGTTAAAGATGCCGACATTTTACTTTCATTACTTACAGAAAAAGTTGATACACAATTATTTGATGCAGCGCCTAAACTTAAAATGATTGCCAACTACGCTGTCGGCTTTGATAACATTGATTTAAAAGAAGCAAAAAAAAGAAACATTGCCGTTACCAACACTCCCCATGCCAATGTTTCAGAAACTGTGGCGGAACACACAATTGCCTTGATTTTTTGCCCTCTGTCACCGCATCCCCGAGGCTGATCGTTTTACTCGAGCCGGCCGTTATGAAGGTTGGGGACCAAAAATGCTTTTAGGCACTGATCTTTGGAAAAAAACTGTGGGTATTATTGGTGCCGGCCGTATAGGCGGAGCTGTCCTACGTCGTTTACGCGACGGCTTTGAAACTAAAGTAATTTATCACGATATCAAACGAAATCTTGAGTTCGAAAAAGCCACTGGCGCAAAATACCGCACTAAAGATCAATTGCTAAAGGAATCTGATTTTATTTCTCTACATGTTCCTTTGTGCACAGCTACCAGACACCTTATTAGTACACGTGAATTTAAACTCATGAAAAAAACTGCTTTCTTAATCAACACTGCTCGTGGACCAATCGTTGATGAAAAAGCCTTATTAAAAGCCTTGCGTGATAAAGATATTGCCGGTGCTGGTCTTGATGTCTTTGAATGTGAACCAATGATCGACTGTGACCCTCGCGATAACCTGGAACTCCGCCGTATGGAAAACGTGGTTTTAACCCCACATACCGCCTCGGCAACAACCGAAGCTCGCCAAGCCATGAGTCGAGTAGCCGGTGAAAATATCATTGCTTTTATTAAAGGAAAAACCCCGCCAAATCTCTGTTTAAATTAGCCCCTTGTCTTTTCAGGAAAAAACCTGTTAAATATAAGGGACTATTATGAAGAAAGATCTCTTTTTCCCAATAATTATTGCCATAGCGGCTATAGCCGTTGTGGCTCTTTTTGTTACCCTAATAAAACTATCACACCCTACCCTACCAGACAGTGGTCTAACCTTTTTCTACAGCAACGATTGTCCACACTGTGCCAATGTCGAAGATTTTTTTGCAAGTAACGACATTGATACTAAAATAAATATTAAAAAATTGGAGATAAATAGTTCAACTGAAAACGCACAACTTTTTAATAGTACAAATGTAGCTTGTGGTATAACTGATCAAAAAGAAATGGGTGTCCCTCTTCTTTGGGATGGTTCAACTTGTATAAATGGTGATGAACCAATTATCACCTACTTTAAAAACAAATTAGGATTATGAAACGTTTTATTCAATCAGCTAGCGCTGTCTCGGCCACGGCTTTTGCCGGCGAATTTCTTATAACTCACAAAGCCGAGGCTTTTTGTCCAGTGTGTACAGTTGCCGCCGGAGCCGGTGTTGGCTTAGCCCGTTGGATTGGCATAGATGATACCATCACCGGTTTATGGATTGGTGCATTATTAATCTCTATAACTTTTTGGACAGCTAACTGGATGACCAAAAAAGGTTGGGGATTCCGTGGCTTAACATTACTATCTGGTATTTTTTATATCTTAATCACTGTTGTACCACTTTTTTATACCGGTATTATGGGGCATCCATGGAACACTATATGGGGCATCGACAAATTAGCCTTCGGCATGGTAATTGGCGCAATTTTCTTTTACATTGCCGAAAAAATATATCTGGCTCTTAAAAAGAAAAATGGTGGCCATGCTCACTTCCCTTTTGAAAAAGTGGTCTTGCCGGTTGTCACTCTACTTATCTTAAGCGGGATTTTCTATTTTGTAACTAAATAGAAATTCGTATATTCCCCAGCTAAGCTGGGTTCGTAAATTTTCGTAATTCGTAACAATATGGAAAACCCCATCAAAAATGTTCAAGAACTTATCGACAAAGTCGATCAAATGAAAAAACAGGACAAATTGGATCTTTCTTCTGATCAAGATTTATCTATTGCTATAATGAACTTGGTAAGCATTGAGGAACACTTCTTTTTCACAGCTGAAAAAACCGGCAAACCGGAATATTTTGATTTGTTACAAGAAGTTCGAGCCATGCGTGGTGAACTTTTAAGAAAAATAGTCAAAAATCCGCAGGGCGAAGAATGGTGCATTTCCAAACATTTGCTGGCCGCTTCCATGCGCCTTATGGAAGTTGGTACCAAACAACACAAAGCCGGCAACACAGTCGAAGCCCAGGAATTATTTGATAAATCTTTTAATCTCTATTCCCTTTTCTGGGCCATCAACATGAAACTTGTTAACACTGATGGAATTAAAAAAATTGATGACAATGCTTTAAATGTTAATGATACTGAAAAAAAAGGTTTTATGGGTAAACTTGGTGAATTAGTTAAAAAGGCGGTTGATTGTTGTATTGAGTAAATATACAAAACGTAAACCCGGCAGCTGCCGGGTAAACCAGGCAGCTGCCTGGTAAAAGTCGCAAAAATGTAAATTTTAAAAATCTCGGGTTATCCGAGATTTTTTTATTGTAAAACAAAAAACTAACAATGCCTTTCCGATTTTTTCGGATTTTAGGTCTTTTTTGTATCTGAAGTGTCGACTTAATTCTTTCCAAATATTCCCGACAGAATTTAATACTCATAAGATGAGGCATAACACAAAAAAACGATTAAAAATGAGAGGTTTTCCAATTCTCTCATGGTTAGCTTTTTTCGTAAGGCAACATATACCCCAATAGTTAAATTTTAGATGAGTTAATTTATGTTATTGACAAAGTGCTTAATATTTAGTATCGTTCCCCGTCATCCTGACTACCTATCGGCGGGTACCCCACCTCGGGGAAACGTCGACCTCAAGCCCACCAACAGAGGTTTCCACATGAACAACACTGTCATCACTGGCGAAAAGATATTCGAGGCACTCAAGCGCGATCCGTCCTTCATCGCCGAGACTCCCGAGAGCTCCCATGGAGTCTGGCGGGAGGTCTGCGACCAGATTCCTCAACTCCTCGCCGACCACCTGGACCAACCCGTCACGGTGGACTCCCTCTTCCGCATGAAGATGAAGGTGCTCCGCTTCCTACTCGACGGCGACTGGATGCAGCGGATGATCAAGACCTACCCCAAGGAGATGCTCGGAGGCTTCGACTTCTCCGATCTACTCGAAATGCTCATACCCACCATGCGAAGCATGATCGAACAACTCGAGGAGATCATCGGCGACGACATCAACGCATGGCTCGAGACCCAAGGCATCACCGAGGAGATCTTCCTGGCCCACCCCAAGGGCGGTCACTTCACTGAGTCGACCTTCACTCAATGGAAGAAGGGGGGCTTCACAATCGCCGATCTGCTGGTCAAACAGCCCAACACGATCTTCAAGAACACCGACTAGAAGGAGCCCTACTCCCAGCTCGCGCACTTACGCGGGCGGCAAGACACACCCGGTGTGTCTACCGTTCGTCGGGTGCGCTCTTTTTTTTAATATTGATCAATGTTATGTAAGGAAGTACACAAAAAACCTCGGAACAAACCGAGATTTTTTTCTATAAAAAAGACCCTTTCCTTCTCTATTGAAATAAGGGTCAAGGAGACGGTTGAATGGAGGTCGTTAGTTTCTGTTCAACCCGATGATTTCCCAGGAAGTACCTTTCAGTTTCCTGACGTATTTGAATCTGATTGTCAGGCCAGCATCGCCAAAACGTCTTCCGACGATCTGCTCGGCTTGTACCATGAGGTTGCGGTGGAAACCCAGTTCATCTGCTTCACTTTTGAAAGCCGAGCTTCCGCCGACCGCCCCGCAGTCTTCGTGCTGTTCGAAGTAGATCTCTTTGATACCGTGCAGTTTGATTGAAACTTCCAGCCCCCTCATGACCGAAGAGACGTAGACTCCGAAGAAGCCCAGAAACCAGGCAACAAACTGACAGATCGGATTTCCATCATACCAGAGTACGAGTTCTTGAATTCCGCCTGGTACCAGGATAGTGTCGACTGCTCCACCTTCACGAAGTTTCTTGAACCACTCGGCGTTTGTTTCACCGAGTCGGCCATCCTGACAAGCAATCACAACCGCTTTGAATTTTTCGTGTCCGTTCATTGAAATCACCTTTATTAGTGAAAGAGCTGTCTTAACCCAAACAACCACTGTCTGAGCCAATCTCTTGGAAAGAGCTTGATAACTTTAAATGGTTAAAAACTTTTTGTAAAGATTGATTAACAAAAATAAAAAAAACGGCTTTAAGCCGGCTTTATTTTAATTATTCAATCAACCCCTAACGTAGCCATGTCCAACATGGCGAAGTGGGGTGGTGGACCAGGCAGTTGCCTGGTGGACCAGAGCGGGATCGAACCGCTGACCTCCTGCTTGCAAAGCAGGCATTCTACCACTGAACTACTGGCCCATTTTTAAATTATCAAGATTCAATAATCAATTTTCAAAAAATTTCATTATTTTTCTTAAAAAATCGAAAATTAAAATTCTACAGAATGCGAAGAAATTATAGGATAAAAACCATTTTTGGTCAATTATTTAATAAATAACGCACCGACCCTGAAGGGTGGTGCGTTGAGGAAACATCTCACGAGTTAGGACCAAAAGCCTTGAAAACCTCGTAAACTCCGTCGACATACATAGACAAATAGTCTGCCGTCTGTCGACGAATGGGGTAATAGGTTCTGGTAACCATCCCTTTCTTGGTCTTGACTCTCGCTTTGTACTCAGCAAGACGCCAGTTGATTCCATGACTCGTGATTGCACTAGAGACCTGCGAGGCTTCCAGGTTGTAGCAGGCAATCATAGCACGGTTACGCCACTCACCAGTGCCAACCTTCCGACGAGCCGCAACCGACATATCACCAAAGGTCGCATCATGGTGTAGGTACACTGCCTTTGCTAGATTACGGTGATCCTTGCGTCCGAAAACAGAGTCAGTGACGAGTCCTGCCGACGGATACAGATCACGAAGATCTTGGTAAATACCACCGGACATTTGCGCCGGCCCGAGATAATTACCGTTCGACTCATTTCGGTAGGCCTGACCACCCCTTCTTCCGTACTCAGACAAGACGACACAGACAAGATTCATCTTGGCCTGCTCGGTCCTTGCCTGTTTGAACTCAGCTGGAGAAAGGTGTTCGAGCACGAATGGAGCGATCACAGCGTTCCGACCAACAACGTCAACGACGAGTTGTGATTGGTTGTAAGAGGAATGGGTCCCCCTACCCCTGAGGTCAGTGGAGGTAGTTGTGGTCAGATTGACCAAGTATTCGTAACCCTGGTGACAATCATCGGTCGCAGCACTCGCCACAGGAATTACTTCAAGAGGTAGCTCGATGTCTTTGACCGCCTCGTAAAAACTGGTAGTCAGGAAGGCGGCCAGTTCAACAGCCACTCTTGTCTTACTGGGCGAAGCAGAGGCAGAGACCGTGACAATAAGAATGCCGACGGTCGCGATTCTTCCCCACAGACTACGAACACTTCGATCGGCGACGATTGCTGGTAAAAAGCCGATGATAGCCATTAATCCGCCGCAGACTGTGCACCAGACGTAGGTGAGAACCAGCCAGCGTACCATACCGACCAGATCGAACTCGTCTACAATCGGAGTGCTCAGCCAGTAAGCTGGAATGAAACAGATTGCAGAAAACAAAGCCATGAACAGAATCGGGAAAATCCTCAAGATCAGATTCAGCATTTTTCAGCTCCAGCGTTGGTGAGGGTTTTCGAAAGTCGTCGACACTATGTCGAGACGACGGCTAATTTTAACATCAAATAGACATTTTGTCAACAATCAGCACTTGATTTTTTCCCTAAAATAAGGTAAAATATTAAGGTATGAAAAGAAAAAAAATCGGCCTAATTGTTTTTTTAGTAATCTTTTTTGCTTTAGCTAGCCCCAAAACGCTATTTGCTCATCAAGAATATTTAACAATTAAAATTTCTGGTTCAGAAGGAAACGAAATTTCAACTTTTCAATTACCTACTGCCAACTTAGGTGGCGGTGCCTCAATAACCGCCGACGATCTTGGTGTCGATGGTAACCCGGAGATTATTGTCGGTATGGGTTTAGGTAACGAACCTAGAGTTTATGTTTTACGCCAAGATGGTTCTGAAATAGGTAACTTTTTAGCCTATGCCGATAATATGGGCACCGGTATAACAGTTGAAACTTGTGATATTAATAACGATGGTTTAAACGAAATAATTACTGGCACGCAGTATGGCGGCGGGCCACATGTCAGGGTCTTTGATAATTTAGGCACACCGATCGGCACCGGTTTTTTTGCTTATGATTCTGCTTTTCGCGGCGGAGTTAATTTAGCTTGCGGTGACATCGATATTGATGGGACAAATGAATTAGTAACAACACCCGGGCCAAGTGGCGGACCACATGTACGTGTTTGGTCATTTAATAATGACAACTGGAAAATGGAGGATGAGTTTTTTGCTTTTGATGCAAATAATAATTCTGGTTTAAAACCTTTTATAAAAGATAACGGGAAACTCGTTGTGGTCACAGAAAAAGGATCATCGATCGATTTTGTTACATACGATAATCAGCTAAACCAAGAAAAGTTATCCACAGTTTTAGAAAATAAAAATTATGTTGCTGATTTAGATGAAGTCGATAACGAAATTATTTTTTCTCTTTTTGACAAAAAGGTGATCGACGAATTTGGTCAAGAAAAATTTTCTCTTGATAACCAAAATAACGGTTCTGAAATTACTACAACTGATATTAACGAAGACGGCCAACAAGAAATAATCTCTGTCGAAGCCCGACCAATTTTTGGTCCGGATGGAGACAAATATATTTTAGTCGACCTATCCGAACAAAGACTTTATGCCTATGAAAATGGAATTCTGGCTAACACTTTTTTGGTCTCTGCGGCTAAATATCCATTCTTTACACCTACCGGAATTCATTCAGTTTTAGCTAAAAAACCTTATGTTGATTATACCTGGAGTTATGGCGTCGGTAATCCAAATAATTATAGCCTAGGTTTGGTGCCCTGGAATTTAAATTTCTATGGCCACTTTTATATTCACTATGCTTATTGGCACAACAACTTCGGTCACCCTATGAGTCATGGTTGTGTCAACGTTAATTTAACCAACATGAAATGGATTTATGATTGGGCAAATGTTGGCGCACCGGTTGAAGTCCGCACTTGATAAAAATTAAAATAATTTTTTTTAGAAACGAAAAAAATTCGTTTCTTTTTTTATTTTAAAATTATTTTTTAAAAAAAATTATCCCCATCAATCAAAATACTATTCACAAATAATAAAAAAAGTTTTATAATATATTTAAGTCGATAAAAAAATCTTACAAAAAGAAAGGAGGTGAAAAAAATTATGGCAACTAAGAAAAAAGTCGCAAAAAAGAAAGTCGCTAAGAAACCAGTCAAGAAAGCTGCAAAAAAGAAGCGCGCTTAATTTTTTCAAAAAAAATATAAAATCCCTCGACTCAATTGATCGCGGGATTTTATTTTTTTTAAAACAATGTTTTAATTCGTCATTCCGAGCCCTTGCGAAGAATCTCAAACAATAATTAAAACAAGACCTCTTGCGCTGCTTTTTTTCTTTCTTTTTCAGAAAAAATTTTTACTACCCCAAAATTTCCATCATAACCAGGCTTGATACTTACCTTTCCTGTTCGCATACGATCGATAGCTTCGGCAATTAGCGGATGACTTGATGTCAAAGCAATCTTTTCAATGGGTATGTCGAGTAAAATGGAAAATTCCTTACCTAAAGATTCAATTAAATGATCATATTCAGCACAAACTTTTTTCGAAGCCGGACCAACACCATAAGCTTCGGCAATAATTTCTTTAAGTGGAATAATTGAACGAAAAGGTATTTTTCCAGTAGTTATTGATTCTCGATCACTCAAAACTTCAACTCGATTATCGACCCCCAAAGTTAATAAACGTTTACATTTGGGGCAACGACCGCCTAATTTCTTTGACTCTTTGGCTTCACAAGAAAAACTACAGGCCGCGCAACCATCTAAATGATATTTACCTTCCTCAGGAAAAAACTCAATAGTCGATAAAAATCTTTTCTTATCTTGTTCTCTAAAAATTCTAACAATTTCATTATAACTTGGTTTTTCCATTTCCAAAATATTAGCTTCACGACCAAGTTTATCGAGCGAATGAGCGTCGGAATTGGAAATTAAAACTACCTTATCCAAGGCCGACAATCGCCAATTCATGGCCGGATCAGAAGACAGACCGGTTTCAATAGCAAAAATCTCACTGGTCATTTTGCCAAAACATTCTTCAAGCGAATTAAAACCTGATTTACTACCAAAAACAGAAAACCACGGCGTCCAGGCATGGGCCGGAACCACAATAATCCGCGGGTCAATCTCTTTTAACATGGTGTAATAGTCTTCGCAATCAAAACCAAGGATAGGACGGCCGTCGGATTTTAAATTATACTTTCTTTTGGTTAATTCTTCGTTAACTTTTTCTACAATTTCGATAGAAGGCGCAAAAACCACCAAGTGAACACGGCGAGTTTGACCACCGCGCTTGTAAACATGACTAGTTTCAGTGGTTAAGATAAATCGTGTTGGCGACGAGCCATCTTTTAAAACAAAAAGACCCGGTTCTTTTTCCACCAAAGTCTCTTTTATATGTTTAAACCAGGCTGGATGGGTCCAATCAGAAGTGGTAACAATATCAATTCCCTTCTTTTCGCAAGCTTTGGCAATTTTTGGCAATTCTAAATCCTTAGAGCAGGCGCGCGAATACTTGGAATGAATATGGAAATCACAAATGAGACGCATAATTTTCAAAAAATCTTTTTGTCAGCGGCCACAGTTTCAAATTATTGATCTCTGCTATCGTAAAAAAACCTACATCATCGAGCTCGTCTTTATTCACGATCAAGTTTTCCATATCGACTGAACATTTATAAAAACAACAAATCTCGTCAGGAAGATCGCCAGGAAGTTCGCAAATTCTCTTTGCGCCTTTTAATTCCAGAGCCAATTCTTCTTGCAGTTCACGCCTTAAAGCCCCTTCTTCCGTTTCTCCGATCTCAACATGTCCGCTCGGAGGATAATAACAACCGGTAAATTCACCAAAATCGCTTTTGGAACTTGCAAGCAAAAATTCTTCTTCACTGTTAGTGTTTAGGCGAGAAATTACGGCCACTACAACATAAGTCATAGAAAATTATTTTTTCTCGGTAAATGCGGCTTCAGCCATCTTTAATTGCTCCGGTGTATTCACACCAATACCCTCGAGAGGATTCTCGACCAACAAAGCTTTGATAGGATAACCTTGCGAAGCCGCCAAACCGACCAAATCAGTAATATAAAATTCGCCTTGAGAATTTTTGTCTTCTAATTTGGAAATATTTTCTTTTAACCAATCGACTCTAAAACAATAGTAAGCCGGATTAACATCACGAATTTTTAACTCTTCTTCTGTAGCATCACGTTTTTCAATAATCTTTTCAGCCTCACCTTTATCGTTTAAAACAATTCGACCAAAATCCAAAAAAGCTGAGCGCCAATCTTCAAAATCTGGTGTTCTAACAACCATCAAGGTAACTGGCGAGTTGCTGGCCAAACAAGTCTCAGAAAGCCCGCGAATGGTTTGAGCTGAGACAAAGGCATGATCGCCACTTAAAACCACTACATGATCGGCCTCAGCCAACAAAGGCATAGCACACTGCAGTGCGTGGCCAGTACCCAACTGCTCTGGCTGCAAAGCGTATTCGCAACGCTCGCCCAGATATTCTTTAATCGACTCAGCGCCATGACCAATAACCACGATCGGCTGGCTATCGACCCCAGAAGCCACCACGGAATTAATTAAATAATCAATCATTGGTCGCCCAGCAATCGGCACCAAGGCCTTTGGCACGTCGGCACCCATACGTTTGCCTTTCCCAGCTGCCAAAATAACTACACGAGTGTTCATAAATACTTTTAGATATAATTTAAAACTGTGCCCAAATTAAACCCACAATCACCCCCAAAGCAAAAGCAGTAAGATAGCGGGCCGTGGCACATAAAAAACAGTGTTTTTTAGCGAAATTTTCAGATTTTTTGGCTTCAATTGGGTTTATATTTTGTTCCATATAGCCCTAATAGGGTAACAAAAAAGCCGGTTATTTTCAAACCGACTTTTTTATTAATTGTATTGGTTACCCCTCACCCCCGCCGTCGCTCACGGTGAGCTATGGCGAGGGTGAGGGGTTTTCAAATAATTCATTACCGCCCTAATCTCACCATAACTAATATCATCACCTAACTCGGCCTTAATTGGGGAAACGGCCAGACCGTCGTATTTTTTAGCCACCTCAACAATACGTCTAATCTTTTCCTCCGAAACCAACTCAGTCACTTTCACAGCTCCGTTCAAAACATAAAAGGCTAAATGACTTTCAATTGTGGAAACAGCAAGTTGACGCAGAGCCGCAATTTCGATGACAGTCTTACCACGTCGGAAAAGATCTAGAGTAATCATTTTTGTATCATTTTCTTTTTCTTTTTTTGGTTTTCGCTCGCGTTTGTGAATTTTTTCGGAAATCCTTGAGGTTAAACTATGTATCTGACAGTAAGAAACGACTGTATTGAGAAAAATCGAGCCATACTTGGCCAATTTGAACTCACCAAAACCAGAAATCTTGCCGATTTCATCAATTGTTTGAGGCAAATAAGTAGCGAGTTCCAGCAAAGTAGCGTCAGAAAAAATAATGTAAGCCGGCACATTTTCTTTTTGTGCCAACTGATAACGAAGTTTTTTTAAATCATCAAGCAAGTCTATTTCATAAGGCTTTTCTACATCAACCGTGGCTTTACGAGAAATGGTTTTGGTTAACCAAACCTTTTCCTTGCCTTGAAGTATAGCCTGACTTTTTTCTGTTAAATTCAAAACCGGATACTCGCTACCAACTTGTCTAATAAGACCAAGACCGAGTAAATTTTTAAAATAACCATACCAGTCTTCTTTGGAAAGATCGGTACCAGAGCCGTAAGTTGATAGTTTTTTGTGTTCTGATCGAATTTTTTCTGATCTGGAGCCGCGCAAAAAATCAACAGTATAAGTAAGACCAAAACGACCTTCTAGCTCAAAAATAGTGGCCAGAGCTTTTTGGGCAATCGTTGTGCCGTCAAATTTTTCGTAATTATAAAGACAAACATCACAACTTTCACAATTATCCACCGTGGACTCACCAAAATAATTAAGAATTGATTTGCGACGACAGGTTTGGTTTTCGCAAAGACTGGCCATTTGCGAAAGTTTGTTTAACATAATCCGCGACTGCTCGGGATTACCTTCAATAGTAGCAAAACCCTTAAGCAAAGCTAGATCGCCAGCACTATAATAAAGAATGGCTTCGCTTTTTAAACCATCGCGACCAGCCCGACCGGTTTCTTGATAATAACTTTCGATATTTTTAGGCAAATTGGCATGCATTACAAAACGCACGTTTGATTTATTAATACCCATACCAAAAGCAATGGTGGCCACGATAATTTTTACTTCGTCTCTAATAAACAGGTTTTGGTTTTTTGTTCTCTGGTCAGAACTAAGCCCAGCATGATAAGGCAAGGCCAAAAAACCATCATCTGACAGCTTTTCGGCCAAACTTTCGGCTGATTTACGCGAAAGAACATAAACAATACCAGAATCATTTCTGTGGTGATCGAGGTAATCGACTAAACGATCATAATAACCACGTTTAGGTTCTATAAAATAATGAATGTTTGGCCGATTAAAACTAGAAATAAAAGTTTTTGGTTCTTTAAGTTGAAGCTTTTCCAAAATATCTTTTCTAGTTAAATCATCGGACGTAGCTGTAAGGGCAATTATAGGTACTGAAGAAAATTCTTGTTTAAGCCAAGATAATAGGCGATATTCTGGCCTAAAATCATGACCCCAGTGGGAAATACAATGAGCTTCGTCAATAGCAAAAAGTGAGACATTCAAATCTTTCAAAAACGAAATAAACTGTTGCTCGTTATTAAAAAGTCGCTCAGGCGCGATGTATAAAAGTTTTAATCGACCTTTTTTTAGGTCAGAATAAACCGCCGAATATTCTTCAGTAGAAAGCGAAGAGTTTAAATAAGCCGCCGGAATACCAGCCACTCGTAAAGCGTCAACTTGATCTTTCATTAAAGAAATCAGTGGTGAAACAACTACCGTCAACCCGTCAAAAATCAACGCTGGAATCTGATAGCACAAAGACTTTCCGCCCCCGGTCGGCATAAGCACAAAAGCGTCGCGTTGTTGAAGAACTGTTTCGATAATTTGTTCTTGATTAAAACGAAAATTTTCATAACCGAATTTTTCTTGTAAAATTTCTAGTGGAGTTGGCATAATTTTTTAATTATTTATTGTCTGAACTGGGATTTGTGGGATTATGGGGATTTTTGGGATTGTTGGGGATGATATTTTTTGTTTAACAGTCTGTGAAACTCCAAACTTCGGGCACCAAAGTTTATTAGTAAACCGACTTCTAAATTGTAAGCCTCTAAATAATTCATAATCTGCGCCAGATGAACGTCTTCTAACTCAATCAAAGCTTTTAATTCAATTAATATTTTCCCTTCAACGAAAAAATCGGCTCTTCTTGTTCCTATTTCTAAACCTTCATAAAAAATCGACATTTCAAACTCACGGACAAAATTCAGTCTATCCTTTTTAAATTCAATATCTAATGCTCTTTGATAAATAACCTCTTGAAAACCGTTTCCAAGCGTTCGGTGAACCTTCATTGCCAGTCCGATAATTTTACTTGTCAGTTCGTTGTATTTTAAATCTTCAATAGACATAAATCCCACCAATCTTAAAATCCCAAAAATCCCAGTTCAGACAAAAAAACTGCAGCTGTCTACAAGCTAGCAGTTTTTTCGATTTTGTCAACGAGTAGAGTGTGGAAAAATTGTGATTTGATGTTTTTCCTAAAACAAAAACCAGGCAGTTGCCTGGTAAAAAATTGAGTCGAACGAACCCGGCACCAACCTACTCTCGCCCTAACGGACTACCATCGGCTCAGTGAAGCTTAACGGCCGTGTTCGGGATGGGAACGGGTGTGACCTTCAAAGAAAGTGGCACCGAGATCGCTCGACTCAATTTTTTCCACCTTCGCTAAAGCTACAGTGGACTTCGAAATTATTAAAACATTCTGTCCGCCTTCGCCCTTCGGCTTCGGCGTGACAAAGGAAGATCAAGAAAACTTTTTTGTTGCAACTAACACTGATCTATACTATCAGTGATCGTAGAGCTCGACTTATTAGTACCGCTCCGCTACACGCATTACTGCGCTTCCACGTACGGCCTATCAACCTACTCGTCTCGTAGGAGTCTAATAATGAAGGCTAATCTTAAGGTCGGCTTCACGCTTAGATGCTTTCAGCGTTTATCCGAACTAAACGTGGCTACCCGGCACTACTCTTGGCAGAATAACCGGTAAACCAGAGGTTTATCCTTCTCGGTCCTCTCGTACTAAAGAAGAATCCTCTCAACCTTCGGCGCCCATGGTAGATAGGAGACCGAACTGTCTCACGACGTTCTGAACCCAGCTCGCGTGCCGCTTTAATTGGCGAACAGCCAAACCCTTGGAACCTTCTCCAGCTCCAGGATGCGACGGGCCGACATCGAGGTGCCAAACCCCCCCGTCGATGTGGACTCTTGGGGGGGATCAGCCTGTTATCCCCGGAGTAGCTTTTATCCGTTGAGCTTCCGCCGTCCTATTTCGTACGGTCGGATCACTAACTTCCGCTTTCGCGACTGCGCGACTTGTCTGTCTTGCAGTAAAGCCAGCTTCTGCGTTTGCACGTCCAGCGCGATTTCCATCCGCGCTAAGCTGACCTTTGTAAACGCCTCCGTTACTTTTTGGGAGGCACCCGCCCCAGGTAAACTACCCACCAGCTACTGTCCCAACCACCGGATAACGGTGATCGGTTAGAATTCACGTAACGCAAGGGTGGTGTCTCATTGGCGCCTTGCGGCTCCCACCTACACTGAACATGCGGAACATGAACCCAATAACAAGTTGTAGTAAAGCTTCACGGGGTCTTTTCGTCTAACCACGGGCAATGAGCATCTTCACTCATCTTGCAATTTCACTGAGTCCCTTGTTGAGACAGTCGTCAACTCGTTATGCCATTCGTGCAGGTCGGAACTTACCCGACAAGGAATTTCGCTACCTTAGGACGATTATAGTTATCGCCGGCGTTCATCAGCGCTTCAGTTGGAGGCTGCCGTCCTTGCGGACATGACCCCCTCCCTTAACGTTCTGACACTGGCCAGGCATCAGCCCCTATATTTCAGCTTGCGCTTTAGCAGGGACCTGTGTTTTTGATAAACAGTCGGTTGACGTCTTTCGCTGCGGGTCGCTCCCTCCCGGGAGCAACCAGGCTTTATTCCAAAGTTACAGCCACTGTTTTGCCGAGTTCCTTAACAAAGGGTTCTCTCATACGCCTTAGCACATTCACGTGCCCACCCACCTGTGTCGGTTTCTGGTACGGGTCCACTTCGCCTAACCTTAGAGGCTTTTCTTGGCTCTCTTTTCCTTCCCCTTGTCAGCCTTGCGGCCAACTTGCGCTCACGCAACGATTTAACGACTGGCGGATTTGCCTACCAATCATCGTCACGCGCCCAACGTCATAGCCATACGACGCGGGAAGGTACAGAAAGCGTCCCCTCTTCGAAACGAAACGGAGTGCAGGAATATTAACCTGCTGTGCATCGACTACGCCTTTCGGCCTCGCCTTAGCTCCCGACTAACCCTAGGACGATTCTCGTTGCCCAGGAAACCTTGGGTTTACGGCGGACAGGATTCTCACCTGTCTTTTTGCTACTCATGCCAACATTCTCTCTTCGCAACGCTCCACCATGCCTCACGGCACAACTTCAGCGCAGATGCGAATGCTCCCCTACCGCTTAATCTTGCGATTAAACCCTCAACTTCGGTACATCATTTAGCCCCGGTACATTTTCGGCGCGGAAAGGCTTGACCAGTGAGCTGTTACGCTATCTTTAAAGGATGGCTGCTTCTAAGCCAACCTCCTGGTTGTATGAGCCTCTCTACCACCTTTTACACTTAACGATGATTTAGGGACCTTAGTTTGAGATCTGGACTGTTTTCCTTTTGACGTATGGAGCTTAGCCCCCATCGTCTGACTGCCGGGAACACACATTGGTATTCGGAGTTTGGTTAGGAGTTCTATCTTGCGACGAACGTCCCATTCAGTGCTCTACCCCCAACGTGTTATTTACCGACGCTAGCCCAAAAGCTATCTCGGGGAGAACCAGCTATTACCGAGTTCGATTGGAATTTCTCCGCTAACCACAGCTCATCCCCATGTGTTGTACGGCATGTGGGTTCGGGCCTCCACGAGTTGTTACACTCGCTTCACCCTGGCCATGGTTAGGTCACCCGGTTTCGGGTCGTATATGTGCCACCTTCTGACTATGTTCAAGGTAGGAGAATTGCTTCCCCCACTTGAACAAAGTCAGATAACGCGCTTGAACGCTTGCTTTCACTATGGCTGCGCCCCATGGGGCTTAACCAAGCGACACATAGTACACTCGTTGGCTCATTCTTCAATAGGAACGCCATGACCCCTCGATTACTCTCGGGGCGCTGACTCCTTGTAAGCATACGGTTTCAGATACTATTTCATTCCCCTCCCGGGGTTCTTTTAAGCTTTCCCTCACGGTACTGGTACACTATCGATCAGAATGCGTATTTAGTCTTGCCACATAGTCGCGGCAGGTTCCCACAAGATTTCGCGGGTCTCGTGGTACTTAAGAATGTTCATAATCGTAACGAAATATATTTCATGTACAGGACTATCACCTTCTGTGGTTCCACTTTCCAGTGGATTCCATTATATAAAACGCTATGACCGATTTTCGGCAGAAAATCACACAAACATCTTGCAACACCTTTTTGGCAACGACTGCCATCTTTCATTACCCATTACTCTCCAAATAAATGAAAAGCTCTGAATAACTTCACCAAAAAGGTTTGGACTGTTCCCTTTTCGTTCGCCACTACTAAGGGAATGGTCTCATTAAAGTGTAGAAAAAATGGAAGATCCCATTCTTTCTACACACAATGAGGTAATCTTTTTCTTTTCCTCTGGGTACTGAGATGTTTCACTTCCCCAGGTGCCTTTCCGGCGCCTATGAATTCAGCGACGGATAACTAGCGGAGCTAGTTGGGTTGCCCCATTCGGAAATCTCCGGATCAAAGGTTGCTTGCCACCTCCCCGAAGCTTATCGCAGGCTGCTACGTCCTTCATCAGCACATTCTGTCGAGCCATCCTCCGTATGCCCTTAATGCTCTACAATCACTGGCAGAATAGATCTCCAGTGATTTGACCAGGCATCTGCCCGGTCTTAATTTGCTAATTGCAATTACAATTGCTTATTGCCCAAATATTTTAATACTTGTTTGGTTCTCTTGATCTTCAGTTGTGAATGTTCGTTCCGGTCGTCTTACGTTGTCTGATGGACCGGTGTGTACAGGTGAACAACTTCATCTCTACACACCGAGCAATCAAGCTACTAAAAATCCGCGCTTGGCCGCGCGGACTTATAAAAATCCATTTAAGAGAATTAACTCTTGGCGAGGCCTTGAAGATTAGTTTGGACTTGGATTGTCACAAATTGTGTTCCTATCTTCACTGCCTTCCCTCTATTCCTCAAGAAACGATCCCGAACGATTCTTGGAACAAAGAAGGTGGTGATTTACCAGGCAGTGGCCTGGTTTAACTTTTTTTAGTGCGCGAAAATCTTACACAATTATAAAAAGGCTGTCAAGGGCGTTATTCCCCTATATATCCCCAGCAAATACTTACAGCTTAATAAAGGCTTTTTTAAGCTCAAAAAACCTTTTCTTATGCATAGATATTATAAAATTCTCGAGTTTTTTGTACCTAACATGGTTCAAATAAGACTCCCTGATCTAGGACTTGGGGTTTTACAACATATTAAAAAGAAAAACAGCCTATTTTAAGCTGTTTTTTTGAAAAAACTTTTACCTAACTCTGAATTCTTTCATTTCTGAGTCTCTTTTTATTTCTGCTTCTCTTTCCTCTAGCATTTCAAAATACCCACTTAATTCTAAAGTTCTGATTTTTCTTTCTTTTTCTTCACCAACTACCTCACTATAAACATCTGTAATATCTTTTTTAATTTTTTGAATTTCCTCTAAGGTTTTAGCCTTATCTTTTTCTTGTCTAAAATAATAGAGAATAAGATCATTTATCATTCTATCCCAACCAAATGTGTTATTATTATTACATTCTTTTTCAAAAAGTTTTTTAAAAAGAGCCGATAGCTTTTCTTTAAAATTAAATTCTTTTTCTTTTTTTTCTAATATTTTTTTCTTTCCGCAATATCGTTTGATAATTGTCTTGGCTCGCGAAAATATTTTTTTTGAGGAAAAATATCGTCTGAATATATTTCAGCCATGGCTATAGCAATTTCATCAAGTTCATCTGATGTCTCTGCGGTTTTAATAGCCTCAGAAAATAATTTACTTATTTCTCTAGTTTTTTCTGATTTCAAACCCATTAATGTTACGTATTTTGAATCATCACCGGATCTAAAACTTTCGTCAATTTCTCCTACTTTTTCAACAACTTCTTTAAAAAGACTCGACATTTTTTGTTTAAATTCCTCTGAGGAAAACATAGTGTTTAAATTTTAGCATTTCTCGTAAAAAAAACAAATTTTATATTTAATTTACCAGATCAAACTATATTATGTTAAAATTAATTCAATATATGTATAAAATTTGTCTGATCGTTATTGGTAAACAAAAAAACGGCTCACACCAAGAAATTTGTGATGATTATTTGAAGCGTCTAAAATCAGACGCAGCAATTAAAATCATTGAACTGACCGAAACCCCGTTCCACTCAATTGCCGAAAAAGGAAAGGTTCTAAAAACTGAAACAGAAAAAATCCGTATGGCAATTCCTAAAGATTCTTTTGTAATCGTTCTAGAGGCAACGGGAAAAACTTTTGCCTCCGAGACATTTGCTGCAAAACTAGAACAATGGTCTGAAAACGGCGCTCGGCCTTTAACTATTGTTATCGGCGGCCCACTCGGCCTATCAGATGACTTAAAAAAGGAGGCTGACCTGCTTCTCTCTCTTTCACCCATGACTATGCCGCACGATTTGGCTCGGGTGGTTTTGTTGGAACAGTTGTATCGAGCAACTACTATTTTGCGAGGGAAGGTTTATCACTATTGAAGGGGCTGAAGGGACGGAAGGGATTTAAGGGGATGGAGGGTTTGAGCGCTAAATAAAATTTATGAACAAAACGATAATTACAGTAGAAAAATCTTTTTGCGACATTGATTCTTTGGCCTGTGCCGTAGCTTACAAAGAACTTTTAGAAAAGATTGGCCAACCGGCAGTAGTTTTTATTCCCGGACAGCTAAATTATAGTGTTGGAAAAACGATGAACAATCTCAATTTGGAATACGAAACAGTTTGTCCGGCTGACGCGGAAAAATTTGTTATTGTTGACGTCTCTAACCCGGATAAATTTCACAAAGAAGTAAAAACCGAACAAGTGGTAGAAATTTTTGATCACCATCCGGGCTTTGAACAATTCTGGGCCGAACGTTTGGGTGAAAAATCTCACATTAAATCTATTGGAGCTTGCGCGACTCTGATCTGGGAGGCTTTTAAAAAAGCCGGGGTGGAAAAAAACATAAGTTCTGCCTCGGCTAACCTTTTATCGGCAGCGATTGTTTCGAATACTTTAAATTTTAATTCGCCTATCACTTCCCCGCGAGACCATAAAGCCTTTGAGGAATTAAAAACTTTTGTTGATCTACCTGCAAACTGGATAGAAAAATATTATGCCGGATGCGAAGAAAAAATTCTCACTGATTTGGAAAGTGCACTTCGCAACGATACCAAGATTGAAAAAATCCCTGGTCAAAATGAGCCTTTGGTTATCGGGCAACTCGAAACCTGGCATCCGGAAAAAATTTTAGACAATAACCAGTTCAAAATCGGACAAATTTTAAAAAACATGAATTCAAAGCACTGGATGTTTAATCTGCTCAGTCTTTCGGAAAAGAAAAATTATATTTTAACTGACGATCTGGAGACTCAAATATTTTTAAGCGATTGGCTAAAGATTTCTTTCAACGACAACTTGGCTATCACAAATAGTTTTGTGTTACGAAAGATGATTATGAAAGAATTAAATAACCGACCATGGAAATAAAATCTCTGTTTGATTAAAGATCTGAAAGGTCCTAAAAGTCCGAAAGGGCTGAAAGGTCTAAATATAATAGTTGTGATTATTACCTCTAAAAAATCTTGGATCAATCCTAAAATTCAAATAAAAAATTCGTCACTTGGCGGTCGAGGCATGTTTGCTTTGGAAAAAATTGAGGCTGGTGAAGATATCTTAACTTTTGGCGGAGATTATATTGACAAGGATGAAGCCTTGGAAGAAAAAGCTAAAGGAAAATTAGTAATGCAATGGGATGAAAATCTTTTTACAGCTGAAGAACGTGGCGATGACGACACTTATTTCTTAAATCATTCCTGCAATGGCAACACTTGGATGAAAGATGCTTTTACCTTAATTGCTCACCACGATATTTTACCCGGTGAAGAAGTTACGGCTGATTACATTTTATGGGAGGCGGATGAAAATTACATCTCCAAATGGAAATGCCAATGTGGCGAACATAAATGTCGTGGACAGGTGACAGGAAAAGATTGGCAACAGTCGGAATTACAAGAAAGATACAAAAATCATTTTTCACCACTTATCAATAAGCGAATCACAACCTATCAAAAAAACCGTGAATAAATCACGATTTTTTTATTTTAAATTGATTTTAAGCCGCGCTTTTGGCTACTTCTTGAACAAATTCTTCTTTTAAAGTCTGATCAATTTGCGATTCAGTAACCATTTTAACCATTTGTTCTGGGGTAACATTATAATGTCCTAATTTAACCAACCTATACAAAGCCTGTAATTTTTCCAAAGAAACCTCTGGGTCGTTTAGATACTGGCTAACAATATTATAAGGCGATTCACGGCAGATGCTAGCCAACTTGTCTTTATCTAATGCAACCATGGCTCGTAACTGAGCTGGCCAAGCAGCCATTTCTTCTGGAGAAATTCTGCCTTCTTTAACATATTCTTGCATTAATCTGACTGACACATAAAGTCGCACTGTATCTTCCTCAAACATTGAACGCATGTAAAAATCCCGCAAACCCATGGCCACAGCTCTTTTTACAGAAATAGGACTTACTTCGGCAACCAACTCCTGAATATGAAAGGTTGGTTTTTCCAAAGTACCAAGAGTCAAAACATCGGCAAGATTTTTTCTCATTGTATCTTTATAATCGTCTTCGTAAATAGAAGTTTCGGTGTCTGGAGCTGTTGCCCCCCAAACCTCAACTGAACCATCATAAAGTAACAAAAAATCAACACCGCTGGAACCCTCATTTTGAGGCTTGACGGCCATTCGCCCAGCTTTGCGATGAGTAATAAAATTATTAAAAGTTCTAGTATTTCTGGCAACCTTTTCTTCATCACTTAAATCTACATGAGCGTCTGACTCAAAAATTGGTGAATATTCTACACAAAACTCTAAACCATTTTCTAGACGTACGTTTGTCTTACGGTTGAAACGATCGCCTGTTTCTTCACGAGAAGCAACTGGCAACCGTTCTAATAATTTATCAACCGTATCATCACCTTCCATGGTATGAATTAAAAGTCGAAATTTTTTATCATTAAGAGCGTTGGCTGATAACCAATCGACAATGTTTTCCATGTACTCAAAAGGCTTGCTGCCACAAAGACGCCTATGATGCTCTTGATCAAAACTTAATCTTAAAACAGTATTTGGATTATTAGGGTTTTCTTTAGAGCTTTGGTAAAAACCGGTCAATGTTCTATCAGTACTCTCTTTGCCTTTGGCCCAATAACCACTGGTAACGACAACAAAAGTTTTTACTTTAACTCGTCGAGCTAATTCAAAAAGTTTTTTCTTGCTTTTCATTGGTTCACCGCCGCCAGATACAACAAATTTGTCCATTCGCCCATCTTGGGTGAATTGGACAAGCTTTTCTATACCCTCGTCAGTGACTTCTGTCCTGGCACCTTCTTCATCTTTAGCCGGTGACTTAAAAAAACAAAACTCACAACCAACTGGGCAAGTTTTGTTCATCCACATATAAAAAACACTGCCGCCATCAAAATCTTCTGATGGTTTAACTCGGACGCTTTCCAAAACCATATCACGAAATTCCGCCGGTTTTTGAAAACATTCCTTGGCCACTTCAACACGTTCACATTCCTCTTGTGCTTCACGACATTTTTTGTCTTCAGCACTACATTTTGTTCGACGGACACCACAACCTTCTTTAGTACCAGTAGGGTGACGGCCTCTTTCAATTGGCCAAGGAGTTACAGGTCGAGATGATTCAAACGCCATAAAATTTCAAATAAATTCTTTAATCTTTTTTAATTTTAGCAAAAAAATGCTATTTTGTCAATAAAAAACTGATAAAATATCCACTTTACTTGACTAAAGTAAAACCCTGTGTTAACCTGAAATTATGAATAAGAAAGAAATCCAAAAAATTGAGGATCTTTACGGCGTAATTCTGGGTCTAAAAAGCCTTGAGGAAGCCCGCCGGTTCTTTCGCGATCTATTAACCGAACCGGAATTAATCGAATTCGGCCGACGTTGGCAAGCTGCGCAAATGCTGGCGGCTAAAGTGCCTTATACGGAAATTGTTAAAGAAACCGGTTTAAGTTCAACTACTGTGGCTCGTGTGGCCAAATGGTTAAATAAAGGTATGAAAGGTTACAAACTGGCTTTGGCCAGACAAAATAAAAAGCATCATCACCATTCTTCCCCTTCCAGGAAAGGATAGGTTTTGATGTTAAACATTTAAACCAAAGGCCTCTTCCGGAAGGGAGAGGTTTTTTAAATTTTCGAATTTTATAATTATTTAATTTTCAAATTATGGAAAGAAGGCTTCAAATAGGAGTTATTGGCTCGACGGCCGATCTTAACTACTCTAAAAATCTAGAAAAAATCGCCGAAGAGACCGGCTATTGGATAGCTAAAAAAGGGGCGGCTTTAATTTTTGGCGCCGAGAAAGATTACGACTCTTTATCAACCGCCGCTTGTCGCGGGGCAAAAAAAGCTGACGGCCTGACTATTGGTATTACATACGGAAAAGGAAAAAATATTTTTGAAAAAGAAAATGTTGATATCGTTGTGGCCAGCGGCTTAGAAAGAGGTGGGGGACGTGAGTTGTCTCTGATTCTAACTTGCGATGCCGTAATCGCCATTAATGGTGGTTCTGGAACACTTACGGAAATAGCCATTGCTTATCAGGCTAATATTCCTGTTGTTGTTATAGAAAAAACTGGCGGTTGGAGCGAAAAATTAGCCGATCAATATCTGGATGACAGAAAGAGAATTAAAATTGAAGTCGCTAAAACTCCAGAAGAAGCTGTTAAAAAAGTTATAAAATTAATCACAAAAAAATGATATTTGATTTACGGAAAAAATTTTCAAATTTACTAATTATTTAATTTTCGAATTATGGAAAATAAAATTTTATTCATTGGCGGCACACACGGTGATGAGCCAATCGGTGTCCAAGTTCTTCAAGATTTAGCCAAAGAACGCTCGGATTTCGATTGGATTATTGGCAATGAACCAGCTTTACAACAAAACACTCGCGAATTTGAGGGTAACTTAAATCGTAGTGCTCCAGGTGACAAAAAATCGCCACTTTATGCCCCACGACGAGCCGCAGAAATTCTTGCAAAAACAAAAAACTACAACTACGTCATTGATCTTCATGGAACCAATAAAAAAACAGATATTTTCATTATTATCACTAACTCGAAACTGGAAAATTGGCAGTTGGCCACAAGGTTAGAAATAAAAAATATCGTCTATTGGCCAAGTTTTAGTCCCGAACTTAATGGCCCGTTAAGTGAGTACTTTCCTTGCGGACTAGAAATCGAATGTGGACCAAAAAATGAATTGCAAACCAAAAAAAAATTAAAAAATATTTTAACCAACTTTCTGGACAACAAAATAAATACGAATATTAAACAACAAAAATTCGAGGTTTATGATTCGTTAAAAACTGCTCCGCCGTTTCCATTAAAAGAATTTGAGGAAACGGAAATTGATGGGGAAAAATTCTTTCCACTATTGATCGGTTCTTATCAAAAAGACGGAGTCGTTTGTTACAAAATGAGAAAAATTAATTAGTCCTCCCTTCTCTGTTTCTTTAACAAAAAGTAACAGAGGGTGGAAACACTAATGTTTCCAAAAAGACAACCTACCAAAGAGGTAAGCAATGGAAATTCGAGAATTCAAACCAGAAGACAAAAATATTTTGGCAAAAATCTACACCGATTGTTTCAGAGAGCCTCCGTGGCTCGAAGAATTCGGACAACAAGAAGTCGGAAACATGTTTATACAAGTTTCCAAATGGTTAGACACCATCTTTTTGGTGGCTGAACATAAAGGAGAAATTGTCGGTGGAGCCATAGCCTATGATCTGGCTAGAAAAGAAGATGTTGCCGCACTAGTTCCCGCCTCAACCACCGATCGGGCCATCTATATGGCTGAATTGTTTGTGGAAAAACCTTGTCGAAACTGCGGTGTCGGCCGTTCCTTAATCATCGCTCGACTGGCCCTGGCCAAAATGTTCGGCTATGCCAATATGGTTGCTCGCACCTCGATCGACCAACCAATCATAAAACACCTCTACTGCAACCGCTTAGGAGCCACAGTGGTCGCCGAGCAAAAAGTGAGTTCATATCACCGAACTCAAATTGTGGAAAGACAAAAAGTGATGGTCCCAGACCAACGACTGATCATGGCTGGCCGAATTCCCGAGGAGGTCCTCGTAGAAACCTTATTAAAAGTCTGGCCACTAGCGCAAAGAAAACGCTCCACTTTCTAGATTTCTATTGCCATCCCTTCTCCAGGACAACTCTCTAGTTGTCCTATTTTCTTTTTTTATTTATAGTTAGAACAATATGAATAGTATAATTATTGGCACAAAAAATATTGCTAAAATAAACCAAATTAAAGGAGCTTTAGCCCCTAGTGGAATTAGTGTGGACGGCCTACCAGTCAATACTAAAATTAATGATGTTTTAGAAGATGGAAAAACCGCCCAAGAAAATGCTCAAAAAAAAGCTTTACACTATTCTCTTTTTTTAGACAAACCGGTTTTATCCATGGACAATGCATTATATTTTGATAATTTGGAACCAAATCAACAACCGGGTATAAATGTTCGCCGAATCAATAAGAAAAACGAACGACCTACGGACGAAGAACTAATTGATCATTATCAAAAATTAATCAGCAAACTAGGTGATCGAATAACAGGTCGTTGGGAATATGCTATTTGTGTGGCTTATCCCGATGGTTCAATAAAAGAAACAACTATAATTTCACCACGAATTTTTGTCAGCAACAAAAGTGAAATAGTTGTTCTGGGATATCCATTAGAATCGTTTCAAATTGATCCCGAAAGCGAAAAACGCCTTTCCGATATGACCCAAAAAGAACAAGATATTTTTTGGCAAAAAACCATTGGAACCCCACTAAATGAATTTATTAAAAATTTAAAAGATTGGTAAAAAAGCAAAAAGTAAATTGTTTTTATGAAAAACTTTTCTGCTCTAGTTTGCGGCTACGGTGTGCCAAAAGATATTTTAGAAGATAAAAATTACCACACTTATTTAACGCAAATTTTTAATTTTCTTTTTGATAAATTTAGTGAAACTTCTGGTACGATTGTTTTAAGTGGTGGGCCGACCGATTGCTTTCCGCCATATCGTCGCACCGAAGCCAGAGAGATGAAAAAATGGTTTGATCAAAAAATTACCGAAGTCAAAAAAGAAACCAAACAAAAAATTTCTTGGAAATTTATTCTGGACAACAAAGCTTTAAGCACAGTGGAAAATCTACTCTACTTTAAACCTCTGGCTAATGGTGAAATATTCATCTTTGCCGAAATTACCAGAAAAACTCGTATTAAAAAAATATCAGAAAAAATCTTTGATAAAAAAGCTGAATTAGTCTTCGTTGATTTTGATGCTTCATTCGCCCGATATCATAAGGAGGCGATCAAAAAACGCGAAGCTCAAGCAATAGCCGATAATTTGCCGGCAATAAACAGCAAACAAAAACTCCTAGAAGTCCGTCAGGCAGTAAAAAAGAAGCTCGATCTGATGAGAAAAAATGGAACGGAAAAAGGATTAAAAACCTGGATGGGAATTGAAACAAAAAAGAAGGGTTAGTCCCTTCTTTTCTTTTTGTTTGAGATTCCTCCGAGGCGTTCGGAATGACGCCGGTGGATTATTCAAAATCGTTTTTTAAATTCGCCCCTGGGGCAAAGACTACCGGCGTACCGGCAATTTCTAAAATTAAATCACGAAGAACCGGATATTCAGTGCCCATATAATGATCGTCTTTTTCTCTTTCAATAAAACGGGCACGAATTGATTCGGCTAATTTTTTACCATGTTCAAGCGGCACAAGATTATCATCTTTTGAATGTACAACAACAAACTCTTTGGCTTTCCACATAATAACATCGGCATCAAGTTCATCAACAAACAACTGACGTAACTCCGGACGCAAAACTTTCCATGGTGCAGCCACCAAAATAACTGCTCGTGGGGTTTCGGTCATTTCCGCAGCTTCTAAATACTGAAGCATAAGTAATGCTCCGAGTGAATGACCAAGTAAAATATCATCACCTGTAAGATAACCGATTTGCCGCTTCATTTCTTCCATAATCTCCGGCATATTTAATTCTTGTCCGGCCACTAAATTAAGTCGCGGACAAACAACTTCAAAACCCTTGCTCTGCAATTCTTCATGCAACCAAGGGTGAAAGTTTTTATCAGGATCGGCGTTAAAGCCATGGATTAAAATAATTCTCATAATCGGAAATTCTAAATTCTAAGCACTAAATCAGGCAGCTGCCTGATAAATTCTAAGATAGTTGTTCTGTTATTTTAAGAATAGGGCTACCAACTTAGGATTTAGATTTTAGTATTTAAAATTTTTTAAAATCGTGGTGGGCAGAGTGGGACTCGAACCCACAATCCTTTTGGGAACTAGCTCCTAAGGCTAGCGCGTATACCAATTCCGCCATCTGCCCGTATTTTATTTAAGATAGATAGAGAGACTCGCCTGCCGTCGCTGGGCTATGGCAGGTCCGCCGAAGCAGCCTAGCGAAGGCGGAAACTCTCAATCCTTTTGGGAACTAGCTCCTAAGGCTAGCGCGTATACCAACTTGTCCGCCATAGCTCACCATGAGCGACGGCGGATTCCGCCACTTCCTCCTTCGCCTTTCAGGCTTCGGAGGACAGGCCAGCTTATTAAAACATTGGAATATTACCTGAAACATCAGTTTTTTTCAACTCTTACCTTGACTTTTGTAAAAAAATGGGAAAAAATACCTATCTTGTCCTTTTAAACAGGGGTGATACATGAATTTGACCCAAAACCAAATGGTTCATCTGATGGAGATAAACACTCTTCTAAGACTGAATCCCAGCAATGAAACTATCGAGATTACTGAAGAAAAACTAAGGGAATTTGCTGAACAGCTTACAGCGCGCGGCCGAGCTTTTGCCAAAGACCTCATCACTAACCCTCCAAAAAAACCACTTGGTTTGGATCGTTGGAGTGCCAGCAAAACAAGGCAAAACCATCAGATTTTTTTGAAGGTCTTCAAAAGTTGGATAGAAACAGAATTCGGCAAGCAGTCTGACGCAATCAACCTTTTGCTTCTAGTGTTTTTCTTGAGTGGTATCAATGATTATATCGGATTAGAAGAGGTTATGGAAAACAGAAAGAATGGTGCAAACCTTGTGTTCTTTCTGGGTATGGCTCAACAAATCATGTGTCAACTTTTTATTCGGCTCGATGAGTTTGATTATCAAATGCTAGAAGAAATCACCGAGACTTTTGCCCACCATAAAAAAAGATGTCTAGAGGCTTTTGGTGGGGCCAAAAGCGTGGCGACTGCGGTTAGAAATCTATCCGCAGGAGGAGCTGTAGTTTTTGAAATGCCTTTGTACTTCGACCTAATCTATGCCGGTGATCTCTTGGCTGTTATGCCAAACAGCGAAGTCTTGTATATTCAGGTAGAAAGCGCCGGGCAAAGGTTACACAGTGCTATCACCTTTATCAAACCACCGGTACCAAAAAATGACGGCGACCTTCCAAGAGGTAAAACTACCAAAACTTGGTATGGGGCCCAAATTTTTGAACAAGAAATTTCTATCAGAGTAATACCAGCAAAAATTCGTGTCAGATACGGAGAAGAAGGCGGGCAAGAACTTGCAAACGCCGTCTCACGACTGAACGAACAACAACTTTTATCAGCGCCATAAAACGGCGCTCTTTTTTTATTTTTTCCACAACTTTACCGTTGACAAAAAACAAAAAATATGGTGTCTTATAAGTAAGTAAAAAGAAACAGCTCCCCAGAGTTGGAAAATTCTAAATCCAAAATTCAAAATTCTAAAATGAGTTAATTCATCTTTAGAATTTAGTACTTGAAATTTAGAATTTCCGACTACAGTGGGAGCTGTTTCTTTTCTCGTTAACGAGGTATGTGACTGTTCGCGACAATCACAAAAGATCATTAACAATTAAACATATGAAACAAAAAATCTGCTTCTTGATAATGACAGTAATAGTATTTTCTTCTTTTGAATCAGTAAATTTCGTGGAAGCAGAAAATACTTGTGAAAAAAATGTCTTTATTTCTGAGATCGGCTGGGCTGGTTCTTCAAAAGGTGCAGCCGATGAATGGTTAGAGCTGGCTAATATAGGAGAATCGGAAATCAAATTGGCCGGTTGGATAATTGAAGGAGCTGGTACTAGTAATTCAGACCTAAGTTTACCTGAAGGAGCACAAATTTCTCCACATTCGACTTATCTGATTGCCAATTACAGCTCTGAAAGTGACAAATCATCCCTAGCTGTGCCACCAGACTATGTAAACACCGCAATATCGCTTTCCAATTCATCGCTTCGTTTTGTACTTAAAGATCAGAATGGTTGTCAGACTGACGAAGCTGGCGATGGCGGAGCTCCGTTTTTTGGAGGAACTGGAATAAACGGAACCGTATCAATGATTAGACTTGAACCACTAACCAGCGGTATTCAAACCACAGCCTGGACTGCAGCTGATACTTCTAATGGTTTTGACGACAATAATGATTTAGGAACACCAAAAACAATCAAGTGGTTAAACCTCTCATTGTCTTCGACTGAAGAAATACCCGAGCTAGAACCAACTATTCTTCCTTTGTTTGAGGAAGAAAGTGAACCAGTAACAATAGTTGAGGAAATTATTCAAGAAACACCACTAAATCCGCCTGCGGAAACAGAAAATTTAGAAACTATTGTTGAAACGACAATCGAGGAAACTACATCTGAAACAGTCGAAGAAACTTTACCTGAAACAACTGAAGAAAATCCTGTAGTTGAAATAATCGAATTACCACAAATTGAAGTCGAAGAAGTACCAGTAGACACCTACTCCCAAGGTGAATTACTGATCAACGAATTTGTCTCCGACCCAACTAAAGATGAAAAAGAATGGGTGGAAATAATAAACCCAAACAATACAACAGTCTCGCTCTTAGATTGGAAAATGAGTGAATCTTCTGGACGAACTGCAAATCTACCAGATATTCAGCTAGGTTATGGACAAGCAGCTGTTGCCGAATTTTCTTCAAGCGCCTTAAACAACGACAGCGATACAATCCGAATAATTGCCCCAGACGGGACAGTTATTGATGAAATTGTATACGGTACAACTTTAATTCCAACAACTAATGATCCGTATTCAATTGCCAAGGGCGCGGATGGAAACTTTGTTGTGACTGAGACACCAACAAAAGAAAAAATGAATATTATTACTACAACAATTACAGTAACAAAAACCGAAGAATGTGAGACGTCAACCAATTCCACATCATCAATCTCTCTTTCGGACCAAGAAGAAGAAGAAGAAGAAGTAACAGAAATAATTACAGAAACAACATTACCAAACATTCGTTTGTCAGAAATCTATCCCAATACCGACGGAACCGATGCTACCGATGAATTCATTGAGTTGGAAAACTACGGCTCAGAGACAATTGATTTGTTCGGTTTAACCTTAAAAGATGCGGCAGAAAACGATTGGTCATTTCCAGACCACCAAGAACTCCCAACTGGAAAATTCCTGGCCGTTAGTCGCACCGAATACCAATTTGCTCTTAATAATTCTGGTAGTGAGACCGTTCAACTATATTCAGCTGGTGGAACACTGCTAGACCAAATCCAATATGAAGACGCACTCAAAAAATCAACTTACGCTCGCGACTCCGATTCTTGGCGCTGGACTTCAATCATTACGCCAAATGAACCGAATAGCTTTCCGGAAATTGTCGAGCTCCAAGATAACGAAATGGTTAGACAAAATGACTCCGATCTCGATATCAAAGGAACTAATGAGACAAAACTTGTTACCAGTGTAACAATCGCTGAGGCTCGAGACCTGCCAAAAGATACAAAAGTACAAATAGAAGGAATCGTGACAGTTACACCAAATATCTTTGGTCGACAAATATTCTACCTAACCGATAATTCCGCAGGTATTCAAATTTACAAATCTGATGGAATTTTTCCGGAACTTATGTCTGGCGATTTAATTGAATTAAACGGCACCATCAGTTCAAACCGAGGTGAGCCAAGGATAAAAATTGGTCAAGAAGATAAAATAGTGGTCATTACTGGTGAAATATCTCTTGATGTTAGTGATAAAGAAACCATAACCGAGGCGGAGGCCGGACAACTTATAAGGTTGGCCGGAATGATAACAGAAAAATCCAGCGATCGCTTCACAATCGAAACCAAAGCTGGATTAAATGAAATTAGAATAAAAGAAAATACCGGAATTTCTTTATCAGAACTTAAACCTGGTGATCAAATTAAGGCTATAGGAATTGTCGGACAATCAGAAGACAAATATTTTCTTTTACCACGCTCACCTGATGATTTAGTTCTGGAAACCCAGGAAACAGTTGTTGCTCAGGTTGTTCCAACTGAACCAACAGGAAAACAAATAAACGAGTCAGCCAACCAAAAAAATGCCATTTACATAGGCTTAGCGGTTATCATCGGATTAATAATTTATTATTTTTTCCAGCGCCGCAGTCATAAAACAAAATCTTATGAAAAAAAACGTGAATTTTCTTTTGCTCCAACAGGATGATTTTGAACGAGCTGCCTATGCCTACGGCGTTCAACCAACTGTTTGTACCTTACTTGGCGAAGTAGTTTACAAAAAACTTCGCGAGGCTTGGCAAAGCGGGCACCGCTCAGGCTGGTGGCAAGCCATTGGTCGCTTAAGTACCAACATCTTACCAGCCGAAACTAATAATTAAACGTAAGGGCTCAAAATCTTGAGCCCCAACTAACAATATGGAATCAAACTCTACTCAAAATTGGTATGCCGAATTAACTAACGAATGTAACAGCCTAGCTGAACGTTTTGGTCTTGATGATTTTCACGTTAGTGAAATGCGTGATTTTGTCACTCGTGTAGCCAAAGAACAATTCAAAAGTGGCAGTAAATCAGGTTACCGCTGGGCCAAACGCGGTGGTGACAGAAAAATATCACCAGCTCCAGAGGCCGTAGCCGCCTGAGGCGTGTTATAATGGTAAAGCTATGAAAAAACCAAAAATAACTTTGGAAAAATTAGCCGAATTAATTAGCAGTTTTAAAAAAAGATTTGATTCTGTTGATAAGCAATTCGAGGAATTAACCTTATCAACAAAAGAAGGTTTTGATGCTGTTGATAAAAGGTTTGAAATTGTTGATAAAAAATTTGAGTCTATCGATTTCAAGTTTACAATTATCGATGATCGTTTTAGGGATGTCGATAAAAGATTTGATCGGGTCGAAAACCGGCTCGGCCGAATTGAAGATGAATTAGTAAAAACCAATGACTCTTTCGCTGTGTTAAAAAACTATACCGACTGCGAAATGGCCGCCGTCCACGGCCACCTAATCCGGGTCGACGAAAAAATTGGCTTGGCCAGCACATAGCTTTACCAAATAAAAAACTCCTCAGAATTTTTCTGGGGAGTTTTGATTTATTTTTGAACACTTTTTAGAACAGTTGAAAAAATATTTTCGATTCTGTCGCAGATCAACTTATCAATTAAAAATTTGTGAACTTTTAACAATACTCCTTCGGCGATTTCTTTTTCTATATTAAAAGCCGTCCAAAATTTCTTATAATCATTTACCTCTGGTTGATGATCGTAAAGATTTTTCTGAAAAGAGCAGTATTTTTCTATCAGCTTCTTATCTTCAGTGATCGGAAAATCATCAGCAGAAAACTCAAGTAAGAACTTTTTTTCTGATCCTAAATATTTAAAACCTAACATATCCTCGATCACTTTAACAGCTGTAATTGTTTGCCATAAATCGCTACCAGGAAAAACTCTTTCGTGAGGTTTTGATAAAGCCTTAAAATAAAGTAGATGTGCGACTTCGTCGTAATACAAATGTGCTGCCCAACCCTTTTCAAAATCACTAAGGCCTACAGCAAATGGATTTTTTGGACAATCCGGTCCGTGGGTCTTATCACGACTGATTCCGGTAACATACCTGGAATCCGGATAAATTGCGCCGGCATAAAAAGTTGACCAGTCGGTAATATTTAGATACTGACTAATATCTCTGGCAAAACGTACATGAGTAGCTTCCATGGCCATAATTACAAATTTAAGTGAGTTAATTTTAGCCCAAAATCTAAATGGGTTCAATCCCTGAAACAAAAACATCCCAGAACTAACTGAGATGTTTTTGGAGCGGCAGACCGGGATTGAACCGGCGACCTTCTCCTTGGCAAGGAGACGTTCTACCACTGAACTACTGCCGCATGGTTTTAATTTTACCACTGCTTGTCCGCCATAGCTCGCCTCGAGCGACGGTGGAAACTACTGCCGCATTTTTGACGGAAAAAATATATCATATACTAAAAATTATGGCAACCCTTTTCAAATTAAAGTTTTTTTGTTAATCTCTTGTTCGTGGGCAAGTGGCGGAGCTGGTATACGCGGAGGACTTAAAATCCTCTGGTTGCAAAACCTCGTGGGTTCGAGTCCCACCTTGCCCACCATCCTTCGCTCATGGCGAGCTTCGGATGGCAGGCCATCAATGGTCATCGGAGAAGTCCGGTGATTTTTGTTTTTTCGTTTAATCTGTTAATTATGTTAATATGCTGGGGTATTGATTTCGTAATTCCATATTACCTGCCAGTATTAAATAACTAATCCGATATGAAACATTCAGCTCTTAAAATTGCACTCTTTTCCCTTCTTTTAGGCATCGTCTTTGATATTTTGCTCTACCAAGCTTACATGCCGGGGATCAATATTTTTTTACTCCAAATAGCCGTATGCGCTGTCTTGTATTTTCTCATGCACCCCACCGACACTAAGCTCACAAAACAAATTATTGTCGCAGGAATATTTTCCTTACTTTTTGCGAGCACGTTTGCCATTTGGACTTCACCAATCGGGCTCACACTAAGCGCTGCTGGTCTTATTTGCGCAAATATATTTCTTGTTTTATTTGCATGGGGGCACCACGGTGTTTTCCGACATCCTTTTTCTATTGTCGGCGACACACTCCGCTATGGCTTTGAGGTGTTTTTAACACGCGTCAATATTTTCGGAGATATCAGACTTCCTAAAATGAGCACAAAAGGCTCCGCCATCATCCGCGGTTGCCTTATTGCTTTACCTATTTTGATTATCTTTTTTTTGCTCTTTGTGTCTTCTGATTTAATGTTGCAAATAAAAACCCAAGATCTTCAAATCTGGCTTTCAGATGTTTTCGGACCATATCACATTGTTACACACTTCTTTCTTATCGCGCTTTTCACTCTTTTTTTCCTACTTGTCCTTGCCGCCACGTTCTGGAAACGTCTGAATTTCTCCCTTCCAAAAATCGCAGAAAATCATAATCACATTGAAAGCACCATTATTCTTCTGGCCAGCAATGCCCTCTTTCTTTTCTTTCTTATTTTTCAGGGATATTACTTATTTGGCGGGCAAAAAGCTTTTGACAATATCGAAAACCTGACATATTCAGAGTATGCCGTCTCAGGATTTAATCAGCTCGCGATTGTCGCCATACTCGTTCTTTTGCTTATCTTGACATTGCGTCATTTTCACGGATCAGAAATAAAAATGAAACTTGTGTCTTTAGCAGAACTTGGGCTCTTGGTTCAAACAATTGCTCTTCTGATCTCTGCTTGGACTCGACTACAAATGTATGTTGTGGAGTATGGATTTACACCTGCCAGATTATTTGGATTTTGGTTCTTTCTCTCAAGCGCGCTCTTGTCCATTCTCTTAGGTGTTCATATTGTACGGGCCGTTTCTCAAGCCAAATTTATGTCCCAAGCACTCGTTTTTATGGGCTGTGCGATGCTTATTTTTACTGCCTGCGCACCTGATGCCCTTACCGTACGGCTCAACATTGCTCGCGCAGAACAAACAGGAAAACTTGATCCTTTTCCACTCTTTGATCAACTATCGGCTGAAGCTTATCCTCTTATGAGCACTGTACTCTTTAGTGATCAATATCCGATTGGAAAACTCAATACAACTATCACAGATTATTGTCCTTTTGTGCGAGCACATTATCGAAAAGGGTACATTTTCAACTTTACGTTCATTCCGGAATCATTAAAGGACGAAGCACTTGCAACAGATGTCTATGTGCGACAAGAAATCGCTGATTTTCAAAATCGATGGCTTGCGCAACCGGTTAATAAAGAGGGGGTAAATAAATTTCATTTCAGAAATGCGGATTGGAGATCATGGAATCTTGCTCGGGCCTTCCTCCCAACCGAAACTCAAAATCTTATCATTACCTACGGCATACCATTTCCCGCAGATCAAATTGCCAATGCTTGCGGAATGTATGTTGGGGATCCAGAAACACAACCAGAGGAGTAATCCACCAAAATTCATCGGAGAAGTCCGGTGATTTTTGTTTTTCTCAAAATTCTTAAAAAAACTACCAATTTAGTTACTTTAAGGTTGACAAAACCTTGTTTTTCGTGTATAGTTAGCCGTCGCGAACAATCCACCCAAGAATAGGAGCAGCCATGCGACGCATGTTTCTCTATCTGATGGACGATGAGACGGAAAACCCGATTGCAGGACGTGTACGCGTCGATTTCGACTACATCGCGGAACAGTGGGTGCAGGATGTCGCCAGTGGACGCAGTGATCAAAAGTCACCACGTCCGTTGGTCACCTTCATCCTCTGTGACGATGACGGTGTCCGTTGTGTGTGGACTCGAAGTGTCGAAGAAGCCGGCAACAAGGCACTTCCGAAGATCACAAAAATCACCGTCCGTTTCTCGGGCGAATGGAAACACGATCTGTGTCCGGCCGAGCGACTCGACCCACAAGACGACTATGAGAGGAGGGCTATGGAGCACTTCCATCAGTCCTTCTAACGACAGCGCATTCGGCGCGAACGGAAAGGAGTGTCATCTGACACGATCCGTTCGTCGTCGGGTGCGCTCTTTTATTTTCAAATTAAAAAAACACACACCTGCCGAGCCACAGACACTCACTAGGTGTGTCTGGTTCGCACAGGTGTGAGAGATAGCCTAATCCTTGTTTTCTGCACGACCAAGGGCAAAGGTTGCGCCAAGGGCAAGTAGGACGCCTGTCCATTGAACTGGCGACAACTTCTCCCCGAGCATCAGCCACGCGCCGATGATGACGGCTGGTGTTTCGGCCATTGCCAATGTGCTAGCAACTTCGGTTTTCAACTTTTCGAAAGCGATGATGTTCGACAGGTAGTACAGAAACCCGCCAGTCACTCCGAAGCCAACGAGAGCAAGAAAGCGTCCAATACTCCAAACCTCTTGGCTGAAAGGTAGATGGTTGCCGGTGATCGAAACCGTAGTTCCAACCCCGACAGTAATCACTGCCAACCAAAAACTTTTGTTGTATTGGTCAACGCCTTTTTCCGCACTCAGTACCTCGAAAGCAACGCCCGCAATGGCTGCGGCAACCACGCTCAGAAGCAATCCAAGTGTGTTGAATGACGCCTGAAACGGATTCAATGCGATCCCCACACCGATGATGAGGAAAAAAAGGCAGACGTACACACGACGTGCCACTTTCTGCCCACGCCAGATCTTGGCGGCAATGTTCACGACCGGAGTGGCTGTGATCACCACCAAGGTCGGACTCGCACCCCACGTCCGAATGCCGGCATAGAGGGCAAGTGTTGCCATTGAAAAAAGGAACGAGAAGGTGATGATGTGTTTTGATGGCTTCGCAATGTGCCGCCAAAATAGAGGAAGTACAACAGCGGCTGTGACACCACCTCGGACAATCATTAATTCCGGAGCAGACAACTCTTTGAAAATGTTGACGAGCGGCAGAGCAATAGCTGCAGTGACTGAAATACCAAGCGCTGCAAGGACGCCGGCGGTAGTTCCGTTGGTCTTCACGACGCCTCCAATTAGAAAGTAACATGCTCACCACCGTGGTGAACAGCTGAAAAAAATATCACAAAACCATTACTTTGTCCATACTACGAATAGTGTTTTTTTAAAAACATAAAACAAGGTAATAAAAAACAGCCTTGTCTCGCTCCGTCTTTTTAACTTCGATTAAAAAAATTATCCGCCGGATTCAAACAACCTAAAAACGGTTGTTTTGATTTTTATCTATTTTTCCTACATAATACAGGCATATGATCGAACGTGACGAGGGGGCTTTAAACAAAGAAAGAATAACCGACAATGGAGCCGCGGAACCGGAACGGATTTTTGAAGTTGGCTTAAGACCGCAAAATTTAGACGAATTTGTCGGCCAAGAACCATTAAAAAATAATCTTAAAATTTTACTAGAAGCTGCCAAAGGACGAAGCGAACCAATCGAACATGTCCTTCTTTATGGTAACCCTGGTTTAGGCAAAACTACCTTGGCTCACATCATTGCTAAAGAGATGAATGCCCAAATCCGAATCACCAGCGGTCCAGCCTTGGAGCGGGTCGGTGACTTGGCGGCTATCTTATCGAACCTACAAAAAGGTGACATTCTTTTTATTGATGAAATCCATCGCCTTAATAAAACGATTGAGGAAATTTTATACCCAGCTATGGAGGATTATGCCCTCGACTTAGTGGTTGGTAAAGGACCAACAGCAAGAACACTACGTCTTAATCTGGAACCATTCACCATCATTGGTGCCACTACTCGATTGTCTCTGCTTTCTTCCCCGCTTCGTGACCGTTTTGGTGTTACTTATCATCTAAACTTTTACGAAAATGATGATATAAAAAAAATCATTGAACGCAACGCTCACCGACTTGAAGTCGAAGCCCATCCGGAGGCGGTCAAAATTCTTTCAACTCGCGCTCGCCGCACTCCACGTATTGCCAACCGACTACTTCGCCGCTTACGCGATTTTGCCTCGGTTAAAGGCAATGGACAAATCACTTGTGAATCAGCTGAAGAAGCTCTAAAAATGTTAGGGATCGATCAACACGGTCTTGATGAGGTTGACCGACATCTTCTTACGGTCTTAATAGAAAAATTTAATGGTGGCCCGGTCGGCATTGGCACCCTCGCCGCTGCCTCACAAGAAGAAGAGGAAACTATTGAAGAAGTTTACGAACCTTTTTTAATCCAACTCGGCTTTTTACAACGCACTCCACGCGGCCGCATGGCTACAGATAAAGCGTACGAGCATTTAGGAAAGATTATGAAGAAAGATGGGGAATAAAATCTCGGATAAAAAAACGCTATCTATTTTTATCCGAAAACAATTCGGATAAAAACGAGTTATTCAAAATGCGCAGCGCCTTTTGAAAAACGTCCGCGCCTACCGTCGCTGTTCTACTCGTGCGCGGCGCACTTCGCATAACAGCGCCTATCCAAAATGTCCCTCGATCCGCCTCGGAGGCGGCCTTGGGACACTTCGGATCAGGCGCGGACGTTATGTGAAATACATGTTTTCCTTTTGGGGCTATCGCCAAAGCTCTTAAAAAGAATCCGATTTTGTTTTTCTTTTTTATAGAGGGGAATACAATGTATTTCCTCCACTACGCTACGGAAATATTTATTTATAGATAAATACAGAGTAAACTAACTAAAATTTAATCTCAAAAAACAAGAGTTAATTATGCAAATCAAATTTATTCAAAAACATAAATCTATAACAACTTTTGACGAAACTGAAATCAAAGCTTTTTCAATATTTCTTGGAGTAAATGGTGCAGGTAAAACACATTTACTCAATGCTCTGCAAGGAGGATTTGTTACTTTTGATGCCATTTCAAAAGAAAAAGTTTCTTATTTTAATCTTCAAACATTTCTCATAAAAAACCAGAAACAAGTTGCCCCAAGGAATCTTGATGATGAAAAACTACAGGCATGGAATATTTTAAATTCACAAAGAGCACAATTTGAAAATTATGATAATCAGATCAAATTAATTATAGGGGAAAAAGAAAACCCATATGATGTTAATGTGGAAGGAGAACAAAAAGCTCAATATACACAAATTAAAAAAGCTATTTCAGATTATGTTAATAACCGCACAAACAATAACCCAAAAATAAGAAAATTGCTTAAAACAGGCATATTTGAATCTAGTCAATACGCATCTACCCTCACTCAAGAAAAATTCTTCAAATTTTCAAACTACAATCCAGATGATTATGAGCTTTTAGAAAGCCTAAGCGAAGTTTTTCTTGATTATCAAAAAAAATTAGCAATTGCAAAGCTACCAAAAGATGAAAATGGAGGGGGGATGAGTCCAAAAGAGCTAAAAATATTACAAGAACAATCTCCATGGAATTTTGTAAATAACATGTTTAAAGAATTTGGATTGCCCCACACAATTTCATATCCAAACCTCAAACAAGGCGATTTTATTAACAGTCAAGCAATTACCTTCCAAGTTAAACTTTTTATTAACAATGAAGAAATTGATTTTGAGGACTTATCATCTGGAGAAAAAATACTATGTGCGCTAGCCATTACAGTCTATCAAGACAATAAATCAAATTTTCCTGGATTACTACTTCTTGATGAAGTGGATGCCTCTCTGCATCCATCAATGATCCAAAACTTGCTTGATGTAATAGAAAATGTATTCATAAAGAATGGATGCAATGTAATTCTTGCAACCCATTCACCAACAACAGTTGCATTAGCACCCGAGGAATCACTATTTGAAATTCAAAAAGGAAATGAACAACAAAAGATAAAAAAAATATCTCAATCAGATGCAATAGACCTCCTAAGCGAAGGAATTATAACCTTTGAAAAGGGTTTAAAAATACAAAAAAGCATTGATGAATCAAAAAAATTACAAATTCTTACAGAAGGTAATAATGCAGAACACATTACAAAAGCAATTAGCGTATTAGACAGTGGATTGCTACAGCAGATAAAAATCATACCAGACGGAGGTGGTCAACAATTAAAAAACGCCTTCGATGCTTTCTTAAATGCGGACCATAGCAGTAAATTTCTTTTTGTATGGGACTGTGATTTTTTCCCTACAGTAGATAAAATTATTGAAACTGATAATTTTAAGACTTTTTGCTTTGCAGAGAATTCAAGCAACACAATAGCTGTAGATAAAAACAAAAAAGCAGTTGGGATAGAAAATTTGTATTCAAACACACTATTCACCGACGATGTTTTTACTCCAAAAGAAATTCAAGGTTCATATGGAACAATTACTTCCATAAATGAATTTGATAAACAAAAATTCCTAAAAAAAATTCAGGCGGAAAATAATGAAAGTACTTTTAAAAACTTTAGACCATTAATAGAAAAAATTAAAGAACTCTTAACTTAGGTGTTTTGGGCTCGGGCATTCACCCCTTTAATTCCCCTCTGCCCTTCGCCCAAAACGGAAAAAGAAATTTGAAATTTTTTTAAAACAATTCCGACTGCTGTCGGAAAAAAGAAAAGGAATATTTCAGCTAACAGCGAGTATCCGGTTACGGTTTTCTCCAAAAATCTCCACCCAAATTCGCTGTCGCTTCGCTCTAACGAACTTCGGATACTCGTAACGTTAGATGAAACAATAATACATTCCTCTGCCCCAACCTGGGGCAGTTTTTTATTGGTACTGAAAATGTTATAATATCAATACATAAGGTTGATTTTATTTTGAAAATATGATAAACGACAATCAGGAAAAAAATAAAACACGTGGGAGATATCGAACGATGAACATGGATGAAATCAGAAAAGTTGCTAATCACCCAATGTGGCACGATGGCGAACGATCGGTTCTGGAATTCTGTTACCCGGTTCCTGTTACTCCGTGGCAAGCAGGATACCGGACACTTCGGGGCTGGAAAAGTTTGGCTGAACGCCATATCGTAGACAAAAAAATTGCTCCTTACACACTCGTTGATAGTGTACCAGAAGACGAATTATACGAGATGGGTGTATTCTGGTGTGCCAAGAGTCCGCAATCGCACATGGGACCATTCCTCAATGCCGTCGACTTTCTAGTACCCGACGGAACTCCTATTCTAGCTGCGGCTGAGGGAGAGATCGTCGAGCTGGTGGAAGACAACACAGAGTGGGGTGATGGAGATCGATACCGAGACACTCTAAATTTTATGACGCTGGTTCACCAGTCTGGCGAGCTGACACAATATTGTCACTTGGCCAAGAATTCCGTTTCCCAACTCGGCCTTAGAGTCGGCAGTGGTATCAAACAAGGACAACGTATTGCTACTGTCGGCAAAACAGGCTGGACAGACCGAGACCACTTACATTTCCTTGTGTTTCGCGACGACAAAAAGAACCTGGAAAATCCCTTTGGTTTCAAAAGTCTTGTTCCTAGATTTACACTCCTATAAACCATGTTCTGGCAGGCAAAGCTAACCACCAACCCAGGGTGTGATGCTCGCCTGCTTTTCTTTTTTATGATGTAATTAACTCTGAAAAACATTCTTCTATGATGAAAAATTTAATTTTATTAGACGCAACAATCTCTTTTATAACAGGTATAGTTATAACATTTTTTCTTGGTTTTATTCTACAAAAACGCAAAATAAAACAACAACAAAAGTGGTCTGCCGAATATCTGGAAAAACAAAAACAAGATGAATCTTTTCCAAAAAATTTTGTTGAACTTCCTAATTATGCCGAATCAGTTGGTTGGCCCATTAAATTTTGGTGTGTAGGTAATTGGTGTAGATCAAAATATTCCCTTTTGGGACTATTGGAAAATGTGATAATTTGGGGAGCAATTATTTTTATTTTTTATAGCTATATTTCTTCTTAAAAAAGTGTTTTAGTTGCTATTAAAAAACGTCACACAAAATCCGTGATGTTTTTTGTTGTACTATAATAAATATTGGTTCGAGTATATCAAGTTACTAAGGACAAACTAAACATCATTGAAGAAGGCTCTCCAAATTCAACCTACCTCGACATAGCTATTTCTTTAATATCTGTCACTTTATCTTTTTTAATTTCTTTGTTCACAACAAAAATAAATAACATAATTGTTTTAATATCGTTTATAATTATTGTAATAGTCAGATTAATTATTGGAATTCTCTTACTGATTTTGTGGTCAAAAACACCCAACAAAGCAAAAAACAATCACTAAAATAAAGGAGAGAATTTCTGACTAAAAACCGGGGCAAAACAAATATAAAGTTTTCTACCAACCAAATAAATCATTTTCAAAAAGTTAAAAAACGGTCGTCAAAACTAAATTTAATCTTAACTTAACACTTAATAATATTTTGAATTTTTTACAGACAAAAAAACCTGGACCATGATCCAGGACGAGTAGCGAGTGACGGTTGAGAGTGATTACTTCTGCCGGCCAGGCAGACTTGAGGCAGAAATACGATTCCTAGACGGCAGGATCGGTTCCGGAGAACCCTTCAAGAAATGCCTGCGAACCTCTGCACCAGTCACCGGTCCATCGACACCAGCATGATTGAACACAGCAGTGTCACCGGCCGAACAATCGCACGGCAGATCGTTGTTTCCGGTTTCGATCACACCAGTATCATTGCACTTCGTACACTTCGGTTCCATCGGTTCCTTCCTTTCTGGTTATGAATGAATCAAAACAGATGCGTTTCAACTCATCCTTTTTGGTGGATATTTATCCTATCTGTACATATTGCATTTGTCAAGATCAGCCACTTCTCCTTTTTAGAATCCATCTATTTAATAAACTCTCAAAATTTTTTGTGATATAATTAAAATAATTGTAGGTGATAGGCCCGTAGGCTCTAGGTGGTAGACCATAGGCGCAAGGCTCGAGTAGGTAGTATGTAGTAGGTAGGCGAAAGAATTCTTACCCCCCTCCTCTGCGTGGCACAGTAGCCCTCCCCCTAGGGGGAGGGTGTCGCCTCGTGGGTGGGGGGATTAAAAACCCAACGCCTTAACGCCCAAAAAGAACAAAACCCTCTACAAAACAAAGAAACAAATCCCTCATCCTAATACAAAATATGTTCGACCTCCCCACCATAATTCTCCCACTTTGGCTTTTGTTAATTCCCTTCGGTATCATTTTTTTCTTAGTCGTCCTGTACGGAATTTTTAATGTCTACCACTTACTACGTTTTGCCACCTACACTTTTGGTAGTTACTTTTTAACAACGCTTTTTGTCGGTGGTTTAATAATTATTGGGGCCAGTTGTTATACTTATCTTATTGATTATAATTGGTTGCTTGGTTGGAATCTAACTGACTTTCTTGAATTTAAACAAGACTTCTCTTTATGATGAATTTACAACACTTGCCCAACGCTCGGCCTGGTGAAAAGGTGCAAATTTTCTTGCGACGTCATTGGATGGCGCCGTTGGAAATTATTTTTTATACGGTTCTTTTATACGCCGTACCATTAATAGGAATTTTATATTATTCCGAATATTGGACGACTTGGACAGCTAAACCATACCTTGGGCCGGTAATTATCTTGGTTGCTTGCTCCTATGTACTTTTAATCTGGCTTTTCGCTTTCTTGGAATTTACTGATTACTATTTGGACGTGTGGATTGTCACCAACGAAAGGGTTATCAATATTGAACAAAAGGGTTTATTTACCAGAACTGCCTCTGAACTTCATCTCTCAGCAATCGAAGATACCACTTCAGAAGTTAAAGGTATGATTCATACTTTTCTTGACTATGGCAATGTTCATATTCAAACTGCCGGTGAAAGAACACGCTTTATTTTCAAAAACGTTCCTCATCCCGAGATTGTAAAAGAAACAATTGTCAGATTAATAAACGATAGTAAAGCAAAACACCTACAGGAAGAGGCCAAAATTACTGCCGCAGCTGTAAAATAAGAAAAAAGACCCAAAAGAAAATACCTTTGGGCCAAAGGAAGATTAACGGAAAATTTTTCCTTGCCAAGGAACAATACGGTTTTCGACGAGTTCCAAGGATCTGCCGTGATCTTCATAAAGAGCGATTGAGGTATTTTCAAACCGACTGGTTTGATACACCTTCTCGGCTTCGGCCACAGTGGCATTGGTCATAATCCTCCAAAATAGCAACTGCCAGTTGCCGTGACCAACAACCAGAACTTTTTTGCCGGCATAAGCCTCACGCAAATAAGCAGCAAACGAGTGAATACGCATTTCCACGTCTTGCGCTGATTCGCCACCGATCGGACGATAGTGAAACCAACCAAGAGTTTGACGGATCAAGAACTCTTCTGGATAGCGATTGCGAATTTCTTCATTGGTCAAAACATACCAGATACCACGCCACCACTCGTCAACCCGCACATCAATCACAGCCTCGCGATCAAGTTTGAGCAGTCCAGCGGTCTCTTGGGCCCGCAGAAATGATGAGGTAAAAACCGCATCAAAACTGCCAAAACGTTCGCGAACATATTCACCGGCCACTAGTGCCTGCTGTCGACCAAACTCGGTTAGAGGAAAACGTTGGTTAGCCGATCCGGCAGCCCGAATCTCTTCCACGGTTTTATTGGTACCGTCGGCTTCGCCATGGCGCATGATAACGAGTTGGGAAGGCCACATCATGATGTTTTGTCTCCGTTGGTTTGAAAAGGTCTTGATGACCTAAAAACAGAATATCTTATCCAAAAAAATTTTGTGTAAAATAACCTTTTAAATGATTGGTTTTTATAATCAATAGCAAGTTCGTCCAGTATTTAATGCTTGACTAGATATAAAAAAGTGTACTAAGATTGGTACACTTTTTTAAATATGAAACAAAAAGACCTCTTACGCCAGTTAGGCTTTAGCCGCTTAGCAGAAAAGATTTATCACCTTTTACTAAAAAATGGGCCGCTTTCTATTGCTGAAATTGCTCGACAAACCGCCAGTCATCGACCAGCGGTTTATGGGACTTTACCAGAGCTCTTGGAAAACCATTTAATCTCCTCCATCAAACTTGGTCGACGCTTAGTTTACGATGCCGAATCACCAAACACTTTGTTGGCAATAGTAAAAACCAAAACTCAACTGCTTGATGAAAACTTACCTAGTTTACTCAAAAGTTATGAAAATAAAAATCAATCCCCAAAAATATCTTTTTTCGAATGTCGTGCCGGTATTGAGAGTGCTTATGAATATCTAATTGGAAAAACAAAAAAAGGCGGATTAATTTACCGCTATGAATCACCCAAAGACCATCAGCAAAACAAACGCTTCTACCCTACCCTTTATTGGCAACGAGCCGGAGCCGATGGTGATTTAGAAAAATTCGTCATTACCAATGCAAAAACCCACCAAAGCCGCCGCCAAAATATTAATCGTCTTTCCAAAGCTGTTCCTACCACCGATGATCTTTTTGACTACAATATTACCCAAATCATTAGTGACACCATGGTTCTTTTTGTTGATTATGACTCGGAAACCGCTTTCTTAATTGAAAACGACCGCTTTGCAGCGTTTCATAAAAGATTATTTAAACTATTGTTCAATAAACTTTGAGTTCGAGATTGATATAAATAAAACCCTCGGATAAATACCAGGGGATTTCTTTATTTAGAGGTTAGGGACTAGGGTTTAGGGAAGGAAACATTTAAAATTTTCAATTGTTCAATTATCAATTTTTAATTAAAGATTCTTCTATTTCTCAAAGAATAGAGCTTCAATAATTGAATATTGAAAATTAATAAATTGAAAATTCCCAAAAATAGAGCTACCAACCCTAACCCCTAAGCCCTTTCAAACAAATTATTTCCATTGATAATTATTCCATGTCCAATCGGCCAGAGCTTTGGCATCATTCATACTGTCCCCACGGGCCGAGGCCCCAAATACTACCACAATAATTTCACGAGTCTCTTCCCGATAAACTGGCCGCAGGGCTGTAACCAAATTCCAACCAGATTCTTCAAGATAACCGGTCTTACCAGCCATGACATAAACATCATCATAGGCCGGTTTCCAAAGCAACCAATTGGTGTTGGTTAAAGTCTTCTCTTCCCCGGTTGATAAAACAGAGATTGTCTTGTTGGCCGTACCGGTATAACGACGAATTTCCGGTCGAGAAAAAACCTCACGAGCAAAACGAGCTATTTCACGAGCTGTCGAAACATTGGTTGGGTTAATACCTGTTGGATCAGTAAAGTGAGTATTAGGCAAACCACAATCTTCAGCTTTTTCATTCATCTTAAAAACAAAATCTTCTTTATTACTATCTACTGTACGGGCAATGGCGTTAGCAGCATTGTTGGCCGAACCAACCAAAGTGGCATAAATCAAATCACTTAAAACAAACTCTGATCCTGGGTTAACATAAAGTCTAGCCCCACCAACTTCATCAGAAGATTCAATGGAACAGGTGCCGTACAAATCAACGCCAGAATCCAAAACCAAAGTTGTGGTCATTAATTTTGTGATTGAAGCAATCGGCCAAACAGCTGAGGAATTCTTTTCGGCCAAAATCAAGCCGCTATTTTTATCAACAACAATGTAAGAGTTGGCCGAAACCTCGGGAGCAGCAACTAGACCAACCAACTGTGGTAACTCTTCTGAAGCCGGTACATAAGCCGACAATTCTGGATATTCACGCCAGCCATATTGTTCGGCCCAATCTTGAAGATCAATTAAAAAACCAGCAGCTGAATTTGGTACAGCCAATCCGGTTTGATCAAAAGCCTTTTGAAGATCAGGACGACGATTGTAAATTGATTTTAAAGCTGAATCATCAACTTCTGCCGAAACAAAATTAGGTATTAATAGTAAAGAAAACAAAGTAAATAACAGAAAAAAATTTTCCATTTTACCGATTTTCGAATTTACTATTTTTTGAAAAATATTTTTTAAAGGCAAAACCATAATTTGAAAATTAGAAAATTTGAAAATTAAATAATTTCCAAATTACTTCCACTTCTTTTCAACTTCAATTCCTGCATAAAAATACTCTAAAATTTCTTGCCAATTGGTTCCATCATTACCCATAGCCAAAGCCTCGGAAGCCGACATACCTACACCGTGCCCCCAAAGTTTTTTACCAATGTCGTTTGGGGTTTTAACTGTTTTACACCAGGGTACATCGCCACCCCAAACCTCACTCCAACTGCGTGTTCTACCATCAGAACGAGAAAAATAAGGAGTTATGGCTGTTTTATCTTCATAAGTTACAACGTAACCGGAAGTTTCTTGCACAGCTTGAGTCAAACGAGGGGTACGAGCCTCTTGTCCATAACCGTTATAAACCTGATCAGCATAGGCATCGACGTGAAAGTATTCGTTGGCGTGTTTAGTAGCTCGCTCAAAATGATAAAGAGCGTAAGTGCGGGCTGCAGTAATCAGAGCTTTTTGAAAATCTAAATTGGAAAGATTCGAAGTTTCAGCCAAACCACGCAAATAATACTCAATTGGAAGTTCGTTTATAAGCCAGGTACGATCTTTAGAATCATTATAACGAAGTTCAAGAATATTTCTGAATTGATTATCGGCGTTGGCAGAATTACGAGTCTCACGACGGTCAAAATTAGTAACAGTACATACTGCGTTGGCTTCGTCGGGAACAAAACGTAGATAAAACGAAGTGCTTTCTAAACCTCGGCCACGATCAAACCAATATTTTCCGTTTTTATAAAATGCTTCAATTTTATCGCCATTGTTAGCTTCGGCTAGTAAGGCTCCGTTACCATCTTTTAAAATAAAGTCACTGGCACAAGTAATAATAACTTCGTTATCTGTTTCTTCATCAACGATTAAAACTCCGACACGCAAAACCGGTTCGTCAATCAATACTTCTGCTTCGTCGACGTCGTTTGTCTCTTCAGAAACCACAGCTTCTGGTGCGTTACTGGTAACCTCGATTGGAATTTCGATTTCCCCACCAGGCACAGAATTTACTTCGTCTGCGGCTAGAGTAAATTTAACAACATAACTACCTTTTTTGGTTGGGGCTTTAAACTTAAAAGTAATCAAATCCATTGAGCCTGGAGCGATTGAACCATCGGTTTTAGTTATGGCGGTTTTTGAATCAAGCCAAGAAGAATCTTTATAACTAGTTGAGGAGGCTAAAGAAACATCAGGTAATTTTATAGAGCGCGATGTCCAGGCTTTAGTACCAGTATTTTTTAAACCAGCTGTAAAAGTCACAACTTCGCCACCTTTGACCTGAATGGTTTTTTTGGCACTCTTTAACAACAAAATAGCGGCGTATCCAGAAGTATCTGTTGTGGAAGAGGAGGAAGGGGTTGAAGAGGACAAAGAAGAAGAAGAAGAAGAAGAAGAAGAGGAGGAGGAGGAAGAATCAGTCACTGTAATATTGATAGTAAATTGTCCACCAGGAATCCAAGCTTTATCCTCAGCTGCCAAAGCAAAAGTTTCTTTATAAGTTCCTGTAGTGGTTGGCGCTTTTAAAGTAAAGGTAATATGACCAACCTCTTTGACCCCAACACTTGGTTCTAAAAGTTTAACTGGTTGATCTTTATTTACCCAAGAAGAATCATAAAAACTACTGGAACGATATTTTGGATCATAAGAATAGATAGAAACAAAATTTGTCCCAGTATTTGACCAAGTGGCAGTTCCAATATTTTGAAAACCAAAAGAAACTTTTTTACTTTCACCAGGTTTCATGGTTATTTGCCCAGAAGCCGAAACTTGCAAAGCCTCATAACCTTTAAGAGGTGCAGCGTAGGCTGTTTTGATACCCAAAAAACTGTGCCAAGCTGGTGTATTAGAAGTTTTTTCTGTTGAAATTCTATTTTCGATTACTTTTTCAACAACTGAAAGTATAAAGGCTAGAGATACCACTAATAAAAGAGAGAGGGCTATACTCATGACCACTTCGAGCCAGGCATTTTTATTTTGTTTATTTTTTGAAGTTTCCTCCATAATTTTTAAAAATTCTAAGTTCTAAATTCTAAATACTAAAAAATTGATAGTCTATTCTCTAATTATATTTTATCAAAAATCTTACCTTCTTTCAATATCGCAATAATAAGCCTTTTTTGATACACTAATGACGTTATGAGTGTCATGAAAAAAGTCGCAACAAATTACGTTATCCAGATAGCTGGCAAAGGCCTAAGTATGTTGGCCGGACTTTTGGTTGTAGCTTTACTAACCAGAAACTTAAGTGTCGAGGACTGGGCTGCCTATGTAACAGCTACCACTTTTTTATCGTTCTTCGCAGTTTTTGTTGATTTTGGGTTAACTCTTACATTAACTCAAATGATTTCTGTAGTTGGAATCGATGAAAAAAAAATTGTTGGCAGTATCATGGGAATTCGCTTGGCTTCTGGATTGGTGTTCTATTCTCTCTCGGTCGCGGCCGTTACTCTACTTCCCTACTCTGACACAACAAAAGCTGGCGTAGCTGCCGGTGCGGCAGCCTTTTTTTTCATGTCCGCGACTGCCTCGATGATAGGTCTGTTTCAGAAACACTTAGCCATGCGCCGATATGTTGTAGCAGAATTAGCCAGTCGGGCCTTATATCTAATACTAACTTTTCTTTGTGTTGTTTTTAACCTTGGCCTAATTCCAATTCTATTGGCCATGGGACTAGCTAATGGTTTTTGGTTATTGTTTGTCATTATTGCGGCCAAACCACTTACAATCATTCGTCCAAATTTCGACCTAAAAATCTGGAAAGAAGCTTTTACTCGCAGTGCACCTATCGCTATTTCCACAATTTTTAATTTAATTTATTTGCGCGGCGATGTTCTGATTCTTGCTTGGGCCAGACCAGATGACGTGGCTCAATACGGCACGGCTTATAAAGTAGTTGATGTTATGACAGCTTTCCCTACCATGTTTATGGGACTACTCTTGCCACAACTAGCCATAGCTTGGAATGAAAATAATAAAGAACATTTTAAAAACATTTTACAAAAATCTTTCAATATTTTTTCATTAATAGTAATTCCTGTTTTTTTCGGAGCCCAAATTGTTGCCATACCACTAACCCAGTTAATTGCTGGGAGTCGTTATGCTACAGCCGGCCTGATTTTACAAATTTTAATTATTGCCATTATTTGCGTCTTTATTAGCACTCTCTACGGTCACACGATTGTTGCTCTTCACAAACAAAAAATTATGACTTGGGGTTATGCCTTTACTGCTGCAGTAGCTGTAATTGGATATTTCATTTTTATTCCTCGTTTTGGCATGTGGGGAGCGGCTTGGGTAACCTGTATCTCTGAATTATTAATTGCCCTTCTAACTTTTATCGTAGTTTCTCGAGTTTCTCATACTTTACCCAATCTTATAGTTGCCGCTAAAGCCGCTTTGGCCGGATTAATCATGTATTTTATTTTATTAATGCTGCCAACTTGGCCAGTTTTAATAACAATTGGTTTTGGCGCTATTGTCTATACTGTTGTTTTATTAGCTGTCGGTGGAGTGGATATAAAAGAAATAAAAAACTTGCTGGTAAAAACATAATTTATGTATCTACCAATTATTTACATTCTCTTGGGAATTTTTGGCGTAATTGCTTGGCAAAATTTTCGTCTGGCTGTCTTTATTTTTTTAGCTGTCTTGCCAGTCTACTTGCTACGTCTAAACTTTTTTGAAATACCAACAACAATGTTGGAATTAATGTTTGGTGTAATAACCATTTTTTGGATTATTGAATTAACAAAAGAAAAAAGCAACTTCTCTTTTTCTAAACCCTGGCTTGTTCCTTTTTGTCTTCTTATTGTTGCCGGAGTAATTGGAGTAGCTATAGCACCGGATAAATTAGCGGCTTTAGGTATTTTAAAAGCCTACCTAATCGAACCGATTATTTTCTTTTTTATTCTTTACACAACCTTAAAAAAATCTGATGATCTTGAGAAAAGTTTGATGTTTCTTGGACTAGGTGGCCTAACAGCGGCTGGTTTTGCTATTTTTCAACACGTAACTGGACAAGCTATTCCTATTCCTTGGGATATCGAGGGCCGAGTTACTGGTTTCTTCCCTTATCCAAACGCCCTTGGTTTATATTTGGGACCAATAATTATTCTTGGTTTCTTTGCTTTCTGGCACTCACTTAAAACCGAACAGTATTTACGTGTCGGTTTTTGGTTTTTAACCTTATGTCTATCTGTGGCAGCGATTATTTTTTCCCAAACCGAGGCTGCCTGGATAGCTATTCCATCAGCGCTCCTTATTATTGGATTATTCCATCAAAAAACTCGTTGGCGAGTAATATTTTTAATTATTGCGGCAACAATTATTGTTTTGTCATCATCAACAATCCAACAGAAAATATTTTTACAAGATTATTCCGGCAATGTTCGTCTTAAACAATGGGAGGAATCATGGAACATGTTAAAAAACAACTGGCTTTTCGGAGCCGGATTATCCGGTTATCCAATCGCTCTTGAGCCGTATCACACCTATAAAGAAATTGAGATTTTTCAGTATCCACATAACATTATTTTAAATATCTGGACCGAGTTGGGCTTACTTGGTTTATTTACAGCCGTCTGGTTAAAAATAGTTTCATTGATAACTTTTTATCGGGGACAAAAAAGATATAGATCTTTTAACTGGTTAGTTTTTGCCGCCGGCGCCACCTTAATCGAAATGACAATCCATGGTCTGGTTGACGTACCTTTTTTCAAAAACGATTTAGCCTTGCTAACAGCTGCGATTTTGGTTTTCTTAACTTGGTCAACCAACAAATCTTATGATTATAAAAATGATATCATCGAAAAATAAAGACGGAGACAAAGGCACGGTTATATTTTATTTTTTAGGAATTTTAGCTTTTACGGCTATTATTCTTAAAATAATCGAATGGTTTAAATAAAAAACTTTCTATAAAAAAGCCCTTCCTAATTTTTGGAAGGGTTTTTAAATTATCAATAATCAATATTCAATAATCAAATATGGATTTTTTATTTTTTAAATTCTGTTAATCTTTTGGCTACTGCTTGACTAACCTCTTTATCTAAAACACTGGGCAAGATATTTTCTGTATTTAATTCTGATTCTGACAAATAATTAGCCAAGGTCTCAGCAACAGCAATTTTGATTTCGTTGGTAATAACTTTTATTTTGTTATCCAATACTCCTCGGAATAGACCAGGAAAAGCTAAAACATTATTAATTTGATTAGAAAAATCACTACGACCAGTTCCGACAATAAAAGCCCCGGCCTCTTTAGCTGCCTCGGGGGCGATTTCTGGAACCGGATTAGCCATGGCAAAAACTATTGGTTTAAGAGCCATAGTTTTAATAAATTCTGGTTTTAAAATATTCGGAGCGCTGACACCAATAAAAACGTCGGAATTTTTTAAGGCTTCGGCTAAATCACCACTAATATTTTCCGGATTAGTTACTGTTAACATTTTTATTTTTTCCTCATTTAAATCAATTCTGCTTTTACAAACAATACCTTTAGAATCAACCAGAATGATATTTTTTATTCCATAGTTAAGAAGTAATTTTGTTGTAGCCATACCAGCCGCGCCAGAACCACAAATAACCAATTTAATATCTTCCTTATTTTTTTTGGCAAGCTTAAGACTGTTTATTAGAGCCGCTAAAACCACAATAGCCGTACCATGCTGATCGTCATGAAAAACCGGAATATCTAATTCTTTAATTAAACGCTCCTCGATTTCAAAACATCGTGGTGAAGAGATATCTTCCAGATTAATACCACCAAAGGTTGGAGCAATCGCTTTTACGATTTTTATAATCTCTTCTGTGTCTTGGGTTGAGAGAACAATTGGATAAGCGTCGACTCCGCCAAATTCTTTAAAAAGCAAAGCCTTACCTTCCATAACTGGAAGTGCCCCATAAGGACCGATGTTGCCAAGCCCAAGTACAGCCGAACCGTCAGAAACCACAGCAATAGTGTTACCTTTAATAGAATAATCATAAGCTTCTTCCGGGTGTTCGGCCAAAAAAGACGATACAGCTGCCACACCAGGGGTATAGGCTACACTTAAATCATCACGATTTTGAATGGCTGGAAATTTATTTTTAATTTCAATCTTTCCTCTAAATTCTTTATGACGTTTTATTGATTCTTCTTTATAATCCATATGACGGAAAAATATTTGTAATTTGTAAGTAATCGAGGATATTTTGCTTTTTAAATCTCAACAATATCAAGGCTATCATAAAAATTGGTTTTTAGAAATTCTCAAAAAACTTATAATCTTCGATGTTTTTTATATTTTTGCTTGATTACCTTAAGGGCGTGTTCCCAAATGATAGACAAGGCAATTTCTGGGATAAAAAATGGCTAATCTAGAACCCACAACTTTCTGAATTTACGTCTCGGGAACAACGCCCTTAAACTTGATTAAAAAACCAAAAGATGATAGATTTTGAACGCAAATTTCCAATTTTAAAAAATGATAGCAACCTATTTTTTAGAATTTAGGATTTGTTATTTAAAATTTCCAAAACGGAGAGGTGGCTGAGTGGTCGAAGGCGCCAGACTCGAAATCTGGTGTACTCGCAAGGGTACCGTGGGTTCAAATCCCACCCTCTCCGCCAAAAAATCCCTACTAAATCAGTAAGGATTTTTTGTTATTATTTTTGTAGAGACATTCTCATATGCGATCTTATAGGCAAAAGAAGTAACGTGCCCATAACAGATGATGCCGACATACCAATAATCACCCAAGTAAAACCGACGGTCACTGCCAACACACCACCAATAGCCGCGGCAAGTGCTGAGCCCAAATCAACTAATGTAAAATAGGCTCCCCATTCCATACCTTCTTTATCACGATCTATGTGCCTGGTAAAAATTGCCATATAAGACGGGAACATGCAAGCAAAAGAAATACCCAGAAAAAATTGAATAATATAAAGCTCGAGCGGTGTGTGAATAATTAAATAAAACAATGGGAGAATAGCCGAGATTAATGAACCAAAAACTAACATCGAAAAATCATCACGTTCACCTTTTATTTTATCCATAATAGAGGCGGCTGGTACTTGAAAAACACTCTTAGCAACTAAAAAAATTGTCATAGCAATTCCAACTGTTTCTGCTGTAGCGTCTGGAATTACACCGGTGGCAAAAATAGCAAAAATCGGCGCTAATAAACCGCGCGAACCAGTCAAAAGAATATCAGAAATAATCAAAAACTTAATTACCCAATTTGCATCCATTAAAAGGTATTCACGAAACGGTACAACAAACTTTGACATATAGTAATAATCTTAAAAAAGTTGTATATTAAAGATAATATTATTCTACCTCTTTTTATGAAAATCAGAAAAGCTATTATCCCAGTCGCGGGTATGGGCACCCGTTTTTTACCAGCCACCAAAGCGCAACCAAAAGAAATGTTAACCGTAGTTGATAAACCTGTAATTCAATACATTGTAGAAGAAGCTGTTGCTTCGGGTATAGAAGAGATTATTTTTGTTACAGCCATTGGCAAAAGAGCAATTGAGGACCATTTTGATCGTAATTTTGAACTAGAATATCGTCTTGAACAAAAAAATAAAATCAAGGAATTGGAACAAATAAAAGCTGTTGGCAGACTAGCTAAATTTGCTTTTGTTCGGCAATCAAAACCGCTTGGCGATGGTCACGCTGTGCTTTGTGCCCTACCTTTTGTTGAAAAACATGAACCTGTCGCCGTACTTTTTGGCGACGACATAATTGATAATAAAATTCCAGCCCTAAAACAACTTATCGATATTTTTGAAAAATATAATGATAGTGTTATCGCCTTGGAAGAAGTACCTAAAAAAGAGGTATACAGATATGGCGTAATAGGCGGAAGAAAATTAGACAAAAAAACCTGGGAAATTGATCAGTTTAAAGAAAAACCAGCCGTCGAAGATGCTCCATCTAATCTTGCTGTTGTAGGCCAATATGTCATTACTCCGGAAATAATGAAACTTTTAAAAACTATAAAACCTGGTAAAGACGGCGAGCTACGCTTAGCCGATGCTTTTTCCGCCTATTTAAAAACCGGTCGTGTTTTATATGGTTGTAAATTTGACGGTACACGTTACGACTGCGGTAATAAGTTTAGCTTCTTAAGAGCTCAAGTGGAACTTGGTTTAAAACACCCGGAAGTCGGCAAACAACTAAAATCTTATCTCAAAAAAGTTTGTTAATTTTCAAAATATGCGACGACTCTTGTCCTTTTTTACCCTTTTTGCCTTAGTTTTGACTATCACTGGCTGTGGCCAGTCTCAAGCCGAAAAAGAAGCTGCTTCACCGGTTACCCTTCAAGTATGGAGTGTTTTTGAAGATCAGGCCGCTACTAAAAGTTTAATGGATGCATATCGGTCTGTGCACTCCAATGTTTCTTTTGATATGCGCATTCTTCGTTATGATGAATACGAAGAAGAATTATTACAGGCTTTTGCTCGTGGTGAAGGACCGGACATTTTTGCTCTTCATAATACTTGGCTTGGTGAATATAAAGATTTAATTACTCCATTACCAGCTTCGTTAACAATTCCCTATACTGAAGTAAAGGGGACTTTAAAAAAAGAGACTATTACGACTTTACGGGAAGAAAAAGCTATCACTGTACAAGAAATGAAAAATAATTATGTCGATGCAGTATCATCTGATGTGATTTTGCCTTATCAACCTGATCCAAAAAAAGATGCTGAAAATAAAATTTTTGCTATCCCACTTTACGTTGATACCATGGTTCTTTATTCCAACACGGATATTTTAAATACAGCCAATATTGCTGAGCCACCAGCAACTTGGCAAGAATTTCAAAACCAAGTCAAAACCATAACCAAAATAGATACCAATGGTAATATCACCCAATCGGCCGCAGCTTTTGGTTTTGGAGAAAATGTTGAACGATCAATTGATATACTTTCGGTTCTCATGATGCAAAACGGCGCAATAATGGAAAGAAACAATAAAGCCACATTTTCTGAAAAAACCGAAGATGGTCGTGTGCCAGCATCTGAAGCTTTACGTTTTTACACCGATTTCGCTAATCCAGTAAAAGAAGTCTACACCTGGAATTCAGAAATGACTGGTTCTTTTGATGCCTTTGTTAATGGTGAAACTGCTTTTTTCTTTGGATATTCTTATGATTTACCGTTAATAAAACAGCAGGCCCCAAAACTTGAGTATCGTATTTCAGCTCTGCCCCAAATTGAAAATGCTAAAACTGTAAACTTTGCTAACTATTGGGCCTGGACGGTCTCCAAGGCCACAAAAAATTCAAAATGGGCCTGGGATTTTATTCAATTTGCTGCCAAAGAAAATAATGTCAAAAATTATCTTGAAGCCACTGTCAGACCAACCGCCTTACGCGGTCTTATCGCTGAACAAGCCGAAAACGCTGACTTAAGTGTTTTTGCCAACCAACTCTTAACTGCGGAAAGTTGGTATCACGGAAACGATTCAAACGTTGTTGAGGAAGCTTTTATTTATTTAATTGATAACACTGTTGCTTCTGGATTAGAACTTGAGGATTTAATTAGGGAGACACAAAATAAAGTTAATCAAACCTATTAAATTATGCGATTTTTTATTGTTTTATTTTTTTCAGCTCTCCTTCTTTCTCCATCGTTGGTTTTTGCGGCAACTTCTACATTCACCTGCGGTGCTGATGGCAAATCATCAAACACTGCTGTCACCACAGAAACTGAGTCAGGTGTTTTCATGAAAGGGATATGTAAGGTGTGTTGGGACGAAGGTAATTGTGGACTAAACGACTTTTTAACCCTTATTGCTAATGTCGGAAATTACATTTTAAGTATCGTGGCCGGTTTGGTTTTCTTGGTATATATCATAGGTGGATTCTTCTGGATTATTGCCCATGGCGATAAAGGTATGGTTGATAAAGGTAAAAAATGGATTAAAAGTGCTACCGTCGGACTTTTCATTGTTTTGTTTGCTTATACTGGTGTAGTAGCCTTACGTTCAGCAATTACCGGTGAAGCTGTGAGTACAGGCTATACAATTTGTTCTGGGACAGAGACTGATGGGCAAAGTTGTGCAGTTAACTCAAAATGTAGTGGTTTTTCTTGTATTAGCACGTGTGAAAAAACTACCAGTGCTTTTTGCACCGATGCTGCCACAGCTGCCACATTTAGCAGTACTGAATACAGCTGCTCGGCTGGTACTAGTTCATGTCCGGACATAACACAAAAATGCTGCACGCCTGTCACTACCTCAACCACAACACCTTAATTCACAATTAAAAAAATATGTCTTTTAAAAAAACTTTATTTTCTTTAACCGCTTTTGGTCTGGGTTTTTTACCTTTCATAGCTTCAGCCACAGCACTAACTAATCCACTTGGTACAACTGATATACGTGTATTAGCCGGTAATATTATCAAAGCTATCCTTGGTCTTTCTGGTGTAGCTGCTTTTCTAATGTTTATTTGGGGTGGTGCACAGTGGATTATTTCCGGTGGTAAAAAAGAAACTATTGAAAAAGGAAAACAAACGGTTGTTTGGGCAGCCTTAGGTCTAGTTTTTATCTTTGTGGCTTACGCTATACTTTATACCCTTCTTCAAATCATCGGTTCAGCTTCTTAAGTTAAGAGTTTTCCACACCCCATAACCTCCTTTAACACCCATTAACCTCCCTTAACACCAAAATTATGATATAATAAATTCGCTTTAAAAAAACTTAATTTATACTATGACAAAACTCAAAACTCTATTAGCCGGCCTGACCATTTTCGTCTTGTCGGCTCCTGTCGTCCGCGCCGAAGTTATTACTGTTAATAATATGTTTGGCGGTAACGAGGGCACAGATTTCGCTAACGAAGCTGGTCTTGGTTCAGCCGATCTTACCACCACCATTGCCAACTTCATTCGTGTTGGTCTTGGTTTCCTTGGTATCGTGGCCGTGGTTATCATTCTTATCGGTGGCTTTAAATGGGTTACTGCTGGCGGTGAAGAAGAAAAAGTCAAAAAAGCCAAAAAATATATCATGCAAGGTCTTGTCGGTTTGGTTATCGTCTTGGCGGCTTATGCCATTGCCACCTTTGCTTTGGGTGCCATCACCGATGCTATGAGTGCTTCTTAAATAAGTTTTTCTTCCTCCTTTCAAAAAAAGGGGGATAACGCGAGTTGGCGAATTACCATTCACCGTTTCGCGTTATGAGTGGTCAAAAAATTATTGCCTCGGCTATTGATACAGTAACAAGCAATTTAGGTGTTGCTGGTGAATCTGCTGGTTTTTCAGAACAAGTTTCGGTCTTAGACCTTATTCCGCCAGCTATAAATATTGTTTTAGGTCTTCTTGGAATCATCACATTATTTCTCACAGTATATTCTGGGTTCCTTTACCTAACTTCGCGAGGTGATAAAGATGCGGTTGAAAAAGCTAAAAAAATACTTACATATTCAGTTATTGGTTTAGTGGTAATTATTGCTTCTTTTGCCATTACTAATTATTTTTTTGGAGCTTTTACTCAAGTTTTGTTAGGGAGTTAAAAATTCGGTAAGTTTCTATTAGTGGTTTAATTTTATGAACGTTCAAAAACTTATCGCAGCAAACATTGATGTAGTAACCGGTGGTCTAAACGTGACTGGTGACACGGCTGGATTTGAAAAACAATCAATTACCGACCTTATTCCTGGTATAATACAAGTCATTTTAGGCCTTCTGGGAATTATTACTTTATGTCTGGCGATTTATGCTGGCTTCTTATATCTGACTTCGCAAGGCAATAAAGAAACGGTTGAAAAAGCCAAAAAAATTCTTATTTATACAGCTCTTGGCATGGTAATAATTATGGCTTCTTATGCTATTAGTAGTTTCTTACTGGGATCTTTAGATAACTTATTCACCAACCCAGAAATTACAAGACCTGCTCCCGCCCCTGAGCCAGAAATTGACATGTCTGAAGAAGATTTATTTCCATAATATATTAATAAATAAAAAAATAATTTAAATAAAATATGAACAAAATATTCGCAACCGTCACGGCTTTTGGCCAAGTTTATTTACTATCACCTTTGGTGGCAAAGGCAGCCGAAGTACCATCCGGTTTAGAAGCCGGTAACGAAGCCTTGGGAGCAGCTGTTGAAGGTTCTGATATTGCAAACGCTGGAAGTTTACAAGGACTTATCGCTAATGGAATCAATGTCCTACTTGGTTTCTTAGGTATATTATTCTTGATTTTGGTTCTTTACGCTGGTTTTCTTTATTTAACTGCCCAGGGATCTGACGAACCTGTTAAAAAAGCCAAAAAACTTCTTACCACCTCTATCATTGGTTTGGTCATAATAATTGCCGCTTATGCAATTTCCGGTTACGTTCTCGGCGCTCTTATTTCCATTGCTGGTTAATAAAAACTGATTTATAAAATAAAACGCGTTTTTCTTAAAAAGAACAGCGCGTTTTTTTTGTTAAAAAAATACCTCCGACCCACAGACAGATTGTCATGGATCGGAGGTGAGGTTGGCCTTCCCTAGTACACCGGGGGGATGGTCAACCTCTGAGGGCTACTCCGGCTCCCTGCGATGAAGAGTCCGGTGCGGTTCGGCCCAAGAAGCCAGTAGCCGGGTCGGTTCTCCATAACCTCCTGAACCTTGAACTCGGTCCGGACACCGGGTCTGCCAACCAAGTAGATGTACTCCTGATCGGGCCAGGTGACCGGGGTACCAGCTACTTCGACTGAGGTGATGCGACCATCTCCGTCGAAGTTTCCGACGACGGTCCTGACCCTCGAGTAGCGGTCGATGACCGGGACCGGACCCTCGTTTCCGAGGATCATGTAGGTCCGACCTTGGTTCAAGTGAACTTGAGCACAGTGGCTGCAAGTCACCCAACCGGCGGGCTCGGCGGAAAAGGCCTGGAGTGGCGGATCCGCGAACTCAGGCGCGGGCAGGCCACCAACTGGGAAGGCATTGGTGATGGTTGGCAGACCATCACGTGTTTCCACCCTGGGTTTGGCGGTCTGGACCTTGGCTTCGGCCGCTTCGGCACGCTGCAGGGCCCAGGCCAGGTCGATGTCACGGATACAGTCCGCGTCGTCGGCCGGGCAGGCCTGCTTCAGGGTGAGGAAGCAATCGGTCGGATCGGTCGCCGTCTTGCAGGCTGCGAGTTGGTCGGCCGTGGCCGCGTTGGCGGTGGAGGAGAACAGGACAGCCGCGACGATGGCGGTAAGGGTAGCGATGATGGACATGGAAACCTCCAAGAAAATGGTGCAGGAACGCGAGATGTCGCGCCCCAGTGAGAACATGAGGGTTGTACTACTCTTCGGCCTGCTGCTGGATGAGAACTCCGAAGTCCCTCCTGGACTGTTCTAGTTCTCCCTCGGTCTTGCGGAGCTCATATAACAGCTCGCCATTGATCAAGGTCGCGGCACCGAGGTTGTCAGTAGCCCGGGTCACACCGGTCCGCTGGAAGTAGTAGTCATTGGTGATGTTCACAGCGCCGGTCGGGTAGACCGGCACATACCATCCGCACCTCGTCGGATCCTGCATGCAGGCCGCCTGGGCCTCAGCCAAGGTGTACCTGGCAGAGGCGTCGATGAGGGCAGTCGCACCATGAGGCGTGACTGCTGAAGCACTGACCTCAAGCTTGCCGTCCGTTCCCCGGTGCATGGTAGCGCAGCCGGCGAGAAGGGCGATGATGGCGACGATGACGAGGTTGATGATGGGATTGCGGGACATGGTGGACTCCTGTGTCTCTGGTTGGGGGGGGTAGTGAAATGACCAAAGAAGTGGCCAAAAATTGTTTATTTAGCAACTTTTTTAGTTATTTTAACTCTTAAAAAGTACCTAATAATATACCACAAAAAACCGGTTTTGTCAAGGTGGTTGTGGTCGTTTTTTGGCTAAATTAAGGGATTAAATGGACTCAAAGGGACTAAAAGGAAGAACCTTTTTATTCCAAACCAACCACTCTTTTCCTCCCTTTCTATCCCTCTCGCCCGCCATAGCTCGGAGAGCGACGGCGGGTTAATTCCCCTTCCTTCCCTTTCATAAAAAAACACCCCGGCCTGCTCAGAATCAACTGAACAAACCGGGGCAAGGGAGACTCAACGCTGGGCGTCGAGGCAGGACTGATGGTTCACCGGATCACCGATCGTGGAACAATCGATCCTCTTGTGCTTTCGGCCCGTGTCACCACGCTTTGCCTTGCCTTCCGGCTTGGCGGGCGTGGACACTTGGCGGGCCGGGGCAGCAGCCTGAATCACGGGGGCCGTCTGAGTCGTCGCCTGTTGGGTCGTTTCCGCCTGCTCGCCGATCTCGAAGATACGGTCGATACCAAGCGGAACACCGACAACCAGAGCCGTCAGCAGACCACAGACAATGGCCACGAAAGCAAGGCCAACCCAGACACCACGAAGCTTCTTGGAAGCTCCGGGGGTGGGCTCTTCAGCTCCCATGACCATGAGGGTCACGAAGCCAATCAGAGCCACGAGCGCCGCAACCACTACCGTCACAAGCCAGAACGCATGGGTTTGACCCCACATGTGCTGACCGACAGACTGAGTGGTGGATCCGGAAGCAGAGGCTGCCGATGAAGTCGACGTTTCCGAAGACAACTCGTACAGATCTTTGGCCAGGTCATCGGCACCAACAGCTCGGCCAATGAACGAACCAGCCCATGTCGAGATGAGATTGGGTTTCCACTGGTAGGTGTACTTTCCTTTCTCCTCATCGACTTCGATGATTGCTCCGGGCAGGTGGACCTTGATCTCCTTGCCTTTGGAGTAATACTCGCCAGTCTTCGAATCCCAGCTCACCTTAGACGTATCTTTGATCACGTCGACAAGCGGAAGTTCTTCGACCAGAAGGCCTTCGGTATTGACCATGGCATTCTGAACCTTACCGTTGATGATTTGGCCACTGCCTTCCAGCATCTGCCATTGCTGACAAGACGCAGGGAAAAGGACAATGCCGCCAACGAGCAAGACAGGCCACATCCAACTAAGGAAGCTGTCCGTCTTCTCGGCGCTGCGGTAAGCCCTGTCAGCGAAGTGCCAACGAGCCCGTCCAGCCGACCTGACTATGATGAACAGGCCAGCACCGGCAATTATCAGCCGCGAAATAGCGCTGTCCCAACCACCGCCCCAGATTCCGATACTGACCGCGCAAGCGAGGCCAAGCACCGCGATGAAAATGGAGCCGTCCATGGTCAGGTTGTAGAACCAGAAAAAGCTATCCACGAACGGAACGTCCGGGATGAACTTCCTCGCAACAGCCCGAAGCATGTCCATACCCCAGTCCACAGCTTTGGGAAGCCGAGAAAGGAGGATGCAGGTGATCGGCAACACGAAGGCACCGACCAGCACCAGGCCCATGTTTCCGAAGATCCAACCACTGATGAAAGCGAACCAGATACCCAGGAAAGCCAGGACACAGAGGATGGCGATGATGGCCGCCGGCCACTGGATCGCGTTGATCACTTTCACAGCCTTGCCTTCAGCCGCTTGAATGATCGCCTGACCTTCGGGACTGTTCTTGTCGGCCCAGGCTTTGATCAAGCCTTCGAACCTTTGGACAGTCGACTCATCGAGGTCGGTCTGACCGCGGATAAGCCCAAGGAAAGACGGGATCACTCCTTCCACCTTGCCGGTGGCCGGATTGACCTTATCCTCGAGACTGTTTCCATCAGCCGTCGCGTACTTGATGAGAAGTACCTTGACCAAACGCACCGGGACCTTCTTCAGGTATTCCAGGGCGTCGGCCGCATGGACCTCGTTGAAGATCAGGTGGAGGTGAGCGATCCGAGAGTCGAACTCCGGCTCGAAGCTATCCACCCAATCCTTGGGCTTGGCAGGCTCGGAGGGCTTGGCCCAGGTCGGCGGAATCACGAAGTGCATTCCACAAACCCTGCAGTAGTCATCCGCTTGTTCCGCAGCTTCCGTTTCGTTCATGTCGCTTTCAGGATACGGATCGCCGGGGGTGGTTTTGGGAGGCGGACCTCTCTTATCACCACCGCCGCCGCTCGTTTTGGGCGGATTGAGAATCAACCACCTGGCACGATTGCCTGTCAAATGCATACACAGACCGTCGCCACGATGCGCAATTTTCTTGCCAAGAATCGGCTTGTGGGTGATGGGGTCTTCTGTGAAGTCGTAGGCTACGATTCTTTTTGCCTTGGAGACCTTCTCGACCTTGGCGGCCATTTCGAGACCAGCAGCTTCGGTGAATTCGACATCGGCCACAGCCCGACCAGCACCTTCAGCAAGGCTTTCGATGACCTCGTTGATGACGCGGACGTACGGTGCATTTTCCGCACCGAAGACGTTTGGGTTTGCCTTGAAGACGTTCAGCAGAGCCACCGCGCCGATGCGACGCGACAACTTGGGGAACTTGGCCAAGAACATGGCGGCCTTGGGGAAACTGTTGATGCCATCACCAGCCAGGTTGTACACGACCTCTTCGAGCTCGGACATGGCCACACCAGAACCGGCGTCACCGAGGTTATCTTTGACAGCCTGAGCGAGAGCTTTGCGATCGAACGACATGGTACCTTCCTCCGTGCGGGCTTGCCGCACTGTGTGTGTAGTTGTGAAGAGCGAAATTCGCTCTCTATACGGCCTTGTGGGCACGCACGGAGAACATATATTTATATCACATTTTTAAGGGTTTGTCAAGGGTGTTTTGTGGTATTTTTGGCTAATTTAAGGGGAATAAAGGGTTGAAGGGAATGCAGTGGTTGTTATGATGAGTGGGTTATTTTTTTGGGCGTTTGGGCATTAAGGCGTTTTGGGTTGGGATGTGGGTAACAAAAAAAACGGTTTTTTAACCGTTTCAAACTGAATAATTATGAAAAAATTGTTAAATGTTAATAATCATCATCGTAGGGGCGAATGGCCATTCGCCCCTACGGTAATTAACGATTTTCCATTAATTTAACAATTTTTTCTCGTTCCGAATTTTTATTAATTAACGTTGCCCCAACCACTCGGCCGGCTTTATAAAAAATCTGTAAAACCCCACCATCGGATGCACTTCCCTCAACCTTAATTTCGTCGGCGGTTTCGCGATTGGTATCGCCTAAAAATATGATATCTAGCCCAACAAGATTCATAGAGGAAACGGAAACTTGCTCAAATTTTTGATCTTCGCCTAAAAGGTTATGGGCAACAATTCTTCCTTGGGCTTGGGCCGCGGTCCATGAGCCCATAATTCTATTTCTTTGTGAATGCACATCAAAAACCTCGGCAATGTCACCAATAGCGTAAACGTTTGGAATATTGGTTTCCATTTTTTCGTTTACAATAATTCCCTGCCCGGTTTTTAAACCAGAATCACCAAACCAAGAGATATCAGGTTCAAGACCAATACCAACACCTAAAATTTTACAGTCAACATTTCCTTTATCGGTTTCCACACCATCAATTTCTGAATCACCGTATAAACCAATAAATTTTGCCTCGGATAAAATTTTGATGTTATTTTTTTCTAATTGTTGATTAATTAATTTTCCACTTTCTTCATCAAGAACTCGTGACCAAAAATATTTTCCTCGAAAAGCAACAGCAATATCCAAACCAAAATTTTTAAAAATATTTATAAATTCACAACCAATCAAACCACCACCATAAACACCAACCGAACACGGTTGTGGTTGTTCAGAAATAAGTTGTTGTAAATGATCAGCGTCATCAAGTGTCCAAAGATAAGCCACACCGCGACGATCCTCGGCCAAAGGCCGAGTATTTCGCCCACCAGCAAAAACTAATTTATCAAAAGGTAATTCACGACCATTAGATAACAAAACAAAGGAATTCTTTGTATCAAATTTTTCCGCTCGTTCGCCGGTAATCCATTCAATATTATTTTCCGAATACCAATTTTCGGTCTTTAAAAAAACCCGTTCACGCGGCACCTTACCTTTTAAATAATGTGGCAAAAGCACCCGGGAATAAAGCGGGTGGTATTCTTCAGAAACAATAGTAATTTCGGCTTGCGGATCTAATTTTCTTAACTCTTCGGCACAAGTGGTGCCGGCGATACCGCCGCCAACTATAATTACTTGCATATTAAACAGAGTCGTGGAGTGGTGGAGTGATTGAGTCGTGGAGTTAAGGAATTATTATTTTTTTTAAATAATAGGGCTTCCAACACTCCATAACTTCATCACTCTAAAACTCCATGACTTTATAAATTACCTCGGAAACAACTGCTTACCACTCTCATCAAAAACAAACACTGCCAAAACAGGACATGATTCAGCGCTCAAAATAATATTTTGTAATTCCTCATCAGTTACTTCAATTTCTCTTTCGTAAGATGGACCGTTTGGTGCTTGTCCATGATCCAAAACATCAGCTTTGTTTTCGTTATTAAGCTGAAAAGTTTCTGGAGCAACTGTGACGCAAGCCGCGGCGCCGATACAAAGATCGGGGTCGACTTTGATTTTGATTTTCATAAAGGGAATTAAAGAGGGTTAAAGAGAGGGAAAGGGGATTAAAGATTATTTATTTATACTTTTAATTGTTTGATTTAAAAAATAACTCACGTTACTTAATTTATATTCTAACTCATTAAATCTGATTTCGTCTAAATATTTTTGTTTCTTTGAAAAACTTATCAAATAAGAACATTCTGCTAACGAAGCTCTAGCTATCAATAGAAATCTTAAATATTCTCTATTACCACTTTGGCGAGCTCGACCTTCAACAATATTTAAGATAACAGAAAGAGCTGCCCGACGTAATTGAGAAGTAACCCCAAACATTTCTTCTTTTGGAAAAGTACTGGAAAAACTGTAAACAAGTTGTAAAAAATCATCTGCTTTTTGCCAAACAAGTAAATTAGTATAGGGTTGTTGGTTCATAAAAACTTCAATTCCCTTTCCCTCTCTTTAATTCTCTTTCCTCCCCTTCAAAAAATCCTCAACCGCCAACCGTAAAGCCTTATCACACAAAACCGAACAATGAATTTTGCGTGGTGGCAGGCCACCAAGGCGATCAACAATCATTTGAGGGGTAATTTTCATGGCATCGTCAAGACTTAGACCACCATTTTCCAAACACATAACCGAACACATAGAAGCCGCGGCAATAGCGCTGGCACAACCAAAAGTTTTCCAAAGATATCCGACAATTTTTTTATTTTCTGGATCAATCTTTAACCACACCTTCATTTCATCACCACAAGCTGGCGAACCATAAACACCGAAGGCATTAAAATCAGCCGGTGGATTTTCCTCTTTCAAAAAATTTTGCGGATTAAAAAAATGATCTTTTACAGTATCACTATAAAACCAGGTTTCAGTGCCGCAGGTGTTGATGACGTCGGGCATATTGGAGGGTTTTAAGGGTTTGAAGGGGACGGAGTGGTGTTAATTGGGTTAGTGGAAATCATTCGCAGTTTTTCCACCAGCGGTGGCAAAACTTTTAGTACATAATCAATATCCTTTTCTGTAGTTGAGTGACCCAAAGTAAAACGCATGGCTCCGTGTGCTTCTTCTGGCGACTTGCCTAAAGCCAATAAAACATGACTAGGATCAAGTGAAGCGCTGGTACAGGCCGAACCAGTGGAAACATAGATACCTTTAGCATCCAAATACAACATTAAAGCTTCACCTTCGATATCTAAAAAAGAAATATTGGCGTTGTTAGGCAAACGTTTTGTTGAATGCCCGTTTAATTTTGTTTTTGGGACAGTTGATAAAATTCCAGCGATAAGTTTATCACGAAGTTTTATTAATCTTTCACCTTCTTTATTTTTTTCTTTATCAGTTAATTCAAGAGCTTCGGCTAAACCGACTATTCCGGCCACGTTTTCTGTACCAGGACGAAGACCACGTTCCTGTGCCCCGCCAAATTGTAGAGGTTGAACTCGAAGATCTTTACGAAGATATAAAAGTCCAACACCTTTTGGGCCGTAAATTTTTGAACCATTAATAGTCATGGCATCAACATGAAGTTTTTCAACTGAAAGTTCAAAAGCCCCGGCGGCCTGACAAGCATCGGTATGAAAAATCGGATATTTATTTTCACCGCGATGTTTTTGAATAAAATTACCGATTTCAGCAACTGGTTGAATTGTACCAATTTCATTATTGGCATACATAACTGAAACCAAAATAGTGTCTGGACGAAGTGCGGCCTTGATTGATTCCAAACCAACAATTCCGTCAGTATCTGGAGCAACTAAAGTAACTTCAAAGCCTTCTTTTTTTAATTGAGCCGCAGCCTCCAAAACAGCATGGTGTTCAATAGCTGAGACAATAATATGTTTCCCTGCTCCGACATTGGCTCTAGCAAAACCAAGAATGGCTAAATTATCAGATTCAGTTCCACCGGCAGTAAAAATTATTTCCTCTATACGGCACGATAATATTTTAGAAATTTTTGTTCGAGCTAATTCAACTGTATCTTTAGCTTCTTTGCCTGGTGAATGAAAACTGGAGGGATTACCAAACTTATCTGTTAGCCATGGTTTCATAACCTTAAAAACCCGCTGGTCAAGCGGGGTGGTAGCGGCATGGTCTAAATAAACAAATTGACCCATAGTTCCTATAAACTAACAAAAAAAGAGGTTTTGGACAAGTTTGTTGTTTTATAAAGTGGTATCAGGGGACTATAGGTGGTTGGTTTGACATGATCGGTTTTAAGGGGACTAAAAGGGACTAAAGATATTAATCCTTTAGTCCCCTAATTCCAATTTACCCAAGCCAACCCCAGTCCCCTAACAACACCAACAAAATCACTCCACTGCCTCTTCGTCAACATCCAAATACTTCTCGGGCTCTTTTAAAAATTCGTTACGACAAGCAGTGGAACAAAACGTTAAAACAACTCCGCCCTCAGTTTCCTCAGTTTGAATACTTTCCGGATCACCAAGCGACGCCAAACAAACATCGCAGACATCGGAAGATTCCTCTATGTATTTATCAAAAGATGACATATTTTATAATTAAATGATACCAGAAACTACAATAAAGTGTTAACGCTGAAATAATGTGACACTAACCAGCCTACAAAATAACCAATAGCTGCGGCGGCGAGTGAAATTATTACCATCTCCCCGGCCGACCTTAAGAAAGAACGTTTAGTATAACGGCTGGCCCAAACACCGACTCCGGCCAAAGCTAAAATGGTAAAAAATACTGAAGGGAAAATAGCTATTGAGGGTTTCAAAAAAATGTATGGGGCAAGCGGAACTATACCACCAAAAAAATATGAAACAACCATCACTATAGCCGCTTTTACTGATTTTCTTTCAACGGTTTTATTGGATTTTTCTTCAGCTAATTCGGCGGTTTGTGTCGACAAAAAACTTCCCGCAGCCATTGAAGTAGCTTCAACAGCCAAAATAACCAATCCAGACAAGATAATTACAGAACGATCCTCTGTACCAATAGCAATACCGGTTAAAGCACCCATGGTTGAAACCAAACTGTCTTCTAATCCAAAAACAATTTCTCGAACCGATTCGATGACAGAATTCTTTATACGCAATTGCATATAAATGAATTATAACAGAAGGTCTTGAAAAAAGAAGAGATTGCGGTTATACTTTTAATAAAATTATGCAAATATCATCATCACTACAACCGTTCCACAAACGTACATTAATTGTGGTCACTAATACACTAAAAGCTAAAACCTTTTTAGCTGACAATCTAAACATCAAAGAAGCTGGGGAAATAGATGTAACTTCTGATCTTGAACAGGAATTAAGCGACCGAGAGTTTTTAAGCGATAGTGGTTCTGGCCACAAAGAGATTAGTCTTAAAAAAGATCATATTACCAAAGATCATTTTTACGAGGCTTTAAATAAAGATTTAATGCGCCGAATGCAAAATAACGAATTTGATATTTTAGTCTTTACTGTTCCCGAAGAACTGGAAAACGAATTAAAAGAATCTCTTCATGGACAATTATTAAAGAAAACCGATCTATTTGTTCCAAAAAACTTAATGAACGATGATCTTTTGGATATTGTGACCATGATTCAGGAAATGGATAATGGTTAAAAATTAACTTGTAAAAACTAAAAAATCACTTTTATCAAAAAGTGATTTTTTATTTCATCTCGGTAAATACCACCAATCTTTCAGAAAAACTTTTTGAATTACTATCCCAAATTCCATCACAAGTAATCAAATTAAGATGAGCTTTTCCGTCGTTTGAAACAAATATCTCGGGGACACTGTCATTTTGATTATAAGTTTTAATTTCCTTGACTACAAAAGTCATAATGTTTTGATCTTGATCTTCAATATACAATTCATCTTCTAGTGCTAATTTCTTTAAATTATCAAATACCGAACCTTGTCCATTTTTCCAACGTCCATAATGTCCAGTAATTACTGCATTACCAATATCTCCAGGGTAAGGACCAAGATTGTACCAAGCCACATTATTAGGATCTTTGGGCACACCTAAAGCACCTTGAGTTGTGATACTTACTGACTCAACAGCGGCATCAACATTAATTTTAGGAATTTTTAAACGAATAGAGAGCACTGGGGTAGACTGTTCGGAAAAAATAACATTTTCAACAGAAGAAACTGAATCATTGTTAACAATATTTAATTGCTCTTGATTTTCAGTCTGAACCGACGGTTTAGCAAAAGAATCTTGGACTAAAATTTTTTGGTTAGAAAATAAAAAAACTGTTAAAAAGACAGCTGGCATAACAACAGCAAGAAACCACAAAAATTTAGGAATTATCTTCTTCCGCATATCTTTTTTACAAGGTAAAGGCTCCGCCAGGGCGGAGCCTTTACTACCTCTGGACTAAACAAATTTATTGTTTTTTTATTAAGACTTGTGTTTCTTAAAAAATAGAAGTGGTGAAAAACCTAAGACAAGAAGACTAATCAAAACCACAATTCCTGAAAAGCTTATACTGTTTAAAAAACCTGTGGCTGGTAAAGTTGGCACAGCTGCGGCTACCGTAACTGTAGCTAAAGCAATGTCACGGACAGTTATACCATTGGCTTCACCGCTGGCAGTGGCAGTATTAGTTGTGGTTGCAGTAAGTTTTGTTTGACAAGTGTATTTCCAAGACTCAGAAGTATCAAGTTTTGAATCACTGTTTGTATCACCAGAAACATAAACCATTGGACTACACTTATCATCTGTTAAAGTAACATTATTTAAAGGTTCTGTTCCGGGATTAGTAATAGTTTCGGTGTAAGTAACATTTCCACCTCCAGCCAGTAAGGTTAATGGACTTGGAACTTTGGTGACATGAATTAATGGTGGCACAATAGCTTCGTTAACAAAAACTGTAGCACTAGCAATATCAGTGGCACTTAAACCATTAGCCCAACCAGTAGCTACAACCGTATTTGTATGAGTTTCAGAAATTGTTTTTGTACAGTTGTGTACCCAAGTTTCGTTGACATCAAGTTTGGAATCATTATTGAGATCACCAGAAGTTAAAGTTATAGGATAACAAGTATCACCAACCATTGTGATATCAGTTACTGGAACAGTTCCGACATTGCGTAAGGTATAAGTGTATGTTACTGAACCTGGGCCATCTGGCAAAATTAGAGGACTTGGTACTTTTACCACATCAATAATAGGTGGGACTGGAGGGACAACCACAGGTGAACCTATATCATCATTCGTAATAATACAAAACAAATTTTCATTTGGTTCAAGATATAAAATACCTTCATCATCACAATCGCCAGAAAAAGTTTGGGTATAATCAGGATCAACTGTTTCAGACACAACATACAAACTAGTACTTGAAAAAGAGAATTTGTTTGTCACACCAGAAACCACAGATGTACTACCTATAAACAATGGAAAATCGGCAACAGTCTTAGTTCCACCGTTGTCATTTATTACTGTTTTAACAACGTTGATGGTTCCTGTATAAATCGCACTTGTACCCCCACTGGCTGGCGGCAAAGCTGCACATACAGGACCAGAAATTGTATTACCTTGCAAAACCACTTGACCTGTTTGGGCCATAGCTCGGCCATTTAAAGTCGCACCAGTATAAATATTAATATCAGTTAAGGCCAAAATATTTCCTTTAAAAGCCGTGGTTGTATCAAGAGTTGCAGACGAGGCCACTCTCCACCACACATTACACGGATCACCACCAGTAACCGATGAGCCTGGTGAAGTAATAAGAGTTGAGGCAGATTTAAAAATCCAAACACCAGATCCGGTAAGACTTAAATTACCAGTAAGTATAAAAGCATCAGCACAGTAAACACCAGGGGCAAGAGGTGAAAGTAATGTTAAATCTTTAATGCCCTCGCCAGAATAATCAGTGGTACAAGTTTGATCTAAATCATCAAAAGCTGAAGAATTATCAATCTGAGCTAAAGCCGCATTAGAATCGGCTAAGTGTATTGTTCCACTAACTGTAGGTGAACCGGTCACTGCTGAACCTGGACTAACACCTAAATCACCAGACACGGTGGTTGTACCAGTGTTGGTTACTGTTGACCCAGCTAAAATAGAATAACTGCTGGAATCACTTAAAGTTGGTGAAGTGGCCGCATGTGCGGCTGACAGTCCAAAAAGATTGGACAGAAGGACAAAAGACACAACCGTTATAGCTGTTGTCAAGGTCCAATTAAATATTTTCATAAATATTCTTTAATTAAAAGATCTGTATTAAATTTTAGCACTTTTGTGAAAAAAAATCTGTATGGTTACAATAATTTTCTGTGTATAAGTTTTAATAACATCATCACTGGACCTTGTCCGGGGTTTCCTTTTTTCTACCCTCCCTACATTCCGACGACTGCTAACCATCTAACAACACCGCCTTCGTGCGGGATTTCCTAGATATTTAAAAATCACTTAGAATCTAGGTGATTTTTATTTTGAACTAAAAAATATTTCAATCTTTTAACAATAAAGGCGCGACCTGGTCCGGATTTTAAAAATTTTTCTCTTTTTACTGCGTCCCATTTATTAGTTCCTGCTTCAAAATATATAAGTTTCCAAGGACCTTTAATTCGGCTAGTTGTATAAACTTTCCCTGTTTTATGCTCTGTTAGTCTTCTTTTTAAATTATTTGAATAGCCAATATAAAAAGAACCTTTTGGGTTCTATAAAACATAAACAAAATAAATCACACTAATAATCAACTAAAGGATGACGTTAAAGGCTTATGTATTCTATCAGTTGGTGATTCTAGATTGGCAAGACTTTGCCTAACACCACTACTAGTTGTATACAGAAGCCTTTAACGTCATGGAGGCCTGGGCGGGAATCGGACCCGCGATGAGGGTTTTGCAGACCCTTGCCTTACCACTTGGCTACCAGGCCACGGTCGACTTTGCGACCATCATTATATTAGAAAACTTCGATAGTTGTCCAATTAACACCAAAATTTCTAGCATCAGCGGTTTCTTCCATCCAAATATCAACACGTTGATTGTAACGAGCATTCATACGATCCTCAACCACAAATACCTCGTCACCATATAATTCTGGAATACGAATTTTAGTACCAATTGGCAAAAAATTAGCAGCTACAACACCACGGCGAACTGTTGTACCAGAGGCAGTAATAAATGGAGTAGAATCGGTTTGTCCAACCTCACTAGAATAAGCGGTAATTGGAATCGAATAAAACACACGACGTGGTTCTACGTCTTCTGCTGTTGGTAGTTGCCAGGTTTGCTCGTAAGAAGCAACGGGATTTATCAAATCTAAAGATAAAGCGCTGGCGGCGTTTGGGGAAATAATGTAACTACCAAAAATCATCATCAAAGCAATCAAAGCTGATTCAATTGGTTGAAGAAAACATTTCTTTTTATCGCAAAATAATTTACTCATAATAAAAGCTTCCCTTTCAGGAAGCGGTATTAGTATAGCATATTTCGGCCTTTTGGTCAACCCAAAAACCCAAAAAACAGCCAAAGTCAGCCCAAATAACCTGTGGACTAAATCACTAAAAATCGGTATTATAAGTAATGTCTATGACTTACAACTATTTACATCGTCACTCCGAAACTCGCCACAAAAAATTCATTTTTTTAAAAAAACTCTTAAATAAAGGTAATTTTAAAAATCTAATCTTACTGGGTTTGGCGGCTATTTTGGCTGGATCTATTCTCACCCTTGGTGTTTTTGCTTTTATAAGTCGTGATCTGCCTGACCCCAATTCTCTTTCCGAACGTTCAATCAGCCAAAGCACAAAAATTTATGACCGAACCGGTGAACACCTACTTTATGAATTGCACGGTGATGAAAATAGAACTTTAGTAAAATTAGCCTCCTATTTTTGTGGTGATGGTGAAGGAGTTCTTGAACTTGATCCAAACGGTATTCCCTTAGCATCAATTCAAGCCACCATTGCTGCTGAAGACCATGGTTTTTGCCAACATCACGGCTTTAGTTTTAAAGGTTTTGCCAGAGCTGTTTTTAATAATCTTACTGGTGGAAGTGGTGGTGGATCAACCTTAACTCAACAGCTGGTTAAAAACGCCATTTTATCCAACGAAAAAAAAATTAGCCGAAAAATAAAAGAATTAATTCTTTCTATTGAAATTGAGAGAAAATATACCAAAGATGAAATACTACAAATCTATTTTAATGAAATACCTTACGGCTCAACCAATTATGGAATTGAATCAGCCGCCCAAAATTATCTTAATAAATCAGTCAAAGATTTAACATTATCAGAATCTGCTGTTTTAGCTGCGTTACCCCAAAGACCAACCAGTCTACTTAATAATCCAGAAGCTTTACAGGCACGTCGTGATTGGATACTTGATAATATGGTTGAATTAAGTTTTATCACTGAAGATCAAGCAACTACAGCCAAAGCTGAACCAATCAAACTTCAAACAACGGTTTCCAATATCGAGGCGCCTCATTTTGTTTTTTATGTTAAGGAATTAATGGAAGAAACTTTAAAGCTTGACCCTAAATTAGTAGAAGAGGGTGGACTTAAAGTAATTACCACTCTTGATTACGATAAACAAAAAATCGCTGAAGAAGAGGTATCAAACGGTGTTGAAAAAAACGGGGAAAAATATAATTTTAACAATGCTTCCTTAGTAGCAACAGATCCTAAAAACGGTCAGGTTTTAGCCATGGTCGGATCAGCCGACTATTTCAACGACGAAATTGATGGACAAGTAAACATTGCTACAAGCTTAAGACAGCCTGGATCTAGTTTTAAACCAATTGTTTATACTGCTGGTTTTGTTAAAGGCTACACCTCTAACACTATTTTATGGGATGTAAAAACTAACTTTCCTACTGTTACCGGCAACTATTCACCAAACAACTATGATTTGGGAGAGAGAGGTCCTTTAACTGTTCGCCAAGCTCTTCAAGGTTCTCTTAATATTCCAGCTGTCAAAATGCTTTATCTTGTTGGTGTTGAAAACGCTTTACAATTTGGTGAACAACTTGGTTACACTTCTTTTACCGATCGTTCACGTTTTGGTTTAGCAATAGTTCTTGGGGGTGGTGAAGTTGAATTATTGGAGCATGTCGGAGCTTATGCTGTCTTTGCTAATAACGGAATCAAACAAGAAACCACAGCTATTTTAAAAATCGAAGAACCTGATGGAAATGTTTTATATGAATGGAAAGAAAATGAAGGTAAAAAAGTTTTAGAAAAAAACTTTGCTTACATGATTTCCAATGTTTTGTCTGATAACGCAGCTCGGGCTTATGTTTTTGGTGAAAATAGCTATCTTAAATTAAACGATCGACCGGTGGCAGCAAAAACTGGAACAACCAATGACTATAATGACGCCTGGACGGTCGGTTATACCCCATCCATGACAGTTGGGGTATGGGTCGGCAATACAGACGGCTCAGACATGAACAGAGGGGCTGACGGCTCAATTGTAGCCGCACCTATTTGGAACGGATTCTTTTCAAGAGCTTTGGTGGGCCAACCAGCCGAATCTTTCACCAGTCCAGAAATTCCGGCTACTGGAAAAGCAATTCTTGATGGTCAAATACCTGGACAAACAGTTGTTATAGACAAAGCTTCTGGAAAACTAGCCACAGAATACACTCCCGCATCTTTCCGAGAAACAAAGACTTTCGCTGAATATCACGACATACTTTTTTATGTTGATAAAGATAACCCGACTGGTGAAGTGCCTAAAGACCCAAACATCGATCCGATGTTTAATTCGTGGGAAACCGCTGTTCAAACCTGGCTTACAACTAAAGAGTCAGAAACTGGAATAAAAATAGAGCAAGGTACTGTTCCTACAGAGTCTGATGATCTACATGTACCTAAAAATTTCCCAACAGTTACGATTGAGTCACCTTCAAAAAATCAATCAGTTGATTCTTGGGAAATTTCAGTGGCTGTAAACGCTGACGCACCACGTGGTGTAAGACGAGTAGAATTTTATATTGACGGTTATTACCTAGGTAGTGATAGTCAATTACCTTACGAAAAAACCCTATCTATCCCCAATACTATCGAACGGGGTTACCACACCTTAAAAGCTGTTGCTTATGACGATATTGATAATACTGGGTCAAACTCGGTGGGAATCAAAATAGATAGCGATCCTTCAGCTAATGAATTTTCTATAATAGATCCAGTTAATGGACAAACAATTGAAAGAAAACAAGAAACCTATTCTTTAGCTTTATCATTACAAAATCCAACAGATTACAATTCTGTCTATGTTTATGCCGAAGAAGTTGGTGGTTCAAACCAATCAATGATCGGTTCGGTAACATTGCCAACATCGCCGTTTATCACCATTCCTTGGGCCATGCCTTTATCTGGTATCTGGGTTATAACCGCGCGGGCAGAAGGATCAAATAGTGTTGTAGAAACCCCGGGAACAATGGTTTACATAACAACAAACGAAACAACAACCCCGGTCTCAACAGAAACCACAAATACGTCGGGTTTGAATCCTTTTGAATAAACATTAAACAATAAAAAAGACGGACATTTTAGTCCGTCTTTTTTATTCCATTTTGGCTAATGGAAAAGATTCTGGTTGGTGAATATTTGGTCCTGAACCAGGTAATGGATAATAAGCCAATATTTGTTCGTTTGTAACAAAAAAAACATTTAAAGCAGAAAGTTTTGAGGGTAATAAATCATTTGGAATAATTATTTCGTTTATAATCTTATTAGAAACTTCTTGATAGTTTGTTTTAAAAGAAAAATTATTAAATTCAGCTATTTTTTGATTTGGTTTATCAAAACCACTTACTGAAAATCTTCCATTAATCATTAAATCAACTTCAAGATACTGACCATCATCATCTACTAGAAATAAACAATTTTTTTCATCAGAAAAATTTTCTTTTTTAAGTCCTAAAGTGTTTATGATCGTTGTTTTTATTAATAAACCTTCATCATTTTTTTGCAGTTCGGCAAAACTTGAAAAATTTGTATTTTTACTTCTTTCACCATTCCAAAGACGACCGATTGGTAAAAGTAAAAAAGCTGGAAAATTAGGAACAATTAACATACTCCTATTGTTTTATAGGCATTATTATATATAACTGATCTTCTTTATCATAAGGCTTTAAAACACAGGGATTTGAACCGTCAATCATTTTAAAAGAAATATCCTCAGTTCCTATTGACTGCAAACCGTCAAGTAAATATCTAAAATTTAAAGTAACAGAGTTTTCAATACCAGAGACTTCTATCTTGGTTGATGCAGAGTTTTCCCCACGAGAAGCATCGGCTGCACTAACTTTTAAAGATCCGTTTGGATCCAAAAAAATAGTTACATCAAAAAGTCCGGAGCGGGAAAACAAACTAGCAGTTTTAACAGTATTTATAAGGTCATCTCGATTAACTTTTGCTTCGGTTTGAAAATTTTGTGGGATAATTTGTTGATAATCTGGAAAATTTCCTTCAATAATTCTCGAAATCAATTCAACAGAACCGTAAGTAAAAACAATTTGGTTTTCTGAGAGACTTACTTGAACATCACTAGGCGAATCGGTTGAATCTTTAAAAATAGAAAAAATACGATGAGCCTCAATAATTGTTTTAACAGGAACAATAACTGAAGACTCACTAGAAGACTCGTTTGGTAGATCAATTTTCTTTTCAACAAGTCTATAAGAATCTGTTGCCGCCATTATTAATTTATTTTTCTTAAATTGAATTAATAAACCAGAAAGTTCTGGTCTTGATTCATTATTAGATGCAGCAAAAACTGTTTGAGAAATTGCATCACGAAAGATATCAACTGGTATTAAATAAACTTTTTCAGCGGAAACCGATGGAACTAAAGGAAAATCAGCTGATGGTAAACCATTAATTTTAGTTTTATTATCACCAGCCTCTAGATAAAGAACACTATCATCAGTTTTTAAATCAATTTTTTCTTCTTTTAGTAAAGAAATATAATCATAAAATAGTTTTGAAGGAATGGTTATCTCACCCTCTTCATCTACCTTTCCTCTTACTAAACAACTAACAGCCATTTCTAGGTTTGTTGAAGTAAACCTAATATTACCGTTTTTAGCTACTAAAAGAACATTATTAAGAATAGGTAATTGAATGTTTTTAGTTGATAAATGACTAGTGATGGCTAGACCGGTTTGAAGATTGTTTTTTAAACAAGAAACTTTCATAACTATAATTATCTTTTATATATATTATTTATAGTAATAGTAGTAGGTGTTGTGGATAGAGTGCAAAAAGCAGAAAAAGATCTTTAACAAGCGAAAAAACAATCAAGATAAAAGTGCAAAAGCAGTCAACAGATGAGTATTAAAAAGTGTATGATTTTTAGTGTTTTTTGTTGAGGTGATTTAGTTAAGGTTTCTTCCCCGGACAAAACACATACTTATCAACCGTTTATACCTGACTTTTTAAGCGTAAATTCTTTGTTTAATAACTTCTATATCTTGTTGTAGTTTTTCGTCAGAGACAACCTGGTTAGAAATCTTTTCATAAGCATGCATAGCTGTTGTGTGATCACGGCCACCCAATTCAGTGCCAATAGAAGGAAAACTAGATTTCATTTCCTCACGCATTATGTACATAATAATTTGGCGTGGAAAAGCCAAACGTTTTTCACGACTTTTACCCAAAAGATCCTCTATTTCTAATTCAAAATAACCAGCCACTGTTTGAATAAGTTGTCTTGGTGAAACACTTTTTTTGTTTTTGGTTGGTTGAAAACTGGTAAGGATTGATTTAACCGAATCAATTGTTGGAATGGTATTTTTAAATTGATGAAGAGCAATAATTTTGTTCAAAGCGCCTTCTAATTCACGGACATTGCTTTGGATCGTTGTTCCAATATGATGGAGAATACCTTGATCTAAAAGATAGTTCTTTTCTCGGCATTTGGCTTGTAAAATTGCAATTCTTGTTTCAAAATCAGGGCTACCAATATCAGCCATCATACCCATTTCAAAACGTGACGACAGGCGTTGTTCAAGGTCGGGTATGGCTTTAGGTGGGCGATCAGAGGTTAATATAATTTGTTTATTGTTTTGATGAAGGGTGTTAAAGGTGTGGAAAAATTCCTCCTGGGTACCCTCTTTACCAGTTATAAACTGAATATCATCAATTAGAAGAGCATCAACAGTTCTGTAAATATCTTTAAACTCTTTCATTTTGTTTGTGCGAATAGCGTAGATATAATCATTGGTAAATTTTTCACTAGTGACATAAAGAATTCTAGCTCTATTATTCTGTTTTGCGATTTCGTTTCCCACAGCTTGTAGAAGATGGGTTTTTCCTAATCCTACACCACCATAAAGAAACAAGGGGTTGTAAACACTACCAGGTTGGCTGGCAACTGCTTGGGCAGCGGCATGAGCTAATTCGTTTTGTTTACCAACAATAAAACTTGAGAAAGAGTATTTTGGGTTTAAAGAAACCTCAATTGTTTCATGTTGACCTGTTTGAGAGGTTGATGACTGTGATTGATAAATAATAGATTTTGCCGGTTCTTGATTTTCAAAAAATATATCGACATTTTCTGTTGGATCGATCGAAACCGGCATACCAGGTTTGGTTTCCACTTTGTAAATAATGTTTTTGATTTTATAATTATTAGCTAGATTCTGTATCATGTTGTGAATTTCTTTATGATATTTTTTTTCTAACCAGGTTTTAGTAAAAGTATTTGGGACCCCAACAATAACTTCGTTTTCGCTAAAATTAGCGATAAAGGTATTTTTGAACCATGTGGTGAAGTTGGCTTTGCTAAGTTTTAGTTCCAGTTCGCCTAGAACGGCTTGCCAAAGTTCGTTAGTATTCATATGAAGCATGGGGCCCAAAAGGGCAAAAAAGGTCGAAAAATGTTAGTTTTTGTTTACTTCGGATACTAGTTTACCATTTATCCACAAGGGGGCAAGGGATCATAAGGTGAGTATACCAGTTGATAAACTGTGGAAAGTGTGGTAATAATATACACGCTTATTAAAATACAATACAGTTATGCCAAAACGTACATATCAACCAAAGAAAGCTCGTCGGGCTAAAGTCCACGGTTTTCGTTCTAAAATGAAGACTTCAGCCGGTCGAAAGGTTTTAAAACGCCGTATAGCTCGTGGTCGAAAGCGAGTTTCGGTTCAACGAAAATCCAAATAAGGCCAAGGCCTGCCTCGGCTGTATAAATAGGGCGCGGATATCGCGCCCTTTATAGTATGTTGCCGCAAGAAAATCGATTAAAAAAAGAAAAAGACATTGAAAAAGTTTTTAAAACCGGAAAAAGTATTTTTGATCCGGTTTGTGGTTTTAAATTTTTACCAAACGGTTTATTGGTTTCGCGTTTTGCTTTTATGGTTGGGGTTAAGATTTCAAAATCAGCAGTTAAAAGAAATCGTTTACGTCGTCAAATTCGTGAAATTATTCATTTAAACCTAAAAAAAATTAAGCCAGGCCTAGATTTTACTTTTATTGTCCGCTCAGAAGCTAAAGAAGCCGAATATCAGTTGTTGGAAAAGGTTATTTTATCAGGATTAAAAAAAGCCGGTTTAATTTTCCCTAAATAACGACGATCGTCGTTATTTAGGGATCAGATTTATGAAATTATTAGATCTTCCTAAGTTTTTTGTAGTTTTTTTAATAAAAACATATCAAAAAACTCTTTCTTTTGATCACGGACCTTTAAAATTTCTTCATCCTTATGGTTATTGTCGCTTTCATCCGACTTGCTCCGAGTATTCCAAACAGGCTGTTGAAAAATTTGGAGTTTTTAAGGGTGGATATTTAGCCTTTTGGCGAGTTTTAAGGTGTCATCCTTGGTCAAAAGGTGGAATTGATGAAGTACCGGAGATACAAAAAATAGATATTGGTAATCCGGATGATGAATCAAAAGAAGGAAACAATCTTTCTGACCAAGATTTTGTAAAAATTATTGATCTTTGTCGCAAACAGATTGTTGTTCCTAATAAAAAATTATTTAAGCCTTTTATTATCTGTCCTGTTGGTTTGGTTGGTTCAGGAAAAACCACAATTATTAAGTTATTGGCTGAATATTTTGGTTTGGTTCGCATTTCTAATGATGAAATTCGGAAAATTTTGAATGATAATGGTTTTAATTTGATTAGAACTAAAGAATTAAGTTTTAGTTTGATTAAAGAGTTTGTAAAAAAAGGTTTGGGTGTGGCTATTGATGCTGATTGTGCTGGATTAAATGTTGTAGAAACGATCAATAAATTTGCATTTCAAGAAAAAATTGAAGTTTTCTTAATTCATATCAATACTCCGGAAAAATTTATTTTAGAAAACATAAGAAAATTTCGTTCAAATGCCGATAATTTTATTGAAACATATTATAAACGTAAACCCCTTCACGAAAATTTAAATCTCCCTTTTATTTACACTTTTGATTTATCTAAAGGTAGTGTTGTGGAACAGGCCAAAGAGTGCGAAAAGATTATTGAGTTAAAATTAGAAAAATAAGAAATAAAAAAACTACCACTGGCAGTTTTTTTAATTATGTTTTTATGTTTTTGCTCTTTTTTTCATTTTTAAAATAAATTCAGTTTCAGTTTCTTCAAACTTTATATCAAAAAAATTCTCAAATAACCCTATTAATTCCTCCTTAGTTCTTATATTTGAAATTTCCCCGTATCGCATATCTTCTTCCCAATCAATACCGTATTCATCCTTGAATTTTGCTTTCCAGTTGTCACCGAATTGTTTTTGTAAATCTTCAGCCTTTATTTTTTCAATACCATATTTTTCTTGCAAGCTTCTTTCGTCTTTTGTGAACTTGTGTTTGTATTGCGAAACAAGAAGTTCGCCACCAGCTTTAAGAATTTTTATAATATTGGCAACCAGTCTTTTTTCGGTTTCATCTTTAATATTTGGAACTTCTAAAACATGCATTAAGGTTACAATCTCCTGGCTAGCTTCCCCGATTCCAGCCCCCAACAAGTTTTCAAAAGAAGTAGCGTCGCCTTGTTTCATTTCGACTCCTGATTTAGCTAAAACATTTTGATTGGCTTGTTTGACCTCGTCCGGTTCGTAATTTATTGATTGAATATTTTCTGGTTTTACTCCCATCTTTAAAAATTGATCAGTGTCCATTCCTTGGCCGTCGCCAATTAAACAAACTTTTGTGTCTGGAGTAATTAGTCTTTCGAAAATTATTCGGGAATCACCCAAGTTTTTTATAGCCGGAGCCGCCTCATAAGTGCGTCGACTTTGAATTATTTTTTGAGTATCTAGAATTATTTGTTCAGGATTTCCAATTCGATCCATAAGCTAAAAGTAAGTTTACACCTCCACTTGTTTAATCTTTGTCATCGCTCCGCGAACGATTTTAATCGACGATTTTGGTTTTTTATAATATTCAGCCAAAAAACGAATCAATTCTTGGTTGGCTTTTCCTTCCTTGGGCGGAGCGGCGATTTTTATTTTGACCGTGTTGTCATCTAACCAGCCGGTAATTTCGGTTTTTTTGGCATTTGGGGTGGCGTGGATTGTTAATAACATATTGGTGGGGTTAATGAGGTCTGATGGTGGTTAAATCGGTTTTGGGGCGTTTAGGCACTAAGGCGTTGTGGTGTGTTTGAAAATAAATAAAGCCCTCACAAAATCCCATAATGCTCAAAAAATCTCCACTCCTAGACCAATCTAGTAATTACCTAAACCCTTTCAGCACGGTTAAATCCTTTTTTACTCCAATCGATTTACCACCATCCCATGGAGTTTCTAGAATCAAATCAATGTTTTTCAATTTTTTAGATTTAACAATTGCTTCAAATCCAGCCAAGCCAATCTTCCCTTCTCCAATATGGGCATGACGGTCTTTGTGCGAACCAAATTCAGTAGCTGAGTCATTAAGGTGGATTAAAGCCAGGCGTTTGAGGCCAATTGTATCGTCAAATTCTTTTAAGGTTTTATTTAAAGCCTTTTCGTCGCGAAAATCATAACCTGAAGCAAAAGCGTGTTGGGTGTCGAGACAAACCCCGACTTTATTAGCTCCTTTGGCTTTTAGGACTTCTTTAATATCTTCGAACTTATCGCCCATAACTGCACCAGCACCGGCAGACATTTCAATTAGGAGCTGACAGGTGCCTTTGTAGTCTTTTAAAATCTTTTCTAGGCCATCCTTGGCCATTTCCAAGCCTTTCTTTTCGCCTACCCCAGCGGCTGAGCCCATATGGAACATTACTGCCTGGCAACCTAGAAGTGACCCACGTTCCAATTCCTCGCGAATCAAATGAATAGAATAACCACGAGTGTGGCCAACAGGTGAAGCCAAATTGATTATATATGGTGCGTGGATATAAGTGGCAGTAATTTTATTTTTTTTCACGGCCGTTTGGAATTTTTCAACCACTTCTGGGGTTATTTCCGGAGCTTTGCCACCTTGAGGTGGTCGGGAAAACATTTGTAAAATCTCACAGCCGATTTTGGCTGCGTTTTCTGGGGCGTTCCATACACCGCCTTGGATTGAGACATGGGCACCGAAGAGCATACCTAAAGGGGTTAAAGGGGTTGAGGGGGACGAAGAGGACGAAGGGATTTTGTTGTTAAGATATTATCATTTTTTTGAAGATTAAAAAATCCACCATTTTTAATAGTGGATTTTTTGCCTTTCAAGCCTTTTTGGTATTTCAAGCCGTTCAAGCCTGTTACTTAACCATCAAACCTTTTAAAAATTCTATTACTTTTCGGTTTTTTAAAGTATTTTCAACAAAATCACGATAAGCTGGCGAGTTGATTCTTTCCTTAGCTTCTTCGTCATCTTTGTAATGTTCGGCAACATGGTCGATTTCTTCATTAACTTCTTCTTCTGTTGGCTTAATGTCTTCTTTTTTGGCCACCTCTTTAATAATCAAAGCGATTTTAATACGATTTAAAGCCTGAGGAGTAAAATCAAGTTTTATATCAGCTAAGGTTTTTTTAATACTTTTCAAATAATCTTCAAAAACCCCACCTTGTTCCTCAACCCCGTGTTGTAATTCTTGAATCATTTTGTTGATTTCTTCATTAACCAATAAATCTGGAATATCTTGAAAACGTGAGTCTTTAGCTAGAAGTTCAAGTAAGCTACGCTCTTGGCGAACTGATTCCTCTTCTTCTTTTTCATGAGCCATGTTTTCTTTGATAATGTTTTTTAATGAAGTTAAATCTTTTTGTCCTAAAGCTGTAGCGAAAGTGTCATCAAGTTCTGGTGATTGAAGATCAAAAATTTCTTTAACATCAATTTCAAATTCGACTTCTTGGCCAGCCAAATGTTTTTGATAATGCTCTTTAGGAAATTCTAATTTAAAAGTTTTTTTGTCACCTTCCTTAGAACCAATAAGTTGATCAGTAAAACCTGGAATGTAATAACTTTCGGCCATGAAAACCTGATGGTTTGTGGCTTGACCACCTTCAAGAGGGACATTGTCTTTTTTAATGTTCATGTCGACTACAACTTTATGATTTTTTGTAGCTTCTGATCCGGCAGCTGCACGTACTTCTTTTGTTTGCATTCTTTGAAGATCTTTTAAAGCCAGATCAACATCTTTATCTTCAACTTCAACTGGTTTTTTTTCAATTTTCAAAGTTTTATAATCAGCTAATTGTTCAACTGCCGGCATTAAAGCCACAGTGGCTGTATAAATAAAATCGTTGTTGGGCGACATCTTAACCACATCAATAATTGGAGAACCAACGGGTTCAATTTTATTAGCTTCAAGCGCTTCAAGAAAGGTCTGTCGAACAGCTTGTTCAACTGCCTCTTCATAAACTGCCATTTCACCGACGTGCTTTTTTAAAGCTTCGGCCGTAGCTTTGCCTTTACGAAAACCCGGAACCTCAACATGTTCGTTTAAATGTTCGACCGCCGAATCAACAAATGGTTTCATTTCATCAACAGAAACAGTAATAGTTAATTTAGTGGAATTTTTTGGTAGATTTTCAATTTGCACTTGTGACATATTTTTTGTTTCTTCCTTAAGATTTACGAGGTCGAGAATACAGTTTTATTACAATTGTGTCAATTGTTGTAAGGGTTTTTCGAGACTGACCATAACAGATCAAAAACCGTGGCATAAGTAATCGCTGCGTCACCACTCATAACGGAAATTATAACGTTTTCATGGCGAGTGGTAATGAAAGCTATTTTGTTTCCAAAAATAATTACTGCAGCCGGAATTTCCGAACCATAAGGTAACAAACGTGATTCACGGAGTTCTTTTTTATCCCTTTCGACAATGGGTTTTGAATCTCGACATTCGGCGATTAATTGACGACTTTTAATACCAAGTTTAACTCTTTCAGAGATAATATTTCTGACAAGGTAAGGTTCGCGAACATATTCTAACATTCCTTTACCGCTACTTATTATTCGATATTCCTTAACTCCAGAGTTAAAAACTTCTTGCCACATTTTTTTAAAACCCTCAGTACCTTCAAGAATTACTGCATTAGCTTTTTTAAAATTTATATTATGAATTTCCACCAGATCATGGGTTATCTCATGAAAAGTTAATTGTTTTTTTTGAAACATTTTTTCCAGATTTTGTGGTGATTCGGCTGTGTAAACAGTTCTTTTTTTTCTTTTTCCAACTTGAAAAAGATTTTCCTGAACAAGTTTTTCTAAAATTGAATAGACTGTTGTCCTTGGTAATTTTGCGTGGTGGCTAAGTTCAATAACTGTTGCTGAGCCAATATGTAAGCCAGCTAAATAAATAGTAGCTTCTTTTTTATCTAGACCAAAAGCTTTAAGTCCAGACAAAAGTTTTGTGTTGTTTTCTATTTCCATATAAAGACATCATAATTCTAAAAAAATAAATCGTCAAAATTTTGTCGAAAATTTCGTCATTTTCTCTGGGAAAGTTTTTATTACGCTGTATATTTAAGTCAGAAAGTTCAACCCGCGGGACACTACCGCACAACCAAGGAGAGCATCATGCTCACAACCCTCGCGGCCCTCGTTCTTGGGCCATTCCTCGTGTCCGTGGCCGTCCACTTCATCGGTGATTTCCCCTTCCAGGCCGACTGGCTCGCTGCCAACAAAGGCAAGAGCTGGGAGGTTCTGGCCTACCACTGCCTCATCTACACCGCCACTTTCGTGCTGGCTTCTTGCCTGCCGAAGGGAATCACCGTGAACCCCTGGACCTACCTGGTTCTTTTCAGTACCCACATGGTCATCGACGCCCTCAAGGCTCGGTACGGTGTGGTCAAGAAGATCTGGCAGGATCAGCTCCTCCACGCCATCGTCCTTGCAGTGATGGTGGGGGTCGGCTGGATCAGCTAGGTTATCCTTTCCTTCTTGGGAGATTTGAAACACAATCTCCCAGCTTTTCGTTGAGAGTTTTTTGAATTGTATTTTTGGGAATAAAAAAACACGGTTGGACTGAATGCCGACCGTGCACTGGTGGAATGTGTCAGGTGACCCGGATCGTCAGATTTTCTCGACCAATCACTTGATCGATTTCTCCGACCGAGACGGTAGGTATTTGAATCTTTCCATCACTGATCCTTAAAAAAAACACAAATCGATTATCGGCAAATACACCGATGGTTCGATTCGGGCCTTCGATATGTAGCTCGCTGATGGCACGAGCAACTGCCTCGCGTTCCTGCTCGAGCTGAAGGTTCTCTTGCCGCATTTTTTTTGCGGTTGCCAGAATACGGGAGGTGTTGGAGATGGCCCAAGCCAATGAAAAGGCCATGAAACAACACAAGATGAATAAGAAAACAACACCAACGATGAGTACGAGTTCAGGAACAGTCTCAGGCATTGTTTTACTCTCTTTTTTGGTTGGAGTGGGCAGCGATCGATGTCTTTCTAAGACAAAGCAAAATAACATTAAAAATAGCTTTTGTCAATAATAAAAACCACCATGGATATTCCGCGGCGGTTTTAATTATATAGCTGACCGTGTGTACCGACAGCAATAAGTATAACCAGATTACCCCTTTCTTCAAAGATTAGTCGCTAGTCACCGGAGATGTTTATACTTCTTAACTCCTTCAGTTTACCGGTTAAGGGGTGATTGTTTAGATCAGGGTCGGTTTTATTAGCCTCTAAAGTTTTTAACTTTTCAAAGATTTTTTGTTGGATTTCCAGCGAACATTTTTTAAACGTCTTTTTAAATTTTTTGGAAACAAAAACCTCCATAACCTGAAGTTATTGTTTTAGATAATTTATGGCTTCATCAAGATTAACACCTTTTTTATTTTTACTATTAGTAAATTCTCGCCGAGCGCTTTTAACAGCCGAGAGAAGTGTTGGTTTAGGATTTTTTTCTAACTCGTTTAAATTAATATAAAGAGTTTTTTGATTAATGAAATTTCTTAAGGAGACATTTAAAACATCACTTAAATTCAAACCCATAGTTGAGGCAATTTTTTGGGCTTGAAGTTTGATTTTTTTGTCGGTTTTGAAATTGATTATAGTAGTCATATTTTTATGTGTTTACACTGTATATACATTGTAAAATAAAGTCAAGTTTTTTTACAAATAAAAAAACACCACTCGAGAGAATGGCGAAAGTGTCGTGTAGTGGAGGAAATGGGTACCCCCGTTTACCTGGAAATGTCTCCACCTAGTAGCCGAAGAGCTTTTCTTGAAGAAGTACCCCGTTGAGTAGCTTCGAATAGGACTCGATCTTTCCTACCGGATGGGTAGACTTTTGTCCACTGCCTCATCAATGGAATGGTAGCGAACCTGCAGGTGGAGTTTAGTTCTTTGGTAGTGAAGAAAATATCTTTATCCCCGATTAGTCGCTCTGAGTCTGGAGCTCGAAGACCTCGATGACCTGCTTATTGTACTCGGCCTGGGTGCTGATAGCTTTGTTGAGAAGCTCGATTTGTTTGCTTTGAATCCCATTGAGTTGATTTATAAGATCTACTTGTTCTTGAAGAGTGTCGATCCTATCTGTTTGTACGTGGATGATCAACAGACTGGTGACAAAGAAAATAAATATAATCAAAACGATAGACGATACGGGAACAGATTCTCGAAGGATAGAGCTTTTCATGAGATATACCTCACATATGAGTTGGTGGGATGCTTTTTGAAGCACTTAGAAATTAACACGACTTCTTTTAAATGTCTACATTCCGATTCTTGCAAATCAAAAACCACCGCGGAATATCCACGGCGGTTTTAAAAATCCTTTTAATCCTTCGCTAGGCTGCTTCGGTGGACTCGTCAAGGTTCAGACAAGAATTAAACAATCAACGAAACAATCAAGAGAGCAACAATGTTTAGAATCTTAATCATTGGGTTGATAGCTGGGCCGGCAGTGTCTTTGTAAGGATCACCGACAGTATCACCAGTAACCGCGGCTTGGTGGGCAAAGCTGCCTTTACCACCGTAGTTGCCTTTTTCAATATACTTTTTGGCATTGTCCCAAGCGCCACCACCAGTGGTCATGGAAATAGCCATGAAGAGGCCGGTGATGATAGAACCGATGAGTAAACCGCCTAAGGCTACTGGTCCAAGAATAAATCCGACTACGATTGGGGAAAGCACGGCCAAAAGAGCCGGAACAATCATTTCTTTAATAGCGGCTTTAGTAACAATATCGACAGCGCGACCATAATCTGGTTTGTCGATACCTTCCATAATTTTCTTTTCTTTAAACTGTCGACGAACTTCTTCGACCACAGCTCCAGCGGCACGACCAACGGCTTCCATAGCGCGAGCGGCAAAGAGGTAGGTAACCAAACCACCAAGGAATAGACCAATAGTAACTTTAGGATCGGCTAGGTCAAATACAACATCAGCTTTTTCCATTTTTAAAGCGTGAATATAGTCGCCGAACAAAACTAGAGTGGCTAATCCAGCGGAACCGATAGCATAAGCTTTGGTGACAGCTTTTGTAGTGTTACCAACGGCGTCTAATGGATCAGTAACATCACGAACTGATTCTGGTAATTCAGCCATTTCAGCAATACCACCGGCGTTATCAGTGATTGGGCCATAAGCGTCGATGGCCACAACAATTCCGGTTAAGGAAAGCATGGCGACAGCGGCAATAGCAATACCATAAAGACCAGCAGAAGCATAAGCAGCTAGAACACCAAGCACAATCACTAAAACAGGAAGAGCAGTAGCTTTCATGGATAAAGCTAAACCAGCGATAACGTTGGTGCCGTGTCCTGTTTGTGAAGCTTCAGCTAATTTTTTAACTGGGCTGTAATCTGTGCTGGTGTAGTATTCAGTAATTACAATCATAAGAGCAGTAACAACTAAACCAACCACAGCTGACAAGAAGATGAAAATTGGGGCTGGACCACCAATAACAGAACTCAACATGAATTTGGTAACCACCCAGAAACCAATAAGAGCCAAAACACCAGCTGCCCCCAAACCTTTATAAAGGGCGCCCATGATGTTTTTGTTTTTTCCAAGTTTGATAAAGAAAGTTCCAATAATTGAAGCGATAATAGCGACAGCTCCAAGGGCTAATGGATAAATGGTGTAAACTTCACCGCCTTTTAAGGCAACCATGGAAGTGGCACCAAGAAACATTGTGGCCACCATGGTTACAGCATAAGTTTCAAAAAGGTCAGCGGCCATACCGGCGCAGTCGCCAACGTTGTCGCCAACGTTGTCAGCAATAACGGCTGGGTTACGCGGGTCGTCTTCAGGAATTCCAGCTTCAACTTTACCGACTAAGTCAGCGCCAACATCAGCAGCTTTGGTAAAGATGCCGCCACCAAGGCGAGCAAAAACCGAAATTAATGAACCACCAAAGCCAAGGCCAATTAAAGCATCAACATTGTAACCAGATATCATGTAAAAACCAGCTACAGCAATAAGACCAAGTCCGACCACAAAAAGGCCAGTGATTGATCCACCACGTACAGCCACGTTTAAAGCTTCCTTTAAACCAATTTTGGCAGCTTCGGTTGTGCGAACGTTAGCACGAACAGAAATGAACATACCAGTAAAACCAGCAAGACCAGAAAAGACAGCTCCAACAGCAAAGCCAGCGGCCATCCACCAACCTAAAAGTAAACCGATAAGGATTAAAATAATAACTCCGATAATTGCGATTGTTTTGTATTGGCGAGCCATGTAGGCTTTGGCACCATCTTGTATGGCTTTGGCAATACCAATCATTTTACCGTCACCGGCCGGTAAGCGAAGAATCCATTGAATTAGGAAACCGCCGTAGATCAGGGCCACTAGACCGGCTCCGATCGAAAGGAGAGAAATCATGCTAGGCATAGTTTGTGTTTATAAGAACTTGTTTATTTTGAGGGGACAGGGGTTAGGGGACAGGGCTGGAAGCTCTATTTTTAAAAAAAATATAACAACCATCCCTATCCCCTATCCACTATTCCCTATATATTACACAGGTTCTAATTTATTTTTCGATTAACGACTGTTATGATAGTGTTAAAAGGGGTGGTTTGTCAATTGTTAATGTTAAGAAAACCGCTTAAATATTATGAAAAACCCTACTTTTCACTTCGAACGGGACCTGGCAACCTTGGGTTATAAAGCTGTAGTTGGTGTTGATGAAGTTGGTTGTGGGGCTTTGGCTGGACCGGTTGTGGCCGGAGCAGTTATTTTGCAAACACCCTTCCGATTGGCCGGGGTTCGTGACAGTAAATTATTAACACCATTAGCTCGCGAAAAGTTGGCTGTTGAAATTAAAAAAAGAGCTAAAAAATATGCTATTGGTGAAGCTAGTGTGGAAGAAATAAACAAATTAGGTATTCGCCGAGCGACTTTTTTGGCCATGCGGCGAGCTTTGGAAAAAATTGGTGAAATTGATTTTGTGTTGGTTGATGCTTGGCAGATTCCAGGCATCCCTTTTCAACAAAAAGGTATTATTCGTGGCGATCGTTTAATTAAATCTGTTGCGGCTGCTTCTATTATTGCCAAAGTTTATCGTGATTCTTTAATGGATAAATTTTCCGAAGAATTTCCTTTATATGGATTTGATAATCATAAAGGATATTCCACTGAATTTCATTTATCAGCTATTAAAGAACACGGTCCTTGTCCGCTTCACCGAACATCTTGGAAACGATTTCAACCCAAGCTCTTTGATTGACTAAAGTGATAAAAAATGTTAGTATTTATTCGTTTTCATGAAGACTTTATCTAAACATTTTTTTGTCCGTTTGTTGCTTTCCGTTCTTCGCGGATTGGTTTTTTTAAAGCAAAACGCTTGGTCTATTTTTTCTTTTTTAAATCGTCCTTTTTTATCTGTTAGTCGTTTTGTTTTTAAAAGAATAGGTTTACCTATTTATCGCTTCGTTCTTTTTTTAAAACGACAAATGTTTCGGCTTTATTTGCCAGCTAAAAATCGTTTTCTTTTTGTTTTCACCAATCGCTACATGTTTCACGCCACGATCGTTTTAGTGATGGCAGTGACCGGAGTAGTTAATGTTCAAACTAGTGAGGTTAGGGCCGAAACCTTTGGTTCCAAGAGCTTAATTATTGGTTTAATGGATAAAGACAGTTTAAGTACAATAGAAGAAGTATCGGCTGAACGAGTAATTCCGGTTTCTTCTTCTGGTTATCTTGATACTTATTCTATTTCAGCCCAAGAAATTGATATTGATTTGTTGTATGAAGAACAAGTAGCCACTCTTCTTGGTGGTAGCGCTATCACTTCCCCAACTATTAGTGAAAGTGGTGTCAGTGTGGCTGCGCGCAGCGCGGTTGAAGAATATACAGTTCAAGATGGCGATGTTTTAGGTTCGATTGCCGAAAAATATGGCTTAAGTTTAAGTACACTTCTTTGGGCTAATAACTTAACTTATCGCAGTACGATTCGCCTTAACCAAAAGTTGATTATTCCACCGGCTGATGGCGTTGTTTATGAAGTCAAAAAAGGTGACACTATTTCCAGTATTGCCAAAAAATACAGCACATCAACGGATAAAATTTTATCCTTTAATAACTTATCCGATTCATCAGCCTTGTCGGTTGGTGTTACTTTAATGTTACCTGATGCCACGCCGCCCACTAGTGCTCCAGTTACTTATACAGCTCCTGCTTCCAGTGTCTTTACTGGTACACGTGGTAGCACAGCGCCGGCGGCAGCTACGGGTAGTTGGGTTTGGCCAACTGATGGTTGTTATATTACGGTTTTATTTAACCAATATTATCGTTTTGGTCAGCATAAAGGTTTAGATATTGATGGTGATTATTCATCTTATGTTTATGCTACACGAGCTGGTACTGTAACTCGAGCTGGCTGGTTTAGTGGTTATGGTAACTGTGTTGATATTAATCATGGCGACGGCTACGTTACTCGTTACGGTCACTTCTCAAAACTTTTTGTGACAGTCGGAGAAGAAGTTTCAGCCGGCGAGGCTTTGGGTAATGTTGGAACAACAGGACAATCTACTGGTACTCATTTACACTTTGAGGTTATGGAAAACGGAGTAAAATTAAATCCGTTAAACTTTATTCGTTGTCCGCGCTAAACTTTTTTAATTGTAAGCAAATATGCCAAAAATATGTTCCTCGTGTCAGACTAAAGTTGAGGACTGGAATGAAGAATGTTTAGATTGTGGTTATACATTAATCCTTGAGCCAGAAGAAAAAACTAAAGCCAAATATTTAAGGACCCCTTCTTTAGGTGCTTTGTTTTTTACTCAAGGCTGGACACTTGGGGCCAGATTATATCTTTTATTTTTACTTTCACTTATTCCGATTGTCGGTGTTCCGATTTTAGTTATTTGCGTTTTGATCGGTCGTCGACTTTCTTGGAAATTTGGCGGTTGGTCTGATTGGCAAGAGTTTCAGAAATGGATGAAAATATTGGATATTGTCGGAATAGCCTGGGTTATACTTTTGATTGTTGTTTATTTTATTTTTAAGAAATAGTTTTTTAAGAAAATTCGTCGTTTCCGGCGGATTTTTTTGTTTTCTTCCTTATAAAAAAATAAAGCAATAAAAATATATTTTGTTACAAAACATATAAAATTATAAAATAGCTAAAATAAGCGAAATTATGCCATATCCTTATTGACAAAAGGTCAAAAATGTGATATAGTTATAATCGTTAAGATGAGATTCGGAAGCGAAGCTGAATCAATTCAGAACCTTCAAAACTAAACGGAGAGAGCCACGATCCACCCGTGGTAAAAGAGGTGTATTTATAGAACCCTGATGTTTGAGTTTTTCTCTCGTTAAAAACTTAGATATTAGGGTTTTTATTTTTAAGTCGTAAAAAGCAGAGAGTAAATACAAAGTATTTTTTCTCTGCTGTCTACGACAGCTAAACGAACTAAACCCAAAAAATAGGGATAACATTCCCTAGTGTTGCTGAGCACGCCATGCTCAGGTTCGTCAACACAATGCCTCATATCAGGAGGAAATCATGGCGAAGTTCCAAATCGTAATCCCCTACGTCGTTCGCGAAATCGTCTCTGAGATCGAGCAGGACTTGGATCGCCACTTCGGTGTTCCAATGAACCTCACGATTCCGGACATGGGCGAGGATGACGAAGGGAAGCCTGGTAAAGCCACAGTGCACTTCGAGGGCTCGAACTTTAAGCTCAACATCATCACAGGGGTCGGACATTTTGGTCGCTGGATCTCTGTCAAAGAGATCAAGGCGACCATGAATTTTTGGTCCAAGGAGGCCGCGGAGGAGTGGATCGGCAAATTGCAGAAGTACGCCGGCCCGGTGGAGTGGGAATTTGACTCGCTGCACGGTGGGGAGGGTAAGTTGAAGTTCGTTGTCGAGGGAATTGCTCTCGTCCGGCTTCAGACGAATGCATCCAGTCGCCGGAACGGACTTCCTATCTACCAGTGGGATGATCCCAACCACCCCCTCAATCACGACAAGCATTAATTTTGTTCTTTTCTCTCCCCGCCACAATGGTCAGGCGGACAAGAGAGGTACTCACCCGACCATGCGAAACCCCGAAGCAGTACGTGCTCGGGGTTTTAAAATTACCTTGTTTCCATAATTATTTATAACACCTCTGGGCTTTAGACTTGAGAGTTATAAAAAACTCGCGAGTAATTCGCGAGTGATGTGAGTTTGGAGTTTGGTGAACTAAGTGTGTTCATCATCGACGCCCGGAGCGACCGGACGATCTTCCTGTGCCGGATTTGATCCTGTAACAGGAGTTGAACATTCGGCTGTTGAGGACAGACTGAGTTTGAGATCGGGGAAACGATCGTAGATGATACTGAACCACTGCGAAGATTGGCTGAGTTCTTCAAGCTCTTGAGCAGTTTCCTTGGCAGCATTGGTTGGCAGGTGAGCCTATTCCAGGATACCAAGAAGGACAGTGACCCTTCCTTCGGCCCCGACAACCGAAAGATAAAAGTATGTTTCGGCTTGATCGCCTGTGATTTCGATCAGCGCTGCGTACTTTTTTTTCATTTCTTCAGTTGTTTTGATGATTTGAGCGATTCTACTCACGATGACTTTGTGAAGCGGGGGTTTGGTCATGTTTTGTTTCCTCTTGTGACAGCAACGTTGCCGCCAACACCTTAATGATAATTTTATGTTGAGTCAAATTATTTTTTTTATTCCTCTTGTGGTCGATAAGACAAAGCTTCAGCCAGATGCATTGTCGTAATTGAATCGTTTTGATCTAAATCAGCTATAGTTCTGGCGAGTTTTAGGGTTCTGGTATAAGCGCGAGCTGAAAGATGCCAACGCTCCATAGCTGTGTGAATTAATTTCTTCCCTTCTTCATCAAGTTTGCAATACTCTGAAACCATTCGTGGTGACATTTCTGAATTGGAAACAATTCCAAGATTGGCAAAACGTTTGATTTGAAGATCACGAGCTTTTTGTACACGAAGGCGAACTATTTCTGACGATTCACCAGTTATACAATTAGTTAGTTTTTCTGTTTCAACTCTAGGTATAGATATTGTTAAATCAATCCGATCGAGTAAAGGACCAGAAATTTTCTTTTTATAATTATTGATACGCATTGGTGAACACGAGCAGCTGATAGTTTGATCACCAGCATAACCACACGGACACGGATTCATGGCAGCAATTAACATAAATTTTGCTGGAAAACGAAAGCTGGCTAAAGCCCGAGAGATTGTGACTACTCCGTCTTCGATTGGTTGTCGCAGATGCTCCAAAACATGTCGGCTAAATTCAGGAAACTCATCAAGAAACAAAACCCCCCGATGGGCCAAACTTACTTCACCGGGTTTTGGCCATGAGCCACCACCAATAAGCGCTGCAGCCGAACAAGAATGGTGTGGTGAACGAAAAGGACGTTCGGTTAAAATTCCCTGTCCAGACTCTAAGATTCCGGCAATGGAAAATATTTTAGTTACTTCTAAAGCTTCGTTTTGTGTTAGGGTTGGTAAAATTGTTGGTAAGGCCCGAGCCATCAAAGTTTTACCTGAACCAGGTGGGCCGTACATAAGCAGGTTGTGGCCGCCAGCCGCTGCCACCTCTAAACCACGTTTAGCGTGTTCTTGTCCGCGGATATCGGAGAAATCAATATTTGAAACAGTTGGTGATTTGGTTGTTGGTTGATTTGTGGCTGGTAGTATTTGTATTTCATTGCAAAGGTGGGCGATTAAATCTTTCAAATTATCTACCGCAAAAACTTCCAATTCATCAATTAGTAAGGCTTCATCAACATTTTCTTTTGGAACAAAGATTTTTTTATAACCTTTTTCTTTAGCCATGATTGCGGCAATTAAAGTACCAGTTACGCCACGTATTTCCCCATGAATTCCCAATTCGCCTATAAAGATACTGTTTTTTATTGATTCTGAAGCGATATCTTTTTGTGCTTCCAGAATAGACAGAGCTATTGCTAAATCGTGAATAGTTCCCTGTTTTTTAATATTAGCCGGAGATAAATTTATAGTTAGATGCCATCGCGGAAAATTAAAACCAGAGTTTTTGATGGCAAAAATTATTCTTTCTTTTGACTCTTTAACCGCAGTGTCTGGTAAACCGACGATAAAGAAAGAGGTTTGGCCGTGATGGATATCGGCCTCAACAGTAACTGGTTCGGCCTCAAGGCCGACGATTGCTACAGAAGTGATGGACATAAAAACTCCCCAATTCAAAAATAATGAATTAAATGGGGAGCTTAAATTTTTTTATTTTTTTCTGTTAAGAATCATAATTAGTAATCCGCTAATTATGATTATGTCAGATAAGTTAAAGGCTGATCTGGTTAAAGGAAAGATAATATAATCAACTGTAAATCCGTAAAAAAAACGATCAATCAAATTCCCGATGGCCCCACAGATTATTAGAATACTACCAGTCGCCTCCCATGGGTGTTTTTTCCAGTTTTGTTCAGTTAAAAAGATTAAACCAATAATGATTACTATTGTTAGGCAAATAACAACCGGTAGCCATAGGGGCAAATCAAAAGCAATACCGTAATTCTTATGTATTGCCAATTCAAATATTCCTTTACCGGATGCTTGTGATTCGTCTGGTAAATATTTAAAGGACAGGTTTTTTAAAATTTCATCAACCAAAACAACTAAACCACCAGAAAAAGAAATTATTTTTTGTTTTGCGGTCACATTTCCTGGGTCAAGGTTTTTTTGCACTGAATGCAAGAAGAAGAAGTTGGCCTGGCCTGTAAACGTTTTTCATCGATTTCTTGTTTGCAATAGTTACATAGCCCATATGTACCCTCTTCAACACGTTTTAAAGCACCTTCAACATCACGTAAAGCGTGTTCTAACTCGTCCTCTAAAGATAGGTTGTCAGTAAATTGGGCAACCTCAGCGGCATTTTCACCTTCTTCATCACCCATATTTGGAAAATCAGAGTTAAAATCAGTTTCAACTGCTTTTGGATTACGATGGGCAAATTGAGCCAGTTCTTTTTCTAAACGGGTTTTTTCGGTCAATAGAAACTCTTTTATTTCTTCAAGAAATTTTTTTTGCATAAAGATTTTTTTCAGGGAAAATCCCAAGGGGCGTGTTCCCGAATGGTTAGACAAAGCAATTTTGGGGGTAAAAAATGGCTAATCTAGAACCCACAACTTTCTGAATTTACGTTTTGGGAACAACGCCCCAAGACATCTTCTTATTTTTTTATACTATAGCAGATTTATTGAAAAAATCAAGTCAGATAGAGAAAATTTGCCAAAAAGAAAAGGGGGTCAGGCTCATAAGTAATAAAGGAGCGCCCCCCTACGGGGGCCATATATAGTCAACCGGCAGATGCCGGGTTAAGAAAACCATTCATGATTACCTTAACTCGGCACCTGCTTGGACAGATGGCCCAAGACGACTCAACTTCTCTACCAATCAATGGTCTTGTCTGCGGTAGGAATGGATATTCCTATATAGTTGCAGACGGACCGTAGTTGCATTGTTTTTGTTTTTTGTTTTTGTTTTTTGGCAAACTGACAAGTAAAGAAGTGGGATATTTCCCGAAAGGCTAAGGCGCCGCTCGGACAAATGGGTGAACCGACCGGATTACCATCTGACGCTAAATATAAAGACTGGTTTTTTAGCGAAGGATTTCGTCCTTGTCTTCGGAAAACTTCCCGTTTGAGATTGTAGAAAGAACGTTTATTGATAGCTTTAAGCTTCTGGATATATTATACCCCCTTGAACACTAAAAGTCAACGATGATAAATACTCTTTATTTAGCAAAAAAGTAAAAGTTTTCCACAATTGGTGTTCAAATACAAAATAAAAACCGCGGAAACTTATCCACAGTTTTTGGTATTTATACCTTAGTTATCCACAACCTGTCTTTTTTAATAGCAGAAATACATTTTATTTCCGGTTAAAACAATTTCCTCAAATTTTTCGCTAAATTTAAACAAGTTTGGTGTGGTAGTGTATTCACTTCTACCAATAACTCCATTTTCAAAATCATTTGGCTTTAAGTAGGCAAGAATCTTTTTTTGGTCGCAAACCGGGCTAATTTTTTCTGATTTTTTATTTAAGTACTCTTCCAAAAGTGTTTTATCAGAAGTTAAAATATCAGTTTTTTCACCATCAAAGGCAAGAAAGTAGCCATTTTCAGTGGTTACACTTTTGGCTTCGCTACCGTTTATCCAAACGGACTCAAAATTGGCACCAGTTTTATCAATAAACATTTCTTTTACAACCGAACCATCAGGCATTGGCATATCTTTTGTTATTGGGTTCTGAAAAGCCGAGGCGATTTGAATAATTTGTGATAAAAACGATGATTCAAACACGGTTTCTATTAAAAAACCGTTATTTGTTAAGATAATTGATCCGCCGTTTTCTTTAATTCTTTGAGCTATTTCCCCACTTTTTATGGTCTGTAGAGGCCCGAGAAGTGTATCAAAACGTTCAAAAGCACTGGAAAGATCAATGTTTAATTCTGGTTGAAAAGATACGGCGGCTGTTACTGATTCAGGAAGATTGGGTAATAAATTTGTTATTTTTTTAATATTAGGTGTGGAAACAGAATAACCATTCTTGTTAATTTTTATCTGTCCTAAAAAATTATCTAAGTACACAGTCCCTATGGTTTTTGGCCATATTGATTTAAATGACCAGGATGTTTTACTCTCGGTTGAGTACGGTAGTAAGCCATTTGATAAAAGCCAACGATTGCTTCCAATTTTTTGAATACTAATTCCATAAGAACTAAGCATTTCACGTTGTAGGTTTTTTTCTTGAGTTTTTATGGCTACAGCTGACTTGTTGTCTTCAAGTAAAAATATTGATATTTCATTGGTTTTTAGAGTGGCCAAGTCTTTGATTGTTAAGGAACGCTCAGAAATTATTGGTAAATTGTTAAAATCGTTGATTATTTTTGTCCACGCCTGCCTAGACGGAGTTAGATGAATTACAGCGACTGTGCCTTCTGGAGCATAAGATGACAGTGTGTCCCGTGTGAACCATAATTTAGCCAAGATAAAAGGAACTAAAAATAACGAGACTAAACTAATTAATATCCAAAGAACCCGCCCTTTTGTTAATTTAGGACGGGTTGATTGGTTATTAGAAATTGGAATGTTTAAACGCAACATTTTATTATTTATCGTCGCGACGGACAAAAGGCTTACGATCGCCCTGTGGTCGACTGGTTGGACCATTTTGTGGTGGGGTGGCTGGTTTTTCTGGGTAAACATTGCCCGGAGCATCTTTCATGGACAAGTTAATGCGGCCCATATCATCAATTTCTGAAACTTTTACAAAAACCTCATCTCCAACTTTAACAATATCAGAAACTTTTTCAACTCGCCATGGGGCAAGTTTGCTGACATGAACAAGGCCTTCTTGTTTTGGCAGAATTTCAACAAAGGCGCCAAAATCCATAAGGCGAGTTACTTTACCTTTGAAAGTTTCACCGGCTACAACCTCACGAGTTAAGTTTTTGATCCAATCAAAAGCTTTTTGAGCACCTTCGGCATTAGTGGAAGTAATACAAACTAATCCATCGTCTTCGATATCAATAGCTTGAACGCCAGTGGTAGCAATGATTTCATTAATCATCTTGCCACCTGGGCCGATTACATTGCCAATGCTTTCTGGGTTAATTCGTAATGTAATAATACGAGGAGCATAAGGTGAAAGTTCTGGACGTGGAGCTGATAAAACATCAGTAATAACTTTTAGAATTTGTGTTAAAGCTTCGCCAGACTGTTTTACAGCTGCCTCAATCATTTCTATGGTTAAACCATCGGTTTTAGTATCCATTTGAATAGCTGTGAGGCCATTTTTTGACCCCGCTACCTTAAAGTCCATACCACCAACACTGTCTTCTAGGTCCTGAAGGTCGGTAAAGACTTTCCAATTACCTTTTTTGTCACTGGCTAAACCCATAGCAATACCAGCTACCGGGGCTTTAATCGGCACACCAGCATCCATAAGTGACAAGGTGGCGCAGCAAGTTGAGGCCATTGAACTTGAACCATTGGAGCCAAGAACTTCAGAAACAACCCGAACAGTATAAGGGAAAGTTTCTTTATCAGGCATCATTGGAACCAAAGCTTTTTCAGCCAAAGCGCCATGGCCAATATCACGGCGTGATGGCCCACGCATTGGTTTAACTTCACCAACTGAAAATGGAGGAAAGTTGTAGTGATGAAAGAAGCGTTTGGTGCCTACAAGTTCCATGCCATCTAAAGTCTGTTCATCACCAGGGGCGCCAAGTGTGGTAATGGAAACAACCTGGGTTTCACCACGTTTAAAGTGAGCAGAACCATGGACGCGTGGGAAAATGGCAGCCTCACCAAACAGTGAGCGGATTTCGTTTATACCACGACCATCAACACGTTTACCTTCTTCAAGGATAGCTCGGCTGATTTCTTCCTCTATAACCTCTTCAACAATAGCAAAAGCAAATTTTTGATCGTCTTTTGAGATTTCTTTTTCAGTTAAAAATTTGGCCAGTGATTCCTTAACATGAGTTTTTTCCAAACGACGTTCGACTTTGGAGGCTTTTGGGGTTGTAAAAAAGAGTTCTTTAGTTTTTTCAACAATAAACGGACGAGCTAATTCTTCAATAACCGCGCGACGTTCGTTTTTTTGAACTTCATCATCGTTTTTTGGTGCTAAAACATCACGTTTTGCTTTTCCGACTTCTTTGCGAACCTGTTCAATAAGTTCAAGTGGTTCCTTAAGATGTTTTAAACCAAAACGGAAACCCTCGATAACTGAATCTTCTGAAGCTTCATTAGCACCAGCCTCCACCATGACTACCCGACCGTTTGAACCAGCAAAGGCTAAGTCAAGAATTGATTTTGTTCGGGCTTCATAACTTGGATTTAGAACTTTTTCACCACCGATTTCACCAACACGGACGCCGGCAATTGGGCCGTTCCAAGGGATATCGCTAATATGTAAAGCGCAACTAGCGGCAATAATGCCGGTAATGTCAGGATCGTTTTCGCCATCAAAAGCTAGACAGGAAACAATAACCTGAATGTCATTGCGCATACTATCATTAAATAGTGGGCGCAAGCCGCGATCGATTGAACGACCAACCAAGACAGCTTCATCAGTTGGACGACCTTCTTTTTTTATAAAGCGTGAACCTTTAATACGACCAGCGGCGTAGAGTTTTTCCTCGTACTCAACTTGTAGTGGAAAAAAGTCTAAACCTTCACGTAAGGTTTCACTCATGGTGGCAGTAGCAATAACTACTGTATCGCCATATTGAACTGTGCAAGCCCCGTTGGCCTGCTCGGCAAAACGGCCGGTTTCGATTGTTAGGGTTTTACCGCCCCACTCGGTTGAAAAGCGTTTAATTTCGCTCATATGTGTGTTGTGTCGCGTCGAAGCTCAAGATCTCGAGTGCTTCGAAATCTCTATGTCTCGGCGCGACGGTTAATTATTTATTTTTTAGGGGAAAGGGGATAGGGGGTAGGGATGGATTGTATTTTTTTTAAAAAATAGAGCTTCCAACCCTTTCCCCTAACCCCTGTCCCCTCCAACCCAACTACCACTTCCAAAATTCCTCATCTACCACATTTCCTTCGTCTACTTCTGATCCTTCAATCCCTTTTATCCCTTCGTCCACTTCCATCTCTTTACCACGTTCCACTAATATTTCCCCACCTTTTGGTGGATTCATAGGGCCGCGGCGAACTGGGCCGATTAGGAATTTTTTACCATTTTCCGACATGTTTATGTAGTGATCTGCGGCTTCAACTAGCTTGGCTGAGGTGGTTTCGCGGAAACTCATAACCTCGACTATCCGACCACGATTTTTAGCATAATCAACTAAGGCCGTAAAGTCGCCATCACCAGAGACTAAAACTACTACATCTAACATATCAAGCATGCGTACAATGTCGATAGTTAGCCCGACATCCCAGTCGGCTTTTTTTTGACCAGATTCGTATTGCATTAATTCTTTTTCTCGAGTTTCAATACCTAAACTTTGCAAAGCATCAAGAAAAGGTTTTTCGTCTTCAGATTTTGTTCGTACTACGTAAGCAATAGCTCGAATAAGTTTGCGATCACCGACGGCTTCTTTAACAATATTGCCAAAGTTAACTTTGCGGGCAAAAACATTGCGAGCGCTGTAATACATGTTTTGAGTGTCGATGAAAACACCGACTCTTTGATTTGGGTGTGAGATCATATTTTTTTGAGGGGATAGGGTATAGGGGACAGGGATGGATTGTAATTTATTTTTAAAATTTTTGTCCCAAATTCTTTTTAAAAGTTTGTTGTTTAAGTAATTATACAAGAAAAAAAAGTTTCTTTCTATTTTTAGAAAATGAGAACATCCTCCCCTTTCCCCTAATCCCTATCCCCTTTATAAAAACCCCGTGCCAGGAGACACGAGGTTTTTTCGAAATTTATTTCAATCCAAGTTCATCCTTTAATTTCTGCCAGGCTTTTTTATCTTCACGTTCTAAGTAGGAAAGCAAGCGGCGGCGTTCGTTAACTTTTTTAATCAAACCGCGGCGGCTGGAGAAATCTTTTTTGTGCATTTTAAGGTGCTCGGTAAGCTCCTTAATTTCGGTGGAGAGAAGAGCGATTTGTACCTGTGGGGAACCGGTGTCTGAAGCGTGGGTGCGGAACTTCTCAATAATCTTTTGTTTCTTTTGTGGGTCGAGCATATTGCTTTGTGTCGATCTCCCTAGCCTGAGGAGCTCAATCCTCGGGCCAAGTAAGGCGACAATGGTTATTAATTACGAGTGGAAGTGTAGCTTTTATTAGGGAATTTGTCAAGAAAAGGGGTGTTAAGGGTTGTTGAAGGTGATTATGGGTGTTTAAAGGTGTTTAAGGTTTTTTTACCTCTTCTAAGGCGATGGTGTGGCTACAGACATTATTTTCGGCAAAAAAGTTGCAATCGCAAACCCACCTATCTTCTAGCTTTTTTAGGTTTTTAATTCCGTGGTCAGTGGTAACAGTTACTTCATTTTCTTTGATTAAAAATCTTTCAGGCTCACTGGCGTATCTTTTAGCTTTTTGTATTTTTCTAATTAATGTAGTTAAAAATTGTTCTGTTGGATCACGATTTTCTTCGGATATTTCCACTAAAATTACATCATCTCGTTTTTTAATTTGTTCAGTAAAGTCGTTGCTATAGATTTTAGAAAGAGTACCAATACAAATGTTTGGTGAATCCAGATATTTTAAGACAAGTTTTTTAAAATTTTCAGAGAAAAGTTCCATTTGTCCAATTTCATCTAAAAACAAAATATTTTCATTATTAAATTCCGAAACCTTAGGAATCATCCGATCAAGATTATCTATATCAACAAAATATTTTGAAACTTGAAAGTCAGTTTTGAAGTTAATACTGGCCAGAGTTGATCTTTCTCCAAGATGGGTTTCAATTTCAAAACCGGTGCGCTCGCCATTTTCACGAATTTCATTGGTAACAAAACCGACCTTGTTTTCAAGACCGGAAATAATCTTTTTTAAAAGGATTGATTTGCCACTTTTTGGTAAGCCAGTGATTAATATGTTTTTGCGCATAAATTATTGATACACATCATGATTGCCAACTTTATGAAAATATATTTTTTGTTGATCGTGAATATCAAATTCAAAAATGATTCTATATTTTTGACCAATCGATAAAGAAAATAATCCGTTAAGTTTACCTTTTAATTTATGAGTTTTTAACTTTGGATGAAACGGATTGAGGCGAAACACTTCTTCAATTTTTTCGGCTAAATATTTGATTTCTTTTGGCAATTTTTTATATTCCCTAATGAATTTTGGGCCATAAATTATAACCATAAGAAGTCGTAAACTATCTTAAAGATTTTAGCGAATTTAGAACCTTTCCCTTACCCATTTTAATAGCCTTTCGACTATTATTTATTTCTTTAAGAAGTTGTTCTTCTTGCCACTGGCGTAGAAGGTGACGGAAAAATTCGCTGGTCGAAGAATATTCGCCTTTTTTAACAGCCTTTTTTACTGTGCTAACCATGCTAGCTGGGAGAGAAATATTAATAATTTCACGCATAAAACTTTGTATTATTTTGTATTACAAATTGTTACAAAGTAATTTTAGCATCGGTTTTGATCTTGTGTCAAGAAAAGGGGTGTTAAGGGTTTTTAAGAGGTGTTAAGGATGGTTAAAGGGAAATCGCCCTGTAAAATTCCATTAAATAAGTATCAGAAAAAGTTTTTCTGTGAATAGTTTTAATGGTTTTAAAACCAACATTTTTGTAACAGCTAATAGCATGTTCGTTGGTAGTCAGAACCTCGAGTTGTAAAATGTTTTCCAGAGGGAACTTTTTAAAAAACCATTTTATGGCTTTTTTCATGGAAATTGCCCCAATTCCCTGCCCCCAAAACTTCTTTTCACCAATGGCAATATAAATTTCAAAATGTTTTTTTCTTGGCTTTTTTTGAATCAAAATATGTCCGATAGGTTTTTTGTCAGCCGTGATTATAAAATCGTGTTTACCAGGATTTTTTAAATGAGCTTCAAGAATTTTATCAACTTCTTTCGGTTCGATCGGTCCATCTTTTTCTGAAGTCAGTTTTCGTATTTCATCATCGTTCCACCATTTATAAAAGAGAGGAAAGTGGTGAGGTTTGAGTTTTGTTAGGTTGATGGTCATATTTGGTTTCAGAAAACGTCTTCTTTTTTCAATCTTATCAGCAGTTATAATTCTAAAAGTGTTTGAATTTATCGTTATCTTTATGTTGTTCTTTGTATTTATAATATAGAAATTTTTTCCTATTTTTGAGAAAAATTTTTCTTCAGTTTCTTTTAAAATTTTTAAGATTAATTCTTCGATCTGTCTTTTTGAAAATTTTGTGTTAAGTTTTTTATTTATCCTTGAATAAACAAGTTCTGTGTAACAAATATTTCTTAAAATTTCCGCCTTATTTATGTTCATAATATCTTTTGGATTGTGTATAACATCTGCACGCACGTATGTGATGCTGTGTTAGTAATAGAGCGGTGTGATGCCTAGTTTTTTAAAAGTCTCCACTCCGAAGCTTGATATTTATCTTGCTTTTCTATTATCTCAATCTGTTTTTGTATTTCTAAAATATCTTCCTTGTTTAGTGGCTCGAATTTATCGTAGAATCCAGATTCACGGGCTGGTAAATACACGGATTCCGGAAAAACCTGATCTTTGGCATCAAGCGCACGACCAAACACATCTACATGTAAAAATGGCTTATCACCAGTTTTAAATGCCCAATTGCCCATATCCTGATAATTTATTTTGACCACTTTTATTCCACGATTATTTAAGCCCTTTTCCATTGCTTCGCCGACAATCATTGTCAATCTCATTAATTCTATGGCAACAGCGGGTGTAAGGTGTGTTCGGTCGGGAATCGACGTATCTTTAATACGAATACGAATATGCCCTCCATCAGTGCGGCTGACAAAAGGTTTTTCATGTGATTCAACGATGAAGTTTTCTGTTAGATAAATTTGAGCCATATTATTTAGAAAAGATATTTTTTGTTTCAAGGTTTTTAAAAATTTAGATTTCGTACAATTGTCGCGTGTTTTTCAGTAAGGCAAACTGTAGTTGTATATGTGTTTTTATATAACGAATAATATATTTTTAGCTTCAACCGAAGGGAGAAATTAAAGAAATTAGAGTATTTTTTAGTGTTTTATTATAATTTAGCTAAAATTAGCGAATTTATAGCGTAACATTCCTTGACAAAGTGGGTTTTATATGCTATAATTATTTGTCTTGTAATTTAGTGGCAAGTCACAACCAGGTGTTGTCGGCGAGCCCTATACAGGCGTTCGTTGACAGCATCATCACACCCCGAAAAGGGAAATATAGAGGGAGAGTCAAATGGAGATCGAAATCCAGTCCGGTGACATCACGCGAGTCAAGACCGATGCTCTCATCACTGCCATCAACTCTGGTGGCATGTGGTTCGGTGGAATCGACGGCGTCATCCAGAGGGTAGTGGGCAACCTGTTCCACAGGCAGGCGCAGCAGGCGATGCCCCTCACCGACGGACAGACTGTCGTGGCCGACCATGGCTCGGCGGCGCACACTGCGGCCTTCGCCAACGTGGTCTTCGTGGTCGATGACCTGAAGCGGCCGTTGCGCGACATCATCTACGCAGGCCTGAAGGCGGCCTCCAACGCGGGCTACAAGTCCGTCTCGCTCCCGACGATCCGTATGGGCGTCATGCTTGGTGCGGTCGAGAAGAGCAAGCAGGAGGCCGTCAGTGAGATGGCTGAGGGCGTCCGAAAGTTCCGCGACGAGCGCAGCTACGGGCTCGACCAGATCACTTTCGTGGTGTACGGCGACTCGGAGACCGAAAGTCTGTTGCGTCGTGCCCTCGCGTGAGAGGACTAGGTGTGTGACGATGCATTGTTCGTAAGGACGACAATGAATCACTCGGGGCGTTGGTTCTACCAAGAGCCGCGCCCCTACCCCTTCTTTTGCATATCAAAATACTGATGTTCAGAAGAAGGGGTTTTTGTTTGTAAACAACGGGAAAAAATTACCCATCACAACTATAAATATTTCCGTTTTCTTATTTGACCTTTCTGCCATTCATCATCTAAATCATAGTTATGTTTAGCCGCAAGTTCCAATAATAAATAAAGAATATCGTATATTTGGTGGCGGTATTCACTGTCATTGTCGCGAGAGTCCCTAATAATTGATAATTTATCGTCGATTTCGTTAAGAATATCATCTTCGGTGAATTTATCTTCTTTAAGTTTATTTAAAAAATCAGCGACTTGATCTCGAAGATTGTTTAAATACATATAAAAAATATTTTGCGTAACGTTTCAGTATATGCGATGTTTTGCGTAGTGAAACGGAGCAAAATATGGGAGAGCGAAGTGCAACGAGCGAACCGCACATACTGTGTTAGGCGACCCGAACGAAGCGATAGCGGAGTGAGAATGCAATGTGGCTTTAGTGTATTTCCAAGTCTCTTTTATCATTTGTTCGAGTGAAAAATTTTCGTTTTGGGCGAAGGGCAGAGGGGAATTAAAGGGGTGAATGCCCGTAGCCCAAAACACCTTATTTTTGTTTTTTGATAACACTTTTGCCACCCATATACTTTCTTAAAACTTCAGGGATTACAATTTCACCATTCTTAGTTTGATAATTTTCCATTATTGCAATCATAGGGCGACCTGCAAATGCTGTGGCATCGTTTGTATGTAATAATTTCTTTTCACCATTTTTTGTTTTGTAAAATGATTTAATTCCACGAGTTTGAAAGTCTGTCATATAATCTGATGTATGAGTTTCGCGATATTTTCCCTGTCCTGGAAGCCAACACTCAATATCATATTGTTGATAATCTGGTTTTCCAGTATCTCCAGTACAAATTTGTTGGACACGATATGGAATTTCTAATTGTTGCATCATATATTCCTGCAAACCAACAATCATTTCCTGCTCACTTTCTCCTGTTTCAGCGGTAGTAAAACTTTCCATTTCTGACTTATCAAATTGATGACACCTAAAAAATCCTTTCATGTCCTTACCATATGTTCCAGCCTCTTTTCTAAAAGCAGTTGAATAACCGATATAGCGTTTTGGCAATTCATCTTCGTTTAATACTTCATTCATATGATATGGAGCCATTGTATGCTCGGCAGAAGCAACTAGATTTAGATTTTCCTCATCCTTAATTTTGTATGTCTGTTCGCCAAATACACGATGTATTGAAGACTGAACAGTATTTTTGATCATTACTGGAGGCAACATTGGAATAAACGGTTTTGAAGAAAGATTAAGTCCTTTTTCTTTTATAATTTTTTTCAGTATCTCTTCGTTCGTCAATGTCTCAAAAGCAAACATAGTCAGAGCAAATTGCATCAATACCAAATCACCTTTCAGATAATAAAAACGTGAGCCAGTAACCTCGATCGCTTTTTCAATATCAATTATATCTAATTCTTTTCCTAATACCTCATGAGTCTTGGGTTCAAAATCAAACTTTGGAATCTCGCCCCAAGTCCTTATTGTTACATTATCTTCATCACTTTTACCTTCTGGCATTTTTGGTGATGGTGGGTTTGGAATATTCATTAAAATACTATTCCATTCTTCCAAAATTGGTTTTAAATCCTGTTCCAGTTTTTGAATAGCAACTTTCAAATCGGAAACTTCAAAAATCATCTTGTCCCTTTGATTACCTTCTGCAAGACTTATGTTTTTTGTTGCTATATTTTGCTCGGCTCTTTTGTTATCGAGTTCGTTTTGCACCTCTTTTCTTTTATCGTCTAACTCTACAAAACGATCAATATCAACATTGGCATGCTTTTTTCTAGCACCTTCTTTAACAAGGTTTAAATTATCTCTAATAAATTTTGGATCTAACATAGTATTTGGATTATATTATAAAATCGTTTTCGTAGCGATAGCGGAGAAAACTCCTTGTTTCCCCTCATAAAAATAAAGAAAAATTTTCACTCGTTCCTTATTTTTAAAAAGAGACTTGGAAATATGTCGCCTAACTCGTCTTTATCCGAATTGTTTTCGTATAAAACACAAAGAAACAACGCGGCGAGATTCTTCACTAGGGTTCAGAATGACGATGTTAAGAGTTGGGTTTCGGAAGGACAGGTCGCGAGGCGTTCAGAATGACAATTTAAAAAGTCGAACCTCCTTCCCTATCCCCTAACCCCTTTCCCCTCCAAAACAACCACCTAAACTCCAACCTTAAAATTACACGTATCGCCATCGCGCATTACGTAATTTTTCCCTTCAGTTCGAAGTTTGCCCGCTTCGCGAGCTTTGGCTTCACCGAGTTCGACAAAATCTTTCCAGTCGAGGATTTCGGCGCAAATAAAAGCTTTTTCAAAGTCAGTATGAATAACCCCGGCAGCTTGTGGAGCCTTAGTTCCCTTCTTGATAGTCCAAGCTCGGGATTCTTTTTCGCCAGAGGTTAAGAAAGTTATAAGATCGAGAAGTTCGTAACATTTTAAAATCATGCGATCGAGGCCGGATTTTTGTAGACCCAGGGATTCTAAGAATACTGCTTGTTCTTCTGGTGGCATTTCCATGATTTCTGATTCGATTTTTACACTTAAAGGTAAAGCCAAACGCTCTGGACCAAAAGGAGATTGCCAGTTAGGATCAGCGGCGGTTTTTTCATCAACGTTTAAAATGTAAAGCACTGGTTTGAGAGTTAAAAGCTCCAAACCTTTGATGGCTTTTTGTTCTTCTTCAGTAAGCTCAACAGCGCGTGCCGGTTTGCCGGTTTGAATGGCTTGATTAATTTTTTCTAAAGCACCGGCTTCTTCTTCCTTTTCTTTAGTTTTACCAGTTTTCATTTCCCCCTGAAGATTGCGAAGTCTTTTTTGCACCACTTCAAGATCAGCCATGGCCAATTCCAAATCAATAATTTCCACATCGCGAACTGGGTCGACGTCGCCACTTACATGATGGACATTCGGATCTTTAAAAGCACGAACAACATGGGCAATCATGTCGACCTCGCGAATGTTGGCCAAGAATTTGTTGCCAAGTCCTTCACCTTTGTGAGCACCGGCTACTAAACCGGCGATATCAACAAACTCAATAGCTGTAGTGATAACTTTTTGGGAATTGGAAACCTTGGCTAAGGCTTGTAAACGATCATCAGGAACTTCAACAATACCAACGTTTGGTTCGATGGTGCAGAAAGGAAAGTTTTCGCAAGGCACCTGTTTTTTTGTCAGGGTTTTAAAAAGGGTTGATTTGCCAACGTTTGGTAGACCAACGATGCCGACTTGTAACATATGGTGGGGGGGGGCGAATTACTAATTTTTACGAATATACGAATTTGGTTGATGATAATATATCTTTTTAAGGCGATTGTGTCGAGAAACAAAAAATCTCAAGGTTTTACTTGAGATTTTTTGGTGGACCGTAACGGGATCGAACCGTTGACCTCTTCCATGCCATGGAAGCGCTCTACCAGCTGAGCTAACGGCCCATGCTGTTGTCTGCCGTTAGCGAAGCTGCTTCCAGCTGCGAAGCCGAGCTAAGCTCGGCGAAGTCCTCCGAAGCTCAAAAAGCGAAGGAGGAAGCTAACGGCCCATATTATTGGAAATCCTAAATTCCAAATACCAAATTCCAAAAAAAAATGTTATATTTTTTAGGATTTAGTGCTTAGAATTTAGAATTTAAAAAACCAGGGTTATTTTAATCGGTTTTCAGATTTTGGTCAAGACATTATTCGATTGGTTCTATGACAGGCCCGGATACCTGACCATTTAATAAACCATCCAAACGAGATTTAGCTAATTCATTATCAGGATTTCGTTCAACAACCTCTTGAATTTCGGCAATAGCTTTATCAATTTTACCTGTCTGTTCATAAACAAAAGCCAGATACCAGTGAGCATTGCTGTATGAAGGAAGAAGCTCGGTGGCTTGAAGAAGAACAATTTCCGCTTTAGCCAGGTCACCATCACCAAGGCGACGAAGATAGAGGACTCCAAGTTCAAAAGCCACACCAACATCTTGTGAATTGTATTTGTTAATACTTTCCATTTTGCCGATGGCTTCGTCGAGTCTCCCTTGCTTTTCATAAGCCAGAGCCATTTGATAATGGGCATGAGCGTAATCGGGCTTTAATTCAATAGCTTTATTAAAAGCTGCCTCGGCTTTTGCAAAAGCTTCAGACTGGTCGGTTTCAGCGGTTTGTTTTTTTGAAGGGCTGGTGGAAAGAGTTAATGGTTCCAAAGCAGAGGCGATAGCTAAATAAGTTTTACCTAATTCAATATAGTTTTCCGGATTGTTTGGCTCAAGTGTTAAAGCCTTTTCAAAAGAAGAGATAGCAAATCCACCAGCTTCTTTCATTATTGGAGTAAAAGCTCGGTAGACCGAACCAAGTTCCAGCCAATTAACAACATTTTGCGGTTCAAGTTCAGTGGCTTTTTTTGCAGTATTAATACTGGCTGAAATAAGACTTTGTAAATAAGTATTTTGTTCTGCAGTGGTTTGTTCAGTTTCTAGATTGGACAGTTGGGCATTAACCTCTAAAACAAGAGCTTCAGCCAAATTGCGATAATAGGCATCATTAAATCTGTTGATAGTAGCAGCTGAATCAATTTCTTTAATTACTTCTTGAAGGTCGCCGCCTTCCCTGTCTAGCCTAATGGCTTTAGCAAAGGCATAATCAGCACTAAAACGTTCGATGGCTAAGAATAATATAGTAATGGTTATGACGGCTAAAACCGTAAAACCGATCGAGGTAATAATTTTTATTCTTGGTGTTTTAGCTAAAGCAAAAGTTTTAACTTTGCTTTTAATTAAAGCCGCGATCATGCCGGAAAGTAAAAAGAAAACAAAAGAAAGAGTAAAGTTGGTTGGGTAAACAAAGAAAAAGGCAATTGTTGTTAACCAGGCTGGAATTATAGTGAAAATCAGCCATTGTTCTTCTTCGTGTTTAAAGAATTTTATAGCTGCAAAAAACCCAAGAGCAAGACAAATTGTGAATAAGGAGAAAAAAGAGAGAATTCCAAGAGTTGGTAAGAGTGTCAGAAAACCTGAATACCCGTTATCAAAACGTGTGTTCCAAAAGTTGGTGGAATTAACTTCGGTGGGGCGGAACTTAGCATAATTAAACGAATAGGTCCCAGGGCCAGAACCAAACCAAAGATTTGAATCATTTAATGTTTGTTTGGCAATAGTAAGACTAGTCGAGGTATTGGGTAATATTTCGACCGGAATTGAAACCGGTGGATTAATTTTAACTAAAAGAAAAAAGAGCGCACCTCCAACCATTAACATTGGCAATAGGTATTTTTTGGTGTGGTGTAATTCATGAGCACGCCAAAAAACTAAGGCCAAAATTAATGACATTCCCGCTAAAAAAACTAACCAAACCGTAGAATAATTATTTATAAAAAGAAAAAAGAAAGTTATAGCCGAGAGAAGTATGGTAAGAATCGAAATGGTCTTTCCCTTCCCATTCCAAACAATATAAAAACTGTTGGCTAAAACAGTGACAATGGTTAGAAAGATTGCTAAAGAATTTATTGTACCAACCGTATTAAAAGTTTTTGTTTGAGAAAAAGAAAAAGGAAGAAACACTCCAAAAATTTGTAAAAGACCAACAATGCCAGCAATAACTGCCCCATTAATTAAAGCCAGAATAATTTTGGAAAAATTTTCTTGTTTTTTTATCCGACCACTAACTAGCCAAAAAAATACAACAAAGGAAAGAAATGAGATAAAACTGGTATATTCTTGTCCTGAAGTTCCGACTAAAGAAAGAAAATGACTGCTGGAAAAAACAGTTGAAAGACCACAAAAGACAAGAAAAATAATCATTATCGAATTAACAAAATTTTTCTGCAAAGAGACGCGGTTTTCGATAAAACTGGAACCAGCCAAGGCCAAGCAGGTAATTAATATTAGAATAATTAATAATGTTTGCTTGCTTATTGGTAACGGATCAAGTGTCCAAGGTAAAAAAAAGATTGGAATCAAGAAAACGGTTAGATAAAGAAACCAATCGGCTATTTTTTTGTAGATCATATGGGTGTAAAAGCGTAAAAGCGTAAAAGCGTAAATTTATTTTTTACGATTTTTACGTTTTTACAATTTTACCCAGAAATTATACCACAAAAAATAACGCAAAACACGCAGGAGTGGGGTCCCACGTATTTTGCTCTTCGGTTGTACTCCAGAATGAAAAGAACAATTTCAGGCAGCTGCCTGATAAACAAACATTCTGGTTTCCTCAAAGCCTTTTGTTTTTTTAAAAAGGGTTTTGAGAAGACGCGTGTTGTGGAAAGAGCATTTTCTTCAACACGGATGGAAGGTGATTTCAGTTATCCCCCCATCTGCGTTGAGGAATCGGTTGATACCGAATCCGTTGAGGGTGGCTCTGGCTCAATGCCGCCATCACTCTCTACGGTTGGATCACTAATTTCAATTGGACTCTCCGCTGGTACTTCTGCAACTGGTTCTATAGTTTCTTCAATAACAGGTTCTGTTGTTTCTATAACTGGTTCTGGTTCTGTTTCTTCGACAGCCGGAGTTTCTACAACAATTTCTGGAGTTTCTGTAATTGTTTCAGTTGGTTGTTCTTCTGTTACCATTAGTTCATCTTCTTCTTGAGGCTCATAATCCTTACGGTAGGCTGTAACCATCCAGTCAACTTGTATGCCAGAATCGTTGCCACCAATTTGTTGAATAGTAAAACCATTCTGGTTTTTATCAGAGACGTATAAGGAGACAGGGCCGCTAGGTGTAACAATGACGCGAATTGGGGCAGTGTTAGAAATGACATCATTAAAGTAAGGATCAATATCCTCAAAAGTTACTAAACCTAAACCGTTTTGTAATTCAGTTGTACCAACAAGTGTTACAAACACACCACTTGTTGAAGTTAAAGCCGAAGCCTCAACTTTTTCGTTTTGGTAAGAGGTTATGACTGTTTTAAGTGTTCCTTGCGTCTTGATTGTTCCATCTTCTTCAATCGACCAAAGATCAGCTAAACCAACAAGGCGACCGATATTCAAAATATCATTTCCTCCCATGTAAATATCACCTTCAAGATTAAGAGTGGTGAAATTGGCTGAAGCGCCGGTGGCAAGTAGGGAAGCTGTGTTGGAAACACCAGGAATAGAAGTAGTGGCTGTTCCATCAAAGTAGCCGGCATTTACAAAGACAATAATTTTTCCATTACCTGATCCTGAATATGGCTCAAGAGCGTAACCAACAATCTGTCCAGCTTCTGAAGCTTTCATAGCATACCCAGCTGTAGAAGAAGTGGTTAAAGGATCACCAATAGCAATGGTGCCGCCTTCAAGATTAACTTTGGTTGGAACTCGGCCGGCTAAGGCGATAGGGAACTGACCGGCTTTGTTTTCCCCAGCCAAGAAACCAGGACGAGTTGAAACAATGCCGGCAATTTTTTGACTGTATGTTTCGTTTGAACGACCGACACTCTCTTCATTTTGTGAGAAGACTACAACATCACCAGCTTCAAGAACATCGGTTGATGAGAACATCTCAGCAAAATCGTATGAACCAGTAGACCAACCAGCCGCATTGGTGCGCATCATGTCGCCGCCAGGGCCGATGGAGCCGTCGTAATAAATATATTTTGAAGTTTGGGCAGTACCGCGATCTGATGGATAGAATTTTCCAGTTACAATCAAATCGCCAGCCAACATCATTGTGCCTTCATTAGAAATATAGGCTACTTCAGTACCGGTTGTATTTTTAACAGAAAGACGATATTCAGAAGCATCTGTTACTTGAGTTTGAATTTTCATGTCCAAATCAATAGCTTTCGAACCATCCCAACCAGAACCGCGTAGAGCAAAGATTTGTGAAGCTATGCCAGGTGTTGCACTATCGGCTGTGCTAAGAGAATTCATTACAAAAGTGTCGGACATTAAAGTGGCTGAACCATCGGTAGTTAAAACATTTCCGGCATACCAACCAGAATGAATAAACACCATAACTTCACCAGAAGCTTCTGAAAAATTATTAAGAGCATAACCAATAATCATGCCAGGCTCAGAAGCTTTCATGCCATATCCGGCTGTGGAACTAGTTGTAATAGGATCACCAACGGAAATTAAACCACCTTCATTAGTTACATGAACAGGAACACGTCCAACTAAAGAAATTGGCATTGGATTATCAGAATCTGAAATATTGTAGCCGGCTGAAGTACCATCCTCGTAATTATTTACCACAATTCCTCCAAAAACATTTTGATAAGCTGATGTTGATTTAATCATTTGGACAATTGTTTCGCCTTTTTCTGTTATAACATTGTTGGTTCCAGGTACAACAATATCACCGTAGGTTGCGTCTGGGGCAATAGGATACATTTCAGCAAAGTCAGCTTGTCCGGCATTTGAGCAGTCAACAATCATTACATCGTTAAGAGCTAAAGCGTCACCGCCACCAGAACTCGCACAAAGACGTTGGGTTGAAGCGGTAGCAGGGGCATCAATAGTTAGACTTGTTTCTAAGTCAGTTGCACCAGTGGTTTCTACAATAAAGGCATCAGAATTTACATTAATAGCATCATCCCAACCATTGCCAATATTTAGACCTACTTCAGTTCCGGCTCCGGCAGTTATGCTTTGGATATCAACACCTTTAAGTGTTCCAGCCCCAATACCTATAGCATGAACAGCTAACCCAATTTCTGTTGCGTCACCAGAAACCGTGCCAGAAGTATCAATATGAATACCAGCCGCATCAACCGTGCCGGCGTTTTCAGCCATGTCCGGCATTCCAATAAGATTACCAACCCAATAAACTTCACTGCCGCCAGGGTTCAGGGTTAAACTGCTACCAACAACAGAGAGACCTGTGATAGCAGTTGTTCCGGTGCTTCCGGTAGAAATACCAGGCAGATCAAGGTCAATGCCGTTTATATCAGCAGTTGGAATTTCTATGACATTGCCGGATAAGTTCATTCGAATACCGGTTAAATCGTTGGTTAATGTTTTGGTGTTATCATAAGAAATACCAAAAATTGTTCCTGCTGTAAGTTGAGTGGTAATATCAACAACTCCGGCAGTAGTTGAATCAGAATTAATGCTTAATCCTGTGCCGTTGCCAGCTTGGTTTATCTTTATACCTTCACCAACAGAAGCGTTATCAATTTTAATTATGGATCCTGAGCCTGCGGCATAATTTTGGTCCAGGTAAATCATTGAAGCGATTTCAGTTAACGTTCCAGCTGTTTGCGTTCCGTTATTAGCCATCGAAAGCATGTCGCCGGTAACTGTCAGTGTTTGACCGCCACTATTCATGACAATATCGCGAGTTATTAATAGATTGTTGCCTAAATCGTTGACAGGACCAGTTGTGGTAAAGTTTTGATCAAAATCAAGACTGGTTAACGCACCGTTGAAAGCGACATCGTTAGAATTTGTGTCAACCAAAAGTCCTGTATTAGCTCCGGTTACTGCAATACCAGTAGTAAAGCTACTATCATCGACTGGTGCAAAAAGAATACCGGTATTTATAGTTTGTGCACTGTTTGAGTTATCTAAAACCATCATTGCATCAAGACTTTGAAGCGAAGAAGAATTTTGATCGAGATAAAAACCGTATTGTTGACTGGTGGTGCTACCTGTATCAGAAGGTGTAAAATCCGCAAAAAAACCATTTTCAGCAATGCCGTCAGAAAAAGTTTTGACTAGTGATAAATTATCGGCCGCTCCAGCTGTTATGACGACTTTATTATCAAAAAAAGCATCGCCGTTAATACCGAGCTTGTCGGCGACATACAAATCATTACCTCCGACAATAGAGAATCCAACATCAGAAATTGCATGGGTTTCTGTTCCATCAACACCTATTAAGACTCCGTCGTAAATATCAATAGTGTCAGTAGCACCTGATCTTAAAGTTGGTACTGTTCCAGATCCGTCAAAATCAAAAATAAGGGAAGCATTTGTTGCGCCACCCGCACCGCCTAATTGAATTTCACTATCAGTGCTATTTTTAATATATTCGTTATTTGATAGTTCGATGTCAAAATCCGGACTGCCAGTAAATTCTACCCCTTTTGTGGTGCCACCAGCGCCACCGTTTGTTGTACTTACTATTAAACCAGTTTGATTATTTCCACCAGCATCAACAGTTATATTAGTTGATAAATCAATAGTAAGTCCGTTTGTGGAAGCTCCGGCATTCAAGGTTGTGGCTGTAGGATAAGTTATGTTTAAGTAACTCAATAAGCCAGTATTTCCTGATAAATTAAACAAGGTACTAGTATCATTATCAAGTTGAAAAATAGAATCACCAGTTCCATTTGGTTGAATTACGAGATGTTCGTTTGATCCGGTGGTCAAATCGATATTTGAGTCAATATCACTGTTTAAAACTAACGGTGAATCAGCATCAATATTCATTATGATTTGTCCGTTACCATTAGCTGTAATTTCTAAGTTATTATTAGAAGCAGAACTTACGGCTCCAGCTCCGACAAAATCTAAAGAATTTATATCCAAAATCGTTCCTTCTACAGAAAGTTGTCCGAGATTCCCCCCATCATCAATTGTTACTGAACCAGTACCACCATTAACATCGAATTCAGTGAAATCTATAACACCATTTGTTCCAAGGATTGTATTAGGACCTATATTTAGAGCGTTTACAATAGTGCTTTCGGAGGCATCAACTGCATCAGTAATGTTACCTAATATATCAGCGTATATTAATATAGCATCCGGCATACTTCCGACTGTTTCTTCCCAGTTGTCAATTCTTATTCCGGCTTTATAAGTTCCGGCCGCGGCATTTGTTTCGGCCTGAGCATTTATATAGATACCTGAAATATCACCGTCAGAATCTTGTCCACTTAAGGTCATGTTTATACCGATGTTTTCTTCACCCGCGGTTGCGCCATTTGATTGAATAAGATTGATATTTAAGGCATCAGCATTAGGTATAATAGTTTGTTGACCAATATTAATAATATCGACTGTACCAGAACCGTCAGAATAAAAGCTCGAAGTTTGCCCGTCTTGTAAGGAAACATCAAGATCTTTTCTAGCTAAGATATAACCGTAAGCGTCAGTATTTCCACCAAGGTATGTATTACCAATAACTTCCAACTCGTCAGAAATTTTTAGATCACCAACCGCACCACTTCCATATGTGAAAACCGAATCTGATCCGATGATTGTTGCGGCATCGTCTTCATATGTTCCATTTGTTCCAACCTCAAAAAGATGTAAGGCTGTAGAGTTTAAACCGTCTAAAGTTTGTGCATTTAGTGCATAAGCCGCAGCTGTAATTCGTTTGCGTGGAGTAAGAGTTTCCCCGTTTACAATGACTTCAAGATATACAGAAGCGTTGTTGGCGAAGACTGTATCATTAATAGCTGCGTAAGGAGTGCTGTCGGTTGTATCGCCAAGATTTTCTGTAAATAAAGCGTTTGTTAGAGTGACTGTTCGAGCAACAATCGAAGCACAAGTTGCTGAATTGTTTGACCATAAACAAGTTCCACCAGAGACAGCGTCATAAAAAGCAAAAGACATAGAAGCCGAGGCTGCAACAACCTCTGCTCCAGTGCTATCAAGAAGACGACCTTGGTAAGTAATAATATTTAAAGGCGCTGTAGCAGCTGAACTGAATAATGTAAAAGACAAAAACGCAAAAATTACCAGCACCGTCAGTGTTAAAGTCTTCTTTATTAAGTTGGCTGTTTGGCGACCTTTCATAATTATTTTTTTTTCGCATCGTCTGAAACTGTTTTATTTTTTGGTGACAAGGCAATATTTTGAGCCCATTCTTTTGTTTCTTTTTCTTGAGAATAATTTATAGGATTAATTTCGGCCGATTCATATCCACCTTTTTCAAAAGTTGAAGAATATTCGTTTGGACCAAGTAAGAATGTATAGCGACCTTTGTTGTCGGTTATGCCGGTTTCCAAGAGTTTGTGATATTTAGGTTCAAAGATTCTGACAACAACATTGCCAATTGGTCGTTGTGTTTTTTGGTCGTAGACAATGCCCCAACTTTTTGGTTTTTTTGAGGTAGCGAGTCGGCGAACTAGTAAATAGACAACAATTTGAATACCTAGAACAGTTCCCGTCCAAATTGACATTTGAATCAAGAAGACACTTAACGAAACCAAGATGCCAATAAAAGCGAACCGGTATTGCAATTTTCTTAAAGCACGAATTTTTTTCACTGAACTTATTTCTTTTCTTTGGTCAACGACTAACGGTTCGATAGGAATGTTTGGTGTGATAACAACATCTTTTTCTGTTACCTCAATTTCTTCGCCGTGATAAACATCTAAAAATATTGCATCGTCCTTTACATTGGAAAGGGTTGAAGAAGGGAATTCGTAACCAGATTTATTAATATTGATTCTGTATTTACCAGGTTGTACTAAGAAAAAATATTTTCCCTCTTTATCGGTTACACGACTTCTTATTAGTTTGTTTTCCGCTACTGAATAAAGTCTTACCAGAGCCAGATCAATCGGTGTTTTAGTAAAAGCATTGTAAACAACACCGTAAGCTTTTCTTTTTCGACGACCAAACAATAGAACCGGGGCAGTAAAAAGATATTGTAAGAATTGTAAAAGGCTGAAAGAGGTAGCTAAGACAACCGTACTGGTTATTGCCATAACCGTAACTGCCGGAGCAGCAACTGTCGCGGTGTTTTGGACAGTTTGAGATTCTTTTATTGCTTCAAATGTCTCAGTAATTGTAGTGACCACTTCAGAAACAGTCTCGGTGATTGTTTCAGTAATAGACTGTGTAATATTTTCAATCTTAACCGGTATTTCTGTTTTTTTTGTAATCTCTATTGTTGGATTAACAATATTGTTGGTTATTGTTAAGGTGCGGGTTTCTTCTTCGTACCCATCTTTACTTACTAGAATTTTATAAGTTCCATTTTCTGCATACCAAGCAAAAGTTCCACTATCAGAAGATGAAACAGGATTACTTTGACCAGATCTAGGAGTCCAAGTTTTCCAATCACCATCAATAAATTGATAAAGAGTAATTGTTGCACCAGAGACTGGAATATTATTGTTTTCCTCTTTTTCAAAAATTAATCCCCAAGATGTTGATTTTGTAATCAAACTAAAAGTTTGAGCTGAACCATCTTGGTAGTTTACGATCAAATAGACAGCGTAATCAGCAGTTTCTGTCGGAATCGCTATTGTCGTGAAGTAATAAAGATCTGAATCCTGTAGCAGATAAGTATCGGCTCCAAGAGTCAAAATAACTTCAGAAATTTCTTTATCAATGTTTTCTTTTGAAAGGAAAAACGAAAGATCGGTATCAGCTAAAACTGTTACCCCATCCGTTTCGGAAATATTTAGACTGATTTCACCTTCGCCGGAAACAGCAGATATATCGGAAAAAGGAATTAGTTCTTCCTCAGTAACTGTTGTGTCAGGAATTTCAATAGAAGGGCAATCTGATGGACAGTAGAAGCTGTCTTCAGTCTCAGAACATATACCATCACCACAACTATCAGTGGTGCCTCCTGTTTCCCCGCTTCCAGTTTCCTCACCTCCGGTTTCATCTATTGGTTCGTCTATAGGCTCTTCGTCAGGTTCTTCAATTGGCTCTTCAATAGGTTCTTCCTCTGTGATTGTTGGTGTGGCTGAAGTTAGCGCGCCAGACGCATAATGTCCGCCGGTATCATAAGAAAAAGCTCCGTAATAATAAACTGTTCCGTTTGTTAATCCACTATGTATGTAACTAGTACCAGTTCCACTATAAATTGTTGAACAACCAGTATCAGCATGACTAGAAGGGAAACCGCCTAAACAATAAATGATTAATGTTCCACCAAAATCACTGTCTGTCGGTAAAACCCAGCTTAAAGAAACAGAACCATCACCCGCTGTGGCTGTAAAAGAAGTGACATTTGCCGGTGCGACATCTGCTTCGGTGGTTGTAAAGGAATATCCACTAGAAGTTGTTGTGTTTCCACAAATGTCAGTTGTTTCAATTTGAAAGTAATATGTTGTAGAAGCCGCTAATCCAGAAAGATAAACAGTATGAGAAGTTTCTCCGACTTCACTTTCTGTTCCGGTTGCATACATTGTTGTTGTTCCATAATCAACATGTCCTGGAGCTGATTCGTTTGTTGACCAAGAAATCGTTGCTGATGCAGCTGAAATAGCACTTGTTGAAATACTGCTGGCTATTGGACCAACAACATCGCTTAAGCAAGCATCCTCTTCTTCTGGTTCTGGTGTTGGTACTGGTTCGGAACCACCGCCCGAAGGAGGAGTGGTAGTAATATGAGGAATATAATCCGATCGATATCCAGCTTGTTCAGAAAAAGAAGTGCTGGTGCTAACCCCAGCACCAGAATTTCCCGCAGTGTCTTTAATTTTGTAAGAACTAGATGACCCAGAGTCTGATCCACCAGTACTAACAGTGTCCCAATCGATCTGATAGCTTGGGGAAGACATTTCAGCAAACGTAAAACTGGTGATACTAAAAATCCCCACTAAAACCAAAGTTACTATCCTTAAACGCATATCTTCCTTGATTATCTGGATATATTTTACCATGAAAACAAAATTTATTCAAGCATAAAATCCGCTAATTTTAGCGGATTTTTTTAGCTTTCTTTTTATTTTTAGGTGGATAACTAATATTTACCCACATTATTCAAGGTTTTTGCACATACTTATCCACAGTAAGTATATTTTGGCTATGCTACTGTAGACAAACAGGTTTTTTAAGTCTTGGATAACTTTTGGTTTCAGAAAAATGTTTCACGGGAAACTTTTTATTGCTTTAATGATTTTTTCGATTATCTTTGTTTTTATTTTAAACTTTTCAAAGAGAGAATTTTGATTTTTAATAAACATCTTACTCATCTCTTCTCTTTTTTCAGGATCACATTTCCATGAATAAATTTCACTAATATCTTTGTAAAAGCTAGGCAAGTTCTTTTTATAGTATTTTAAGACTTCTGATTTTTTATAGATAAACCTTCCTGTTCTTATGTACTCTTTTACAGCTACGACGTCCCTGAGACATCTGACAGCCCATTTGACCCATTGTATTTGATGACTCTTTTTAAGTTTAAGAAGATCGTATTTATGTGATTGGAGATGTGAATATAATTCTTCGGGAACTTTATTAATACAGTTTTGTCTATAGAATCTGGTTGTAGCCTTAGGTTTTTTATCAGAGAATTTTTTCCTAAGTGTTTTTAGACAGCCATTTGGATCATAAATAATATTACTTTGAAACAAGAGAGAGATTTCGTAAGTAGGTAGTTTATCTGACTCATTTAAACAAAAAGATGAAAATCTGTAGTCGGCTATTCCAAATTCAACGTTTATCTTAATTATTTTCTTTATTTTATCGGCGATCGGATTATTAAAAGAAAACCATTCAAATTCTTTTCTTGGTAAAACACCTTCTTTTTTTGTCATTCTTTTGTATTGATTTTCTAATTGAGACATTATTCTATCTGTGGCTCTTCCACCTGATAGCTGCCAAGCATAATATTTTGGTGAATATACAAAAACTCTTGTGTCGCAGTCTGAAGTCGGAACAGCTTCACCTTTGGCGAAAGAACCGATTTCTAGTATGCCGATAACCTTGAAATCATTACCAAGATGTTTTTCTAAAAGTTTTACATATTTCTTAACTTTATTGGTATTTCTTTGTAATTCTGATTCATTTGGTTTAAACATAATATTCATATTTTATCATTGTTTCACACGAAACATTCTCCTTCGCTGGGCTTTGGCGAAATGAATTTGTTTTTTTTGGTTTAAAAAATAACGCTTTTTAAGCATTATTTATGCAAAATGGTTTTTTGAAAAGGCTCTTCCAGAACCGGTTTTTAAATATTTTTCAAAATTTCTGGCAGTTTTCTCACTTTTAAAGGCAAAGTAGCAAAATAATTCCCAATTTCTACCTGCGGTTGATCTACAAGAATTTTCATTGTGTTCTTTTAATCTTTTCGACAAATTGTTTGTTGAACCGGTATAAAAATGTTCTTTTTTCACCTCTTTTAAAACATAAACAAAGTACATGTTTTTCATAAGGTTTTTTGTTTTTTATGAAATACCAAGTCGAAATTTTGTTGGTATGTTGGTATACCTAGCCGAAGCTCGGCGAAGGCTGGTGGACCCGGGGGGAATCGGACCCCCGCCTCAGCAATGCGAATGCCGTGTAATACCACTTTACTACGGGCCCATTTTAGAATTTTCAATTAATCAATTTTCAATTTTCAAATTTTGGTTTTATCCTATCTTAATATTTTTCTTTTGTTAAGGAGAATGGTTAAAGTTTTTTAATCAATTCCTCTGGCGTTTTGATAATTTCTCGAAACAATACATGACGACATAATTCTGGGTCTTCTGAAGATAAGGCATAGATTGTTTTTCCTAAAGCGACCGCACAGCCTATTTCTAGAGTTACACTATTTCCAGAGTAACCATTTTTATTAAAAATAAAGACCACATCAGCTTGTTTAATTTTTTGAAAATGATCGTAGGTAAGACCGAGAGCAACAAATTTTTTATAATCATCAGATAAATTGTTCCAATCTTCTTGAGTGAAATGAAGATAAGGTTCAAAAACAATAACCCCAAGTTCTTTAAGTTTTTCGCCAAACTCTCTCAATTCTGGTTTAAAGCGGTGGCTGCCGCATAAAACAACTGAACGCATACTTTTATTTGAAATTCTAAGTACTAAATTCTAAATTTCAAGATGGTTGTTTTATTCTTTCTAAGAATTGGGCTACCAACTTAGAGTTTGAAATTTAGAATTTTTAATAAATACACAGTTTGCCAGTTCGCCCTCTGTCGCTCGCGGCGAGCTATGGAGGGAATCTTTCTACAAGTCAGAGTTAGGATGGCTTGCCATCCGAAGCCTGAAGGGCGAAGGATGGTGCCCCGAGAGGGAATCGAACCCCCATTTCATCCTTAGGACGGATTTGTTCTATCCATTGAACTACCGGGGCAATATTTATGTGTCGTAAAATGTAAGAAAGGTGTTTTTCTTTTCAATCTCGGAGCATGATATACTACCTACACATTAATGTGTAAATCAGGCAGTTGCTTGATAGATAATAAAGGAATTTAACCTCTAAGTCAAAGATTATGTCACCAATCGAAATCGCTTCCCTAGTTTTTTCTATAGTATCAACTTTGTTACTTTTAATTTTGGCTTTTTTTTATTTTAAAAAAGGCTCTACTCCGGCACCAGACGGCTTAACAAACATTATCAATGATTTACGTCGCGAGATTCAATTAACTACTAATCAGCAGCGTCAAGAAATTCAACAACGAATGGATACCATGAGTGAAAATCTTACTAAGAGTTTAGTTGAGTCGTCGGGAACTTTACAAAAAAACTTTGCGGCCACACATTCAATTATTCGTGATGTTACCGAGCGAGTTACTAAGCTTGACGAAACCAATAAACAGATCTTAGGTTTTTCTACCCAGTTGCAGAGTTTGGAAAATATTTTAAAAAATCCCAAGCATCGTGGCATCATGGGTGAGTATTGGTTGGAAACTTTGCTCGGACAAGTTTTGCAACCAACACAGTATCGTATGCAATATGATTTAGGAATTGATGAAAATACTAATTCCAAGTTAATTGCTGATGCGGTGATTTTTGTGAAGGACATGATTATCCCAATTGATGCTAAATTTTCTTTGGAAAATTATAACCGTATTTCACAAGAGAACGATCCGGCCAAAAGGGAATTACTGGAACGGGATTTTAAAGCCGACGTTAAAAAGCGAATTGATGAAACTTCCAAATATATTCATCCTGAGCGTGGCACAACAAATTTTGCATTTATGTTCGTGCCAGCTGAAGGTGTTTATTACAATTTGATTGGAGCTAATGTCGGTGCAGCAGAAGTCAATGCTCGAAATCTTATCGAATACGCTTTTACTAAACAGGTCATGATTGTTTCGCCGACCTCGTTCTTTGCTTATTTACAAACTGTCATCTTAGGTCTCAAAGCCTTGCAAATCGAAGAGTCGGTTAAGGAAATTCAGAAGCAGGCCGAGCACCTGATGCGTCACCTGAAAGCCTACGAAGATTATCACAACAAGGTTGGCAAAAACCTTGAAGCTTCCATTAACGCTTATACCGATGCTTCCGGTGAGTTGAAGAAAATTGATAAGGATATTTTTAAGATTACTGACGGAGCAGTGGAGAAACAGTTGGATCCCATTGATATTAAGAAGATTGGGTAAATGTCTGGACCTCGATTAAAAGGATTTGAAGGACTTAAGGATTTTGGTGGTGTTAATTAATTTTTATTTTTTATGCCAGGAGAAGGAAATTGGTTAAAGAATTTTTTAGGATCTAAAACTACAGTAGAGGTTAAAAATGTTGTTAGTAAAACAGAACAACAAGAGTCTGAAATTGTTCGATTAGCTAGAGAATTATCTTGTATAAGTGATGAAATTTTAGATAGTAAAATCCCGTTGAAATTTAAAAAAGGAGAAAAGAGAGAAGCTTTAGCACTCTTGAAAGAAATCAGAGACCGGATAATAGAAGTATCTTTGGCTGAACCGTCTAGTGGAACCAAAACATTACAAAGTACTTCAGGACTTTTAAGATTATCAAGAAGAGAAAATAAAATTTTAATCGTCGGACACAATAAAGGTGAATGGTTTTTATCTCTTTGTGATCTTGTTCAGCAGGTTTTTCCAATTATAGAAGTTGATGTTTGGTAAAAAGTTTTAAATATTTTTTTACGCTTGAAATATTAGGTTATCAATGATGCACAGGTGAATTATTTTCTATATGAATGTTTTAATTGTTTGTAATTGGGGAAAAAACAGAAGCGGCTACTTAGCCGGGTACTTAAAGCAAAAAGGTTATTCTGTGCAAAACGGTGGAATTTATAAAGAGAGCAATAATCCTGTTAGTTCAGAAATGGTTGATTGGTCAGAGGTAATTATTTTTGTTCAACCACAGATCAAAGAAGATTTTAAAAAACTTTTCAAAATTTCCGGACAAAAAATAGTAATTTTAGATGTTGAAGATCGAACTTCGATTTTGGTTCCAAACAATCACGAAATGACTTCGGAAGAATGGACCAAGTTTCAACAAGAAAAGGTTTATCCAGAGTTGAAAAAACAAATTGAAAAATACTTACCACTATAATTTCAGCTATATTATTTATGTTTACCGAAAAACCACAAGTTGAAGTTTTAAGTAGAAATAAAGAACGATTGTTATCTTTAGAAAAAAGCGGAAAGTTTGTTTTTCATGGTTCACCAAGTTTATTGCCAGATTTGCAACCACGACAGTCGGTAATTAATGATAAAAAAATTGGTAATCCTGCGGTTTACGCCACGACTTTTGCTGAGATAGCAATTTTTCGATCCTTAATTAATAATCAGGGTATAGAGGATAATTCAGTAAGTACTTTTGATTTTGATAAAAGAGGACTGTCTTTTGGCGCCTCAAGAAATTTGCTTGATAGAGCTAGAGGTAAAAAGGGTTTAGTTTATGTTTTAGATAGACAAAAGTTCACCAATTTTTCCAATATTGAATGTCAAAGTTTTGAAAATAATAAGCCGGTCGAGGTTATCGAAGTTGATTTTCAAGATTTGCCAAACGATATTGAAATTTTGGATCCAGAGAATTTTAAAACAACCGACATTCCTTGATAGAAGATGTAATTTACCAAATTTTATTTCGGAAAAATATGAAACTCGGCGTATTCGACTCCGGCCTCGGTGGCCTCACCGTTCTTCGTTCAATAAATGAATTAATGCCAGAACTTTCGACTATTTATCTCGGGGACAATGCCAATGCTCCGTATGGCACGAAAAGTTTTGAAGAAATTTTTCAGCACACTCTAGAAGGTGTTCGTTTTTTGTTTGCTCAAGGTTGTCCATTAGTCATTTTGGCTTGTAACACAGCTAGTGCTCAGGCATTGCGAAAAATTCAACTAGAGATTTTACCAAAAGAATTTCCTGATCGGCGGATTCTCGGGGTTATTCGTCCAACTGTCGAGTATCTAATTGAATCGACGGACACAAAAAACATTGGGGTGTTTGCCACGTCAGCCACAGTTCGTTCCGAAGCTTATGTTAATGAGTTTAATAATATAATGACTGGAGTTTCACGTCAGATTTTTCTTTGTCAAAAAGCTTGTCCGGGATTAGTTGAGACAGTTGAAGCCGGACAAATTGATAATCCAGATACAGAAAAACTAGTTGAAGGGTATTGTCGTAATTTTCAAGGCGACTTGGCTTTGCTTGGCTGCACTCATTATCCTTTTCTCGAACATTTGTTTCATAAGTATCTGCCAACTGGGACTAGAGTTTTTACCTCTGGGCCAATTGTGGCCAAAAAACTTCAAGAATATTTGGTTCGGCATCCTGATATAAACGACCGTTTGGAAAAAACCAGCGAAAGAACTTTTTATACCACCGGTGATCCAGTCATTGTTGCTGCCAGTACTGATAAGTTTTATAAAGGAAATATAGATTGGAAGAAAGTTTAAAGGCGTTGTTCCCGAAATGTAAGTCCAGAAAGTTGTGGGTTCTAGATTAGTTTTTTTACCACCCCAGAAATTGCCTTGTCTATTATTTGGGAACAACGCTTTTTAGAAAAATAGTCGGATAATTTCAAACAAAAAGCTGTATTTAATTTTTTGCTAGATACAGCTTTTTATTTTACTTTTAAAATTAAAAGTCGAAAAAAGTTTGTCAGTTTTTTAGATGAAAGTTAATCTTTAATTAAGGATATAAAAGATTGTCTACCATAGGAAAAACCATGTTCTTTCGTTCAATGAAAATCTCTGATACTTATCGTGTTATTGAACTTCTTCGTCAAATCGGTAACGCTGATTTTGTTCCACCTTCCAAGTGGTGGTTTGCCATTCGGTTGCTCTTTCCAACTTTTCATGTCTTTGTACTCGAGGATGATTCGGGTGCAATAGTCGCTATGGTTTTCTTAAACCTATTGTCTAACCCAAAATATGGCTGGCGTGGCTATATAGATTACGTTGTAGTTGATAAGTCAGCTCGTCGGAATGGTTTTGGGCGAAAGATTATGGAAGGTACTTTGGCCAGAGCCAAAAAGCTCGGTTGCCAAGAAGTTCTTTTAACCACTAGTAATCCTGATGCTCAAGCACTCTATGAATCGCTTGGTTTCCGGGTTCGTTCAGGGCGTAATTTTTCTAAGGTAATTTCAGAAAGTTGTGGGTTCTAGATTAATTGTTTTTGCCCCCGAAAGTGTTCTGTTTAACTATTAAAAATACGCCCTTCAGGTTCATCTTTGATGAAGCTGACCCCTTAATCCGCCCTGCTCTTGATTTTTCAAGGCTGGCGGATTCTTTTTTGAAATAATATGAAATATCAAGAAAAAAATATTGTTTGTTTTGGCGGTGGTACGGGTTTGCCGACATTATTATCTGGTCTTAAACACAATCCCTTGTTTAATGTTACGGCGATTGTGAATATGTTTGATTCCGGAGGTAGTTCCGGTGAGCTAAGAGATCGATTTGGAATTTTGCCGCCTGGTGATGTCTTAAAATGTCTTTTAGCACTTTCAAAAAATGAAGTTTACGCTAAACAAATATTATTAAAGCGAATTAAAAATTTTAAATATCCTGGTCACACTGGAGGTAATGCTTTGTTACTCGGTTTACAAAAAATTTTTGGTGATTATTCGATGGCGATCGATGCGTTCAGTCAAATTTTATCCGTGCATGGTAAAGTCATTCCGGTTACTCAAGAAAAAGCGATGATTTGTGCCGAGTATACTGATGAAACAATTTATAAAAGTGAGACCGGAGTTGATATCGGAATTCATGAGGGTAAAAGAATCAAAAAGATTTTTCTTGAGCCGGAAATACCAGCTTCACCAACGGCTATTGAAGCAATAGATAGTGCGGATATTATTTGTATTGGTCCGGGTAGTTTTTATACCAGTATCCTTTCAAATTTTTTGCCCATTGGTATTTGTGCGGCGATTATGAAATCCAAGGCCCGAATTGTTTTTATTGCCAATTTTTTAACTGAAGGTAAGGGAATGCAAAATATGTATCTTGAAGATATTGTGAAAATTGTTGAAGAATATATTGGCCGGCGGTTGGACTATATTATTGTAAATGATATTTGGCCGGAAGAACTTTTGGCTAAATACACTTTGGAAAGTAAATATCCCATTGTTTCTCGATCAGGAGACGATAAACGATTAGTAGAAGCGGAACTTTGGCAAGATAAAATTATTGCTAGACACGATTCAAGTTGCTTGGCCGATTTGATTACTGGATTGATGAGTGGTTTTTGACTTAAAAAGTAATTATCATTACAATCCTGTCGGTGTCTAAACAACAAACATGAGGTGTCTCGTGAACAGAAGCGAAAAATTCGGCATCATCGGTGGAACGGCTTTGGCTCAGAACATGCGTGGTTTCAGAATCATCGAAGAGGGCTGGTTTCAAACCAAACACTGGGGCGAAGTTTGGTTGGTGAAAGGTGAAATTGCTGGACATGAAGTGTTCTTTGTTCCCCGTCACAGCAAGGGTCACAAAAATCCACCGCATCAGGTCAACTACGTCGGAAATCTGGTCGCTTTGAAAATGAATGGTGTGACCACTGTTCTGGCCGCTTCGGCCATGGGGGCATTGGATGAAAGGTACACCCCCGGACATTTGGTTTTTGTGAATGATGTAACAGACAGAACCGAAGGTAGACAAAGGACATTTTTCGACAAGGGAATTGCTTGTCATGTGGCATTGTCCCAGGCTGTATGCCCGTACCTTCATCAAAGGCTCATGCTTGTCACATCAGATCTTGAAGTTCCTTATCAAGCACGTGGAAATTTGGTGGTAATCAACGGACCTCATTTTTCCACTGTTCAGGAGTCCAGAATCTACCGAGCAGAAGGACATCATGTGATTGGCATGACCGGATCGCCGGAGTTCAAGATTGCCAGAGACCTACAGATGCACTACGCTATCATTGGCCAAGTGACGGATTACGACAATCCGCCACCAGGTCTGGTTGTCGAATCTGTGGACCAGAAAGTGGTTTCTACTCGTCTGGCAAAAGTTGGCGGAAGAGCCGCTCGAGTCATCCATCAGACAATCTTTTCTTGGCCATCTGATGAGCCGAGTTGCAACTGCTGCCACTCTTTGGATGGATCAATCCTGACAACCCCTGAAGAGGTGGACCCAGAGACTAGACTGCAGATTTGTGATGCTTTTGGGGTTGAGGAGATCTCTCGAGAGTGGTTCGCCGGTTCGTAAAAAAGAAAACATATTCCTTACTCGGCCACTTTCTACCAGATAGTGGCTTTTTCTTGACTAAAATAAGCCAAACAGTTATACTGGCGGCGTATTAAATTAATATTCAATTATTAAATTTTCAATATTCAATTATTGATGTTCTGTATTTTTAAGAAATAAAAAACCATCATTGATAATTGAAAATTGGTCAAATTGAAAATTCAAAAAAGATATGCCTATTAAAAAAAATGCTATTAAAGCCATGCGTCAAAGTGCAAAGCATGCGCAATTAAACAAGGTTGTTAAGGCCGAAATAAACTCTTTGCGGGTTAAGTTCCGTAAGGCAGTGGTAGCGGTTAAAAAGAGTGAAGCGGCTGATGTTGCCAAAATTATTGGTAAAAAAATGGACAAAGCTGTTTCCAAAAAAATCTTGAAAAAAAATACCGTAGCTCGTCTTAAATCCAGAATGATGAAGAAAGTGAATGTGTTGAAGTAAAAGTGTTGGAGTGTTTGAGTGTTTGAGTGGTGGAGTGGTGGAGTGAAGGAAATATATTTTAAAAAACCGATCGGCAATAGCTGGTCGGTTTTTAATTTAAATTAGTTTACGTCAACAATTATCGCCGTTTTATCATCATTTGGATAATACCTGTTGTACTCAATATCGCCCGGTTCTTCTATTAATGATCGAACGGCTGATTCGGGATTTTTACCAGAGCACAACGTCAATAACTTTGGGAGCGTAAGATGATCGCTGATTCCATCTGTACACAAAACCAGTCTGTCACCGCGGGTAATTTGTTGTTGGGTGATTTGTAGATTGAGAGGTTCAGCACCTAAGACAGAAGACATTGAGCTTCTTATAAATAACTGATAATTTTCTTGTAAGTTTTTAGGTATTTGTTCTATGCTAGCGGCTGAAGCGAAAATTCGAAGTGTTTTGTCCCGGTCTTTTGATGGAATGCCCATAAGAGCTCTTTTTTGATCAATTGTTAAAATAAAAATTTGTTTTTTTCTTATTAAATATATACGACTGTTTCCAGTGTGGGCAATAATCGCTTCCCGGTCTTTTTCTATAAGGATGGCACTAAGTGTAGTAAAACCTCTCGCAGATATTTCGCGGGCTGCAATTTTTTTGTGAATATCCAAAATAATTTTTCTTAGCTGTTCTGACCTTTGTTGAGGATTACCAGATTTATCTAATTGTGAAATTAATAAAGGCAATTCTCTTATAGTGGCAGCAGACGCGCTGTTGGATTCATAATTATTTTCTAATCCGTCACAAATAGCCGCTAATCCTAGATCAGGTCTCCATAAAAAATAATCATCGTTGATTGATCCATGTGCTTCATCACCTTTTTTTGATTCCCCGTATCCAGATAATTTAAATGATTCACGTTCTGAAGTATTTTTTTCTCCTTGTTGTTCTCTAAAAAAAGGGAAAAAATCAAAATTTTTCATAAAATTATTTTAAAAGTTCTACCACGGCTAAATCAACCGAAATTTTATCTGTGTATCTACCCGACTTCATACCGGTATCAAAAGTGTAAAGAAGATCATGGACGTGGCGGAGTTTGTCGGTAGTTAGGTTGCGAGCCTGCTGAATAGCTTTGCCAACTACAAAAGGATGGAGATCAAGAATACCAGAAATCTCGTTTTGATTAGCCCTGGGATTTTCGTCCATACATAACCGGACACTAAGCAGAATTCTGATTTGACGAAGTAACATGGAAAATATATAGCCATCGGCTGCGCCAGAGGCGCGTTCCTCTTCGAGGAGCTTGAGGACTTGGGCTGCTTGATGGCCAGATATAGCATCCATAAGAGCAAAGATATTGCTGTCAAAAGAAGCTTTAACCATTTTGTCGACAATATCTTTGGTGATTTGCTGGCCGTCAACATAAGCTATCAATTTCTGAATTTCGCCATCAAGTTGCCACAAGTCCTCACCCGCGCGCTCAACCAGCGCGCGGAGCGCCTCGGGTGCGATGGTTCCGTTGTAACTGACAATTCTTTGACTGGCCCACTTTGAAAGATTTACTCCTTCTAATTTAGGAAACGGATAAAAATGAATTTCAGAAATTTTTTGCAGTTTTTTAAATAATGGTTTTTTTTCCAATTCTTTTGGTTCCAATGTTTCCCATAAAATTAGAATTGTCGAGGTTGGAACTTTGTCTAAATTATCTACCCAATCAGTATCTTTTTTGGAATTAGCGATCATGTCTTTGGTGATAACCATGCGTCGTTCGGCTAGAAAAGGAAAACTCATGGCCGAGCGAATAGCCTCGGCTGGATCCATTTTGCCAGTTTTGGCATCAGGAAAAACCGCCAGGTTTAAACCAGTCGGGTCGAATTTTTTGGTAAATGCCGTGCGTAACTCTACTACCTTTTCTTGTACTCGGAAGGAGTCGTCGCCGTAGACTAAGATGACCATAGCGAAGACATTTTAGCCTATTATCAACGATTGGACAATTGTCATTTTTTGGTGGCTTTTTGACGCCGTTCTTTTCTTTTACTAAGATAACTTTAGTTCATTTCCATCTCAATTCCGGAGGAAAAATGCTTACGAATATTAAGAGACTCCATCGGTACCTTGTGTTGAGGAAGACTTGGGAGGATTTTTCTTTTACTCTAGTACCAGAAGATCATTTAATTGCTTTGTTTTCTACAGTTTGTCTAATTTCATCGATCGGTTTGTTTATAGTGGTTATGATAACTTACGGAGCCTTCGGCCAGTGTTCTGTGTTACCACAGATACTTTTAGCTATTTGTATTTGTGGTCTATTGATTCGATATCCTTGGGAATTTTTTAAGAAATTTCGAAGTCTTTTGACCGAGAAAAAACGCGCTTCATTGCTTGTTCCTGAATATTTGAGAAAACATATTGATGAAATTGAAGACAAGACAATTGGGCGAAAAAGCCGATTTGGTCGGATTTTGGAAAAAGTCCGCAATATTCGTCTTCGGGTTGAAGGCAATCTTGGTGAAATTACCATGCGTCTTCGTGATCGTCCGGAAGCTGTATATTTGAAAGAATTAAGGCCTTCAAATGAAAAAGTGTTGGAGCGAGCTCAACGAGTAGAAAACGAGCTTGTTGATATTCAAGAGAAGATTGAGAATCATTTCTTAGAGCACAGAAAGGCTGTTGGACAAACTGCTGATCTGTTGCGCAGAATTGAGGCTCTTGAGGCCGACCTAGAACTTGCTAAAGACACTATAAGTCTAGGTCGTGAAATTGATGAGGCTGAACGCGAGGCTTTAATAGCAGTTGACGAAGCTATTAATCAAATCAACGGACTGACCGACTTACTCCGACGTGAGGTTACTCAAGTATTTGAAAAATCGTTAATAGGTTTGACTACCGATTTACCTATCGATGATCCGCATTGTTATCTTGCAACTGTTGAACAAACAGTTAAAGAATTAGGGATGATTGAACTAAAGAGTCGTTTGCCGACAGTTTTTTAATCACGATTCTTTCTACGTTATTCCGGCGACAAATCGCCGGATTTATTTTAAGGAAATTACCGACAGCAAACTATCTTCAATTTTGCCCGAAGAATGATAAGAAAAGTATTTTTCCGGTTCGCACATGGTACAGGGTGGGTCGGCATCGATATTGCCTCGGGAAACTCCAGCAACCAATAATTCGTCGACAACCGCAGTTTGTAGATCGACGAAAAATTTTCCATTTTTTTCAGTTAGGTATTTTTCCAAACCAATCATTTCGTTTTTTCTTTCCGGAGAAATGTCATAGTGACATTTTTTAATTGATGGCCCAATAGCTACTAGCAGATCAGCTGGATTTGAACCGAGTTTTTTAAATTCTTCGACTGCCGCGCCGGCAATGTTGCTGGCCGTTCCTCTCCAACCAGAATGAATTAGGCCAATAATTTTATTTTTTGGATCAACAAAAAATAGTGGTAAACAGTCGGCGGTTTTTACAGCTAAAGTTAGTCCTGGTTCTGTGGTTAATAGCCCATCATAACCTTCAATTCGTCCATAATTATCTTTTGAAGAAACGGGTTTAACTTGGTTACCATGAATATTTCCTGACATGAAAACTTTTTTGGGATCGATACCAATCTGGCGATAAAAATTTTCACGTGCTGGCTGCCAAGGATCGCTAGTCTCGCCAAGATTTGGGTAACGAAGTGAGCCAGAATCTTTGGTGGAGGTGGCCTGGACGAGCCAGGGGATTTTTTCGAATAGTTTTGGTTGCCAGAGGTTCATAGTGTGATTATTGTAGCGTGTTGAGAGGGATTTAGCCAAAAAATTTTGATAAAAAAAGTGTTGCCCTGATCGAGATTCAGAAACAACACGATAATGTGTAAGGTTGAACTACAGCACCAGATGCTGTTCGATCACCGGTTCCATATAGACCCTGAGGCCATTCTTGGTTCTCCTGATCTTATTCAAAACTTCGTCTGTGACCCAGACTTCGATCGGATTGCCATCGGCGTATTCGTAGCTGACGGGTGGCTCTTTTGGCAGGCTGGCGTTGTATTCGCCGACGAAGGCAGTCACATCAGTTCGCATCAGGTGAAGAGAGAAGCCGCAGGTGTCACGGACACCTTCGTCACTCACGAACCATTTTTTTAGAAAAACTTTTGTCACTTTTTTCTCCATTGTGGCAGTTTGTTATTCGCGAAACTTCTCTTTAGAGAATATAGAGAAGAAAATAAATTATCACTGATTTTAATTTTTGTCAACACACACACATGTCCTTCCAGTCTGGTTTTGAACGCCAAGTGTTCGTATTAATAATTTGTGCTATTATTTTATGAAATTGATTATGTCAAAACAAATTGATAAGAATTTTGAAATTTTTAAGAAAATTTTACATTGGTGGCCATTGGTTTTTTATTGTACGGCTCCATTTGTAGCTTTTTTGTTTTTTTCTTTTAAATATCCTGAATTTATCGGGCAGACAGCTTTTTTGGGTTGGTTAGCAATAATTTTATATGTTTATTTTTTGGTTGGTCGGTATGCTGAGAAAAATATTTCTAGCCTTTCCAATTCTCTTATAAGTAGTTTTTTAATTCCCGTCATTTTAATTATTAGTCAGTTTTTAAAACCAAATTTTAGTTGGGAAAATTATTTTTCAGAATTGATGATTTTGGAGGTTTCAGTGTTTGTAATTGGATTAGTTTTGTTTTTTATTTTTAATTTGCGGCAAGCAATCAAAGAAGGAATGGGTTTCATTGTTTTTTTAGCTGTATTTTTTATAGCTTTTTCTTGTCTCAGTGTTTTTTCAGCTTTTCTTATAATGTGGTTAGAAAATAATTTAATGGATTTATGGCCGGCCTTTTGGACTATTCTAGGAATTTTTATTGTTAAGTTGATAAATGAACTACGATGGTTTTTATTTTTTAGAAAGAATTATCTAGCTAAACGAAATACTGGTTTTGATGCTAGTGCCTTTGATAATAACCCTATGTTGATTATAGGGGCTTTGGTTTTGTGGATGGCCGGCATTCCATTGTTACACTTTTTATTAGAAAAGATATTTTAAAAAACGGCCAGTTGGCCGTTTTTTTTCTATCTTCGTCCTCTTAGTCCCCCTCAACCCCTTCGTCCTTTCCTAGATCTTCTCCAACTCACCCCAATTTTTCCCAACCTCAACATCAACCTTTAGAGGAACTTCGAACAAGGTTACGGTTTCCATTAATTTTTTAACAGAAGCAGCTGCTTGTTTTACATAATCCTTATCAACTTCGAAAACCAATTCGTCATGAACTTGTAAAAGCATTTTTATTTTTGGTTCGACATCTTTCTTTTTTTCAGCTTTATTTATTGTTGATAGCCAGCCATCGATTTGGATCATAGCCATTTTTAACAAGTCGGCACCTGTGCCCTGAATTGGCATATTGGTAGCCATGCGTTCAGCTGTGGAAACTAACATTTGTATGCCGGAACTAATATCGGGCAAATGACGACGGCGACCGAATAATGTTTCGACATAGCCGGTTTCATGAGCTTGGCGTTTAGTTTCTTCTAAATATTTTTTAACTGCCGAATGAACTTCAAAATATTTTTCGATAAACTTTTTTGCTTCGTCTAAAGTGAGGCCGGTCGAACGAGCCAGTGAACGCGGCCCCATGCCATAAAGTATGCCAAAGTTAATAGCTTTAGCAGCTGAGCGTTGTTCTTTGGTGACCTCACAGTCAGGAATGCCCCAAACTTCAGAAGCGGTGTGAGTATGAATATCTTCACCTTTTTTGAAAGCTTTAATCCAAGATTCGTCTTTAGCTACAATAGCCATCAAGCGAAGTTCGATTTGCGAATAGTCGGCTGAGAGTAAAACTTTGCCCCGACCAGCCACAAAGGCTTGGCGAATACGTTGGCCGAGTTCAGTCTTAGTAGGAATGTTTTGTAGGTTAGGATCAGAAGAGGATAGCCGACCAGTTGAAGTTACTGCTTGGTTGAAAGTTGTGTGGACCCGACCGTCCTTGCCTAGTAACTGAGGTAAAGCCTCAACGTAAGTATTCTGTAATTTGGCCAGTTCGCGGTATTCCATTATAAAAGGAATTATTTCGTGTTCTTCAAAAATCTTTTCCAGCTCTGGGGCGGCTGTAGAAATGCCGGTTTTTGTTTTCTTTAAACCTTTGGTTGGTAATTTTAATTTATCGAATAAAATTTCGGCCAGTTGTTGGGGTGACTGAATATTAAATTCTTGGTCGGCAGCTTTGTAGATTTTTTTTGAAAGGACGCCTAAAGTTTTTTCAAATTCCTTCGATAAGTCTTTCATGAATTCTTTGTCCAGTTCAATACCGTCCTTTTCCATGCGATATAGGATGGAAATTAAAGGCATTTCGGTTTCTTTAAAAAGTTTCAATAATTTATCTTTTTCCAATTCGTCTTCTAAAATTTTTTGTAAGACAACCAGAGAGGTGACAATTTTACTGATGGCTTCGCGTTCGGTTTTTCCGACAGCACTATTAGGCATTGGTGGTAAAGAAAATTTTCCATAATGATCAGCAATTTGTTCAAGTTCGTGATCACGTTCACCCGAAGTTAACAAATATCCGCCAATCATTAGATCAAACCAAGGTAACTTGGTCCACGGAGTGACTTCGATTTTTGAACGATCAAGTAAATGAAGAAGTTTTTTAAGATTGTGGGTAACCACAGTTTGGCTTTTTTCCAAAAGATGTAGGATTTCTTCTAGTTCGGATAATTTAGGTAAAGGAATAATTACACAAGCTTGACCATTAGAAACCGCGGCAAAAGTTAGATCGCCATTATCAAATAAGTTTCGGGGTCCTTCTTGAATTATAAAACTTAGAACCTGGGATTTTTCAAAATTTTTAAGATTTTCAATAACATCTTTTTCGTCTTTGACAATAACGCAGTCACCAGACTTTAATTCTTTTTTGTTTTTTTTAGGTGTACCAGCCACAACCTCACCAGTTACAGCCCCTTCATATTTTCGAAGCAGTGATTTGAATTGCAGATCACGGAAAATATTTTTTAATTGTTCGACATTTGGTTCTTTTCTTTTGAGATCGATAAATTCTAGTTTACCTAAAGGCACATCACGTACTAATTTAACTAATCCATAAGCTTCCTCGGCTATGGCTTCAGTACCCTCAAGTTTTTTGGCATACTTTTCCGGAACTTCACCAGCCTTTAGCGCCTTATAGAGTCCTTTAATGTCCTGAAATTTCTGGATTAACTCCGCCGCCGTCTTTTCACCAATACCTTTGACACCAGGAATGTTGTCTGAAGTATCGCCACGCAAGGCTTTGTAATCAATTAGCTGTTCCGGAGTTAAACCAAAACGTTCTTTAATAGCCGGGATGTCATAAGTTTTGGTGTCAGAAATGCCTTTTTGAAATGTTAAGATATGAGTTAAATCGCTGACTAGTTGAAAACTGTCCATGTCGCCAGTGGCTATGAGGGTATGGACTTTGTGATGTTCGGCTTTTTGGCTTAAGGTGGCTATAACATCATCAGCTTCAAAACCGACCTGGGAAATACTCATTACCCCGTATTCTTTTAAGATGTTTTGAATGATGGGAATTTGTTGGTAAAGCTCGGGTTCCTTTTTTTCACGTTGAGCTTTGTAGGCTTTGAAGGCTTTATGGCGAAAAGTTGGTTCTGGCAAATCCCAAGCCACAGCCACGTAGTCGGGTTTAAGCTGATCAAGTAATTTTTCCATGATCATGGAAAAGCCGTAGGCAGCATGAACTACCCGACCGTCGCTGGTTGTGAGTGGTGGCAAGGCGTGCCAGGCACGGTGTAATAGAGCATTTCCATCGATTAACAGAAATAAGGATTTTTGGTCAGGCATAATAAGTATATTCTACTGGTTTTTAGCAAAAACGTAAAAGTTTTTTGATACAAAATTTGATTGATTTCGTTATTATAAAAAAGCGTAAATTTTATGATTTACGCTTTTTGTTAATCTATAAACCACCGGCGAAGCCGGGGTGTGTACGTTTGAAGGCGACGCCGTATACTAAAGCCGTCCGGCAGGACGGCTTTAGTACCAATATGGCAACAAA